>OIEP01000028.1_pt1 | contig 171867 bp, 152 predicted proteins | sample 1581861 | NCBI WGS metagenome assembly OIEP01 (sample SAMN03281009, study PRJEB24777) | human gut metagenome | isolation source: fecal sample PR192 from 1 month old female Indian infant, vaginally...
GGAAACAGAGTATTTACAAGTCTTTTTTGCTCATCCATATGCAGCTTGGGAACGTGGTTCTAATGAACGGCACAACGGTTTATTACGCCGTATTATTCCCAAAGGAACTGCCATTCGTGATGTTTCAAAAGTAACTCTTCGACATGCTACCGATTGGTGTAATGCACTGCCACACAAAATTCTAAATTACCGGACACCACAAGAAGTATTCATTGAAGAAGGTAATAAGTTACTGGGTTTTTAAAAGTGTTCAATTTCATATTGCAATTTACTAAATGTTATTTTAATATTCCCAATATAAAAAAGAAGGCAAAGTAACAAAAATCTTATTACTTTGCCTTCCTTTGCAGATGTATATTAACTTCTGTTTATATACATCATTTCATAGTAATTTTGATATTCACCGCTAATAATATCTTCCCACCACTTACGATTATCCAAGTACCATTTGATGGTCATTTTAATGCCATCAGCAAACTTTGTTTCCGGCAACCAACCAAGTTCAGTGTAAATCTTCATAGGATCAATAGCATAACGCCTATCATGACCTTTGCGATCAGTTACATAAGTAATTAAATCCTCAGATTTACCAAGTTCTTTACAAATTAGTTTAACAATATCAATATTAGCCATTTCATTATGGCCTCCTATATTATAAATTTCCCCTTCACGGCCTTTATGAATGATTAAATCAATAGCTTTGCAATGATCTTCTACATATAACCAATCACGCACATTTTTACCGTCACCATATACAGGCAAAGGTTTGTCATTTAAAGCATTGACAAGCATAAGAGGAATTAGTTTTTCAGGAAATTGATGAGCTCCATAATTATTTGAACAACGGGAAATCGTCACCGGAAGACCATAGGTTCTAAAATAGGACAATACCAATAAATCAGCTGCAGCCTTGGAGCTGCTATATGGCGAACTTGGATGTAATGGTGTGGTTTCCGTGAATAGCAAATCCGGTCTATCCAATGGCAAATCTCCGTAAACTTCATCGGTAGAAATCTGGTGATAACGTTTAATTCCATATTTAAGGCACGCATCCATCAAAACGGCGGCCCCCAAAATATTCGTTTCTAAAAAAATTGCCGGATTATCTATCGAACGATCTACATGAGATTCCGCTGCAAAGTTTACAACTATATCCGGCTTTTCTTCTTCAAATAACTGATTAATGCCTTCTCTATCGCAGATATCCACTTTAACAAATCTAAAGTTAGAATGCTCCATTACACTATCTAAGGTAGTAAGATTTCCAGCGTACGTCAATGTATCTGCACAAATAATACGATAATCAGGATAGTGTTTTAGCATATGAAAAGCAAAATTTGAACCGATAAAGCCGGCACCACCGGTGACTATAATCTTCATATCTATTCCCAATATCTCCTATATAGAATGGATATCAAAATACCTCAAATCATTTCTATTATATTCTCTACTTAAGCCCTAACTTATTTAATAATCTTTTTGCGGATATCTTCAGCAAAGTTTTTCCACCATTGTGACTAATATGTGAAAGCCTATATTCTTGTATATATTGTTGAACTTGTTGCCACCTCCAATCATCAAAGTAATTTTTATCTAAAAATCCATCATAATCGGCCTTAATAAAATCCAAAGCAATTTGATCTCTAAAAATTTCTTTATATTCATCAGAAATTCGACCTAAGTTCCATGTATACGAATCTAGCTTTAAAACCTGTAAAATTTTTAAATATTCATCTCTATATTCTTTAAAATAATTTAAATATGATTGAATAGATTGAAATTCATCACAAATATTAAAAATTTTTCCAGAAGATTTTACAGATGAATTCTCATTATCAATTCTATAATGTAAAAAAGCGTCTGGACAAAATACTACTCTTTCAGCACTAACCCACACTTTAAACGCAAATGCAGTATCTTGATAGGATGCACCAGGAGTTTCATTAAATCTAATAAAATTATTTTCTAGTAATACTTTTTTATATATTGCACTCCAAATACAAGGACGCATATGCAGTATTCGTTTATTATCTTTTGCTGAGGTTATTTCATTATATGGCAGCCCCTGTAAAACTTCAAAAAAAGTATTCTTTTTCGATTTACTTTCATACTCAAAGTAATTAGACTTAACAACATCTGCATTATTTTCTTTAGCTATTTTATATAATACTTCCAGCATATTAGTATCCATAAAGTCATCTGGTTCTAGAATCGCTATATATTCTCCTCTTGCGTGTTCTATTCCAATATTCATAGTGTTGCCATAACCACTATTTTTTTTATCAATTATTTTAATTCTAGAATCTCGTTGTGCATAATTATTAATAATATCAAGTGAATTATCAGTTGATCCATCATTTACGCATACTATTTCAAAATTTTTGAAACTTTGGTCTAATAACCCACCTAAACTTTCATCTAAAAATGAAGATGCATTATATATCGGCATTATAATTGAGATTGCTATAGAATACATTTTTTCCTCCAATAAAGTTACTTAAATAATTTAATGATCTTTTTGGGTATATAAAGAATAGATTTTCCCACTCGCCAATTATAAGATGAGAAAGTCCTTTTTAATTCATTTTTACACTCCAACAACTCTTGATTTAAACAATTATTATAGTGGTTAATTTTATGAATTTCTGATTGATAAAAATTAGATAAAATATCTATTAAAATATTTTGATCATCTTTATTCAAAAGAGAGTTAATATCTTCTAATAATTTATGAAGTTCTCCAGAATCCTTTAAATGTAAATACTTGACAATTTGAGCTGAATAATCGTACTTTAATCTAATTTCTTCTAAAGCTATTAATTCATTATATTCATTTTCCCTTCCAATGATAAGTATATCTCTAATCCCTTTTAATAAATCAATAGTCTTTTCATAGGACAATTCCCAATTATGATGACCTGTACGATAACAATAAACTGGTCTACTTAACGAATAAAATCTCTTTGCTAATGACATAGTTTTTACGAAGAAAACTGGATCTTCAAAAAATTTCCTGTCAGGTATATTTAAATTGTTTTTTAATAAAAACTCACGATTATAAATAAACCGAACCCAACCATAATCAAATTGATATTCATGATAATAATTTATCATATTCTCTTTAAATGTATATTTACTTCCCGATCCACTCCATGTATCTATTAATCCATGCTCTGAGTTAACTTCTTGAAATGATCCACCACATACAAATACTTGATTATCAATAGCTGCATTATATAAGTCTTTAAAAACATCATTATCAGGTAACCAATCATCTGGATCTATAAAATACAGGAACTCACCTGTCGCTATCTTTATTCCCTGATTTCTCGCATATGCAACACCACTATTCTTTTGTGAAATAACTTTAATTCTTTTTTCTTTCCACTGATATTCTCCTAGTATTTGCGGTGTATTATCATTTGATCCATCATCAATACATATTATCTCAATATCTTCGAGAGATTGCCTTAAAATACTATCTAAGCATTGCTTTAAATATGATTCCATATTATATACAGGTACTATAACAGATATTTTAGGGCTACTCTTCAAATATGAATTCGAATCTACTATTTTATTATAAATTGTATCAATATCTTCTAAATTTTCTCTATATTGCTTTATAATACCTTTAACCTTTTTCTGATAAAGTTTTTCTATATTGTTTTTAACAGAAATTGATGATATTTCGCCTCTAATAATTAGTTGTCTACTAATAAAATTAATCAACACATCTAAATTAATATTGTCTATGCTATATAATTCTCTTGAATTATACATATCGTGAACAGATCTTACCTTCCCTTCATAATATTTATCAAAGTAAATGCTTAATATCGGAATCCCTGAAGATAACGAAAAAACAGCAGCATGGAAACGAGAAGCAATATTAAACTCTGCACAAGAAATCAATATTTTAACATTACTCGGTTCAATATATGTACAATCAATAAAGTTAATTTTATTGATTATTTCTTCAGATAAATTAACTATATGATTATTCCAAAGAGCTAAATCATCAGTACTAAATCCCAAAATATTAATATAATCAACTTGTTTTCCGCTGACAAGACTCTTAATAAAAGGAATAAAAACATCGCTAATCTTACTATTTAATTTATCTTCAAAGTTTTGCCACGAGTGCAACACTAAATTTACATATTTCCCCTTATTAATACTGAATATTTTTTTGAGTATGTAATCTTTATCTTGATGCGCTATATCTAAAAATAAAGCATCATCAACTGTAATTTGATATTTATCGGTATTATGAGATACTAATTCTAGTTCAAGTGAATCTCTAAAGTCCACAAATTCAGCACCATTACAAATTTCGTTAAATAGAGCTTTTTCATTGCCGTCTAAAGAAAATGCATTAATTCCTGTAAAAAAATAAGGAACGGAAAATCGTTTTGCTAATAACGATGCAATATTAACTTCTTCTAACATATCCGGCCATAAAGAATTAATATAGCCCCCTCCAATAATGTGTAAGACGTCAATGTCTTCAAATATATATTTTAAAGAATCAAAGATAACATTATTATGATGTCCACTATTTTTTTTATCCAAATAATCAAATAACTCTCTACTATAATCTCTCATTTTATTGACATCATAATTAGCCTTTACTGTAATCTGATGTAAAAAAGATACCGGAATAATATCAATATCCATTGTAGTAGAAAAGTTTTCATAGAGCGAAGTATAAGAAGCATTTTTTGTAAAAATATACACTGTTGCATATTTCCCATAAATTTTATTTATTAACTGTAAATTTGCCTGTAATAATGCTTCGTCACCCAAATTGGGATTTGCTATTGCACCAATTAAAGCAATCTTCTTTTTTGTTTGCATAAATTTCCTCACTATTTATATTATTTATTCATACTAAAATTTAAACTTTAGTATTTGCAGACCTTTCTTTACTCTATCCTTATTTATCTTAAATTCAAAACCATGAATATCCACATGCAACTGTGAGCCTTCTTTTTGGTATTTGAATTGACTTTGCATGAATAAACTTCTTTTTTCACTACTGCTCAATGGCAAGCCTTTAACCTTATCGCGATAATGCCAATACAAAGATTTTAATGGATGTGTCGCTTGGAATTTCCATGGTTTCTTGCGATCAGTATAGTGTATAATTCCTAAATCATCTAAAGATCTTTCAATATCAGCTTTACTATATTTAAAATCCAACTCATTTACTTCAAAAATACGACCGTTTACATTCCATTTTAAAGGGAGAACTTTAATTTCATCTTTAAATGCAATATTCAAAATATCTTGGTCTTGCAAAGAAATTAAGTCTCTGTTAAAGTAGTATGTTTCTAAGTACAATCTCAATGGATCCGCATATTTAGTCTTGATTTCTTTCAAATTAAAAACTAAAATTCCTGCATTAATATAATTTGAGTCTGCACCAAGTGATAATCTTCTCGACTGCATAATGCCACCTTCATCAAGTGCACCGGCAATACAATATCCTGTTATATCTTCATGCCATAAGTTCAAAATATCATCTGCCACAATAACATCTGAATCCATATAAATGATTTTATCAACATCGATAAGTTCATGTATTAGTAATCTATAATATGTATTTATTGAAATATATTCCCGATTCAAAGGTAATCCGCTTAGAGATTGAGCATTTACATCGATAAATTCTACATGACCATTGTTTCCCATATTAAGTTTTATAAGTTGACGGCTTTTATCACTCAACCTATCATCACAAAGAAGATAAATATTAACCTTAGCATTAGTATGTATTAATAAGGAAATTAATGTAGTTAATCCCGGCGCCAAGTAATTATCATCAAAAGACATACAAACATTTACAGACTCATCTTGGCCATTTATTATTTGACCTATCGTTTCTTTATTTATAACTTGTTCTGTTAATTTCTTAGCATCAATTTTATTGGCATCTGCTAAGAAATAAATACCTGTATGCTTTATCCTGATTTTAGGATCTCTTTGTCGGCAATAAATGACAAACATATTGGATAAACGTTCAGCAATAAAGCCAAATACCCTTTTTTGGTAGGAATCTCTATCTGTAATATCAATTTGTTTTTCAACTTCAGTTAATACACCAAGTAAAAATTCACAATACTCATAAAATAACTCTTTTTTTAGTACCATTAAATTCATAAAAAAGCATTCATTAGAAGACATTTCATCTAAAGATGCATAATAATACTCAGGGAATTTTTCCTTTATTACTTTTAAAGTTATATCCATATCAGCTTTTATGTGTTCTTTAGCATAAAATTCATAAGAACTCATCCTTTTATGTTCTAATCCAACCGGATGAATTCCCCAAATAGGTCCCGTAATAATATCAGCAGATTGACACAGTCTTCTAATATTCTCCGGCGATAAACTTTTAGTAATATCGCCTTCATCTAATTTCGTTACTACACGATAATCTTCATTATCTTCAAAGGATAAAAAACGTCTGTAATGCATGAGACCGTAATAATCTGCATCTAAATTTTTCCAAGCCCAATAGAGTGCCGTAAGTTCGCACCATGATGGATTTTTTTCAGAAATGTTATCACCGGTATCATCACCAACACAATATTCCAATTCAAAATCTTTATTAGCTTTTCCAACCTGAATTGGCAAAATACACTCATTTTTTACATATGGTGACTTTTTATGATGACAAAGCAGCAGTTTAACATTTAATTCTTTCATTTCGTTTATTCCTCATCTAATTACATCTCTAAAATCAGAATGATTTTATCCTTTCAACTTTCGTTTAAAAAAATTGTAAATTTTATGTCCCCAATTAACAGGTTCAATTTCTATCACGTCTAATTCTACTTTGGTAAGTGACTGTTTTTTCAGCCATATATTAAATAGTCGTTCACTTAAGAACCCAAATACTCGTTTTTGATACTCGTCATAATCTTTATAATTAATTCGAGTTTCTAATTCAAATAATATTGAAAAAAGCCACTCGGAATAAGCGTCTAAAACTTCTTTTTTTGTAATGCACATATTTAAAATATATAATTCTTTTTCATTCATAACTCCATTAAAAGCTGTATTATATTCAGGATATAATTCTTCAATTATTTGCTGTACAGCCTCTAAATCGTTCAAATTATGTGCATGTGCATAGTGCGATTTAATGGTTTCTATATAATAATTTCGTTTTTTCGGCAAAATAATATCAAATTGTGATAGTAACAAAGTACAATCCGCTTCTTTCAATATCATATGTTTTCGCTGTAAGGTACCGGATAACAAATACCATTTATTCTTATGTCCTAAATATCGTCTATAATGACATAAACCTAAATAATCACACTTTAAGTTTTTCCATGCCCAATATAATGCGGTTAATTCTGAATAATATGGATTTTTTGCCGATATATTATCGCCTTCATCATCTGTTATATAACCTAACTTATTATTTAACACTGCCCCCACTTGTATTGGTAAATACATATTATCCCTCGGCATCCAATACTTTTTATGTGTAGCTACTAATACCTTAATATCCATCTCATATTCCTAAATATTTTTTCCAAAATTCAGAATTTTTTAAATTTTCTTCTCTGAAATTAATATAAGATTTACGAATTTTTGCATAGCCTATAAGCAATCGTAAAATCAGAGAAATATTTTTCACAAATAAAGAAATAATCTTCTTATTTTCTTTTGAATACTCGATAATTTCTTGCATTTTATCGTCTGCAGGTTTTCTCGTTATTCCCTCAAATCCGGAATTGTAATCTTCCAGTGCTTTAGCCAACATTTGCAAGCTTATTGAATTGCCCTGTAAAATTCGTTTCACAAATCTACCGCATACAGCAATCATAAACGTAATATAATTACAGTCTTCAGCATAATTATTAATAATTAGCATATTGCGATCGGAGTAATAATTTACCACCGGACTAATCTTACTGGCGAACGAGGCATGCCAAACTCCAATACCGTTAAGTGAAATCAATGGAGCCTTATTTCTTATACCAAACTCCATATCGTCACCTTTAATAAATACCGGTAAAGGGTAACCCAATTCTTTAATTCTACGCACAGGCATACAGCAGTACCACCATGCTCCGTATTGATTTTTAATATCCGGAACTATATCTTCATTAGTAATTAAATTATTTTTATCTGTTAGATTTCTTTTCTTACCAATAGCTTTTAATCTGAACTTGTCCCAATATGCTTTATTTTCATATTGCATAACAGGATTTTCCATTTCCAGCATGGCACCAGCGATGTAAGATTTTTTATATTCCGGCTTTAAACCACACAACAAACTATGGGTCCTAATTATACTTGATCCATCGAAATGAATGTCATCATCCATTAACAGTATATAGCTATCAGTAGCTGATTCAACAGTATCAATCATACCTCGAGTAAAACCACCACTGCCACCGTAATTTCGATTAGAAATTAATTTTATCTTATCCTTAAGTTCATTTGGCAAAACTAAGCTTTTACCATTATCTACAACAGTAACTTTTAGCCAATCATTTTGAGTAATTATTGTTTTTAAATGTTCTAAATTTCGAAGAATATATTCTTCTCGCTTAAAAGTGCAAATCACAATACGTATTGACTCATCTGTCCATGACTCAAAATCGCCTTCATAATATGCTGATAAAAACCTTCCTTCAGCACTTTTACATTTCAACGAAAAGCCAATAACATCAACATCAATATCATATAAATTTAAAGTAATTTGGTTATTTCCCGACTCAATAGTTTTAGTTATTATCTCTACTTCTTGCGTTCTTGTAGCACCAAGTAAAGTCAACTCAAATGTCCCCAAAATACTAACATTAAGACGAATATTTTTAACTGTAGTATATGTTTTCCATTTTTTTACAGAAAACGAATTAAAATAAGTAAAAAAATCTAAAACACTATTCTCTTCCAGCTTAATCTCTTCATTATATTGACTAAATATACCTTGTGATTTAAAGTATAACTCTTGTTTTTCCTTGGCTTTAGTCAATGTAATAGGATATAAAAAATTCATTTCTCGTCCTTACCGTTAAATTATTAAACTAATTCTTTTTCCACCAAACGTAATGCACTTGCAATAACTTTATCCATATCATAATATACATATTCAGCTAAACGACCACCGAATATGACATTTTCTTCTTCTTTAGCTTTTGAAGCATATTTAGCATATAATTCATAGTTCTTTTCATTGTTTACAGGGTAATAGGCTTCCTCTCCTACTTTCCAGTCAGCCGGATATTCTTTTGTTACATAAGAAACAGGTTGTGTGCCAAATTCAAAATGTTTATGTTCAATCACTCGAGTATATGGTACGTCAGCTGCCGTATAGTTAACCACGGCTACGCCCTGATAATTATCTGTTTCTATTTTTTCTGTTTCAAAACGCAAACCACGATATTCCAATTGCCCAAATTCATAGTTATAGTATTCATCAATCGGTCCTGTATAGATAATTTTATCAGCTAAGGCTGTTAACTCTTCACGGTTCTTAATAAAATCGACACCTAAGCGTACTTCAATACCATCTAACATATTTTCAATTAGTTTGGTATAACCACCTTCAGGAATTCCTTGGTAGCGATCATTGAAGTAGTTATTATCATATGTATAACGAACCGGTAAACGTTTAATAATAAAGGACGGAATTTCAGTACAAGGGCGCCCCCACTGTTTTTCGGTATACCCCTTGATGAGTTTTTCATAGATATCGGTACCAACTAAACTAATAGCTTGTTCTTCCAAGTTTTTTGGCTCATCAGTAATAACAGCACGTTGTTTCTCAATGATAGCTTTCGCTTCAGCCGGTGTAGAAATACCCCACATTTTACTAAATGTGTTCATATTAAACGGCAAATTATACATTTCACCTTTATAGTTAGCTACCGGAGAATTAACATAATTATTGAAAGATGCAAATTGATTCACATAGTCCCAAACATGTTTCATTGAGGTATGGAAAAAATGAGCACCATACACATGAATATTAATACCGCCTTTATTTTCGCAATACATATTACCGCCGATATGATTACGACGATCGATAACCAATACTTTTTTACCACATTTATGGGCTTCATGGGCAAAAACTGCCCCGAACGGACCTGCTCCAACTATCAGATAATCATACATTGAAATTCCTCCTTAAATTATAATTAATTTTAAGATTTTTTATATTTATTACAAATTAATTCAGTGTCACCAAATTCTTTTACTTTTCCTTTTTCTAACCATAAGACTTTATTACATAATCTTTCAATCATTCCAATTTCATGTGATACCAAAATTATAGTTGTCCCAGAATCAATCATATTTTTTATTCTTGTTTCACATTTTTTTTGAAATTTAAAGTCACCTACAGAAAGAACTTCGTCTACTATAAAAACATCCGGCTGAACTGCAGTTGCAATAGAAAAACCTAATCGTGCATACATCCCACTCGAAAAATTTTTCAATGGTACATCAACAAATTTTTCTAATTCTGCAAAATCGATAATATCTTTCATCTTTTCCTTTAGGAATGACTTTGAATAGCCTAAAACAGCACCATTTAAAAAGATATTTTCTCGTGCAGTCAATTCTGGATCGAACCCCGCCCCCACTTCTATTAATGGCGCAATGGTCCCCTTTACCTCAACCGTACCAGAACTTGGTGATAAAATCTGTGCTAAAATTTTTAAAATTGTACTTTTTCCTGCACCATTAAACCCTATAATTCCCATGACATCGCCCTTATTGACTTCAAAAGAAACATTGTCAAGTCCAATAAATTCATTGTAAAAAAGTTTTCCCTTAAGAAGTTTTACAACATACTCTTTAAAAGTATCCACTTTTTCTTCCATTAAATTAAATCTTACTGTTACATTTTTAACAGAAATAATTGGTTTCATAAAATTCACCTATATATATAGAACAAAATGATTCTGCTTTTTATAAAAAACATACATACCAAGAAATAAAGAAAAAATTGAAATTGCCGTACAAATCAATAACAACTCTATAGATGGAATTGTATTGCTATACACTACATCCCTAAAAGCTTGCAAAAAATAATATAAAGGATTTAATTCAATTAAAAAGCGATAATCTTCTGGAATAATAGATTCAGGATAAAATATAGGGGTTGCATAATTTAACGCAGTCAATACTACTCCATAAAGATGAAACATGTCACGAAAATATACAGTTAAAGCAGATAATAATAGCCCAATACCTAAACAAAATACAAATAATAATAACAATGGAACTACAATAAATAATATTTCTATTTGAATTGGTTGCCCAGTATATAACATAATTACTAACATAGCAGGAAGGGTAAAACATAAATTCACTCCACTTGAAGCCACTCTAGATAAAGGAAATAAATATTTCGGAATATACACTTTTTTTATTAATGCTCCATTTTCAAGAATAGATCCCATCGCAAAATTAGTTGCTTCTGCATAAAAAGTAAAAATAATTTGACCCGTTAACAAATAAAGAGCAAAATTTTTAATATCAAATCTAAATAAATTTGAGAAAACCATCGCAGTAATTAGCATCATCAATATAGGGTTCAACATACTCCATAAAATACCTAATACACTTCTTCTATATTTCTTCTTAATATCTCTAATCACTAACTCTTCAATAAGGTTTCTATATTTTATTAAATCTTGTATCATAAAATCCTCTCACTACCAATCACTAATAAGCACCTTTACTTTTAATAACTACTAAAATTGTTTTTACCAAATACACTATATCAATCCAAACGGACCAATTGTGAACATACCACGAATCCATGCGCACACGTTCGTCATAGGTTGTATCACTACGTCCACTAACTTGCCACACGCCGGTAATCCCTGGTCGTACAAGATAAAAATCTTGAATATAATCGCCGTATTTTCTGATTTCAGTTCTAATGATAGGTCTAGGTCCTACTAAACTCATTTCCCCTTTTAAAACATTAAATAGCTGTGGCAGTTCATCAAGGCTGGATTTACGTAAAAAATGACCCACTTTCGTTATTCTCGGATCGTTCTTAAGTTTATAACTTTCTTCCCATTCTTTTTGTGCTTCCGGATTAGCGGCCAAATATTCTCGCAATTTAGTTTTAGCATTAACAACCATTGTTCTGAATTTATAGCACTTAAACGTCTTGCCATTTCGCCCGATACGTATATGAGAGAAAAAGATAGGTCCCGGATCATTTAGCCATACGATACCACCAATAATCATCATAATCGGAATACTAATCCAACAAGATCCGACTATTAATAAAATATCAAACACGCGTTTAATAAATCGATAATATGGTCTGGCCAAGTTATTTTGAACATTGACCAAGAGCATATTCTCTTCCATCAACCCCTGTACTGACACATTGGCCACCGGCAATCCAATCAACTCCGGTACAAAAGAGACATTTTTAATTGAAAGTTCCAATCGATTTACAAGTGAAATTAATCTACTAGATGACAACCCTGGTGCACAGACAATAACATGCTGAACCTTTGTCTGTTCAACAATTTCATCAATATCACAAAAGCCACCAAGTAAAGGGTACTTCGCAATTAAATTCTTACACACCGGATTATCGTCAATAAAGCCCACTATTTCATAATGCATAATAGGATGGCGTTCAAAAGACTGTAAAACAAGTTCCGCCGTTCTCCCTGCTCCAATAATAATTACCGGAATTTTAAGAATTCCCTTAGCTATTAAAATACGTTCTAAAACATAACGTCCCAATAATATCATTACAAAAGTAAATATCCATGATCCCAAAATAAACAATCGAGATACATCGCCGGCCACATTAGCTGCATACATTAGAAATACTGTAAGCATAACACTAAATGATACCGCTTTAAATAAATTGCGTACCCGGTCCCAATACGGTAAGGCAATATCATAACAATGCCCCAAGCACATCATAAATAAAAACAAAGCCGGTGCAATGAGATAAATATAAATACTACGAATGTGAAAACTTTCAGCTACGGGAGGAAACATCCATAGTTTTCTACCTATAACAGCCAAAGAAATCCCTGCTACAATCATAAAATAATCAACAATGAGCAAGCATAAAGGCAATACGTAAGTAGTATTCCGTTTCAACAAGGAAGTTGTACATTTCATCAAAACAAATCCTTTCAACAGCCTTTAAATTAAATAGGTAGTTTAACTTCTCACTAAAAGGATTTAAAACTTATCTAAATCTAACGATTTTAAATATTTACTTAATGCTTCCCCCACTTGTTCATTACGAAGGCCATATTCAATCATTGCTTGTAGATAACCGAAACGATTCCCTATATCATAACGCTTACCTTCATAGGCCAAAGCAAATACTTCTTCATCAAGTTGAGCAATGGCATCAGTCAATTGTAATTCATTACCGGCGCCTAGTGGAATGTTTTCCAAACATTCAAAAATCTTTGGCGATAATATATAGCGACCCAAAACAGCTATATTCGATGGAGCCGATTCTTTTTGCGGTTTTTCAACCAAACCGTCTACTTTATATACCGTATCCGAAATCGGTGTACCGGCTACAATCCCATAAGAACTTACCATATCATCCGGAACTCGTTGTGCCCCTAAAATCGTACCTCCATAGGTATTATATGTATCAATCAATTGTTTCAAGCAAGGTTTTTCCGGGTTATATACAACATCATCGCCCAATAAAACGGCAAACGGTTCACCGGCACAAAAAGCTTTCGCACATAAAACAGCATCTCCCAAACCGCGCGGTGCTTTCTGACGAATAAAATGCACACGAATATCTGCTAAACGGCGTACCATGGCTAATTGTTTCTTTTTCCCCTGTTGTTGTAATAACTGTTCTAATTCAACACTCGTATCAAAGTGATCTTCAATAGCACGTTTATTTCGGCCCGTAATAATCAAAATTTCCTCAATACCGGAATCAACCGCTTCTTCAATAATATATTGAATGGCCGGAGTATCCACAATAGGTAACATTTCCTTTGGTTGTGCCTTAGTTGCCGGTAAAAAACGAGTACCAAATCCTGCTGCCGGAATAACTGCTTTTCTCACACTTTTCATACTACACCTCAAAAACTAACAACTCATTTTTAAATATTCTGACTAATCATGATAAATAAGTGCAATAACTTAATTTATCTGTTTATATTTCCTTTTATTATAACATTTTTATAAAAAAAAGATGTAGAAAATTCCCTTAATTGTGAATCTCTACACCTTTTTTCTCATATGACTTATGCGTTTTTAGCAACTTCTACAAATTTAGCGAAAGCTGCCATATCGTTAACAGCCAAGTCTGCTAACATTTTACGGTCAACTGCAACACCTGCTTTAGTTAAGCCGGCGATAAAACGGCTGTAGCTCATACCGTTCATGCGGGCAGCCGCATTGATACGGGTAATGAACAATTTACGGAATTCGCGTTTTTTCGCACGACGGTCACGACGAGCATAGTATAATGCTTTCATTACCGTTTCGTTTGCTTTTTTAAACAAACGACTGCGTGTACCACGATAGCCTTTAGCTAATTTTAAAATTTTCTTATGACGTGCATGAGCTGTAACGCCCTTTTTCACTCTAGCCATTGTATATTTCCTCCATTATCCAGTAATTTACTAACTATTAAGCGTATGGTAAGCATTTAGCAACGCGTTTGTAATCGGCTTTGCTAACCAAAGTTGCTTTGCGAAGATTGCGTTTACGAGCCGGGGATTTTTTTTCTAAGATATGGCTCTTGAAAGCTTTCGCACGTTTGAATTCACCGCTACCAGTCGGTACAAAACGTTTAGCCGCTGCACGGCGAGTTTTAATTTTTGGCATGATTAGTTTCCTCCTCAATTATCCTTTTTTTGCTAATATCATCGTCATGTTTCGCCCTTCAAGCTTAGCTGCTTTTTCCACAACTGCCTGTTCTTCCAATTCTTTGGCAAAACGGGTTAATACATTCTGACCCAATTCAGGATGGCTCAATTCTCGGCCACGGAACATGATGGTAACTTTTACTTTGTTACCTTCTGCTAGGAATTTACTAGCATTCTTCATTTTTACATAGAAGTCATGATCTTCAATATGGGGACGAAGCTTTACTTCTTTTAAAGTAAATGTCTTCTGTTTCTTTTTAGCTTCTTTTTCGCGCTTCTGTTGCTCATAGCGATATTTACCGTAGTTCATAATTCGACATACCGGCGGCTTACCGTTCGGTGCCACTTCCACTAAGTCCAATTGATGTTCTTCGGCTAACGCAAGAGCTTCACGAGCCGACATAATACCTAATTGCTCATTATCGGCACTTACCACACGAACTTCACGGGCGCGAATCTCTTCATTAATACGCGGCGTATCTTTGCTAATAATAGTCACCTCCAACAAATTATTTTCTATAATAAAAAAACGGACGGCATAATGCCATCCGTAACTGATTACTAGTTAGATATTCAACCCGTTATTTCGAGACAACAGGTGAGAAGCGGATGGCCTCTACTTCATTCAACTCGTTTATGATAACAAATCTAAAAGAGCTTGTCAAGCAAACTTTACTCTTTTTATTTTGTTAACTCTGATATTATATCAGAATTCATTTACCGAGTCAAAAATAAATCTCCAACTTCGCACAATTTTGTAAAACACATATGATATTGTCATAGTATAAACGTAAATGATTTTGTCACACATATTGTATACTCTATATTGGAGGTACAATATGCGAAAGGTAATTTTAACATTGAACGAACAAGACACATATGAAGTAATTAAGAATCTAGTAGACCACGCCGGTAATAAGAAACGGGCGGCTCTAAGACTGGAATGTAGTATGAGAACAATCTACCGTCACATCAAAGGATACAAAGAGCATGGTAAGGCTTATTTCAGACATGGCAACCATCAACATAAACCAAGTACTACGGTTTCACGCGCTATTAGACGGCAAATTGTTGATATTTACAACACTTTGTACTACGATGCCAATTTTGTCCATTTCCACGAATTATTAACACACTACCATCCGGAAGTCCCTACACCATCTATAGCCACATTACGCAATATATTCAAAGAGTATGACATACTCTCTCCTAAGGCTCATGCTGCAACTAGACGCGCTCTCAGAAAAAAGGATGCCTTGGCCAACAAGCCTGTTAATACGTCGGAACCATTAATTAGGCTAGAAGAGGCTGTTGAGAGTAAACGACCACATCCTAGACGATCCGCCTCGCGATACGCCGGCGAAAAAATCTATATAGACGCATCACCTCATCTTTGGTTCGGTACTACAAAAACATCACTACACGCAGCCATCGATGACAGTACGGGCATAGTTACGGGCCTGTATTTTGCTGAACAAGAGACGCTAAAAGGGTATTATGAAGTAACGGCCCAAATGTTAAGAAATTACGGTATTCCGGCTAATATTCAAACAGATGGGCGCACTGTTTTTGAATACAAAAAAGCCGGTGTACGCGCTCCTGAAAGCGATACACCGACGCAATATGCATACGCCTGTCAACAACTTGGCATACACTTGCACCCTGGCTTTTCTGCTGAAGCGCAAGGAAAGATTGAACGACTCTTCCAAACACTTCAATCTCGTCTTCCTGTTAAGTTTAGACGATTAGGGATAGATTCTATTGAGGCTGCCAATGAATATGTCACCACAACGTATTTAGCGCAGCTAAACCAAAAGAAACTACCTTACCTCAACAATACCATGTCTGTTTTCGAAAGGCAACTCTCTGAGGAAGATATTAACCTTACATTAGCAGTATTAAGCTCTAGAATTGTGGATAAAGGGCATTGCATTTCATACCATAACCAATATTACCAATTTATTAAACCGGATGGTACGCAGGCATATTTAAAGAAAGGTAACAAAGTCCTTGTTATTAAGGCTTTAGATGGAACGCTATTCGCCTCTTGCAAGGAATCCTTGTTTAAACTACAGCCTGTGCCGGCTAGAAAAGCATATTCCCTAGAGTTTGATCAGCCTACACATGCTAAACCGGTTCACAAACCAAGGAAGGTTTATATTCCTTCTATGCGTCATCCTTGGAAGTCTAATAAATTTGATGACTTTGAGGACTACCGGGCAAAATTTGTGTACAACTTTGCTGATGTTTGCTACACACAACATGCTTACAAAAATGAAATTTAACAGCGTAAAATTACGCTTATATTTTTAAGTTTTGAGTGACAAATTCATTTGTGCTTGACAAGTATTCCTTATACCATGCCACGAATTTTTCCAAACCTTCTTCAATCGTTGTTTCCGGTTTGAAGTCAAAATCGCGTTCCAATTCACTCACATCGGCATAGGTCTGATACACATCCCCGGCTTGCATCGGTAAAAATTCTTTTTCAGCTTTTTTACCTAATTGTTCTTCCAACACTTCTATGAAGTGCATTAACTGTTCCGGTTTATTATTCCCGATATTATACACCTTATAGGCATCGCCCAATTCATTCGGTGCCGGCGGATTATTCAACATCCGTTCAATCCCTGCCACTATATCGTCCACATAGGTAAAATCGCGATACATATCACCGTTATTGTAGATCTGAATCGGCGTTCCGCTCATAATCTTATTGGTGAATTTGAAGTACGCCATGTCAGGACGACCATAAGGTCCATAGACAGTAAAGAAACGTAAGCCTGTTGCCGGAATGCCATATAAATGACTGTAGGTATAGGCCATAAGCTCATTCGATTTCTTTGTGGCTGCATATAGGCTGATTGGATGGTCCACATTATCCGTCGTAGCAAACGGTGTCTTCTGCTGATTACCGTATACCGAGGAACTGGAAGCAAACAACAGATGTTCTACCGGATTATTACGGCAAGCTTCCAAAATATTAAAGAAGCCCATCATGTTAGATTCCATATAGGCTCGCGGGTTATCAATACTGTATCGAACCCCCGCTTGAGCCGCCAGATTTACAACAATGTCCGGTTTGAAATTTTCAAAAAGATTGTTAACAGCCGCTTCATCAGCCAAGTTCCCTTTTACAAAGGTAAACTTAGGATTTTCCTGCAGGATCTCTAGACGGCTTTCTTTTAACGACACATCATAATAATCGTTCAGATTATCAAAACCGACTACCGTTGCCCCTTTATCGAGGAGTAGTTTTGCCAAATGAAAGCCGATAAACCCGGCCGCCCCGGTAATAAGAACTTTTTTATTAATATCAAATTCTTTATAGGTAGCCATTATCGCTCAACATTCCTTTCTTGATCAATCTCTTCTCTATTAATCTCTATCAAACAAATCTCGCGTATAAACCTTATCTTGCACATCCGCCAAATCATCAGACCAACGGTTGGTAATAATAACATCACTCATTGCTTTGAATTCAGCCAAATCTCGGATAACGCGTGAACGGAAAAATTCATCAACAGCAAGTGTAGGTTCATACACAACGACTTCAATACCTTTCGCTTTAATGCGCTTCATAACGCCCTGAATAGCCGATGCCCGGAAGTTATCGGAATCACTTTTCATCGTCAAACGATATACGCCCACAATCTTCGGTTGTCGTTCAATAATCATATCGGCGATATGATCCTTACGCGTGCGATTGGCTTCAACGATAGCCGACACCAAGTTCTGCGGCACATCGTGATAGTTAGCCAATAGCTGCTTCGTATCTTTCGGCAAGCAATAACCGCCGTAACCGAAAGACGGATTATTGTAGAAATCGCCGATACGCGGATCCAAGCATACGCCTTTAATAATTTCAGCTGTATTTAAATCACGCATTTCCGCATAAGAATCTAGTTCATTGAAGTAAGCGACACGCAATGCCAAATAGGTGTTGGCAAAGAGTTTTATCGCTTCTGCTTCGGTAGAACCGGTGAAAATAATCGGAATGTCTTTTTTAACGGCCCCTTCAGCCAATAAATCGGCAAATACCTTGGCTCTATCTGACCGTTCACCCACAACGATGCGAGACGGATATAAATTATCATGCAATGCCTTGCCTTCGCGCAAAAATTCAGGCGAGAATATGATATTTTCTGTATTATATTTTTCACGCATCTGAGCCGTATAGCCTACGGGAATCGTCGATTTGATAATCATTACGGCATCCGGATTAATGTCCAATACTTCTTCAATGACCGCTTCAACCGATGAGGTATCAAAGAAATTCTTCTTTGGATCGTAGTTTGTCGGGGTTGAAATAATGACAAAATCAACACCGGATAAAGCTTCTTTGGCGTCCAAGGTTGCTTTAAAGTTAATATCATTCTGTTGTAAAAACTCTGAAATATCCGCATCAACAATCGGTGATTGGCCTTTATTCAGCATATCGACTTTCTCTGGAACAATATCCAAAGCCACCACTTCATGATGTTGTGCTAACAACAGACCATTAGACAAACCTACATAACCGGTTCCGGCAATTGCAATTTTCATCTGCCTCATCCTTTAATTCAAACACTATATATTAATCCGAAAATCGGATTTACTAACTAATTATCATATTATAATTTGCAGCCAATTAAAACTGATTTATGCTATCAGTTTTTCTTGTTGCCACCCAATTTATAAATCACGCGCAATACGCTGTACCAAAAAATACCTTCTAAATACTTACCGTAATGGCCTTGTCGTTTTTGATAATTTCCCCATTGCTGGAAGTCATGATAGTTTTCAGGCTTTTTCACAGGCAAGATATTCGTAATTGTCTCCCATGGCGCCAGTGCATTATATTTTCGCCACAAAGCATCATAATCGGTAACAACCATCTGCCACGGTTTACGACGCCCCGTCCAATGGGCAATGACAGCTTTACCGTCGAATCCATCAGCTCCGAAATATGCATTATATTCAGCCGGCAGGAAATACAAATCGCCATCAAATACGAGGTTCAATACATCTTGGCTCTGGCCTTTGAATCGGCTTGGCGGTTCGTTCTGATAAGCGAAGGCTTTTTCAGTAATTTGGTCTTTTTCCCATTGTGTCACGTCAATAAACATAACCCCGTCATTAAAGTATTTACCGGATTTCAATTTCAAATGGGTTGCTCGATACTCTACTGCTTCCGGAGTTTCTGAAACAGCCCCCATCGGCTTGCCCTGCATATCGGTGTTCCACAATTTTTCAAGCGAAGCGCACACCATGGTGTCCGCATCAAGATAAATAAACTTATCGCTGTATTCCTTAATCACTTTAGGCATGTAAATGCGAGCATAGGTAATCCGTGAAAAACGTGCTACCTTAATATGGAAATCGCCAAACAGCGTCATATCAATGACATACACGATGCAATGACACTGCCACTGTTTGGCCATAGCTTCTATTTTTGCCAAATTTTCCGGACTGTAACCATCCACAAAAATATGAACAACAAAGTTTTTATCTTTGTTGTTTTCCAAAACAGATACAACCGATGTTCCCATAATATGAACAAAAGCGTCATTAACATTATAGGCTATGTGATACGCGCCATCATCCGTTGCCGAGTAATTAAAATCTACTCGCTCTTTTATAAAATTATCCAGATTAAAAAAATCTTTTTCAAATGTCTTCATATGTTTTATTCACCTATAACTATCCGGACTTATGCTATACACTATTCGCCTGCGCTTTTTTGGCCCGCTTCATCTTCTCTGGCCGGCAAGCTTCTATGGGCAATGGCTACGGCAATTTCATTCAAATGTAAAATGCCGACGCCCACATAAATAGCCACGCTGATGTGTTCACGATAACGGGCAATGCCGATTTTACCGCCCACATTGAGCCCTATGGCTTTACGTTTTAATTGTTCCAATGCTTCTTGAGTAGCACCGATAACGGCACCTTCGCCGATGTGATTATCGGCCACCACCTTTTGACGCTGTGCCGCTACGACGGCATGTTCTATAATCTTAGGAATGGACTGCACAAATTGACCGCCAAAGTCAACCGCTACGGATCGAATTCCTTTTTCCTGTAATTCTTTACGTAATTCTTGTTCTTTTTGACGCGATTCCGTAATCGCCAATTGCAATGCCGCCCGTCCTACTGCGATACTGTTATATTCCATGATAGTCACCTTCCTACCAACCTACCAATTTATCTCTATCTTAATATTATATCACCGGTTGAAGATATTCTCCAACCGGTGATATAAAGTCTATTTTTATGATTTTTAATCTTTTAAAATTCAATTTTAATGTAATTTATCTTGTTGCATCTTTTCAATATAAGGAAGCAAATTAACTAGATTACTCTGATTATTCTGCAAGTTTTCAGGGGCTATCGAATACTTATCTTTGTGGCTCGTCTTATTATAATACAATCTATTATTAGTAATAGATTGACACGCTAACCAATGACTTCCATTTTTTTCACTAATAAAAGCGGCAACTCCATTCCCCTTCTTATAACCAAGAGACATTAAATCATCTTCAGTAAGCGTTGGTCTTCCAATGCAACATGCTACCCAATATTCAATTTCCGGACCTGTCAAAAAAATAGTATTCATATTCGATAAACTATTCACCTTTTTTATCATATCATTTAACAACCTTCTTGCCGACTCATCATTTTGAGCTTTGTCTAAATCCGCTACAATAAAAAATATCGGATATAAATCCTTGTTGCGTTCTACATAATTCGTAAACTTACCATAGCCACCACCATCAATACTTCTGATAGTAATGTACTTATAATCTTTTAAAACGTCTTTTAAAATTGATTCTTCACTTGGCCCCTCACAAGCAATATGAATTTTTAAATAACTCGATTGAATTATATTGCGTTTTCTCCGCTTATACCCCACTTTTATACCTCGAATTCCCTTTGTAAAAATTTAACAGCTAACCTCTTATTGCTACTACGTAAATCAAAATCCGCCAATGAATTTATTTCAGTAGACAAACAATCATTTTTTGAAAGAATATAAATCTGCTCAGGTGCAAATAAGTCTAAGTTCAATAACTCTAAATTATGTGTTGATACTATTAATTGACCGGATTTATTTCTGCTATTATTAATCATATTATTATAAATAAGCATCAAGGATCGTGTTCCTATAGACGAGTCAAATTCATCGATAACTAGAGTTTCCCCATCGTAAATAGATAACAATTCAGCTAACAATGCAATAATTTTCTTTACACCGCTTGATTCAGCTACCATGCTTTGCTCAATCTTTTTATCACCAATTCGAGAATATCTATGCAAATAAATTTCATAGGTATTTTCTTGAACATTATATGTTTTAAAACTAATATCGATAATTGAACTATCAACTTGTTGCAATAATTCCATGGCTAAGTCTTTATTTTCCTCAACCTTTTCTTTCGACTGTTCCGAAAACTCATACCCCATCCCTTTTACATCTAAGTCATAATAGTTAGCTACTACCACATTAATCTTATTAACTGATTCTAAAAACTCTTTATATTCTTCGTGAATAAAGTCTTTCAGTTTAATAAGCAAAGGATAGGTCGAACGGATCGAATAAATTTCTTGGATTTTATTATCCAACATCTTACTTTCTAAAATATTGGAATCAAATAAAAAAATCTTATTATCATTTTTCCTTAGGGTTTCATTAACGATAGAGCCATCTTTGTTAATTTTTATTTTATATTCATAAAAATCTTTCCCATTTGATACTGTCAATTCAAACCCAATCTGATTATTATACCAATTAAACCATCTAACATCCGGAAATCTTCCTACTTTTATAATATCAATCAATAATCCCAAAGCTATAATAACATTAGTTTTACCCACTGCATTATTGCCAAAAAATAATGTAGATTTACTCTCTCTAAATGGGCTATCTAATATATAGTTTTCTTCATACTTTGTATTTTTTATACGTTGTTTATTAAAGGCTGTGAAGGATATCTCTTGGCGTTCATTAAAAGAACTAAACCCTTCAATTGCAAAATTTAGAATCATCACTAACACCTCCTTTTTCTTAATTATAACAAACTGCAATAAAAAGATAAACCGTTTTTCTGTTTATCTCACAATGCACAAAAGTGTTATTTTTTTCAATTTAAGGAAATCTATTTTCAAATGCAAAAAAAGCACGAGATTTTCATCTCGCACCTTTCAACTCATTCTATATTCAGTTCAAACTCACTTAAAGTTTCTAAAGCTTTTAAAATCTGTACGGTTCCAAAGCTCCTACGACTTCATTCACATGGTTCAAGCCGCTTGCTTCGCAATACTCATGCATTTCACGAGCAATGTTTCCGATAGCACATGGATCAACCATGGTTGCCGTACCGACGGATACGATGTCCGCACCGGCCAACATGAATTCGATGGCGTCGGTACCCGTCATGATACCGCCCATGCCCATAATCGGTAAATCAATAGCCTGAGCCACTTGATGTACTAGACGAAGAGCAATCGGTTTAACGGCCGGACCGGATAAACCGCCGTACAAGTTACCAAGTACAGGACGACGTGTTTTAATGTCAATCGCCATGCCGAGCAAGGTATTAATCAAACATAAACCGTCAGCACCGGCTTCTTTAACGGCTGTAGTAATTTCTACGATGTCCGTTACATTCGGCGACAATTTCATGATAACCGGCAAATCCGTGTTTTCACGAACTGTCTTACATACGGCTGCCGCCGATTCGGCGGACACACCAAACGCCATGCCGCCGTTTTTAACATTCGGACAGCTAATATTAACTTCGAGGCCCGCAACGCCCGGCACAGACAAAGTCTTAGCCATAAAGGCGTAGCCTTCTACGTCTGCGGCCGAAATATTGGCTAAAATCGGCACGTCATATTGTTTTAATTCCGGTAAAATATCGCGTACAAAGGCTTCTGCCCCCGGATTTTCAAGGCCGATGCAGTTCAGTACACCGGACGGAGTTTCCGCAATACGCGTACCCGGATTACCGTTGCGCGGTGTCGGCGTCAAGCCTTTTACAGAAATGGCACCTACTTCATTGCTGAGGTCAAGGTAATCGGCATATTCAAAACCGAAACCGAAAGTGCCTGAGGCAGCCACAATCGGATTTTTCATCTTAATACCGCAGAACTCAACGGCTAAGTCCTTATAGGAAGGCTTTTTACCGTTTAAATCTTTGCTGTGATCCATCCCTATATAGTCTTTTTCACCGTGTAAATTGCCGTCAGCAGCATGATTACCATGCATCTTAATATCTGAGGTATTACTCATTGAAAAACACCTCCTCAGCGGCAAATACAGGGCCATCTTTACATACTTTATAACGTTTACCGCCACGACCGTTGCAGCCGCAGCCTAAACAACCGCCGGTACCGCAACCCATGCGTTCTTCCAAGGACACTTGGCAAAGCACATTAAAGTCGGCCGCTACCTGAGCCACGCCTTTCATCATCGGGGTCGGACCGCAAGTTAATACACTGGTAAACCCGATATTGGCAACTTTGTTAGATGCAACATTATCGGTAGCAATTTCACCGGTCTCAGCTTCACCATGTAAGAACGGCGTTAACTGACGTTCAACTTCCCCGCGTTCACTCTGAATGAGTTCCGGCATAATCGCTGTCGGGAACCCTTTCGTACCAACGGAGCCGTCATCGGTCGTCACATAAACCGGCACGTCATAGGCTTTGAACAAATCGGCCCAGAAGGTTTCCGATTCATTGCGAAAACCGAGCACAACAGTTGCTTTTTTAGCTGCTACCGGTTTAATCACCGTTTCGTCTTCTTCATTAGTATAACGCGTTGTATCTTCAATTTCATTCAATTTTGACGCAATGCAGAGCATCGGTGCAATACCGACACCGCCGCCCACGAGGAGCATGTTGTCGGTCATTTCAAAACGACTGCCCAAAGGTCCCAAACAATCGAGGGTATCCCCTTCTTTGAGGTGCGTCATCATATCTGTACCGGTACCCACTACGCGATACAAGAGTGTAATGGTCCCTTCAATTTTATCAAAACCGGCATAACTGATGGGACGGCGCAATAAAGGCGCCGTGCCGCCGGTTACACGTACATTACAAAATTGGCCTACTTCCGCTTCAGCGGCCTGTTTCGGTGCATACAGATCCATAATCCATACATCGGCACCAATTTGCTCATTGCGGAGCACTCGCGCCATTTCTACATAACCGCTCATTGCGTGTATCACTCCATCTCAAAATCTTGTAACGCTTCGACTTCAATCTTAATTTCTTCATTAGCTCGACCGGCTACTACACGCAATACTTCACGTGCCGTATCCAAGGAGGTCAAGCAAGGTGTGCCCATTTCAACGGCCAAACGACGAAGTTGGAAACCTTCGCGTTCAGGGCGTTTACCATAGGTCAAGGTGTTCAACATCAAGTCAACTTCACCGCGACGGATCAAGTCGGCACAGTTGTTTTCACCTTCGTGAATCTTATTGACAATTACACATGGAATACCATGTTCTTCAAAATATTTGCCCGTACCGCCGGTTGCCTGGATGTGGTAACCGAGGTCGATAAAGCCTTTCGCAAGACGTGCTGCTTCTTCTTTATCGCGGTCCGCTACGGTCATGAGGATATGGCCTTTTTCAGGAATACGCATGTTGGCACCATGAATGGCTTTGAACAAGGCTTCCGAATAAGTGCGGCCGATACCCATAACTTCACCGGTGGATTTCATTTCAGGTCCCAAAGCGATTTCTACGAGACCCATTTTGGAGAATGAGAATACCGGCGCTTTAACGGCAACATAATCTTTAGCCGGAACCAAACCGGTCGGTAAGCCCATAGACTTAATCGTTTCACCGAGAGCAATGCGTGTCGCATATTCAATCATGTTGATGCCCGTAACTTTACTGATGAACGGTACGGTACGGCTGGAACGTGGGTTAACTTCGATAACATTGAGTTCACCGTTAGCTACGATGTACTGAATATTTACGATACCTTTTACATTTAAGCCGCGTGCAATACGCTGCGTATAATCAACGATTTGGTTCGTAATTTCTTCGGATAAATGTTGAGCCGGATATACGGCAATGGAGTCACCGGAGTGAACGCCGGCGCGTTCGATTTGTTCCATGATGCCCGGAATACATACGTCTTCACCGTCGGCGATGGCGTCAACTTCCACTTCCATGCCCACCATGTAGCGGTCGATAAGTACCGGATGGTCTTTGGATGCCACTACCGCTTCTTTCATGTACACGTCAAGTTCTTGGTCATTGTAGACGATTTCCATAGCACGGCCGCCGAGTACGTAAGACGGACGAACGATGAGCGGATAGGATAAACGCTGAGCCGCTGCCAACGCTTCTTCATGGCTTGTTACCAACGCCCCTACCGGACGCGGAATACCGAGTTCAGCCAATAAAGCATCAAAACGTTCACGGTCTTCTGCCATATCGATGCTGTCCACGGACGTACCGAGAATTTTAACACCGCGTTCTGCCAAAGGACCTGCCAAGTTAATAGCTGTCTGACCGCCGAACTGAGCGATAACACCAATTGGTTTTTCTTTACGGATAACTTCCATAACGTCTTCCACGGTAAGTGGTTCGAAGTACAAGCTGTCCGATGTATCAAAGTCCGTACTTACTGTTTCCGGATTGTTATTGATGATAATAGACTGTTTGCCGGCTTTACGAAGCGCCCAGGAAGAGTGAACGGAGCAATAGTCGAATTCAACGCCCTGGCCGATACGAATCGGACCGGAACCGAGTACGATAACGCTGTTTTCACCGCGCGGTACTACTTCGTCTTCCATAGCATAAGCACTGTAGTAATAAGGCGTGTGTGCTTCAAATTCAGCTGCACAAGTATCTACATATTTGTAAGTCGGGAATAACTTCATTTCCTGACGTTTTGCCAACACATCGTCAGCCGTTACATTGGCATAGCGGGCAATAACTTTGTCCGGCATGCTGTAACGTTTTGCCTGGCGAAGATTGTCTTCCGTAATACCTTCGGAAGCCAATTTCTTTTCTAAAGTTACGATGTTCTTAATCTTGTTGATGAAGAACATGTCGATTTTCGTAATGAAGTGGATTTTTTCCACACTGATGCCCGCACGAAGAGCCTGAGCCACTACGTAAATACGTTCATCATCTACCAAACGAAGGCGTTCAATCAATTGTTCAGGTGTTTCATGAGCAATTTTCTTGAGTTCAATATGGTCAAGACCGATTTCCAAGGAACGAATAGCTTTTAATAAGGAGCCTTCCAAAGTACGGTCGATAGCCATAACTTCGCCGGTTGCTTTCATCTGAGTACCCAAGGTACGGTCAGCCAAGTTGAATTTTTCAAAAGGCCAACGTGGGAACTTAGTTACCACATAGTCAAGGGACGGTTCGAAGCAAGCTTTCGTTTCACCGGTTACGGCGTTAGTAATGCTGTCCAAAGTCATACCGAGGGCTACTTTAGCCGCTACTTTAGCAATCGGATACCCCGTCGCTTTTGAAGCCAACGCAGACGAACGCGATACACGCGGGTTAACTTCGATTACATAATATTGGTTGCTGTACGGATCCAAGGCATACTGTACGTTACAACCACCTTCGATTTCGAGGTAACGAATGATGTCAACCGATGCCGTACGAAGCATTTGGTATTGAATATCGTTCAAAGTCTGGCTTGGTGCCACAACGATGGAGTCCCCTGTGTGAACGCCAACCGGGTCGATATTTTCCATGTTACATACGATAATGCAGTTGTCCGCACTGTCGCGCATAACTTCGTATTCCACTTCTTTCCAGCCTGCTACGGAGCGTTCTACGAGAATCTGATGAATCGGGCTGAGTTTGATACCGCGAAGGGCAATCATGTACATTTCTTCTTCATTGGCTGCAATGCCGCCGCCCGTACCGCCTAAGGTATAAGCCGGACGAATGATGATCGGATAACCGATTTTATTGGCAAATTCAACGGCTTTATCTACGTCGCTGAAAATATCACTTTCCGGTACCGGCTGGTTAATGCGTTCCATAGCTTCTTTGAAAAGTTCACGGTCTTCGGCCTGTTTAATAGCCGCCAAAGTGGTACCTAAGAGTTTTACGCCGTATTTTTCAAGAACGCCCGCTTCGGATAATTCCACCGCCATGTTAAGACCTACCTGACCACCCAAGGTTGCGAGTAAGCCGTAAGGACGTTCTTTGCGGATAACTTCCGTTACAAATTCCAAGCTGATTGGTTCAATATATACGCGATCCGCAATGTCACGGTCCGTCATGATGGTTGCCGGGTTAGAGTTTACGAGCACTACTTCATAGCCTTCTTCGCGAAGGGAGCGGCAAGCCTGTGTACCGGCATAGTCAAATTCTGCTGCCTGGCCGATAATAATCGGGCCCGATCCGATAACGAGTATTTTCTTATTTTCCATTGTCATTGGTCAGCCCTTTCTATTTATATTCTTTCATCATTGCTTTGAATTCGTCGAACAAGTAAAGATTGTCAGTCGGTCCCGGCGATGCTTCCGGATGATATTGTACCGACATGATTGGCAAGCTGTTGTGGCGCATACCTTCCACGGTGTTATCGTTCACACTGCGATGGGTAATCGTGATATCAGCGTCTTTTAAGCTGTTTTCATCTACCGCAAAGCCGTGGTTCTGGGAGGTAATGTACACGCGGCCGGTGCGAAGGTCTTTAACCGGATGGTTGGACCCGCGATGGCCGAAACGTAATTTATAAGTGGAGCCGCCAAACGCTAAGGACAATACTTGGTGACCCATGCAAATACCGAAAATCGGTTTCTTGCCGAGTAATTTTTTAATTTCTTCAACGGCGTAGCCGAGGTCCGAAGGGTCCCCCGGTCCGTTGGATAAGAAAATGCCGTCCGGATTGACTGCCAATACCTCTTCCGCCTTGATGTCAGCCGGGAAAATGGACAAGCGGCAGCCGCTCGCTTCGAGGGATTTCAAGATATTTTCTTTAACCCCGAAGTCATATACGGCTACATGGTATTCGGCGTTTTCATTACCGCGGAAACCTTGCCACTTGGTAGTTACCTGCATAACCTGGTCGGTCGGTAAATCCTGTTTTAACAACGCATCAATGCGTTCCTGCGGCGTATCTACCGGGCAGATAACGCCTTTCATAACACCGTGGTTACGGATGTTACGGGTAATAGCGCGGGTATCCACATCATAGAGACAAGGCACGCCGTACGCACGTAAATATTCTTCAAATAAGCCTTCATTTTGCCAATTGCTTGGGAAGGTACAAAGTTCGCCCACAATCATGCCGCGGCAATATGGTTTCGGTGCCTGCGCAATATCGCGGAACACGCCATAGTTGCCGATGAGCGGATAGGTCAATGTGATAATTTGATCGGCGTACGAAGGGTCGGTCAAAATTTCCTGGTAACCGGTCATACCGGTGTTAAATACAACTTCGCCGAGGATTGGTCTTGCTCCCAAGAGCTTACCTTCGTATACGGAGCCATCTTGTAGTACTAATTTGCCTTTCACTGAGTCACAACTCCCTCTTTCATCACAATATTACCATCTACAACCGTTAATTTGGCCTTGCCCGTTAAGGTCATGCCGTCAAACGGACTCGTCTTACCTTTAGTATAGAATAAATTGCGGTCTACCGTCCACTCTTCATCGGTGCTGAAAACGGTAATATCGGCGGTTTTGCCCACTTCTAAAACGCCCGCATCAACGCCCATGATTTCGGCCGGACGAACGCTCATGAGATTTACAATTTCATCCAAGGTCAAAATGCCTGTTTTATAAGTATGTGTCAAAACAGCTGCCAAGGACGTTTCAAGACCGCTGAAGCCATTCGGTGCACAGCAGAATTCCACGTCTTTTTCTTCTTCCGCATGCGGTGCATGGTCCGTAATAATGGCATCGATTGTGCCGTCTTTCACACCTTCCAAAAGGGCTTGACGATGATCTTCGGAACGAATCGGCGGTGCCATTTTGAAAGCCGGATTGTATTCACGCAAGAATTCATCGGTGAAGGATAAATGCTGTGCTGTTACTTCGCAAGTTACTTTAATGCCTTTTGCTTTAGCCGCACGGATTTGGTCTACCGTATCTTTACTGCTTACGTGAGCAATGTGAATGTGACCGCCGGTCATTTGTGCTAAGAGAAGGTCACGAGCTACGGCCATATCTTCCGCTACGGCCGGACGACCTTTAACCCCCATTTCATAGGCTACGAAACCTTCGTGCATATGGCCTTCATGAGTGAGGCTTACTTCTTCCGCATGATCGATAACCGGTTTGTTGAACATGCTGGAGTATTCCAAAGCGCGGCGCATGAACGCAGCGCTTTCTACATAGTGACCGTCATCGGAGAAACCGACAACACCTGCTTCCGCCATGTCGCCCATTTCAGCCAGTTCTTTGCCTTCAAGGTTTTTACTTACGGCACCGATGAATTCCACTTTTACAAGGCCCGTTAATTCAGCCTGTTTTTGCAAACCGCGAACCAAAGCGGCATTATCTACTACCGGTTTGGTGTTAGCCATGGTAGCGATACGGGTAAAACCGCCGGCAGCTGCTGCCTGCGTACCGCTGTGGAAGTCTTCTTTCGCTTCCTGACCCGGTTCACGCAAATGCGTATGCATGTCGATGAGACCCGGTGTTACGATAAGGCCGGTTGCATCATATACATCAGCGCCGTCAGCACTTAAATTCTGACCGATTGCGGCAATCTTGCCGTCTTTCACCAAAATATCGGCTACTTCATGTTGTTGTTTTTTCGGATTTACAATGGTTCCACCCTTAATCAGCAAGTTCACTGCCGTCACCTCCTACAATCGTTAAGTATAATACAGCCATACGTACCGCTACGCCGTTGCGTACCTGTTCCTGAATGGCCGATTCATCGCTGTAAGCCACATCGTGAGCAATTTCAAGACCACGATTCATAGGCCCCGGATGCATAACCATCACATCGTCTTTGGCCAAGGCCAACACATTTTTATTGATACCGAAGATGCGTGCATATTCACGATTCGTCGGATATAAAGCAGAGTTAATACGTTCTAACTGAATGCGCAATACGTTGATTACGTCGGCGTCTTTAACCGCTTCACGCACATCGTAGTGAATGGTTACACCCATTTTGGCAAGTTCCGGATAAAGCAAAGTGCGCGGACCAACCAAGTGAACAGCGGCGCCCATTTTGGTAAAACCGTAAATATCGCTGCGCGCTACACGGCTGTGCATGATGTCGCCGGCAATAACAATTTTTTTACCTTCCAAAGTGCCTTTACGTTCGATAATGGAGTACATATCGAGCAAAGCTTGGGTCGGATGTTCATGTGCGCCGTCACCGGCGTTGATGATAATCGGATCAACCACTTTAGTAGCGTATAACGGGGACCCTTCCGCACTGTGACGCATTACGATGGCGTCGGTACCCATGTACGATACGGTAAGCAAAGTATCGCGGAAACTTTCACCTTTCGCCATGGAGCTACCGCTCTTCGTAATATTAATAACGTCGGCACCCAAGTATTTCCCAGCTAATTCGAAGGAACTGCGCGTGCGCGTACTGTTTTCCATGAATAAGTTGATGATGGATTTGCCTTTTAACAAAGGATATTTCTTATCATCCGATAAGACGATTTTCTTCATTTTCTTGGCTACGCGTAATATAAGTTCAATTTCTTCCTTTGTAGCATGCTGTAAACCCAGCAAATGCTTGCCTTTCAAACTTACTTCTCCCATTGTCAGCCTCCTTAACTGAGATTCTCGGTTTATATAACAAAAAAAGACCTCTTGCCTGTGGCAAAAGGTCTATAGCAGACTTAGTGATACACCTATAGCAATATAACGATACAGGTGCCTACCATATCCTTTACTAGCCTCACAGGACTAACTTAAAAGGTAAATTGTGTGAAACGAACGGTCTCTCGTACCGCCCTTCTGTTTCTTCTTTTTATATTTTACCCGTCTGAAGTTAGCCTGTCAAGGTTAGTATTATGAAGTTCCGTTTATCAAAAAGTCATAGCAATTAGAACTTAATTTCAGCCCCTACGCGCCATACACGGCCATACATGTTGAGGTCTTCCATATCCTTATCGAGGATGTTGTTTACTGCCACGAAGGCTGAGAAGTTTTCATTAAAATTACGGGTTACCGCCGCATTCAAGGTGTTGAAGGAATACAAATCGTAATTGGTGCTGCTGCGACCGCTCGCATTATACGCATAATCATGAGTAAAGCTGTTCCAAATTACACCGCTATAACCGGTCTTTTTATGATCATCGTAAACGAGCTGAACGGTGGTAATGGATTTGGCACGATTAAGTAACCGCGTATCCGTTGTCTTATCCTTCGCATCGATGTAGTTGTAGGTTGCTTTGAGGCTCAAACGGTCGCTCAATTTATGACCGGCTGTCAATTCGATACCGTTAATCTGTGCCTTATTCACGTTCACATACTGTGCATGGTAAACGCCGGTAGCCGCATCACGCCACTGATTGTAGTTGATGAGATTGGACACCTTATTGTTGTAGTATGTAATCTTACCAAAGGATTTACCGTGTTCCCCTTCCAATGAGAAGTCAAAGTTCGTGGATTTTTCCGGTTCTAAGTCAGGATTACCTACCACGTTAACCATGATTGGCCCCGGACTGTGCCACATATCCATGTAGAGTTCGGATACGGTTGGTGCTTTATAGCCCTTACCGTAATTGGCTTTGAAACGAAGATTATCCTTAATGCTGTAATTCAAACCGATATGCGGTGATACATTGGATCCGAAGGAGCTGTTGTGCTCATAGCGAACCGAAGGCTGAAGCATAAGTTTATCCGTTACTTGCCATGTATCTTCTACAAAACCGGCATAGGAATTAACTGTATGGGCTTCTTGCGTTTTCACACCATTCGCATAGGCTTGGCCACCCAAACGAGTGCCGGAATAGTACACTTTGCGATATTCGCCGCCAAAGGTCAAGGTATGCGCATCATTGAGGTACATGGTATTCTGTGCATCCGTTACCCATGTGTAATACTTGGCTCGGTCATAATCGGAGCTCGGATACATTTTTTCCATCATGGCCTGTGCTACTTTGCTGAAACGACCTAAGAAAGAAAAGTCTACATTGTTGCTCATATCATAATCTTTTTTCAGCTGATTATAATAGGTGCGTACTTGGTAATCGTTCTTTTCCGTGGAGCCCGTATAAGTGGCACTCAAACCATAGCCCGTATTGTTGTAATGCTCTACCTTGTCTTTTTGCTGGTCATAGGCCATCCCGCGATTAAGTCCCTGCACATCAGCCAGCTCCGTACGAAGCTTTTCTTTGAAGTAATTAGCATCCAAACGGAGTTTATTCTTGTTAGCATTTTCAAAATCATAGGTAGCGCTGATATCAAAATTCTGACGATTGCCGAACATGTAGCGGTTGTAGCCTTCACTCCCCACTTTAGTGGCTAATGCTTCAGTTACGGTTAAAATATTCTGCGGACGTACCTTCGTAAATTGAGCGCCGGTAGTCAAATTCCAACGCCCCTGTTTACCGGAATCATAGCGATAATAATTATTCTGCTGCTTGGTGCCCGTATTAACGCCAACTGTTACGCCTTCTTTGTCCGGCAACTTGGTAATAATATTAATAACACCGCCCATAGCATCAGAACCATAAAGCGAGCTCGTAGCGCCGCGTACGATTTCTACGCGCTCTACTGTATCAAGACTCATGCGGCCCAAAGTATACACATTGGCCGTGCTGTCCGTATCTTCACCGGCAATGCGCTTACCGTCCACCAAAATGAGAGTATGTTTCGTGTCCATACCGCGGAGCATTACTTGGTTACCGGTCATGGCCGATTCAGCAAGACTCACATTATCTGCGAGCTGCAAGGCGGACACAAGGTCGGTAGCGCCCATGCGTTTCATATCTTCAGCTGTAACTACTTCAACCGCCTGCGGGGCCGTTTTCACAGTTTCCTCCGTCTTCGACGCCGTTACCACTACCATATCGGTGGCAAGATCCGCTGCCTGTACGCCGTATACAGGTGCTAATAAAACAGCCAATGTCATGGCATGCAACACAAGTTCTTTGGATTTTACTCTTTTCATCTCTAAACACCTCTAAATAACACAAAAAACACAAATCAACACGTTTCACAATTGCACATTACAAATCCCTAATTATATCCAGAACTTACCTTTATTTTTTGAAAAAATCTATGCATAAAAAATGACATAATAAGAGGACCTACCTGCACCAATACCCTACTGAAAACCGCTTGTGCCCCTATGCGCATCAACGACGGTTTAATTTGTGATATTCAGTGTTCGATAGGTCCTTACCTATTATGTCAATTTATTACACGCTATATGTATTCATTATTATGCTATGCTTAGCATATCCATAATGCCCTCACGATTCAAATCTACACACTGTACTTGAATCGTATTTACAACTTGGACGGCTTGCCGTATTAACCTAATTTTGCCAAAACTTCTTTAGCAAATGCCGCTGCATTGGCTAAATCATTTGCATCCGGATGAGATGCCGCTTGTTTATGACGTTCTTCGCGTTCGGCACTACGTCCGTGTGGATGACCATCCGGGAAGATTTTGAACATCATTTCAATGACTTTCGGATCTACTTTGCCTTGGCACATGAAAGTCCCTAAAGGTTCCTGACCGTTTGGCAAAAGACCGGTAGCGGCTACCATAGTCTCTTTGGCATGCGGCATCATAGGCGGTACACCTAGAGTAGCAAATAAAGCTACTTTTTCATTATCAATGCGTTTAAGCACTGCCTGAGCTGCTTTATCCGCATTCCCCTGGTCAGCCCAAAAGCCCATGAATACTACATCATATTGGCTTAAGTCAGCCGGAGCTTCATTAACCGGTACACATGGCGTACCTTCCGGCAAAACGCCCACAATTGCTTCGGCTACTTGTTTGGTATTCCCGGTGCGGGATGAATAAATAACAATGCTGTTCATCGAATGACTCCTTTCAGATTGTGAGAATAATTCAATTGGCTATGAGTAATATAACTCTAATATTGATTATGCCTTTATGTCTAAAGAGTATATTTCTTACAGCCTTATTTTTTATTTCCTGTTTCATAGGGCACACAGATGGTATGTGTCTCACCGTCTATGTCAAGTTTAGTAAATACCATATTGACCTCATATAAATCGCTGAGGACTGTTTCTGTAAAAATTTCCGGTGCCGGACCGTCGGCCACAATTTGCCCTTTTTTCACGGCAATAAGGCGGTCGCTGTAATGAGCGGCATGGTTCAAATCATGGAGCACCATAATGATTGTAATGCCTCGCGTGTGATGAAGTTTTTCAACTAACTTCATCAGTTCCAGCTGATACCGCACATCGAGGAAGGTTGTCGGTTCATCCAAGAGGAGAATATCCGGTTCCTGTGCGATAGCCATAGCGAGCCAAGCACGTTGCCGTTCACCGCCGGATAAGTCTTTAAGCGGACGGTGTTGTAACTCGCTGAGACCAGTTTCTTCAATGGCCGTTTGTACTGCCACCACGTCTTCATTGGTAAGCGAACTGAATGGATTCTGATAGGGTAAACGACCGCAAAGCACGAGATCGCGCACAGTCATGTCCTGCGGGGCTTGAGCCGATTGCGGCAACATGGCAATCATGCGAGCTACCGTTTTAGAATTCATCGACTGAATATCCTTGCCGTCAAGAAATACCGTACCGCCCAAAGGTTCCAACAAACGACCCAAGGTTTTTAACACCGTCGACTTGCCCGAACCGTTCGGCCCGATAATGGACACAATTTCCGGTTTGTCAAAAACGAGCGATATATTTTCACCTACCGGCCGTGACGGATAGCCGATACCGGCTTTATTCATGATTAAAGTTCGTTTCGTCATGTGCGGCTCCTCCCTTTCAATAAGTATAAGAAGAACGGCGCGCCCAAGAAGGATAAAAAAATACCTACCGGGATTTCAGCAGGACTGAAAATGGTGCGTGCAAAGGTATCGGCACCGACCAACAAAACAGCTCCGAATACAACCGATGCGGGTAATAAATATTCAAAATCGGAACCTACGACGAGTCGCATCAAATGCGGTACAATGAGGCCCACGAAGCCGAGTAAACCCGCTACACTCACGGAGGCAGCCGCTAAAATGGCCGCCAAAAGCACTAAAATGATGCGTGTTTTTTTCAAATTAATGCCCAGAGATAAAGCTACTTCTTCGCCCATTTGCAAGGCATTCAGCTTGCGGTAATTCCAAATGGCACCTACCAAACCGATAAGGCTGTATGGCAACACAATCCACACATAGGTCCAACGCGCCCCGGCAAAACCACCGGCCAGCCAGTTTACTACGCCCTGAATTCGGTCCGGAAACATAACGGATAAGGCCGTCGTACCACCGCCGAAGAAAGCAGCCACAGCAACCCCGGCCAAAATGAGACGCAAAGGGTTAATACCGCGGTCCCAAGCCAGAATAAATACAACCGCCAAAGCCACCAAAGCTCCCACAAAGGCGGCCAAAGGTACCCAAGCCGTTAAAGCAGGTGCTAAAATCATAACCGCCATGGCCGCCACGCCGGCACCGGCTGTTACGCCGATAATTCCCGGATCTGCCAACGGATTATGCAGTACACCTTGCAAAATACAACCGGCCAAGGCGAGATTCATGCCTACCAAAGCCGCTGCAATCACGCGGGGCAAACGTAAGTAATATAAAATACGTTCCGTGTCGGGATTGCCCTGCCCCTGTAACACGGCCATTAATTCTTGCCAACTGATAGGCACGGCACCATACATAAAACCGGTTATAATTACAAATACCAAAAAGATGCCGGCTATAAGATATGTCAGGCGGCGTTTGTTTTGCCGCGAATCATGGTAGGAATGATGTGTTGATGAAACCGCTTCACTATTACGGTGCGTCATGAGCCGCCTCCTTTCCGTATAAATCATCATACATAATTGTCAGCGCCTCACTGATGCGCGTCCCCGGATTAGCCGCAAATAAACCGCCGGATAAATAATAAATCCGCTGGTTTTTAACGGCACTCACATCCGCCCAAGCGGAACTATTCAGCATTTCCCGTTTAAATACGTTTACACTGTCCGATTTAGGCGACATGCTGATAAAAAAGATAACTTCCGGATCTGTTTTTACCACATACTCCATACTGAGCGGCACGTAATCACCGTCAAGCCCCGTTGCCATATCGGCAATATTATGGCCTCCCAGTAACTCCAACAAATTGCCGCTGAAGGCTTTACCGGTTGCCATGCTGAAACTGCCGGGAGCGCCGAAAATAATAAGACTGCGCGGCCCTTTTTGTTTTTTAGTGTCATCAACAAGCTTATTATAATTCGCCACCGCTTTATCAGCCGTTGCTTTCGCAACATCCGGCTGATTCGTAAGTTCGCCGAAGAATGTGAGCGTCGTTACCACATCATCATAAGTATCTAAATCATTAATGTATAAAGGAATGTCCGCCTGTGCCAAAATGTCACGTAAACTCGTATTAAACGGCACATTTATGCCGATAACGAGATCCGGATGAAGTCCGATGATTGTCTCCACACTGGGGCTGTGAAGTGTGCCGACTGACGGTACATCTTTCGTTTTCGCCATAATTTCTTTGGAAATATATGACGATGTCGGTTTGCCGACTACCGTACCGCCTACAACATAATACATGTCCAAATTCGATGAGTTCAAAATAACGACACGCTTAGGATGCTCAGGAATAACGATGGTTGTACCGGTCGCATCCGTAACCGTGCGCATCGGTACTTGCGTGTTACCTTCATGAGTTAGTGAAATCCAACTCGTCAAAGCAATGACACAAACGATTACGATAGCCACGGGAACCAATAAATAACGTTTCAACCGGTCACCTCATTTCCTTAGAAATGTGCCCCGGATGTCCTCCCATTGGAGGATGCCCTTTCGGCATTTCTGCAGGATGACCTTTGATCATCCCTTCCATGTGATCTTTTGGCATTCCACCAGGATGGCCGCCCATTGGATGAGCTCTTCGGGATACGCCGGCCGGGTGACCTTTGGGCATTCCGCCCGGATGACCGCTCGGTTTACCCGGTGCATTTTGTGCCGCAATTTTTTCATGTAGCATGGTGGACTCACCGGTCAATAAATACTGAGCAAGTTCAATCGTTGTCTGCGTCAAATTGACATGCCAAAATTCACCGGCTATGGTCAATTTATACATAATACCATTATGCTCACATAAACCGCGTTCACACCATACATCGAATAACCATTTTAATTCTGCCAAACGTTCATCATAGGCAATTAACGGTTTCAAATCGAAGTAGCAATGTTCCAACTGATCCACAATAATATTGGCCATTTCCTGAAGCGGTGACTGTTTCATGAGCACCATAAACGGCTTTTGCCCCGCTTCCACCATATGCTCATAAGCACCGAGCGAACGATGTAACATCGTTGCATAGCCGCCTACATTACCGCCTGCACCACAGCCGAACGGGAACATCGGATACCCGCGTTTAGCCATACTGTTATATAAGCTGCGTTCTCTCGATGAACGACTCCAATGACAAGCGCTGAGGCGACGATAGTTATACGTATCAACGAATGCACGTGCTTGGGCATACATAGTCGCCTGTTCCCGGGTTGTCGCCGCCGGCGACACCTTACCGTTTTTGATAGCCGTATTTAAATCGCTGTTTTCAAACACATTGAGCTGATACAAATCCATCCCGTCAATTGGTGCCGCTTCCAGCATTTCCAAATCTTCCTGCCATTTTTCCGGCGTCTGATCCGGCAAGCCGTAAATCAAATCGACCACCAAGGCACATTGATTATACTCTTTGAGCTGACGGAGTCGCTCTAAAATTGTTTCTCGATCATCGAGGCGTCCCAATTGGCGACGTATTTTGGTGTGAAAAGACTGCACACCCAGCGACATACGATTAACGCCGTTGGCGAACCATGCATCCATTTTTTCAGGCACCACATCGTTAATACGGCCTTCCAAAGTAAGTTCGTAATCATTAGCCAATGGCAGACACTTTTTAATCGTCTGTAAAAGACGAGCCGCATTTTTGGCCGACAAGGAAGTCGGTGTGCCGCCGCCGATAAACACAGTCTGAATCAAACCGTCTTTTAACCGGCGATGCGTTGCATCACTTTCCAAGTCTTGAATTAATAAATCTATATATCTATCTTCCGCCGACTGATTAGCCGCGTTTTGAAAAAATCCGCAATATAAGCATTTCGTCTGACAAAATGGAATGTGAATATACGCCGATTGCAGTTGCCCTTTAACCGGTTCCGTTGCCATGACCTTTTGCCATGTTGCTTGTGCTTCCTCCGGGCTTAAAGGCCGACCGTTGAGACCGGCGTGAACGACACGCTTCGCATCAAAAGCCTCCATCAACGGATTATCCGTTGCCCGTCCCAATTGCATGAGCCGCTGCTCGGGGGACATTTTTGCAAATAACTCTTCCGGTTTCATCATAAACTAAATCCTTTCCACAATCTTTAGGCTCGCTACCTTCTATGTTAAACTTGTTCGGCTTATTAGTTATTTATTGGTAGCACCGATGGAGAATTTTTTGATTCCCGCACTGCGCACCGTATCCATAATTGCCACCACTTGACCGTGAGCGGAATGAGCATCGGCTTGAAGCACCACTGCCACCTGCGGATTATCCGCCTGCTTAGCCGAGAGCACTTGCTTAGCATCCGTCAAACTCAACGGTTTGCCGTCAATCACGATATGCCCTGCCGTATCAAGCGTAATAATAACCGGCACCTGTTTCTGCTGCACTGCCGCCTGTGCTACGGGAAGTTGCACATCCAATGACTTTTGTGCCACCGTTTGCAAACTGTTCATCATAAAAAATACGAGTAAAAAGAAAATAATATCAATCATAGGAATGATCATAAACATTGGTTTTTGTTTCAGTCCGAATTCCTTGAACATAGTATCACCATTCCTTCTTCATGGCATTGACCATGGTCAAACACAATTCTTCGGAGCGAATCACGAATTGATCCAGACGATGACTGAAATAGGTATAAATGGCAAACGCGATAATCGCCACACAAAGTCCCGTTGCGGTTGCAATCAATGCTTCCCCGATGCCGCCCGTAATGGCCGCCGCACCGCCGCCGTTATCGAGTACACCGAAGGTACCGATCATCCCCGTAACCGTGCCCAAGAGGCCCAACAGCGGTGCTACCGTAACGATTGCACTGAGATAATCCAAATAGCGCTTAAAGGACGAAGTTTCAAACGTCATCTGCTCCATAAAGGCATTCTTCATACTTTGTTCCGATTCTCGATTACTGCAACCGGCATGCACTACGCGACTGATAGACAGCGGAAATTGCTGACACAATTCGTCAATTTCACGCCAATTGCCGGCTTTGGCACTGTGATACACACCATGTGCAAAACCACGGCCGCCTTTAGTATTCAATCTGAAAAAATACCAACGTTCAATCCCGATAGCTACGGTAATCATAGACAATGCCAGCAAAGGATACATTACCAAGCCACCGGTCACAAATAAATTAATGATATAGCTTATACTTTCCATTATAATGGCCTCCTTAAGCCCTAGCAAGCGAATTCAGTATGCTATACCTAATCGCTATACATTAGATGATAACAAATCTTAATCTCAATAAACTACCCCAAAACGGCCAAAGCAATCCAATAAGACATTTAATCCAATCAGTTTACGAATTAATTTAAAATTCCACGCCTATTAAAATGACTCATTTATTGACTCATTTATTGAATTATTTTAAAGCCTTATAGCAACAAATCAGCCAATTAATTGAGCAGTTTATTTTTAACGCGATATTCGCGAGGATTACAGCCCATAATCTGCTTAAAAGCAAATGAAAACTTACTGCCGTTTTCATAACCCCACCGATTGGCAATCGCTAAAATCGTATCATCCGTCTTAACCAAATCTTTAGCGGCAAAGTTCATACGACACCGCTTTACATATTGGTAAATCGTAATACCGTACACCCCTTTAAAACAACGTTTTAAGGCTGTCATAGATATGCGATGCCGATTGGCCAATTTCTCAATGGTATGATGATTACCCAAATCACTGTAAATTTCATCATGAATTCGTTTAATCGTCTTCACCTGAGCCCGTTCAAAGTAGATATGCTCATCCCCTGTCTCACCGGTCAATGTTCCGAGTAATACGAAAATCTCAACGCATTTTATGCGAAGATATACCTCGGGAAGCACGTCGGGCACATTATATAGATCCATGAAAAGCTCTTTTAAACGGCCCGTATCTTTAACCAGACCCACATTATTACCGCTACAAAAGCGATTACATACTTCTTCCAAATCGATGCTGTTTTTACCGACAAACGTATCCACTGCCACCTGTGCTTTCGGTACATACACCGCCAAAGATAGACCTTTGTAAAAACCGGTCGGAAAGTACGAGCTGTGACGGAAGGTAGTGCAGGTCTTCCAACCTAACGAAATATCGCCGCCGTTCATGTATAAACATTTGCCGTTTTCAAAAGAACATTCAATACGACCGTCTTGGCAAAAATGGATTTCAAATAAACCGGACATAGGTTTCGCGTTATGTGTAATCCGTTCCATCACCACGTCATTATAGATGATATCAATACCGTCAAAAACAGGCTGACTGATCATGCGAGCATAACCGTTTTCGTCCTTGCGCTCATATACTTTACGATTGTGCAAAACCTCGAGCAAACGAGTGCCGGAATCTTGCATTTTATCCCTAATCGATTCTATTAATTGCATATTCCCTCCAAAATGCAAAAAGACCTTTCTGCCTGTACGGATTCGTTATAACCGCTATAGGTTATTCATCATCTGTACTTACAGAAAGGTCTTTACTCTAACTACTTGAGAATTAATATTAAATAAATACTGTTAATTTGTCAAGCGAAAACTAATAGGCACATTTACCGTAACGCTTTCGCCGGTTGGATTATGATACGGTGTTGCGTTGTAAACCGCTTTTAAAGCCGCATCAGCAAGTAGCGAATTTGTCGATGAAACCACATCGGCCGACACCAAATTGCCACTGCTATCAAGGGTAACCTGAATTGTTACGTCCCCTTCAATATTACGCCGTATTGCTACTGACGGATAGGATTTATTGGCATTAACGGCACTCCAAAAACCGTCCGTATCAAACGGTTCCCCCGGTGCCACGCCCAGTTCATCACCGTTACCGATACCGCTGCCTTCACCGCTGCCAAGGGCTTCCCCAACAGGACCACCCGACTCATTCGAGCCTTGGCCGATACCGTTAAAACTCGTTCCGGCACCTTCATACGCTCCCGGTATTGCCAACGTGCCCGTGCCCGGTGCTACAACGGATGCCGGTGCTACTGACTGCGGTGTTTCAGAAGGAGTCCCGCCACCGTAACCGCCGGCCGCCGGATTCGTATGTTGACTCACCGCGGCTACTCGTTGACTCACATCTTCGACCGCCAACGGTTTGGGAAATTCAACTTGTTTTGTTATTGCCTCTTCCTGAGCTGCGGGGATTGATAAATCAATCTCATAAGCATCAGTTGCCGCCATTTGACTCATGTGATAGCCGATAACGCCTAAAGCGACAGCGGCTATTAAATGAAAACCAACCGAACCGATTACTGCTTTTCGCCATATTAAAACTTGTTCCATATTACCACCTTATCCGATAAATCCGCGGTTAAATCATATTTGATGCAAATTTCAAAATAATTTTTACACCAGGAATTATGAGAACATTACTCAATAAGCTAATAATAACAGGGATAATTCTATACTTCTGCTCCAAAAGGACATTTAATTATTAATTTGTTTTACATAAAAAATAAAGGTCTGCCATAAAATGTGTTTTTTACTCACATTTTGACTGCAGAACCTTTATTTAAATATGTTTTCTATTGAGTTATTTCAACCTTTTAATTCAAAGCCGCTCTACTTACGCTTGAGGAATCAATAAAAATTGAATTGGTAAATTAGACGCTCCCGCCGGAATAAATTGAATCGTCAACAACTTACCTGCTTTGTAGGTATTAAAATATTGACTATCTTCCGTTGTTTGATTCCCTAAATAGAGACGTGCCCCGGTAGGTACATTGTAAATTTCGGATTTACCGTCATAGGTAACCTTAAAGGAGCCCGCATACGCACCGCCAAGAGGATTAATATAGAGGGCAAAATCCCGATCCCCCATAGTAGGAATTGTTACTTCATACGTGACACCGTAGTTACCGCGATTGGTTACAGCCGTAGCCGGTGCCGCATCACTCGGCGTCAATTCATCTTTACCTTCAACGAATGGATCTTCACGGTCATTGACCACCATAATTGATACAGGACCCAAGTCACTGTCAAACGGCTGCATCAGAGTTAAACGGTGCTGAGCCCCCACATAGGTGCCGCGCAAAGCCACTTCATCCATCGGTAAGGTTTCAGCCATTAAAGCTCCACCTAAAGACGGCGTTTCAAACGGCAACATCAATACTTTTACGAACACAGGTCCGGTTGAAGTGAAGTCAAAAATGCCCGAGAATAAGTCATCCTGTAAAACAGGAATTTTATCGAGTTTTGAAAAGAACGCCTGACGGCCACCCGGTGCAATCGTTACCGTGTCTAATACGGTAGGCTTTAATTTAGCTTCAGCCTGAGCCTGCTGACGAATCTCCTTGCGCCATGCTTTTACGGCCTGCTCACGCTGTTTCCCCACAACGTCGTCGCCCACTTTTACCGTTTTATCGGTAGCGGAGGCACCGATTAATGTCGGTACGGCCGTAGTGTCTGTCGCCGGCATCGTATCGGCAGACACAGTCGTGGTTGTCGCTGTCACAGTCTTAGTATTCCCTGTCTGTGCCGTTGCAGCACTATTGGCTGCTACCTGCTCAATGGCATCTCTCGTTGTAGATTCCGGAGCCACACCGGCTGCCACAGCCGAACGTTCACGCTGTGCTGCGGGCTGCCAAGTACGATTAGTCCCCACATAAGGAGCATCCAATTCTTCGCGAGATAATTCACTGCCCACTACAAAATATTCGCGATTAGGCTTTGCAAATACTTCGCGATGTACCGTTACATCTACATTCTTCTTAGACGTATTTTCCAGTACAATGGCAATCTTCTGCGGATCTTTCATTTCATTAACATGATAAAAATACACACGCCCCGTACCGTCAACGGTACCGGCTGCCAATACACCCGGTTTATTTACATATTCAGGACTGTCGGAAAAAATCAACGTGTCTTTTTCTTCAGTCAAAACTACGGGCAAAGGCGTAAAAGTAGTGGTCTTAAAATCCACCGTTTCCGGCGGAGCCCCCATTACAAAGCCCAAACCGCGTGTCCATAACGCTACTAAGACGGCAAGCCATCTGTATTTATTACGTAATAATTTCACTGAATTATTCCTCTTTTCCTAAATAAATTCTTCCAAGCCCATAGGCTCATAGGACAAGGCAAGTTGTTCCAATTTACGGAAACGATGCCCTACACCGGATTTGGAAATATGACCACCCAAAAGGTCAACAAGTTCCCCCAAGCTGGCATCCGGATTGTCCAGACGCACCATAGCCACTTCCAAAAGCTTCGGCGGCAAATCGCTCAGTTCTTGATGTCGCTCGATGATACGAATACTCTCGAGCTGACGTACCGCCGCATTGACCGTTTTTTGCAAATTGGCAGTTTCACAATTTACCTGTCGATTAATCTGATTGCGCACCGTTTTCACGACACGCACCGTTTCAAATTCCATAAGAGCGGACTGAGCCCCCATGATCTGCAAACAATCCGTTACCGCATCGCCTTCCTTGATGTATACCACATAGGAATCTTTGCGCTCCGTAACGCGTGCCACGATATGAAACAAACGCAGTACGCTCACAATTTCATCGGCAAAATGCTGATTACTCGTCATAAATTCCAAGTGGTAATCACTTTCCGGCTTATTGACGGATCCACCACCTAAAAAAGCACCGCGTAAAAAAGCACGACGACCTTCCATGGTAGTGAGCCATTCCGCCGGCAAATCCGTATCCATAGGCCATAAAGCCATGTCTTCTAAGGCCTCACGCCCTTCTACAGTCGGCTCTACCGTCAAGGTATACACATTCTTTTTGCGTAAATTCAAGCCGCGCCGAATGAGGACGGACGTATGCAAGGCATAATGTGCCCGCAAAATAGATAAAACACGACGTGCTACCGCATTATTTGCCGTAGCCAACCGAATTCCCACACGCCCCTGACTGCCCAACAAAAGCGAACCGCCCATGCGCAACAAACAAGAGGCTTCTACTTTAGCAGACAAACTGTCTTCATTCTTATACTGACACAGTTCGTTTTTTACATCTTCTGCAAACGACATAGGTGCCTCCCTTCTCTTCTCTCAAACTGCTACCCATATCGGCAACAGCAGGCTCTACGCCTTATATACTCTCAAAAGTTCTTAATAAGCCAATAGCAGCTGCACTTAAGGCAGCCGCTAATATCTGCAATACTTAATTAACGATCCTCACGTTTCAAATAATATTCCAAAATATGAGGTTCCAAGCCGGACTGCATGGCGTAAATAACATCCATAACAATCTTGCCGAGACGTTCCGGATCGTGAACTGCCGTTTCCGGATGTTGAATAAGACCTGCACGAACGGTGCGCACGCCAAGGCTTGCCAATTTATCCGTATCCACCTTCACCGGTTCGGCCCCTACCGCTTTATACTTCTCGATAACCGCATCATCAAACGGCACATCGTTGACGATAGCCGTATCCACGATGCCAAGGCCGGCCATTTTTTGCAACGCCGCCACATGATCGGCCGCCGTAAAACCGTCGGTTTCCCCCGGCTGTGTCATAACATTACAAATATAAAGCTTTGGTGCTTTCGAAGCCTTAATGTGCTCCGCAATTTTATCAATCAAAAGATTCGGCATAATACTTGTGTACAAGCTGCCCGGTCCCAAGATGATAGCATCCGCTTCATCAATAGCTTGCAAAGCAGCCCCTTGTGGTTGCGGTAAAGCAGGCTCCGTGAAAACACGTTTAATGCGTTTTTGCACGGTCGGAATCTGGCTTTCACCGGCCACAATCGAACCGTCTTCCATTTCCGCCATGAGTACAATATTCTGCGTTGACGCCGGAATAACGCGACCGCGCACTTTTAAAATCTTACTGGATGCATCGAGCGCCTTATCTACATCTTCGTCAAGAATTTGAGTCAATGCAGTCAAGAATAAATTACCGAAACTATGTCCGGCTAAATCGCCTTCCCCACCGAAACGGTAACGGAAGAGCTGTTCCATAAGGCCTTCTTTTTCCGCCAAAGCTACCAAGCAGTTACGTAAATCGCCCGGTGCAATCATTTGAAAGTCTTCGCGCAAGCGCCCGGACGAACCGCCGTCATCCGCTACGGTTACAATAGCCGTCAAATTGGACGTATGGGTTTTCAAACCGCGCAGCAAGGTGGACAAACCGGTGCCACCGCCGATAACAACAACTTTCGGCCCTTTGGCCATGCGAATATTTTGGAAAATATAATCACCCACTTTATCCGTATCGGCCGGAATAATAGCACGCACTACGGCACTGCCTACCTGCTTAGTGCCGATCGTCATGAGCACGATACCGATTAAAATGGTGATAAAACCGCCGGTCGCCAATGTTGTGTAATTATAGGAACCGGTTGTTTCATATAAAACTTGTAAAAATAAATCTTCAAAGTATGACAGCCATTGATAATTAAGCATCAAGGCCACACCTACGATTACGAGCAGCATGCCAATACCAAACACAACCAGCCATCGTTTTAATTTAAGGCCTGGTGTGAGCCACCGGAATCCTGACATATGTATCATTTGAATTCTCCTATCTAGAGCGATAACGCTACCGAGTTATTTAATCTCAGCTGCCGTTACCTCACGAGGATTACAATCCTCTTCTACATTATTTTTAAACATATCCCGATGCTCAATTGTTGCCCGATACCCTAATGTTTGAACATGATTATACAAAGCTTCCGCCATGGCTACGCTGCGATGCATACCGCCCGTACAGCCAACGGCCACCACGAACTGACTCTTTCCTTCTTTTTCATAATTAGGCAATAAAAAGTCCATGGTCGAAAACATAGTACTTAAAAATTGTTCCGTCACCTCGAAAGAATTAACGTATTCATTAACCTGCGGCACTCGCCCCGTTTTATGACGAAATTCCGGATTATAGTACGGATTCGGTAAGAAACGAACATCCCATACCATATCTGCATCAAGAGGAATACCGTATTTAAAACCGAAGCTTACAACGGACACGGCAATGCCCTGTTTCTTTTCTTCCAATTGTGAAAACTTCTGACGCAAATAGGCCTTCAATTGGCTTGTTTTCATATTGGTCGTATCAATAATATAGTCTACACGCGGGCGGATAGAATCAAGAATCTTACGTTCCTTTTTAAGACCTACCGTAATACGTCCGTCCGGAGCCAACGGATGACTGCGACGGCTCTCTTTATAGCGTCGAATCAATGTCTCATCAGTGGCATCCATGAATACGATTTCATAAGGAACCTGCATTTCTTTAAGAGATGTCAATGCATCCGACAAGCTTTCAAAAAACTGACCGCCGCGAATATCCACGACCAAGGCTACTTGATTGATACGATCGCTTGCTTGACGGCATAAATTACTGAATTTAGGAATTAAAACGGGCGGTAAATTATCTACACAGAAGAAACCCATATCTTCCAAGGCTTGCATTACCTGTGTTTTACCTGCACCGGACATACCTGTCACAATGAGTAATCTAAACGTACCTTCCACAATGAGTCTCCCTTCTTTATAAAATATGCGCCTCCAACCAATGTGCCACGCCGTCATCCTCATTGGACGGACACACTTCGTGAGCCACTACTTTTACATTATCATCGGCGTTCGCCACAGCTACAGCTGTACCCGCGTATTCCAACATGGAAATATCATTTTGCGAGTTGCCGAATGCCACAACCTGCTCCGGTTTCAGCCCTAAGTCTTCCACCATATGAGCCAAGGTGCTGCCCTTCGTACAATTCATGCTGTTAATTTCTAAAAAATTCGGCTTACTGCGCACGATTTCTACCTTACCTGCAAAAACACGATTCATCTCCGCTTCGATTTCCCGGATTCTCTCAGGTTTTGCAATAAAGAGTAACTTATTCGGCCCTTTTGGCGGCGTATATACAGCATCGCCGATGTACACCGGCTTGGCTCCTACACCTTTTTCATACATACGCGATTCTTCCGTTTCATGATGAACGAGAAGCTCATCATCCACATAGGATTGCACATACCAATCATTGGCTTTAGCCAATTGCAAAATCTCTTTGGCTACCGCTACATCTACTGTCTGTTCCCATAAATTTTCACCCGACTCGATGCGTTGCACCAAACCGCCGGAAAATAAAATCATCGGCAAGTCGCCCATATCCATGGCGTGCCCCACAGGACGTGCTGTCTGATACATGCGGCCCGTTGCAATCACGATATGAATGCCCTTGGTCTGTACCTTTTTCAAAATACTTCTTGTATAGTCTGAAATTGTATTATCTTCTCTCACTAATGTATCGTCTAAATCAATTGCCAATAATCGTATATCTGTCATAGATACCTCACAATCCGATCTAAATTTCTGTTTATAACCCCATTTTTCTAATTTAAAGGGTTATTATTAAGTATACCACATCTGGTGAACTTATTCGACTTTTGTCAATTTTCAAAAGCTATCATGCTATTATGAAATCAATACAATTATAAAACTTATTTCATATTTGTCATAACTTGACGAAAATGGAATACATGATATACTGAAAGTACAAAGAGAGCTATTAACGTGTGTAGGCGTTAGGATCATCTAAAGTATATGAACGGATACACCTAACGTATGAAGTACGGCAATACTTCTGGGCGTTAGGTGTATTTCTTTAATGAAATAATTAGCACTATAAGAGTAGCAAAACCAATCATTAATGATATAGCTTCGTATACTGTCATAGTATCACCACATTTCGGTGATGAACCTAACTCACGTTAATAGCTCTGAATATTATTATAGCACTATGAATTTGAGAGTTAATATTTCAAATTCATAGTGCTATTTTTTCTTTCATTAGATTATAATCAATCCCAAGATTTATCAAATGACAGAGTCATTAATTATTTTGCATAGCCGCTTTAGTTAACGTCATCTGATCGAGTGTAAATTCTCTATCGGCAAATTTGATGCAAGCCTTTTTAAAAGCACGTTCTGTACTGCTTGTACCGGCAGCATTTTCCTTAACAATATATTTTTCGTTATACACATATTTATCTTCTTTAACAGAGTAAATAAGGACTGTGTACAATACGGTGACTTCAAATTTTAACGGTGAAAAACCGAGCCAAGCGGTTTTTACTTTAGAATCGGTGATTCTCGCATTAATCAATAATACATAATCGGAATTTGTCTGCTGTGCCATTTCATTTAATTCCTTTTTCTTCGGCACATAACCACGCCCCAAAGCAGTATCATCAGGATTCAAATCGTTTTCCAATAAGTATTCTTCAAATACACTTTGGCTTTCAGCCATATTAACAGGTGATAAATTTTTATGTTTAGCTAATTCACGATCAATAGCTTTATATAAAATTTCTCTGGCTTCTGTTTCATTGCTCACCCCTGCATTCCCTACATACACGAGTGGCATAATTCTTTCTTTGCTACCGCTATTATAATAAGCGGCAACATCAAAGGCATTTGTTGTAAATACAGCCCCAACTAAAACGAAAATCCCCATCATTAACAGTGAAAAAAATCTCTTCATAAATAAACCTCCTCTTACCTAAAAAGTGAAAATACCATAATAACTAATTCGACATAAAATTTCAAAATCCTTTATAATTATAAATTTTAATAATGAAGTTTATTCATTTTAAACACAAAAAACACCCACCTCCCGAAGGAAGTGGGTGTCTTATTTTCACTACTTCTTAATTCTGTTTTACAAGAAATTAGAATTTGTAGTTTAATTCTGCACGGTAGTAATCGCTCAAGTCATTACCGTCTTGGTCTTCAGCTGCAAAGCCATAGTATGCGGATAAACCAACATTTTTAGCTAATGCATAGTCAACAGTTGCTAACCAGCCTTTATAGTTTTGAGATGCAGGCTGATTCCAAGTGGAGCTGAATACAGGAGCTTTTTCAGCTAAATCAAAGTATTGAGCTTTAACATCCCAAGAACCGGCTTCTTTAATGTTGTAGTTACCGAAACCGATACCTGCTACCCAAGCGTCATTGCCGCCTTCTTTAGCATCTTCAGCAAATGTAGCGTATTCGCCACCAATCCAAACGTTTTTGAACTGGAAGTCAGCAAAACCGCCATAGATGTCGAAGCTGTCGCCATCTAAATTATAAGCACTTGCAAATTTAGAACCGTTATTGTTAGCGAATGCATAGAAACCACCGATAGTGATGTCATCGCTAAGTTTACCTTGAGCCTGTAACAATGTTACGGAAAGGTTATCATCAGCCGTTGCAGCAGGTACACCTTCAATAAAGTAACCGTAAGCTGCTAATGCGCTGAATTTACCATTGTCGTATGCCAAAGCAGCACCGTCAAAAGTATCATCATAGATTAAGCCGTTACCAACGAAGGCGCCGAAACGACCAGCTACAGCCGTAGTGTCTTTACCGAATTTGTGTGCAACATAAACACGGTCAGCAGATACGGAAGCACTACCAGTGTTACCAAATTCATTCGAACCTTTAATACGAATAACTGCAGAAGTATTTTCGTTTACTTGAGCATTGAATTGGATACGACCACGATAGTCAAATTTGGACTTTTTGCTTGCGTTAGTTTTGCTGAACTGGCCTTCCTTTTCATAACCTTCGTATTTCAAACGAACGTCACCAGTAACTTTTACATTACCAACTTTGTTTTCCAAAGTAGCAACACGAACGCCCAAGTTGTTTAATTCGCTAGCGAATTCATCAGCCAAACGGTTGATCATAGCTTGTTGTTCAGCGTTAGCACGAGCTTCGTTAGCCATAGCTTTAGCTACCATCTGAGCCATTTCGTAACGAGTGATGTTGTTCTGGCCTTTGAAAGTGCCATCTGGGTAACCGTTGATTACACCAGCTGCTGCCAACTGAGCTACGCTCTGGTATGCCCAATCGTTAGGAGTTACATCGGAGAATGGGTTTGCTGCGAATGCAGTAGTTACGCCAAGTACAGCAGTTGCTGCAAAAATAGCTGCAAAACGTTTTTTCATTGTAATTACCCCTTTCGGTAAAAAACAGAAAAAAGAAATAAAATAGCAGATGGCATCTCATTTCATTCTTCATGTTTCTTTACTCATGTAATATACAATGGAGTGTCCATGTTTCCTCACACCTTATTACATTTTCTATCAATCATGAAGCTGTCATGACTACCAATCTACGGACATAATACCACACTTGAATTGAAAATCAAAGGGTTTTGTTATGATTATTTCGCATAGGTTATGCACCTGTCTTCTTAGAAAGAATTCAACTTCATCAAATTCACACCTTACAAGCCCTTTATTTATCAACGCTTAAGCTTATATTGATTTTCATGAATATAAATTGCAACAAAAAAAGACAACTTCCGAAGAAGTTGTCTTTTTTATATTAGAAACTATTACGTTTACAGTTAAATTAGAACTGGTAGTTCAATTCTGCACGGTAGTAGTCCGGTAAGTCAGCACCGTCTTGGTTTTCAGCGTTGAATGCCCAGTAAGCGGACAAGCCAACGTTTTTAGCCAAAGCGTAATCAACAGTAGCCATCCAAGCTTTGTAGTCGGAGTTTACTGGTTGATTCCAAGTAGAACTGATTACAGGAGCATGTTTAGCCTGGTCGAAGTACTGAACTTTAACGCCCCAAGTACCTTCGTTTTCAATGTCGTAGTTACCTACGCCAACACCGGCTACCCAAGCATCTTTACCGTCGTTGTTTACGCCAGTATTCCAATTTTTGTCCCAAGTAGCATATTCGCCACCGATCCACAATTTGTTGAATTGAAGATCTAAGGAACCGCCATAGATGTCGTTATCTAAGTTATCTAAGCCCCAAGCGTAGAAACCGCCGATAGTAGCGTGTTCACCCAAGTTACCTTTAACTTGTGCAAGAGCTACTTTGTAGTTAGTGTCAGCATCTTTGCTGTCGATGGAAATACCATCTTCAACGGAACGGTTGTCGGAACCATAAGCGCTGAACAAGTTACCGGTAATGAAGGAACCGTAACCACCGGTCAATGCGAAGTTGCCGTTATCATAAGTAATAGCAGCACCATCGAATGGATCGTCGTATACTAAACCGTTACCGATAGTGTTATCGAAACGACCGATTACAGCAGTAGTGTCTTTACCGAATTTATGAGCAACATACATGTTGTCGAATTTAACAGTTGCATCATTTTGTGCATCGCCAAATTCTACACCATCATAACCGTTATTGTCGCCAGCTGTAACGATACGAACTACAGCGGAAGTGTTGTCAGCTACATTAGCATTGAACTGAACACGTGCACGGTAGTCGAACTGGGAACGTTTGTTGCTGTTGTCGTCAGTAGCGAACATACCTTTTTTGTCGGAACCCTGGTAACGAATACGAGCGTCACCGGTTACTTTTACGTTACCAACTTTGTTTTCCAAAGTAGCAACACGAACGCCCAAGTTGTTCAATTCGCTAGCAAATTCATCAGCCAAACGGTTGATCATAGCTTGTTGTTCAGCGTTAGCACGAGCTTCGTTAGCCATAGCTTTAGCTACCATCTGAGCCATTTCGTAACGAGTGATGTTGTTCTGGCCTTTGAAAGTGCCATCTGGGTAACCGTTGATTACACCGGCTGCTGCCAACTGAGCTACGCTCTGGTATGCCCAGTCGTTAGGAGTTACATCGGAGAATGGGTTAGCTGCGAATGCAGTAGTTACGCCAAGTACAGCAGTTGCTGCAAATACGGCTGCAAAACGTTTTTTCATAATAAATTACCTCTTTCCAAAAAAAGATTTAATAATGTTTGAACCAACACTATCTAATCTTCATTTCAGATACTCAGTAATCTTAAATGGAGTGTCCATGTTTCCTCACAAGTGACCGCTTTTCTCATATTAATGAATTTCGATGTCATTCGTTCTGTAATCATTGTATCGCGGTCTTCATGATTTGTAAAGAAAACTCTGAATTTGTCCACGAGTTTTCAAGGAAAAATATGATAATTTTCGATGTAATATAACTTGTAACCCTCATGAATACTTCAATTATCATCCCTTCTCATTTATTGCAATATTACACGAATTGTTAATCTGTTTTTTTAGAGTTTTCTTTATAAATCTAGCATTTATCTATACTCAGTCTATTAATAGAAAACAAATTGCAAGATAATAAATACATATACTCCCCTCTTAATTTAATTTATAATTTTAATATGATGATTAGCGCGATTTTTATATTTACTTTATGTTTCTTTTTATTAACACATGTTTTTGTACACTACAATTACACATTTTGTAAAATTCATGTAAATTAAATCAATCATCCCCCTATAAATTGCATAAAAAACAGAGCCGATTAACACGTTTTTTCGTGCCAATCGGCTCTTAAAATTTACCTTAGAATCAACTTTTTATAGTCAATTCAAATATAATTTTTCTTTGTAATCGAGAATTTTATTCAATTCTATTATTAGAATTTGTAGTTCAATTCTGCACGGTAGTAATCACCTAAGTCGTTACCGCTCTGATCTTCAGCATTGAATGCCCAGTAACCGGAAAGACCTACGTTTTTAGCCAATGCATAATCAACGGATGCCATCCAAGCTTTGTAATCGCTGTTGTATGGTTGATTGAAGGTGGAGCTGATTACAGGAGAGTATTTACCTTCGTCGAAGTACTGAACTTTAACGCCCCAAGTACCTTCTTTAGCGATATCGTAGTCGCCGTAACCAATGCCGGCTACCCATGCGTCTTTATCGTTGGATTGTACCAACGTGCCGTCTTTATCGGAGAAGGTTGCATATTCGCCGCCTAACCAAACTTTACCGTAGTTGAGGTCTAAGGAACCGCCATAGATATCGTTATCTAAGTTTTTGTTACCGAAAGTATAGAAACCGCCAAGAGTTGCATGTTCACCGAGTTTTGCTTTAGCCTGTAACAAAGTTACGGTTGCATTGTCATCAGCGGATGCATCGCTGAAGTCATGCGCATAAGAGCTCATGCTGCCGTTATTGAACAAGCCACCTTCCATGAAGGAACCGTAAGCAGCAGTTGCGGAGAAGTTACCATTGTCGTAGTTAATAGCGGCACCATCGAAAGTATCGTCATATACTAAACCGTTACCTACGAAAGCACCGAAACGACCGGCTACTGCAGTAGTATCTTTACCAAATTTGTGAGCTACATATACACGGTCAAATTCTACATCAGATGTTGTGGAATCACCGAATTCCATATCACCGCTTGTTACACGGATAACTGCGGATGTGTTGTCGTTTACGTTAGCATTGAATTGTACACGACCACGCATATCGAACAAGGATTTTTTATTAGTGTTATCGGAGCTGATTTCACCTTTTTTATCGGAACCTTGGTAACGAAGACGAGCATCACCGGTAACTTTTACATTACCTACTTTGTTTTCCAAGTTGGAAACGCGAACGCCCAAGTTGTTGAGTTCATCGGAGAATTCGTTAGCCAAACGGTTGATCATTGCTTGTTGTTCAGCGTTGGCACGGGATTCGTTAGCCATTGCTTTAGCTACCATCTGAGCCATTTCGTAACGAGTGATGTTGTTCTGGCCTTTGAAAGTGCCATCAGGATAACCGTTAATAACACCGGCTGCTGCCAATTGAGCTACACTCTGGTAAGCCCAATCATTAGGAGTTACATCGGAGAATGGATTAGCGGCGAACGCAGAAGTTACGCCAAGTACGGCAGTTGCCGCAAATATAGCTGCAAAACGTTTTTTCATAATTATTACCCCTTTCGGAATAAAACAACTAAAAATATATTTCCGGTTGTCAGCTTCCGAAACAGATGGATTAAGAAATAATAGTTTCGATTGGAGTGTCCATGTTTCCTCACAATGTAATATATTATTTCGTTAACTCAGTTGTTTCATCGTCTGAACTAACCTATGGACACATCTTACCAACGAAAACTAAATTCAAAATGAAAGTACCAAAACTTCACGTTCAAGGAAAGCGTGTTTAAATCTATGATATTAGATATAAAGATATATTGAACAACCTAAAAAGCCTGTTATTAAGGGATTTATACCCTTTTAGATTATTTTTATCTCCGAAAATTTACAAAACTAAAAACCAATATAAGTTTTCCAGTTTCATCTTCTTCATTATTAACCATGAATTTTTCATGTAAAATCACCTTTTACTATGAATTTATCATGAATTTTAATACATAAAAAAGCCTGACCACCTTGATTTGCTTCATGGAGCGTTTAGAAAACTCCATAAAATCATCAAAAAAGTCAGGTATTTTTGTTAAAATCGCTTAATTTATAATAAACTTTATGAGCAATTACACAAAAAAACACCTGTGAAACACTTTTTAAGCTTCACAGGTGTTAAAAACATATTAACTCACTGATTGTAACGTACTAACTGTAACTTACTGGTTGTAAGTTACAAATCGTTTTACATGTCGGCCGCATCAATCCATGTCTGCAATTCGTCTTCCGCGGTTTCAATATCTTCGTCAAAGGCACCACAGAGACTGGGATAACGACCTACTTCAAGTGTGTACACAATGGCTTCATCACGAGCATTGCGAAATGTACCAAGCCAAATACCGGAGAATTGTGTTTCATACCACTCTACCGGCTGATCGGTTTCCGTAAAATTAATGGTAATGTTACCACGCCCCAGCGTTTCCATGACTTCAACTTGTTCTTCCATAGTGAGACCCGTTTTTTCAATATAAATCGTATGAGTCTCCCCCGTTTCACGAAGTCGTTTTAACGCCAATTGCAATTCTCTTAAAATGGCCTGCACATTGCCATAACTTTCTATCATTTCTTACGTACCTCAATTCCCCAAGCGTTTAGTTGCCGAATAACACGCTGTATCACGTCCGGCAAGGCCGCCTGTACAATTTCAGAAGGCTCAAAACCTACTTCAAGACTGGCCGGCTCAACGCCGATAACCATAGCATCTTCCAATGGATCTTCCTGCAAGGCGCGAATGCGTAAAATATCCTGCATACCTACTTCGTGAACGGAGATATTCCCGGTAAAATACTGTTCCGTCTCCTGATGAGGAAACTCATAAATCGTACCGGGCTTTTCACCACCATTAACAGCATCCACCAAGAGCAGTTTTTTCATGCCTCGCATATAGCTGAGGAGCTCCATACCCATGGTGCCGCCGTCAATTATATTTACGGCCGGGCTAAATTCGTACTCTTTTTCTAACTGCTGTACGACATGTACGCCCACCCCTTCATCGGTAAGCAAAATATTACCTACGCCCAACACGGTAATACTATTCTCGTTTACCATATAAATCCTCAATATCTTCCGGATCCTGCGGATAGAACTTCATCCCCGATACCATACTGGATACTTCCCCGGATTCTTCCATTACATCTTCGCGGAAAGCCAAGTACACATGTGCTACCGTGAATAATAAGAAGAACCAAGCAATGTAATGGTGAATGATATGAATCTGATATTCGTTAAACAATAAATTTACCGGGTTGAACACGATGGCCAACCAGCTTTCAGGACGAATCTGCGAATACATGGCAAGGCCCGTACAGATTTCAAAGAACATCATAATATACACAATTAAATAACTGGTACGTGCTAAGGAGTTACGAAGCACACGGTGTTCTTCCTGACGCGGTAACATTAAATAGTGTAAGAAAGTTTGTTTTAAACCGTCCCAGTAGAGGCGTTTGCGGAATTTAGGCAGTAAACGGTCACCGCGATAGCGAATGGCCCCATAAATGCGGAATATGAAAGCAAAAACAAGGATAAACGCAAATCCGAAGTGAATACGTCGAATCATTTCCATAGAAAACCAGCTGTTAATAGCTTCAGCCGGTTCTTTACCTACGAACATGCTGAAACCGGGGTCACCGATATAGAGACCGGTCCAGAATAGGAACGTAACGCAAAGCACCATGGTCCAGTGGAAAATACGTAACCACAGACTAAATACACGATATGGCTTTTTTTCCGGTTGTTCTAACATATGAATCCCCCCTATTATTTGCACAAAGCATCCGTATTAACAGAGACGATTTTTTCACCTTTCTTATTGTACAAGTGTGTTGCACAAGCAAGGCAAGGGTCAAACGAGTGAATCCCTTTCAAAATTTCAAGCGGTTTGTCCGCAATTTTAACGTGCGTATCAATCATATTAGATTCGTAAGCACCATGTTCATTGGCCATTGTCTTAGGACAAGCATTCCAAGTGGATGGTACGATACACTGATAGTTGTCGATTTTTGCATCTTTAATAACGCTCCAGTGACCGAGGGCACCGCGAGGTGCATCAAGAACACCAACGCCTTTAGCTTCTTTTGGCCAAGAGTTAGGATCGAATTTGCTCATATCGGCTACTACTTCGTCGCCGCCTTTAATGTTGGCTACGAGTTTATTGAACATGTATTGGCTCATATTAACCGCAACCTGTGCATCGAGGGCACGACAAGCGGTACGGCCTACCGTACTACACATCCATACATGAGCCGGAACGCTCAATACGGAAGAAACGGTATCAATTTGTTTTACAATCATCTGTTCCGCCCAAGACGGGTTACTGATGATGCCTTGTTTAACTTTGGTATACACTACGATATATTTTGCCAAAGGACCAACTTCGCAGGCTTTACCTTTAAATGTTGGGGATTTAATCCACGAATATTTCTTAGTTTCATCAAGGAATTCCCAATGTTCCTTCGTACCTGTCTTAGGACCGGTATAGTTAGGTTTGGTAATCCCTTCAGACGGATGGGCTGTCTTCGTGCCGTTTGGATATTCATACCAGGAATGTTCAACTTCTTCTGATAAGAAGTCAGGATTCATCAAATCAGGGCCATCCATTGGGATAAATTTAGCTTTATCTACGCCGAGGCCGAAATCTTCAACTACACCGTTGGCACGGACTAAGATTTTTTTGAAATAATCGCCGTTGGAAATACCGCTATACGGTTCATCCGGATAATCACCGTAAGCCATGGCGCGTTTCTTGGATAAACCACCACCATCAACCATGCCCGCTTTGGCGTAAATCTGACCAATAGCCAACACGTCAGGTACATAGAAGTAGTTTACCAAATCCTTAGCCAACGAAATGGATTCATCAACTGTTGCAAGGCGCGCCGCATTAACCGGTGCATTCATGTCATCCATGGAGATGGAACAAGGCATACCGCCGATACAGAAATGCGGATGTGGGTTTTTACCGCCAAATACAACATGAGGTGTTACAATATCACGCTGACGGTCCAAAATATTGAGGTAATGAGCTACGCCCATCAAATGAACTTCCGGTGGCAATAATTGATAATCCGGATGATCCCACCACTGCGCGGCAAAAATGCCCAATTGACCGCTGTCTACGATTTTTTTAACTTTCGCTTGAATAGCGGCATAGTAGGTTGCATTGCCTTTAGGAAATTCTTTCGGATACGCTGATGAAGTACTTTGTGTTTCAGCCGGTTCTAAACCGCTCAAGTTGTAGTTTTTAAGTACGGTTTCCTGAAGCGCAGCTGTTTGCACCGGATCGGCTTTTAACGCTTCGATTGGACTAACCCAGTCGAGAGCATGCAAATGATAGAAGTGAACGATATGGTCATGCGCATCTAAACAACTATGCATGATGTTACGAATATAGTTCGCATTTTTAGGAATCTGAATGCCTAAAGCATCTTCAACGGAACGCAAGGATGCAATGGCATGCGTAGATGTACAAACACCGCAAATACGCTGCACAAATGCCCACACATCACGAGGATCACGACCCTTAGCTACCAATTCAATACCACGCCAAGCAGTACCACTGGACAACGCGTCTTCTACCTTACCGGTTGCTTCATCTACATTTACCTCAACCCGCAAATGACCTTCAATACGAGTAATCGGATCAACTACTACACGTTTCATTAGTGGTTACCTCCTTCGTTATTCGTCTGCTCAGACGCTGCTTTTTTTGCTTCCTGTTCAGCTATCATTTTCTTTTCCAGCTGAATTGTATCATATTTATGTTTAGCCAAGGTTACGCCACCATGAGCCACGACGGCACCGAAGGCGGTAAGACCGGCAATGGTACCGATAGTGTCAGCCGTGGTAACGGTATTGGCCACCTGTACTTGTGGTAAGCGTTGTGTGAAAACACCGTTATCCCAGAAACCTTTTTCACTACAACCGATACAACCGGAACCGGACTGAATCGGATAGGATAAACCATTCCACCAACGTAAATTACCGCAGGAGTTATAGGTTACCGGGCCACGGCAGCCCATTTTATAGAGACACCAGCCCGCTTTAGCCCCTTCATCATCGTATTTTTCAACGAAAAGACCGGAGTCAAAGAACGGACGACGATAGCATGTATCATGAATGCGATTGCCGTAAAATTGTTTTGGACGACCTTCCACATCGAGTGGCGGAATTTCGCCAAACAATGCATAATGCATGATAACGCCCGTCATAACTTCAGGAATTGGCGGACAGCCCGGTACTTTAATAATTTTTTTACCGGACACTACTTCAGAAACCGATACGGTGTTCGTAGGGTTCGGATTAGCGGCCTGAACACCGCCCCAAGCGGCACAGGAACCGTATTCAATAATAAACGCGGCTCCGGCGGCACATTCTTTGAGCACATCAACGAACGGACGACCGCCTACCATACAATAGGCACCGTTGTCATCCAGTGGCACGCCACCTTCAACGGCTAATACATACTGACCTTTTTTGTCGTTCAACAATTTATGCAAATGAGCTTCAAAAGGAGCACCTGCCGCTGCAGATAGGGTATCATCATATTCCAACGCAATCATATTTAAAACCACATCAGAAGCGAATGGCGACGTAGAGCGGATAAAAGATTCATCGCATCCCGTGCATTCATGACCATGCAACCAAATTACGGTTGGCAATTCTTTCGTATCGGCTGCTTCAACTACTTTATTCAAATAGGTTGGAGGCAGGCCTAAAACGGCGGTCAAAGCCACACATGTTTTCATAAATGTGCGGCGGCTGAGTTTACGTTCTCGGAATAACTTCCACAGACTGTTTTTGTTCTCTTTCACAGGTGGACCCCCCTTGCTTGCAATAACTTTACTGTCCTTTAGTAAAACGTTTAAATCTTTATATCTATTAATATAGTAAGTATATCATGTTACATTAATGTTTTCTATAGAATTTTACATGAAATTTGCCATTTTCTTAGCAAAACTTAACTATATTAGTATAAACATTATTTTATAATAGAACGAATTAAGCCTTCTACAACGGCTGCCGGTTTATAACCTGCAATACGATCTTTTTCTTTACCGTTTTTGAAGCAAATTAGGGTCGGAATACCTTGAATATCATACTTCAAAGCAACATCTTTTAAGGCTTCTACGTCAATAGTTACCACTTCAATGTCGTCTTTCATGTCTTCAGCTAACGTTTCCATTTCGGGATTCATTAATTCACAAGGTTTGCACCAAGTAGCCCAAAAATCGGCAACTACCACTTTAGATGATTCTTTTACTAATTTTTCCAATGCTTCTAAGCTTTCAATTTTTGTAACTGACATTACAATCCCTCCTTAATACCTAATCCTCTTAGTATTGTTTCATTATATGTATGAGGTGACAAAGTTTAGTCAAAAAATATTGTTTTCATCTCTTCACATATAAATTTGAATCTTTATATTTACCATTTAATATTTTGACTAAAATAAAACCGCCCCGAAGAGCGGTTTTAAGCAAGCAATCAATAAGCCGAGTTCTGTTCTGTTTGCACAGCGGTGATTATCTTTCTAGGCCTATAATTGCTTATAGGCTCAAGCGGCACAACCCGAAAGGTAGGCGGGCCACCCTTATCCCTTCCCTATTCGGCCTTGCTCCGGATGGGGTTTACCGAGCCAATATATTACTATATTGCTGGTGCGCTCTTACCGACACCGTTCCACCCTTACCGCAAAAGCGGCGGTTTACTTTTCTGTGGCACTATTCCCTATGGTCACCCACGCCGGACGTTATCCGGCATCCTGCCCTATGGAGCTCGGACTTTCCTCGAACTTACGCTCGCAATCACCTTTCATACTTGCTACTTAAAGTCTAGCAGATACAGCCTAGTTGGTCAATTATCTTTTTCTCAATATTTGTATGAAGTAACAGCACATCTAAAGATATCGAATTAGATTATAACCTTCCGTTACCGATGTCGGATAATCCGTCAATAACTGAACTGTCACCGTAATTGAACTTTATCAAATCAGGGATGAATTATTAATTAATACATCAATTTGAGTCTCAATTAATTTACGCGAAGAAAAAATCTTCATGCACATCACTGACAACGACCGGCACGTCGGTCACTTCTTGTTCCTGCATTTGTATTCCGATATGAGCCGCCAACAATTGAGCCGCGCCGATTTCCGTACCGAAATGACCTACATCGGCCACTAAAATACCCAGCTCCTTAGCCATTTGCATGTCGTGATACTTCACATCACCCGTTACATAAGCTTGAGCCCCCATTTTAGCTGCTTTTTTAATAAATTCGGCACCACTGCCGGTGCAAAGCGCCACTTTGGTAACAGCATCCGGTTTAGCCCCACCGAAACGAGCTCGGCCTCTTGGGAAACAAGCTTTAATGAGTTCAATAAAGCCTTCCGTATCCAATGTATCCGCCAGTTCGCCGATGCGCCCGATGGTTGCTTCTTCACTCGGCGTCACCAGCTGATGCACTTCATAAGCCGGCACTTCATAAGGATGAGCATCTTTCATAGCCGCAATCACACTGTTCACCAAATTCTTCGGCACGATGGCTTCAATGCGGTCTTCCTTCACAGTAGCCGCTTGCCCCACTTTGCCGATATACGGATTGGCCCCTTCCAGCGGTTTAAATGTACCCGTTCCTTCCGTATAAAAAGCACAGTGACTGTAATTGCCGATTTTACCGGCACCGGCATCTCCCATGGCCTGCATTACGGCATCACGATGCGTAGCCGGTACAAAGGTGATAATTTTACAAAAACCTGTTTGATGAACGGTTTCAAGGCCTTTCACATTGGCTAACCCGATTTGAGCCGCGGCTAAATCATTAAGCCCTCCATTGGCAATATCCAAATTAGTATGGGCACTATATACGGCGATTTTTTTGGAAATCAATTGGATCATTAAGCGCCCCAACGTTGTTTCATCAGTAATCTGTTTCATACCTTTAAAAATCACCGGATGATGGCTCACAATCATGTTGCAGCCTTTGGCTTCTGCTTCTGCCACTACTTCCGGCGTTACATCAAGAGTCGTTAAAACTCCGGTTACCGCCATGTTACGTTCGCCCACCAATAAGCCTACATTATCCCAATCTTCACATAAATGCTTAGGTGCTAATTTTTCTACCATAACGGCAATATCTTGCACAGTTGTCATAAGTCTCTCCTTTATACTAATTCTCATTAACCCTTATTCTAACTCTTTGAGTTCTCATACTAACTCTTCGAGCTCTTATACTAACTCTTTGAGCTCTTATACTAACTCTTTGAGCTCTTATACTAACTCGTTTAACGCTTATACTAATTCTTTTAACTCGTTAATTTCCGCTGCCAATACTTGATATTTATCCGTATGCGCGAGCGTTTCCGTCATTCCTTCCAAAGCCGCTTCACGCATATGGATTAAATGATGCATGTGTTCTTCCCACAATGCCGGTTTTTCACACTGAACCAAGGCTCCCACCGTCCATAGCATGGATGCATCCGACAAGTTTTCATACGGATCCTTTGCATCGAGCACGGCTTGAGTAACAGGACCATCTGCTGTAACGTACGCCGCTTCACGACCTTTTTTAACAGCTAAAAATGCCTGATACAATTTGCCCATGTCGGCCATAATGACTTCGCGCACGATACGATAGCCTTTCGCCACCATATATTGTCGCAATTCTGCCTGACCGTTCTGCGGTTGCAATACATAAAAGTCCAGCATTTCGGGCCCCGCTTCTATAATATCTCTCATCAAAAAACCGCCCATACCGCAAATAACGGCTCCTTCCGGTTCACCGGTTTTCACCACTTGCAATCCGTCACCCAAGCGGCAGTCAACATCCTCAGCCACTTCGGTCGATGCCACATAGGCTTTGGCCGAAGCCAACGGTCCTTTATTCACATCACCGGCAATTGCCTTTTTAGCGCGTCCCCGTGCTACGAGCTCCACTGCCAAATAGCCGTGATCCGTACCGATATCGGCAATCGTTTCAGCCCGGGGAATCAAAGTGAACACCGCTTCTAACCGGTCTGTCATCTTTTTCATTGAGTAATTCCTTTCAATCTATATGTTCTTCGTTAAGCAATTATATTATTTACTATATTAATTATATTGTAACACATAGTACGTATTGTTTCTTGGTACGCATTTAAATAAGAGGAGTTTTCCCTGCCGCTGTCGAAATAAACAACAACAGCCTCTATGATTTTATGTTTGGGCTTTTTAATCACAATCCTTGCGGAGGTGCCCTATGTGGAAAAAAGTTCTTCTGTCTACCGGCCTGCTTGCCTGTCTGACATGTCCCCAATTTACGAGTGATGCTTATACGATTTTAATGCATCAAACAGATACGAATCTGAATCTAACCTATCCGTTGGTCTATTTGGAAAACGAAACGGCTCAAAATAAGGTTAACACGGAAATCGCTGTTTACGTCGATAAAATGCGTGATTTATATTACAACGAAAAAATGTATACGGTAAACTTGAATTATGAAACGACGTATGAAGATGATAATTATTTATCGCTCCTCATTACCAGCGGTTGGTACAACGGCAAAAGTGCCCACGGCTATTACACATCACAAGGGCTCGTTTTTGACAAACATACGGGAAATCTCATTCCGGCCTCCAATTATGTTCACCTTAAAGATGATGAACAATTGTATAAATTAGTTATAGAAGGCATGCTGCCTGTCTTCAGTTCGCGCGAACATCAATTGCAGTACAATGAATTTATGATTCCCGATAAGAAAATTGCAATCCGGTATAACAACTATGTATTACTCGGCGAGGGTAAACTGGCCATGCTCTATCAGCCGTATGAAATCTCTTATTATGCTAACGGCGTGACACGGATTGTATTTACACCGGAAAAGATTGAGTATATTAATAGATTGAATAAATAAAAATATCCCTCACCTGTATAGGTGAGGGAACTATCAAACCGTAATATAAAAGGAGATTCAAATGTTAGATTTAAAAAGTGAAGAAAATATAGAGTTTTTAAATTTCTTAAATGAAGAAAAAGTAATCACAGATGATAATATTAGCTTCCCTTCTTCTGGTGATTCACAAGCCATAAATGTAGAAGGAAAAGTCTCAAATCAACAATTTATCTTAGATATAAATAGAAAATCATTGTTAGTCAGTAGAATTACCTATCAAAATAGAATTCCACAGTCCTTAATATTATTACGTTTAGATATCGATACAAAACCGCACCGTAACCCCAATGGAGAAATAATAAACGGAACTCACCTGCATATATTTGACAAAAATAATAATTCAGGAAGTTGGGCCTTTGAACTAACCGATAGTAGATTAAATACCTATTTTAAGTATTTTAATTTTGAACAGTTTTTAAAAATCGAATCAAAAGATGTAAAAAAATTTTTTCCACTATTTTGTCAACTCAATAATATAACCAACTATCTTAATATTGATTATACCTTATTCTCTTAATTAAAATGCGACAAATTCTTGTTTATACTAGACCATAGACAAGGAACAATATCATAGTTTTCAAAGCCTGTAAGTATTGAATTATCAACTTGTTTTTTATCATTCATGATAACTATTAACTGGCTATCTGCTCTTTTACTATCTTTAATATCATTCCAAGTGAATATGACTCTTTCCATTTCACTTCTACTTGGAGAATTCATCACTTTTGCAAACCGCTCTGGATGATTAATATTTTTTTGAAATAAGAAATCATAAGCATGAACATAACCTGACTTCCCAAGAATCGAAATATCCATACTATAAAATATTTGGTTATCATCAAAAAATGACATTACTTCTTCAAGAAATATTTGTTTTACCGTTGAAGTAGCAAGGTAAAATAAATCATTAACATCTAACATACATTGTAATAAACGGTGCTGTGCTTCTGATATCCCTCTTCGATTTGATAAAACGTATAATTCATTAGTTGCATCATCATACTTTACTCCCTGTCTATCTAAAATCTGATTAAACAGTGATTTTCTTTTAGATGTCGAGTAAATATCTACACCCGACATTATCAAATCATTAATAATATATCCGTCATCCGAAATCTTATATTCATCTCGATCCCGATGAATTAGATATATTTGAGTATAATCATTATGTCTATCTAAAAAAGGAGTTGTTATTTCTGTAATAGACGAAGTAATTTCTCTTTCTGTCATATTAGATTCAAGCCAATTTAAATAATTCTTGACATGTTTCATATAATATGACCCTCTTTCTCCATAATAACTTTTTACCTAATATTTAATAAAATTCCATGAGCAATAAACATAGGGAAAATATTAGAAATTTTAAATTAATACTATATACTATTTTTAAAAAGCCGCCTGCATCATAAAACATGATACAGGCGGCTCATTTATCAAAAATTGGTGGGCCCACCTGGCTTCGAACCAGGGACCGACCGGTTATGAGCCGGTTGCTCTACCCCTGAGCTATAGGCCCATAGGGAAATACAGTAGTATTCCACCAAAATATTATACACAATAAGTGTGATTCACGTCAATATGACGCCGAAAATCTACACTTAAAGTGTGATTCACATCATTAGAATATCGATAGCTAACATACTCTACAAAGATTAAAATCCTTACGACCGTCACTATCAATAACTTATCTTATAAGAAGTCTTTGATCTTATCGCGTTTGCCGCGGTTACGAAGTTTCGTCAAAGCTTTCCCTTCGATCTGACGAATACGTTCACGGGTTACATTAAAGTGCTGACCGACTTCTTCCAAAGTGCGAGGTTTGCCGTCTTTCAAACCGAAACGCAATACCAATACTTGCTGTTCACGATCGGTTAAGCAAGAGAATACGTCTTCGATTTGTTCTTTTAACAAGATATAGCTGGCTGCATCGTCCGGTGCAATCGCATCCTGGTCTTCGATGAAATCGCCCAAATGTGAGTCTTCTTCTTCGCCGATTGGAGTTTCCAAAGAAACCGGTTCCTGTGCGATTTTTTGAATTTCACGAACGCGTTCAACGCTGATGCCCATACCTTCCGCAATTTCTTCCGGTAATGGTTCACGCCCTTTATCCTGCAAGAGCTGACGGGAAATACGAATCAATTTATTGATTGTTTCCACCATATGAACCGGTATACGAATCGTACGAGCCTGGTCGGCAATCGCACGGGTAATGGCCTGACGAATCCACCATGTTGCATAAGTAGAGAATTTGTAACCTTTAGTGTAGTCGAATTTATCAACGGCTTTAATAAGGCCCAAGTTACCTTCCTGGATTAAATCCAAGAACAACATGCCGCGACCTACATAACGTTTGGCAATACTTACTACCAAACGCAAGTTGGCGTCAATCAATTTCTGTTTGGCTTTTTCACCGGCCTTCATTTCTTTGTAAGACGCATCGTCTTTGGCACCGGCTTCGATTTGCTGAGCCAACAAGATTTCTTCGTCAGCGGATAACAAAGGTACTCGACCGATTTCTTTTAAATACATCCGTACAGGGTCGTCAATGTTAACGCCTTCCGGAATACTAAGGTCAAGGCTTACCTCTTTCGCTTCGCGAACTTCGTTACTCTCTTCTTCATCTTCGATGATATCTTCTTCATCATCAGCCGTTTCCACATCATCGGTGATGACATCTATATTACTCTTCTGTAATACTTCATACATATCGTCCAACTGCTCAGCCGTAAGTTCCACTTCTTCGTGAAGAGCATCGGTAATTTCTTTACTCGTTAATGCCCCTGCCTTACGTCCTTTTGCCAGTAATTGTTCTATTATTTCTTCTAACCGTGATTTAGTTTGCTTCTTAGCCACAATGCTCTTCCTTTCTTTCATAGTTTATCGAGACCACTCCTTAATCAATGTTTGTAAATCCTGGCACCTGCGCAATTCCTCAATAAATTTAGGATTGCCTGCCCGATTCAGTTGATCTGCCAAAACACTATGTGTTTTATACTGTTCTCGTAATGACTTCAAGCGCACTGCTCGTATATAGCCATCCACTTGTGCTTCCTTATACTCGCCTTCACCAAGCACCATTAAGCGACCATAAGCGGTCTTTTCATCATCAGTAAGCATTTCTTCCAGCGCCACTGTCGAAAGCGCACCGGTCTTACTGAGAAGTTCTCCGGCTTTGTTAAACAAAGCTTGGTACAAAGGATTGGTTATATCCTCTAACGGTAAATATTGATGAACCCGTTCCCAAGCCGCCGGCCAAACTACGGCCTCGGCCAGTAATCGGTCTTCTTCGGTTGTCACATTTTTCGGCACAACCACACTAGCCGCATCGGTTGGCAAGGTTAGCCCACCTTTGGACAAGTATTGGCGAAACATGCGAAAAATCTGACTGTTATCCAGCCACAATGGCAATGCCAGTGCTTTCAGATAGTTTTCTCGTTCTATCTGACTGCTTGTAGCTCCTATGAGCGGAAACACTTCTTCCAAAATAGCCTGTTTGCCGACCATCGTATTACTGTCATGCCGAATCATGGCACTGTTCAAGTAAAAATCGAATGGCCGTACGGCCTCATCTACGAGTTTTAAGAATGCTTCCGGCCCATGGTTGCGCACATAATCATCAGGGTCTTTGCCGTCCGGCATAGCTACCACGCGCACTTTAAATTCCGTATCTTGTAAAAGCTCAATAGCTCTGCGCGCTGCTTGTTGCCCGGCTCCGTCCATATCATAGGCCAATACGACTTCATCAGCCTGGCGCACTAATAAGCGCCCGTGATCTTTGGTATAAGCCGTCCCCAAAGAAGCGACTACATTAGTAACGCCCCGATTATGAGCACTTATAACATCCATATACCCTTCTACTAAAATGACCTGTTTTTTCTCCCGAATAGTTCGGTATGCTTTGTCAAAAGCAAAGAGCATATGGCCTTTATTGAATAATTGATATTCCGGTGAGTTTAAATATTTAGGCTTACTGTCATCCAGTACCCGTCCGCCGAACGCAACAACACGTCCTTTGCCGTCCATAATGGGAAACATCACCCGATTACGGAAGTAATCATAAGTTTTGCCATTACTCTTACGACAGAGGCCGGTTTCAACCAATATGCGTTCATCTATGCCTCGCTCTTTAAAGGAGCGATATAGTTTGTCCCAATTATCGGGTGCGAAGCCAAGCTGGAACTTTTCAATCGTGTCTCTGGACAAGCCACGATTTTCTAAATAGGCAAGCCCTGCTTTACCCATTTCCGTCTGCATCAGGCAATTATGAAAAAATGTGGCTGCCAAGGCATTTACCTTGTATAACTCTTCCCTATGTGCCTGCCGACGCAACTCTTCATTGGTTAATTCGCGCTGCGGCAACGCAATGCCCGCACGATTTGCCAACCTTTCCAAGGCTTCGGGGAATGACAGGCCGTCATATTTCATTAAAAAGCCAATTGCATTTCCAGATTCGTGACATCCGAAACAATAAAAAAAGCCCTTTTCTGGGTTTACACTGAACGAAGGAGTTTTCTCATTATGAAAGGGACAACAGCCCCAATAATTCCTCCCCTTCTTCTTCAATGTCATATGCTCAGAAATCACTGACACAATGTCATTTGCATCTTTTATCTGTTCAATCAATTCAGCATCGAAGTGTCTACTCATTTCCTCACATCCCTTAATAAACTTCACTGTATATATATTTCTACAAAAGATAATGTTTTTCCTTCTATGTCAAGAAGATTTTTTTTAATATATCCATTTTTTATCTGCAAAATTTTTATGCAATTTGTGCAATTGCCTTCAGGGTATGAAATAGGCTATTATAATTTATTTTGTTCACAAGGATTACTATTATACTTCTTTTCTCAATTAAAAACAAGACGAAAAAAGACCATAATTGTCCACTCCCTCATGACGTTGTCAGGGGAGTGGTAATCATAGTCTTTTTCTTATTAATCTTTTATAAAAAGTTCGTTTTACGTTCTCTTTATTTCAATTATTTTGCGTAATCAACTACGCGGGTTTCACGAATGATAACAACTTTGATCTGACCCGGATATTCCAATTCAGACTCAATGCGTCTAACCATTTCACGTACCAATAAGGTAGCTTCCGCTTCGTCAATCTTTTCAGGTTTAACCATAACACGAATTTCGCGACCGGCTTGAATTGCGAAACATTTTTCAACGCCATCAAAGGACTCGGCAATTTCCTCTAATTTAGTCAAACGTTTCAAGTAGTTTTCAAGGGTTTCACGACGTGCACCCGGACGAGCCGCCGAAATAGCATCAGCAGCTGCCACCAATACAGCTTCAACTGATTTGAATTCTTCATCACCATGATGGGCACCGATACAGTTCTGTACCAATACGCTTTCATGGTATTTCTTAGCTACATCCACACCAATTTGTACGTGGGAGCCTTCCATATCGTGGTCAAGGGCTTTCCCTAAGTCATGGAGCAACCCGCCGCGTTTGGCAAGGGTTACGTCACAACCTAATTCAGCCGCCATCATACCTGCTAAGTGAGCAACTTCGATAGAGTGCTTCAATACATTCTGGCCATAGCTTGTACGGTATTTCAAACGACCCAAAATACGTACGATTTCTGGATGTAAGCCATGAACATCAGCTTCGAAAGTTGCCTGTTCCCCCGCATCTTTAATAACTTGGTCAACCTCTTTACGAGCTTTACCAACCATTTCTTCGATACGAGCCGGATGAATACGACCATCCACAATCAATTTCTCGAGCGCAATACGTGCTACCTCACGGCGAATCGGATCGAAGCCGGAGAGAATAACTGCTTCAGGAGTATCATCAATGATAAGATCTATACCTGTTAAGGTTTCTAGGGCACGAATGTTTCGGCCTTCACGACCGATAATTCGCCCTTTCATTTCATCATTTGGAAGAGCTACTACCGATACGGTAGACTCTGCAACATGATCCGCAGCACAACGCTGAATTGCGGATGCAATAATTTCTCGGGCGTTCTTTTCAGCCTCTTCCTTGGCTTGTTGTTCTAAATCTTTAACAAGAACCGCCGTTTCGTGACGAATTTCTTGTTCTACATTGGAAAGTAAAATTCCTTTCGCTTCCTCAAATGTCATGCCGGAAATACGTTCTAATTCCGCCATCTGTTGGTCGTACAGAGCTTCTGTACGTTCTTTTAAAGTTTTTGTTTCTTGTTCTTTACGATGCAACGCATCTTCTTTTTTCTCTAAGGATTCCAATTTACCGTCGAGATGTTCTTCTTTCTGAAGAATACGTCGTTCTAATCGTTGTAACTCATTGCGTCGATCTCGGTTTTCTTTATCCGCTTCACTGCGAAGTTTATGAATTTCTTCCTTAGCTTCTACTAAGGCTTCTTTTTTCTTAGACTCAGCCAATCGTTCGGCATCGGCTACAATACGAGCCGCTTCAGTTTCAGCACGGTTAAGCTTCCCTTCAGCGATGTTCTTACGCATCATATAGCCTACACCAAGACCGATAAGCACCATTACAACGGCAATAATACTATACTCTAAAATAATGTTCACCTCCTCATATAAAAGTAAGAAGATCTTTCGTCTTCTCCTTAATTGCCGTCTGTTTCATACATATTTGAAATTTGCCCACTACTGTGAGACTACTATAATTGTAGTCTGTCAGCAATACTCTGTCAAGATTAAGTCTATATAGACTACTCATAGCGAGCCGCCATGTCACAGATAGTTCGGATTGTCCCGGCACTGAAACCGCGATTTTTCAAATAGTTAAAAATCTTCTTATACTCAATGCGAGCCTCATCAGGCCAAGGTTCGTCAAACCATTCGGCCTGAGCTGCCGCATCGACGCCCACAAAATGACGAACTACCAGTCTGAGTGCCGGCTCACTTTCATCATACAGTGAAAGTTCATTCCCAATTGCCAAGCCTCGTTGATAAAGCTTGTTACGAATATATTGAACGCTGTATTTAGCCTCACTTATGTATAATTGTAATGCATCATGAGCCAAACGTTCATCATTGATGTAATCAAGTTCTTCCAAACGTTGTAATACTTGATTGATTAAGTCAGACGGCACACCTTTACGCTGTAATTTTTGCGTCAGCTCCAATCGGCTAAGGAAGCGAGGCGCCAAAAAACGCATCGCTTGATCCATGGCCGATGTGAGCGTATATTCTTTCGACAAAGCCATCAGCTTATTCTTCCGTAGTTTCTTCACCGACTACATCAAAGGTTTCAGGTTCTGCCATTAAAGTATCACGAATAATGGTATCAATTTCATGAGCAATTTCAGAGTTTGCGCGTAAATATTCTTTAGCAGCTTCCTTACCTTGGCCCATACGTTCATCATTGTAAGAATACCAAGCACCGGACTTTTTAATGATTTCCATGTTGGTACCGATATCAATCAAAGTGCCTTCATAGGAAACGCCGGTACCATACATCAAATCGAATTCAGCTGTTTTGAATGGCGGTGCCACTTTATTCTTAACAACTTTAACTTTAGTACGGTTACCTACATTTTCATTGTTCTGTTTGATAACTTCCCCTTTACGCACATCGAGGCGAATGGTGGAATAGAATTTCAAAGCACGACCGCCGGTCGTTGTTTCAGGGTTACCGAACATAACCCCCACTTTTTCACGGAGCTGGTTGATAAAAATAACAACCGTGCGGGATTTACTGATAATACCGGTTAATTTACGAAGTGCTTTACTCATTAAACGAGCCTGTAAACCTACGTGAGCGTCGCCCATTTCACCTTCGATTTCGGCTTTCGGAACCAAAGCGGCTACGGAGTCGACTACGATGATATCTACGGCACCGCTGCGAACGAGGGATTCCGTAATTTCAAGAGCCTGTTCCCCATTGTCCGGCTGAGATACCAAGAGATTGTTGATATCTACACCCAAATGACGGGCATATACAGGATCGAGGGCATGTTCCGCATCAATAAATGCGGCAATACCACCACCTTTTTGGGCTTCTGCAATAGCATGTAAAGCTACGGTTGTTTTACCGGATGATTCAGGGCCGTAAATTTCGATAACACGGCCTCGTGGGAAACCGCCTACGCCTACAGCGAGGTCAATGGCCAAACAGCCGGTAGAAATAACTTCAATATTCATGCGGTCCGTAATATCACCGAGGCGCATAATGGCGCCTTTACCATAATCTTTCTCTATTTTTTTCAACGCATTGTCTAAGGCTTGTTCTCTACCTTCCATGTTACTATCCTTTCTGCGTCATACAATCGTATGACTATATAAATATATTAATCTTAAAAATCGATAAGGGATTTTACTTCTTACCGGTTATCGCCTGATACAAGAGATATAAGGCTCTTTCTGCCGTACTCTGACGAATACTTTCCCGGTCACCGATGAAATCATTGCGATAGGCAACCGTACCTTCAGGACCGGAAACACCGATATAGACCAATCCTACCGGTTTTGTTACCATTCCGCCACCCGGTCCGGCAATGCCTGTAGTCGATACACCGTAGGTTGTACCTAAAAGCTTACGCGTGCCGGCCGCCATCGATTTGGCCACCTGTTCACTGACAGCACCATAGGTATCCAATTCGTCTTGCGGTACACCGAGTACCTTATGTTTTACTTCATTGGAATAGGAAATGACACCGCCCTGTACATAAGCACTGCTGCCCGGCATATCGGTGAGACGTTTGCCTACCAAACCACCCGTACAGGATTCAGCCGTAGCTACCGTAGCACCGGCTTCCAATAAAGCATCGGTTACCAATTCCAACATAGATTTTTCCAAACGACGCCCCAAAGAGTCACCGAGGCGTTCACGTAAAATAGCATCCCACGGTGCCAACAGCGTTTCCGCTTCTTCCAGTGTCATCGCTTTGGCGGTTATCCGCAATTCGATATAGCCGCTTTTAATAAAAAAGGCAATCGTCGGATTTTGCTGAGTTTTCACCAAATCCATTAAAGATGCTTCCAGTTCCAACTCACGCAGGCCGTATACGGCATAACGATGGGATTTTACCACGCCTTGACCGCCGAAATATTTTGTCAGATACGGGCGAACAGACTCATCAAATACAGCTTTCATTTCAGCCGGCGGTCCCGGTAACAAAATGTAAGTCGTACCATCGGCTTGAACGGCCACGCCGGGTGCTACGCCGCAACTGTTATTTAACGCTTCGCTGCCAACGGGCAACATCATTTCACGGCGACTCGGATCCGGCATTTCACGGCCTTTGTTTTCAAAAAAGGCTTTAACCATTCGTTCTGCGTCATGATTGAGTTCGAGTTCCAAACCGATGGCTTTCGCCAAGGACGGCCGGGTAATATCCCCCTGAGTCGGTCCCAAGCCGCCGGTACAAACGACTAAATCGGCACGACTCGCGGCCAAGCGGAAACATTCTTCCATACGAGCCGGGTTATCCCCGATAGTACTTTGAAACGCCACCGTATAACCGAGCTTATTCATCTCACGAGCCAACCACGCCACATTTGTATTAATGGTATCGCCTAATAACAATTCTGAACCTGTTGAAATCAATTCTACTATCATCATTTGCCTCAATTCTCCCATTCGGGATACCGGATACCGATTACTTTTTTTATTACTAATTGCGATTTACCGAATTAACTCAAATAACTTAATGATTATTCGATATTTCAGCACTGCAATCTATAATTACATTACTTTGTTTCGCGAACTTCAGCTACCACGTCATAGGCAAAGCCTTGGGCTACCGTAACCGGTACGATTTGCCCCACTTCAAGGCCTTCGCAGTCTTCGATATACATATTACCGTCTACATCCGGTGCCTGCGTTTCCAAACGGCCTTTAGCCAACAAATGACCATGTTCGTCTTCGCTGATTTCTTCAATAATAGCTTCATGCTCGGTGCCTTCCAAATCACGATTGTTTTCTTCGGAAATAGCCGCCTGAATCGCCATTAATGCATGATAGCGTTCTTCTTTAACTTCTTCCGGAACCTGATCCGCCATGGCACCGGCCGGCGTACCGTCTTCTTGTGAATAGGTAAATACACCCATATTATCGAAACGAACTTCTTTTACAAATTCACAAAGTTCTTCAAACTGTTCATCCGTTTCGCCCGGGAAGCCTACGATAAGGGAAGTACGAAGCGTTACATGACTTGCTTTGCTGCGGACTTTTTGTAATAAGGTTACAATATCCGCCTTGCGGTCTTTACGGTTCATTCGACGTAAAATATCGTCATTAATGTGCTGCAACGGCAAGTCGATATAATTACAAATCTTTGGTTCCGCTACGATAAGATCCAATAATTCATCGGTGAAATACTTAGGATATAAGTACAATAAGCGATACCATTCGATGCCGTCTACTTTAACGAGCGCTTTTAATAAGTCCGCCAACATAGGTTTACCGTTGTTAAGATCGGAACCGTAACTCGTTGTATCCTGAGCGATTAAGTTAATTTCTTTAACGCCCATAACTGCCAGACGTTCTACTTCTTCTACGATAGATTCAATAGTACGGCTGCGATAAGCACCGCGCACTTTAGGAATGATACAGAAGGTACAGCCGTTATCACAGCCTTCGGCAATTTTTACATACGCACTATATGTCGGTGTTGTCTGCATACGTGGCATACGTTCGTTGTAAATATTGGTAATCGAGTCCATAATACAGATGCGTTTGCCGTCATTAATCGCTTCAATGGCTTCCATAATACGATTCCAAGAACCGGTACCGATGAGTGCATCAATCTCCGGAATTTCCGCAAACAGTTCTTCTTGGTACTGCTGACTTAAACATCCGGCCACAATCAGGCCGCGACAGTTTCCAAACTGCTTATATTCACTCATCTGTAAAATTGTGTTAATTGACTCCTGTTTTGCTTTTTCAATAAACGTACAGGTATTAACTATGATAATCTCAGCTTCGTCCAAGGTTTCCGTGATTTCATAGCCGTTATCTTTAAGGGCACCCAACATAATTTCGGTATCCACCAGGTTTTTGGCACATCCTAAACTCACATAGCCTAATTTTTTACTCATTATATATCCTTTCTAAAGCGCACTTGGCTAATCCATTTATCTAACAATACTTTTTTGCCGTCTTCCGTGTAACCGCCCTTCGTATCCCAAAGAACCAATTCACGGCCCAAGGAATCTACCGGATTTGGTAGCTCCGGACTGGTGTACACATAATAAAATCCGTTGTCTTGTAATAATTGTGACACTTGTTTTGACAATAACCATTTAATAACTTGGGTTGTCTCTTCTTCATGGGTTGTTCCCTTCAGCATACCTACGCCGGTTAAATAATACGGCGTACCGTCAGCCGGGAAAATAATCTTCACCGGGTATTTGTGGTTCACATATTGCTGACCATCGGAATAGTTGCCGATACCCAAATCGGTTTCACCCAAGGCCGCCAAACGAATCGGTGTCGATAAAAACTTCGCGTATTGCACAACATGAGGTTTTAAATCTACAAAATAATGCAATCCCTGCTCTTCGCCGTTCATTTCAACAAAACTGTATAAAATATTGGCCGCACTGCGCGAAGCTACAAAATCCGTCATAATGACGCGCCAATCACCGGGGAGAATCAATGAATGCCAGGCTGTTACATAGCGTCCCATGCGATTATAAAAAGAATCGCTTTGAGCAAATACGACCGGATCATACCAAATCCCTACCCAAAGAGCGTCATTGTTTTTAAAACGGTCGGATACTTCATCCACCCCTTCGGTAAGAACCGGTTTTAACTGGTGGTATTTCACGCCGATGTCTAAATTATCACGCGTAGTAATGACTAAGTCGCCTTTTTGATCCGATGCCGGCAATGTCATACGCGTTGCCATCTGTTCTTCCGTAATCGGCAACATGGTGAGGCGTACATGATACTGCATTTCATACTGCTGTGCCAACAATGTTGTCAAATTGGAAGGCAGGTCCGTATAAATCGTCAGTTCCGCCTTAACCGGAATGGCCGTACGCTCTTTTTCTTCATTTTTTTCAAAATATGTTCCCGCTGCAAACATGCCGAGAACAAAGGCTATTAATAATGCGATAGGCCAAAATCGTTTCATGCTCATTGCCCGCCTCCATTATGACACACTAAGGTCGTCTATTGCCAGCCAAACCGCCTCGTTTTGACTGTTTACTTATACTGATTTTGCCACGGTCGTTCATCTTTGCCGTCTGCTGACGACCACTTGATTGCCGTCCCGAAGTCTTATTGGTTGATTGCTGCTTCGATTGTGATTTTGAACGCCGATTAACACCTTGTTTCGAATGCTGATTACCGACCTTATTTCGCCCGATCGGACGCGGCGGAATCAAACATAAAGGTCCGAATCCGATTAAATCGGTACGCCCAGCCTTAACCAGAGCTTCGCGAACCAAATCATAATTATCAGGGTTCTTATATTGCATAAGGGCTCGTTGCATCGCTTTGTCACGACCCTTTTTAGCCACATAAACGGTTTCACCCGTAAGCGGGTTAATACCGGTATAATACATGGCCGTAGATAAACTGCCCGGTGTCGGTATAAAGTCCTGTACCTGTTCCGGAGTCATCTTCTGATCACGCAAAAATTCCGCCAGCTCAACGGCGTCAGCCAAGGTACAACCGGGATGTGAGCTCATAAAATACGGTACCAAAAACTGCTTTTTACCCAATTGGCGATTCGCCGTTTCAAACCAATCTTTAAATTTAAGGAATACGTTTTTATCCGCTTTCCCCATGATTTCCGTAACAGCTTCCGAAACATGTTCCGGCGCCACTTTAAGTTGACCGCTTACGTGATGTTCGCATAATTCCTTAACGAACTCACGATTATTATCTTCCAGCACATAATCATATCTTAAACCGGAGCGCACAAAAACTTTTTTAACGCCATTAAGTTTACGTAACTTACGCAATATAGCCAAATAATCATCATGGCTGGTATCAAGGTTTTCACAGGCATGTGGGGCCGCACAATTCTTGCCCGGACAAGCACCTTTAGTTCCCTGCTTCTGACAGGCCGTATGACGGAAGTTGGCCGTCGGCCCGCCTACGTCATGAATATAGCCTTTAAAATCAGGCATTGCTATCATTCGTTCCGCTTCAGCTATAAGCGATTCATGGCTGCGGTTTTGAATAATTCGCCCTTGGTGACTCGTAATAGCACAGAACGAACAACTGCCGAAACAGCCGCGATGACTGACCAAGCTGAATTGTACTTCACTCAATGCCGGAACGCCGCCCTTGGCATCATAGCGAGGATGCCAACGCCGTGAAAACGGCAAGCTGTACACCTCATCCATTTCAGCCTGGGTCAAAGGTAACGCCGGACTGTTCTGAATCACGTAGCGGTCGCCGTGCAATTGTGCCACCGTTTTACCGATGAACGGATCTTGTTCATAATATTGCAAACGAAATGCTTCCGCAAATTGACGCTTGTCTTCTTTCACTATTTCATAAGACGGACATTCCACAACTTTACCTTCCGGCAATGTTTTAGACATGTAACAAACGCCCTTAATCGAAGGCAATTTTTCAACAAAACGATTTTCATCCAAAGCTTTGGCCAGTTCTAAAATCTGTTTTTCACCCATACCGTAAATTAAAGCATCCGCTTTGCTGTCAACCAACAAAGAACGGCGCACCGTATCGGACCAATAATCATAATGGGCAAAACGACGTAAACTGGCTTCAATGCCCCCGATAATAACAGGTACATCACGAAAAGCCTCACGCATGCGATTGGCATACACTAATGTAGCGCGATCAGGTCTGTGACCGCTTTCACCGCCCGGAGAATAATCATCATTGTGACGGAACTTCTTCGCCGCCGTAAATTTGTTAAGCATAGAGTCTAAATTACCGGCCGTTACCAACGAAGCCAAGCGTGGTTTGCCCAGTATTTTGAAAGCTTCCACATCTTGCCAGTCGGGCTGTGCAATGAGCCCCACCCGATAACCGTGGTGCTCCAACAATCGGCCAATCACACTACCGGCAAAAGAAGGGTGATCCACATAGGCATCACCGGTAATCAGCACAAAATCGAGTTCAGCCCAACCGCGTGCCTCCATCTCTGCCCGTTCCGTAATTAAAAAGTCGCTCACTACACATATCTCCTTGATTCATACTACATACTTGTTTAACTTCACTTGACTTATATAAAGAATAACCAACCCAGGAATACTACTATACAAATACTGATAATAGACACTGCCAAACGTTCCTGTGCCAACGTCTTCTGACGGCGTTGTTGCCTTGACGTATAACTCAATCGTTTGGAATGCGGTGCTACAATGTCTACTTCTCGTTCTACATCTTCATGATGAACGAGTTTGCGCGGTTTTACACGACGCAAAGGTACACCCAAAGGCTCGCCGATTAAACTTTTATACCGGTCAATCATACGATGCCGTTCGAGCCCCATTAAATCGGCATAGTTGCCAATAAAGCCTTTCACATACACATCGCCGGGAATAATTTTATAATTATCCTCTTCAATTGCCTCCAAATATGCGGAGCGAATATGTAATACCTGTTCAATATCTTTAATAGTCAGCCCTCGTCGGGTACGTTCGCGTCGCAATTCTTCGCCTATCGTTGACAAGTTCGGCCTCCTTTAATTTCTAACACAATCTACTTGCTATATTTTATATTTGCTGAATTTTTATATTAATAACTTCAGGCTCTGTTTATTACGAGAAGTAACGAGCCTTCGCTTCTTCCGGTGTCATCAAAATATCACGCGGTTTACTGCCGTTAGCCGGTCCGATGATCTTCATCTCTTCCATCGTATCCACCAAGCGGGCCGCTCTTGAATAACCGATTCTGAAACGGCGTTGCAACATCGAAGTCGATGCTTGACCTTCACTCATAACGCGTTCTACGGCACGTTCCAAGAGTTCATCTCGTTCTTCTGCGGGCGCCGAGGATTCTTCCTCAGCACTTTGTTCTGCTTCTTCGGTTATAGATTCATCGTAATCGGGACGCCCCTGTTGTTTAACAAAGGCCACCAATTCTTCCACTTCTTCATCGGAAATAAACGCACCTTGAATACGAATCGGCTTGCTGGCTCCGATCGGATTAAAGAGCATATCCCCTTTGCCCAAGAGCTTTTCAGCCCCCGCCATGTCAAGGATGGTTCGAGAGTCAATCTGCGTAGCCACCGCAAAGGAAATTCGGCTTGGTACATTGGCTTTAATCGTACCGGTAATAACATTGACGGACGGACGCTGAGTAGCCAGAACCATATGAATCCCGGCAGCACGAGCTTTAGCCGCCAAGCGGTTAATTGATTCTTCCACATCAGGTGCTACCAACATAAGGTCGGCCAATTCGTCGATAATGATCAAAATAAGAGGCATAGCCGATTCCGGATGCTGTTCATTATAACCGCTGATGTTGCGCACGCCGGAAGTGGCCATGGTAAGATAACGAGCTTCCATTTCACGAACGGCCCAACGCAATACGGCTGCCGCCTTTTTCATATCCGTTACAACCGGTACCTTTAAGTGCGGAATGCCATTATAAATGGATAATTCCACCATTTTCGGGTCCACTAAAATTAACTGTACTTCATTCGGTTTACGGCTGAACAAAATACTGGAAATAAGCGTATTCACACATACGGATTTACCGGAACCGGTCGAACCGGCCACGAGTAAATGAGGCATCTTGGCAAGGTCCGTAATGACCGCTTCACCGGCAATATCTTTACCGAGACCTACCGGAATACCGCCGCTGGCTTTACGGAATTTCTCCGTTTCCAATACATCGCGCAAATGAACGGCCGAAGTATGTTTATTCGGTACTTCGATACCTACGGCCGACTTACCCGGAATCGGTGCTTCAATACGAATATCGATGGCAGCCAAGGCCATTTTGAGGTCATCGGACAAGTTTAAAATTTTACTTACTTTTGTACCCGGTGCCGGTTCCAATTCATAGCGGGTAACCGTCGGCCCCTGCGTAGCATTCACTACATGAGCCGATACACCAAAGCTTTTTAAGGTCTCTTCCAATACCGTTACATTGTGCGTAACTTCCTGACTCGTCACCGGATTTGTCTGACCTTTGGCCAGCATAGTCAACGGTGGGAATCGATACGGTAATTCAATGCGACGCGGTTTAGGTTTGCCGTCCACGGTAACCGCTACAGCCGCCGTATCTTCTTCCGTCCCTTTTATGGTCGGCACGGATTGCATATTAGATGTAGCCATCGTGCTGGCCGCAACCGGAACGGCTTCCTGTGCCGGTTCAGTGCTGTTAACATCACCCGTATCGGCATCGACCACTGTATCTTCAGCTACATTGGAAATCTCTTCAGCCGCTGTATCGTCAGCCAAGCCGGCTGTATCCGCCACAGGCATAGCCGTATCGGCCGCTACAGTCGTGCTGACAGCACCGGATGTAATGGTGGTAATCGGTGTTGTACCCGCTCCACGACCGCGTAAAAACGGCGGTACTTCCAATTCATCCTCATCATCAAATTCATCAGTTTGAGGTTCCGTATAATGACTGGCCGCAGCCGTATCGGTTTCATTCGCCGTAGTACCGGCATAGAATTCGGCAGCCTCCGCTTGAGCCGCGTCTATCTGAGCAGCCTGAGCTTTCGTAAGGCCCAGCGATGACGATTCGTCAGGTGTTGCAGCACTATGAGAAGCTTCAGCTTGATTCTGTGCTTTCATACGCTCTTCTTCAGCAATACGAGCCGCTTCCGCTCTCGCTTCAGCTGATACTTGAGCCGCCTGCGAAATCGTTTCGGCAGCCGCACTTTTTGAAAACCGAGTATCTTTTTCTTGATTATAAATGCGCCGTTTTTCAGCCTGTTCTTCTTTCCAATCAGCATAACGTTCTTTCGCATGCTGCACGGTTTCTTCCGTAATAACGCGAGCTTTTTCCAAACCGATGTCGGTTTTAGCCTTCGCCTTATGCAAACCGGTACGCAATGAGATTTGATAGATTAATAAAATCAATCCCAAAACAACAACCACCGTGAAAATAATAGCTCCCACATTGCCGAGCAAGCTGCGTAATAATGTGGCAATTAAGCCCCCTACTACGCCCCCCTGCGTCGCTACTTTGGTAGTCATTAACTCTTCACCGTTACCGGCTGAAACGAGGGTTACAAAGGTAATTGCAAATACATATACCAAAGTTAATAAAAAGCCTCGTCGCGTTATCGAAAAGCCTTTATCGGCGTACAGAATACGCCAACCTATATAGCCTACATAGAGGCATGGAATCAAGCCACCTAAACCGAAACCATATTTAAAAATACCGGCAATAATGTCTACGACCGTGCCGGAAGTAATATTAAACATCCCCAATAATGCTACCAAGGCAAAGAGCATGGTAAAAAGGCCTCGTACTTCTTTACGAATTTTAGGGGCCTTATCGGTTTTATCTTTTTTTACAGTTCGTGACGAAGTCGTCGTCTTGCGTTTAGTCGTTGTTTTACGCGGCGCCGCCTTCGCTCGTTCTTTTTGTTCCGCCATAATCTATCTACACACCTCTACACTTATCAATCCGGTCAAACAATAAACTCATTAGCATTTTATTATACCACAGATTGACTACTTTTTAGAAGTTTTACCGCTTGTACGTTCGTTCCAATCCGCCATTAATTCTTTCTCTTTACCGCGTGCAATTCCTTCATAATAGGTACGCCCTACTAAGGCCGTAGGCAAATATTGTTGTTTCACATAGCCATTGGGATAATCATGAGCATATTTATAACTCACACCATGCCCCAATTTGGCGGCCCCGCTGTAGTGACTGTCCCGTAAATGAGCCGGCACTTCGCCATGCTCATAATGACGTACATCCTGGATAGCCGCGTCAATGGCCATATACGCACTGTTACTCTTTGGTGCCAACGCCACATATAAAGCGGCTTCCGATAAAATGATACGTGCTTCCGGAAAGCCCACCAAATGAGTCGCTTGTGCCGCTGCATTGGCCACTACCAAAGCTTGCGGATCGGCCAGGCCCACATCTTCGGCCGCACAAATGACAATACGCCGTGCAATGAAATTAGGGTCTTCCCCCGCTTCAATCATACGACCCAAATAATATACCACCGCCTGCGGATCGGAACCGCGCATACTTTTAATAAAGGCCGAAATCGTATCGTAATGATTATCGCCCTTTTTGTCATAACTATAAATACGGCGACCTACCACGCGTTCGAGAATATCAAGGGTCAACTCACCGCCGTCAGCCACCATGGCCGCTGCCTGTTCCAAAATATTCAGTGCCATACGGGCATCGCCGTTTACAAACATGCCCACTTCTCGCAATACGGACTCTTCAGCTTTCAAATGTTGCTTTCCAAGTCCCTGCTCCTCATCCGTAAGCGCTCTTTGCAATACCTTAACAATGGCATCCGGCGTAAGGGTTTCCAAAGTAATCAGACGAAGCCGCGACAAGAGCGGTCGATTCACTTCAAAAAACGGATTCTCCGTCGTAGCACCAATCAAAATAATAGTGCCGTCTTCTACACCCGGTAAGAGCACGTCCTGCTGACTCTTATTAAAGCGATGAATTTCATCGAGGAATAGAATCGTCCGCTGTTGCAGATTTTGAATTGTCTTACGTGCTTTTTCAATGATAGCCCGTAACTCACCGATGCCCGCATTGGTGGCATTCAAGACTACAAATTGACTATGTGTCATGGCTGCAATGATACCGGCCAAAGTCGTCTTACCCGTGCCCGACGGCCCGTAAAAGAGTAAAGACGGAATCGTATCACGCTCTATCATGGCTCGCAAAAAGCTGCTCTTCCCCACGACTTTTTCCTGTCCGAAAAAATGATCCAACGAAGTAGGACGTAAACGAACCGCCAACGGTTCAAACCGTTTCGGTTCATATTCGGCAAATAAACTGTCCATAACTGTCTCTCCTAAATCTATCACAATGACGCATTGGCTCATACGCGTTGGCCACAGGTCATGAAGTATATACATGCTAACTTTATTATACCCTAAATTGAGCTTAAATTCGGGATTATCCGGTCCTAAATTCGAGATTATTTATCGCCAAATCAGGAACTGTCAATAACTCAATTTAGGAATGACTCTGTCTAAATTAGGTCTGAATACTCTCTAATTCGAGATAAAAAATAAGCCGCCCTAAGGCGGCTTATAAGAGCCCCACCATGCCGTATATGTACCGTGTTTTGATCCTGCGATAGCAGGTGGGTGCCCTCCTTGTAATCTTACTGTCCTTCATCAGGCATAGTGCCAATACAAGAGTCCAGGCTCCCGATGTAATAGTGTTGGCTCAAAGCTACGATACCACACGCACACAGCAGGGGGATTCTTTACTATTATATTAACAAAATCAGCCGTTTATTTCAAGGTCTTGAAACAAACGACTGATATAAATTTAGCATATATCAAGCAGAAGTAGACCAAAAAGTACTAACAGTCATACTTTTTTAACAAAAAACTTGATTTTACACTAACTTTTCTTTTTCCGTATCGGTTTTAATGTGAAGTTCACGCAACTGTTTTGGCGCAACAGTCGAAGGAGCCTGGCTCATAAGGTCAGCTGCACTCTGCGTCTTAGGGAACGCAATTACGTCACGGATGGATTGGCGTTTAGCCATAAGCATTACCAAACGGTCAAGACCGAAGGCACAACCGCCGTGTGGAGGAGCACCGAATTGGAATGCATCCAACATGAAACCGAATTTGCTGCGGCTTTCTTCTTCGCTGAGGCCGATAGCTTTGAATACTTTTTCTTGTACATCGGATTGATAAATACGGATACTGCCGCCACCGATTTCAACGCCGTTCAATACCATATCATAGGCAATCGCTTTAACGGAGGCAGGATCGGATTCCAATTTATCCATATCTTCGGCACGCGGTGAAGTGAACGGATGATGCATAGCTACATAACGTTTTTCTTCTTCATCGTATTCGAACATTGGGAAATCGGTTACCCAGGTGAAAGCCAATTTGTTTTCGTCGATAAGATTCATACGACGACCCATTTCAAGACGAAGTTCGCCCAAAGCTTTGGCTACTACAGCCGGTTTGTCGGCAATCATGAGTACCAAATCGCCAGGTTTTGCCTGCATTTTTTCACCGATAGCACGAATCGTATCTTCACCCAAGAATTTCATGATCTGGGATTTGATAGTGCCGTCTTCGTTGAAGCATGCCCATGCAAGACCTTTAGCGCCGTATTGACCAACATAGTTTACGAGGTCATCAAGTTCACGACGAGGAATACCTGCGTCGCCCGGTACTACAATACCTTTAACCATGCCGCCGTTGTCGATAACGGAACGGAATACTTTAAATTCAGTAGTGCGAACCAAATCTGTTACGTCGGTGAATTCCATACCGAAACGAAGGTCCGGTTTATCGGAACCGTATTTATCCATGGCTTCGTCCCAAGTAATACGAGCCATAGGAATCTGAACATCAATGTCCATAGTCGTTTTAAATACGTGTTTAATCAAACCTTCCAAGGTTTCCAAAATTTGTTCCTGATCAATGAAGCTCATTTCCAAGTCGAGCTGAGTAAATTCAGGCTGACGGTCGGCACGCAAGTCTTCATCACGGAAACAACGAACGATTTGGAAGTATTTTTCATAACCGGCTACCATCAAGATTTGTTTAAAAATCTGTGGAGACTGTGGCAATGCATAGAAGGAACCCGGGTTAACACGGGATGGTACTAAGTAGTCACGAGCCCCTTCCGGTGTACTCTTCGTAAGCATAGGTGTTTCAATTTCGAGGAAATCGCGAGAATCCAAGAAGTCACGCATAGCCTTAGTCACACGGTGACGAAGGATTAAGTTGCGTTGCATTTCAGGACGGCGAAGATCCAAATAACGATATTTTAAGCGGATGTTTTCATCCACATCGATATTATCTTGAATGTAGAACGGAGGCGTTTTGGACGCATTGAGTACGCGAAGTTCTTCGCAATACATTTCATAACGACCGGTAGCCAAATTAGGGTTGATAGCTTCGGCATCACGTTCCGTAATTTTACCGCGAACACAAAGCACATATTCACTACGTACATCTTCCGCTTTATGGAAAGATTCTAAATTATGATCAGGGGATGCTACAACCTGAACTACGCCGGAGCGGTCGCGAAGGTCAATAAAAATCAATCCGCCATGGTCACGACGGCGTTCTACCCAGCCGCAAAGGACAACCTCCTTACCTACTTGTTCTTCGCTGATAGTACCGCAACCGTGTGTGCGATGCAATCCTTGCATTGTTTCCATTCTTGTCATCCTTTCACTAGAGAAGTTACTCGTGCCAATACATCCGTAAAGGCTACGGTTTCCTGCTCGCTACTTTCCATGTCGCGAATAATCGCTTCACCGCGAGCTAATTCATCATCACCCAATATAATAACATATTTTGCGTTAATTTTGTTAGCATGTTTCAGCTGACTCTTCATACTTTTACCGTCGCCGTCCATAGCTGCTTTAATATAAGCCTTATGAAGGTCATTTACAAGTTTAAAGCCTTCTACTTGAGCCGCATCGCCTAAAGCAACTACAAAAACAGACGGATCAACGGTTGTTTCCGGCAATAAACCTTGTTTTTCGAGGGCCAATAAGAGTCGTTCGATGCCCATGGCAAAACCGACTGCCGGTGTATGAGGACCATCCAATTCTTCCACGAGACCGTCATAACGGCCGCCGCCGGCTACCGCACTTTGCGAACCGAGCGGAGCATATTGTACTTCAAAGGCTGTCTTCGTATAGTAATCCAAACCGCGTACCAAACGAGGATTTACCACGTAATTTACATTCGCTGCCGTTAAGAATTTCTGCAATTGATCAAAGTGATCGGAACATTCCTGACAAAGATTTTCGTGAATTTCAGGAGCCCCTACAGATAACGCTTTGCAGGTTTCTTCTTTGCAGTCTAAAATACGGAGCGGATTCTTGTACAAGCGTTCCTGACAATCCGGACAGAGCTGATCTTTCTTCGGTTCGAAGAAAGCAATTAATTTCTCACGATAGGCCGGACGGCAGTTAGGACAACCTACGGAGTTAACCTGTACGCTTAAATCCTGAAGGCCGAAGTCGTTAAATAATTGCAATACCATCAAAATAACTTCGGCATCGATTGCCGGGGCCTGAGTGCCCAATACTTCCACCCCGAATTGGTGGAACTGACGGTAACGACCGGCCTGTGGTTTGTCATGACGGAACATCGGTCCGATGTAGAACCATTTTGTCAAACTTTCCTGGCCGTACACTTTGTTTTCTAAATACGCACGTACAGCGGATGCCGTGTTTTCAGGGCGCAAAGTATACGTCTGTTCTTTTTTGTCGCCCGTTGGGAACGAGTACATTTCTTTTTGTACTACGTCGGTTGTTTCACCGATACCGCGCAAAAATAAACCGGTTTCTTCAAACATCGGTGTGCGAATCTCATCAAATCCGTACGCTGCACAAATACGGCGAATTTTGTCTTCCACATAGCGCCAATTACCGATGACGTTCGGCAATAAGTCTTGTGTGCCTCTTGGCTTTTGAATTCCCATATTTTATCCCTCCCAAAATCGTTTGCTTAGTTGACTGCGTTTTTCAAGCAGTGTTGGTAACGTATCAATATATACGGATACATCTTTAGGCATATGCTGTTGTAATTGCCGATATTCAGGTCCTCGCATCCATTTGGAGGAGCTGCCCGGACCAACTGACAAAATACTCTGTCGTTCTTCCATAATCCGAATATTATATTCACATATATGGCCCGGCAAAGTATAGCCGATATTTTCGGTCTGACTCGTCATATATTGCTGGCGATACACATAATACGGCACATAACCGGCCGCTTCCAAACGGTCTTTACTGCGTGCCACCATAGCTTCCACAACAGCCGCCTCCGGCATAGCCTCACGACCTGTACCGTCATAAAGCGGACTGCCCCGCTTCAATGCCAATGTATGAATTGTAACATTTTCAGGCCGTGCCTGACAAACATAATCCAGATTTTCATCCATATGAGCCAATGTCTGATACGGCAAACCGGCAATAAAATCCATATTTACCGCAAAGTCCGTATGCTTTCGCACATAACCGTACAATTCTTTAATCGCTTCAGCCGTATGACCGCGCCCGACAGCTTTTAAAATATTGTCGTGCATACTTTGAGGATTAATGCTGATGCGATTTACGCCTAAGCGAGCCATAGTCTCCAATTTATGCGGTGTTACCGAATCGGGACGACCCGCTTCTACGGTAAATTCGCTGTTTGCACGATGCAATTCTGCCAAAGCTCCAAGAGCCGTTGCAAAATCATCATCATTTAAACTGGTCGGCGTACCGCCGCCCATATACACCGTAGATACGGTTAAGGCATATTCGTCAAGAATCGTCTTCAGCTGCGTTGCATCTTTTACAAAGGCCTTCAAGAAATCAGGAATACGCTTGTAATCCTGAATCAGACCATAGGGAAACGAGCAATACGTACAATGTGTCTGACAAAACGGAATACCGCCGTAAATGCTGATTTCCCGGTCCGCCGTTTCATGCGGTGCCACATAAGGGCGTTGCAAGGTTGCAATATCACGCAATAAATCAATTTTTGACTGACTCACTTCAAAGCGCTCACGCAAAGCCGTAACAGCCTGATCGGCACTATCGGAATTATCCCACAGTTTGTGAAACAATTTGGTAGGTCTCACGCCTACCAAGGTGCCCCACTCACCCAATGGCGAACGCCCCTGTGCCGTTCTGATCAATTTCAATAATTGACCACCGATTTGAAGGCGCCCTTCATTGGATAAGGCCCCTGTTAAATCGGTAACATGAGTTTCTTCATGCCAAACGGCCAAGGTATATGCTTTATCGTTTTCAGACGCATCCAAACGCCAAGTCGGGTCCTCCTTAGTCGTTGTCAGCCCGGCAGCTCCACAATAATGAGCTACCACACTGCCGAGCGGCAAGGGCCCCGTATAACGATAGGGCAAATTACTCACCTTTTTGAGCCGCGGCTTCTTCCGCTTTCATTTTTTCCTGGCAGTCGCCGCAGTAGCCGTAAACTTTCAACTGATGGTCAATTGTTTTAAAGTTAAGTTTTTTGGCAATAATGGATTCCAAAGTTTCAAGCATATCATCTTCGAATTCTTTGACACAACCGCATTTTACACAAATCAAATGATGATGGAAATGAGCGAATTCTTCATCATTGAGTTCATAACGATTACGGCCGTCGCCGAAGTCCAAACGTTTTAACAAATCAAGTTCGGTGAATAAATCGAGGGTACGGTAAATTGTAGCCAAACCGATATCAGGCGCTACCGCTTTTACCAATACATATACATCTTCAGCGCATAAATGCTTTTCTTCCGCATCAATAAACGCTTGTAAAATTGTCTGGCGCTGAGTCGTCAACTTATACTTTTTGTCTTTAATACGTTCTTTCAATTTTTCTAATGTCGTGTTCATACAGTTCCATCCTTCTTGTAAAACGAGTTAAAATACCAAAGTTTTGTAAGCACGATTTGTAACATCGCTGTGAGCGGCACTGCCGTCATCATACCGATGATGCCATAGAAATAACCGCCTACAAAAATTACGGTTAATATAACTAACGGATGCAGCTTGATGACATGCCCCAGAATTTTAGGCATTACAATCTGACCGTCAATTAACTGAATAATGGCATAGGTAATGATAATTTTCACTACCAAGCCGGGCCCCACCAAAGAGGCCAATATAACAGCCGGTATCGCCGCTACAATCGGGCCGATAATCGGAATCCATTCCGCTATGGCCGCGAAAAGCGCCAATACCAAAGGGTAAGGTAATTGAAAAAAATAAGCTACAATAAGCGTCACGCAGAACATATTGGTGGCAAGCAACAACTGACCGCGCAAATAACGCCCCATGGTGCGGTGCATCTGATTCACCACATCCATTAAATATCGATTATAGGGCGATTGAAAAATCGAAATAACTTTACTTTTGATTTGCCGTCCGTCCTTCAATAAATAGAAGGTCATAATCGGTACCAGTAAGCATTCCAGCATGGTCGTAGCCAGTGAAAAAATAGCAAATATACCGCGTTGAGCCAATTCCACGCCATAGGAACTGATTCGCGCCAAGGTTGTCATGACGATGGCATCTATCTGTGGCGGTAATTTTAACCATTCACCGGACGTAATATCCTGCCACAACAAGATTAATTGTGACATTAATACCGGTAAGTTATTCAGCAAACGGGTAAATTCAGCTATGAACGGTAAAATAATAAACTGAATTACCAATAATAAAATGAGAGCTACCAACAAAAATGCCGGTATGATGGCCAGCCATCGCGGAAACCAGGTAAAGCCCAACCGATGTCGCATATAATCTTGAATATTGTTTACTACGGGGAGTAAAATCAGCGTACAGATTAAGGACACGATAAGCGGCCAGAGCACAGGAATAATGGCCCACAGAAAAATTACGGCCAGCACAATCAACACGACGCGCAACCAATACTGTGTTGATTTTTTTAACATTTTCGGTCACCGCCTAACGAACAAACGGATTATAAATCTTTTCATGACCGATTGTCGTTTCAGGCCCGTGGCCCGGATATACGACCGTTTCATCCGGCAAAGCGAATAATTTGGTGCGCACGGCGTCAATCAAATCTTCATAGCTACTGCGTGGGAAGTCCGTACGGCCGATAGACTCTTGGAAAAGCGTATCGCCGGCCAGTACCAGACCTTCCCCGTAGAAACATACGCCGCCCGGTGTATGCCCCGGTGTTTCAATAACGGTAAATGTATGGTCGCCCAAGCTGATTACATCAGCTTCTTTGATGAGGCGAACGTCGCCGGTTACTTTCACCGGTTGACCATAAGTACTGCTCAAATTAAGCTCGCCGTTAGTCAAATATTCTTCATCGCCCTTATTGATGTAAATCGGCACTTTGAATTCATCAACTACGGCCTGTACGCCGCCGATATGATCGCCGTGACCGTGAGTAAGGATAACAGCTTCCGGTTGTAAGCCTTTTTCTTTTAAAAATTCAACAAGGCGGTTACCTTCACTCCCCGGGTCAACTACCAAACAATGCTGATTGCTTTCATCAATGACGATGTAGCAGTTCGTCGCAAATGCCCCTAAAGGCATCCGATATAATTTCATACGCATCACTCTCCATTAACTCTATGCGATAAATTACGAATATATTTTAAATATTATCTTAATCGGCCTTTAAGGCTCGACCAAGATTGCTTAATACCTATTTTAAAACCGATTTAAGCAGTGTCAGAACTGTTTCTGACTGTCCAGCAAAATGGTAACCGGTCCGTCATTGGTAAGGCTTACCATCATATGCGTTCTGAAACGTCCTGTTTCAACCTTGACGCCGGTTTCACGGCAGCGGTTGATGAAAACCTCATACAAGCGTTCCGCTTCATCAGGCGGAGCTGCCTGATCAAAACCGGGACGTCGACCTTTGCGCACATCACCGTACAGGGTAAATTGCGATACGACCAAGATTTCACCATTCACATCTGCGACGGACAGATTCATCTTTTCCTCGGCATCTTCAAAGATACGGAGATTTACAATTTTATCGGCCAAATACACCGCATCGACCTCCGTGTCGCTCTTACCGACGCCCAGCAAAACCATCAGCCCCTTAGGAATGACGCCCGTTGTTTCACCGGCCACGGTTACAGCCGCTTCACTGACTCTTTGAACTACCGCCCGCATCAACTACCTCCATTGGCACGCTGTACCGTGTACACATCACGGATACGTCGTACTTTAGTCATAACAAAATCAAGTTCCGACACGTCGCGAATTTCAATGACTAAGTTAATGTTCGCATTCTTCGTATCATCTACTTTAGCATTAATATTTACAATATTAATTATCATTTCCGATAAGGTGGCCATAATTTCCATGAGCAAACCGCCACGGTCATAGGCCGTAATTTCAATGGCTACATGGAAGTTTTCCGACGTGCCCGCATCCCACGATACTTCAATCATGCGGTCTACATCTTCCGGTGTATGACCGATATTCGGACAATCCGCCCGGTGAACCGATACACCGCGACCACGCGTGATATAGCCGACCACTTCATCACCCGGTACCGGATTACAGCAACGGGCCATGCGGACCATCACGTCCGGTTCACCATTAACGAGAATCCCCGTACTGCTCTTGCGATGAACACGTTCCGGTGTTTTCAGTTTTTCCAAAAGAGCCATCGTGTCGCGACGATTATCTTCTTTGGCTAAATCACGTTTATATAAATCGACAAAACGAAGTAATACGGAATTTACCGGAATGCCGCCGTAACCCACAGCCGATAACAATTCGGTTTCACTGCCGGCGTTCAACGCTTTCGCAATCTGTTCCATACGACCGGGCTTGTTCAATTCTTTCCATTCGTAGTTGAGTCGTTTCGCTTCTTTTTCAAGAAGTTCACGACCTTTAACGATATTCTCTTCTTTATTTTCTTTTTTGAACCAATTGCGGATTTTACTGCGACTTTCCGTAGAACCGACGATATTCAACCAGTCAAGGCTCGGTTTACCCGTTTTAGACGTAATAATATCCACAATATCGCCGTTTTGCAAAGTGTAATCAAGCGATACAATCTTGCCGTTTACTTTGGCCCCCACACAGTGATGACCTACGTCGGTATGAATGCGATAGGCAAAATCCAACGGAACGGCCCCCTTAGGGAGTTTCAGCACATCGCCGCGCGGCGTAAATACAAACACTTCCCCGGAGAATACGTCCAATTTCAACGCATTAACCAATTCTTTCGGATTGCTGGCATCCTGCCATTCAAGAACTTGGCGAAGCCAACCCACCTTCTGGTCAAAATCTTTGTCGCCACCTTTATTGCCTTCTTTATAACGCCAATGAGCAGCTACCCCGTATTCCGAAACGCGGTGCATTTCCCAAGTACGAATCTGAATTTCTACGGAGTGTCCCATGGTCCCGATAATCGTAGTATGCAAGGATTGATACATGTTCGACTTCGGCATGGCGATGTAATCTTTAAAACGATATGGCAACGGTTTCCACAAATTATGGACAATACCGAGGACTGCATAACAATCCGGAATGGTGTCAACAATTACACGAACCGCGTATAAGTCGTAAATCTGCGACAAATCGCGATTGTCTTTTTTCATCTTTTTATAAATACTGTAAAAATGTTTTGGACGACCTTTTACATCCGCCTTAATATGAGCGTCTTCCAATGCTTTTTTGAGCTGTTCCATGGTATCGTTAACGATTTCCTCACGGACATGACGTTTTTCCTGCATTTGCTCTACTAAGTCATAATATTTATCCGGTTCCAAATAACGGAAGGATAAGTCTTCCAATTCCCATTTAATGTTAAAAATCCCCAACCGATGAGCCAACGGTGCGAAGATTTCCAAGGTTTCCTGAGCAATACGCTTTTGCTTATCACTGCGCATATGCTTCAAGGTCCGCATATTATGCAGACGGTCCCCCAGTTTAATAACTACCACGCGTACATCCTTAGCCATAGCCAGAATCATCTTACGATAGTTTTCCAACTGCTGATCTTCTTTAGTATGATACTGAAATTGATTTAATTTCGTAACACCGTCAACTAAAAACGCCACTTCTTTCCCAAATAACTCTTCAATCTGCGGCAACGTATATTCCGTATCCTCCACAACATCATGGAGCAGTGCGGCGATAACGGTCGTCGCATCGATTTGTAAATTGGCCAATATGGTGGCAACGGCTAAAGGATGTAAGATGTATGGTTCGCCGGATGCTCTTTTTTGCGGTGCATGAGCTTTGTCAGCCACTTCAAATGCACGCATAATCTCTTTACAATCCGCTTCATCCAAGTAGGAGCGAACAATCTCCATGAGATGTGCCAGTTCCACTTCTTTATTAAAAGCCGGTTGATCGACGATTACCTTGCCTTCTTCATTTTCAGCCATAATTTCCACCTCCTCAGGCACTGTATTTTAAAAATGTCAGTGATGTAATTAACTCCAATTTTTCTTTCACATGGCACCAACGATATAAGGCCATGCCGTCATCGGTCACTTCTTCCTGCAAGATGCCGAGTTCTTTAAAAACATCCAATGACAATATGGCTTCTTTATTGGTCTGATTGTCCGGATGACGGTGCAAAACTTCTGATTCCACAATATAGCGCGGTGCCGTGGCACTTCGGAAAATACTGCGTACAATAACATACATTTCACGCAAACCTTCCGCCGTCAACTTAATCGGCTGCTCATCCAAATGAGCCAAATCCTGCACCATTAATTGTGGTGAAACACGACCTTGCCATTCGTTTTTCTGTAATGAAAAAGCCACTTTAACCCGTTCATCGGGGAATACATCCCGGTGATAATCGGCGCCGTGCCAAATAATGGCATCCAACGGGCCAATCTGAGATTGCAGGATAATCTTGCAGTGATTTTTCTGCTGCCCCAACAGGAACACATCCTGTACGGCAATCGGATTGATGGCAAATACCGGTGTGCTGTTCCCCATGCCGTACGGTTCCAAAGTTTCAATCTGATCCACCAATTCCACTGTCACTTCGCCCGGTTCCAGCTTGGAATCGATATCGATAATCGGTACATAATCTTCATTTGTCAAATGTTCTTCGCAGTAAGCCGTTAAACGTTCACGCAAAGCCGGAATTTTTTCCGATTCAATGCTGAAACCCGCAGCCTGTTTATGACCGCCGAATTGCAAGAGCAAATCTTCCGCCGATTTCAACGCATCATAAATATTGCAATTATCTATACTGCGGCAAGACCCCTTGCCTACGCCGTCATGGATGCTGATAACCAGTGACGGTCGATAATATTCTTCTACCAAACGCGAGGCTACAATTCCGATAACACCGGGATGCCAGCCTTCACCAGCCACCACGATAACCTTATGGGCCGACTCACCTTGATTAATCACATCTTGACGAGCCTCTTCGTGAATACCGCGTTCGATTGTCTGTCGTTCCAGATTTGTTTCCTGCAACTCTTCCGCAATCACATTGGCGGTTGAAATATCGGTCGCCGTCAATAACTCTACGGCCCGCGTCGCATGAGTAACACGACCGGCTGCATTGAGTCGCGGTGCCAAGGTAAAACCGATATGTCCGGTCGTCAATTTACAGCCTTCAAGCCCCGCTACGGCAACCAGTGCTTCAATCCCTATATTCGGTGATTCCATCATCTTCTTAAGTCCTTCACGGACAATAATACGATTCTCATCGACTAACGGAACCACATCGGCCACGGTACCAAGAGCCACGATATCCAAATCTTCCAAATAATCATTACCGGTGCGCTCACGCCATACGGCCTGACACACTTTGAAGGCTACGCCCACGCCGGACAAATTCTTATCGGGATACGGGCAATCCGGTTGTTTATGGTTAATAACGGCCGCAGCACGCGGAATTTCCGGCGGTGCCGTATGATGGTCGGTAATAATCATGGTCAAACGGTCGCGTACAGATTCCACAATATCATACGAGCTGATACCGCAGTCTACCGTAATGACAAGTTCCGTCCCCTGTTCAATAATGTGTTCCAAAGCCTCTTCGTTAAGGCCATAGCCTTCACTTTGACGCTCCGGAATATAATAGCTTACATTGGCATTGCATCGTTTTAAAAAGCGATACATCAAAGAGGTAGCCGTAATGCCGTCCACATCATAATCGCCGTAAATAACAATCCGTTTTTGTTTTTCAATGGCCTCCTGAATCAGCGGTACCGCTTCTTTCATGCCTTTCAACAAATAGGGATCCAATAAATCTCCCAGATTGCCGTATAAAAAGTCACGACCGGCTGTTACCGTCGTAATACCGCGATTCACCAATAATTTTGCCACTACCGGATATACACCGAGTTCTCTGACCAGTTCCTGTTCAATTGTTTCATCACCGGGCTCTATGCGCCATCGTTTCGCTTTAGTCTGTCTCATATCTCGTCTCACTTATCATCTGCTTATTATCAATTTATCTGTTTAGCGCATGTATAAAATCACTTAATCGAATATCAATCTCAATTTGTGATTTCCTACTATTAAATACTGTATTATCATTCTCAATTTATTTTATTATACACCATTAACCTGTTAAATTAAACCTCTTTTTCAATTTTCTTGATTATATCCCATAAAAAAAGAAAGAGCGATTATCATTATATAATCACTCTTTCTTTATCATTTTCACTTAATAGCTTATGTTAAATAAACTTTTAAATGACAAATTTCTTATTCAAATATTTTTATTATTGATGACCGTTTTATACAGATTCAAAGATTACAACCGAGATTTGAACGCCCTGATTTTAATCTTCTTTGAAATTGATTCTTATAAAACATCCTAAACAACTGATTCTCGGGAACAAAATCCTCTGAATAATGCCTAGAAACGGAAGTCGCGTTCACCATGTTCCATCTGTTTGATGTACTTGGCGGATGCTTCTTTAACCTTTTCATTACGAATAAGGTCCAACTGTTTTTCAATAACAGCTTCGCCCGTAGCTTTTGTTTCATCCGTTGCATAGTCAATCAGGTATTCGTTAAGCGTCATCAACGCATTAGGCTGGCAGCAGTTGTGAATCTGACCACTCTTAGCCAAGGCCATGAAACGGTCACCCGTACGGCCGGCACGATAGCATGCAGTACAGAAGCTCGGTACATAACCGAGTTCCAACAACCAGTCAACGATTTCATCAAGACTGCGGCGATCGCTGGTATCGAACTGAGCCGAGTTATCTTCCGGCAATTCTTCTTCTTTGTAACCGCCAACGCTGGTACGGGAGCCGCCGCTGATCTGAGAAATACCGAGTGCCAAACCGCGTTCACGCATGCGCTGACTTTCACGAGTAGACATAATCATACCGGTATAAGGTGTGGATACACGGATAAGGGCTACGATTTTTTCAAATGTATCGTCCGGCACAGCATTGCTGAAATCATCAACATCGATGTCATCAGCCGGGCAAATACGCGGCACACTGATTGTATGCGGACCTACACCGAATACGGCTTCCAAGTGTTCCGCATGCATCAACAAACCTACGAAGTCATAACGATAATGTTCAAGACCGTATAAAACGCCGATACCTACGTCATCGATACCGCCCTTCATAGCGCGGTCCATAGCTTCCGTATGGTATGCATAGTTGCTCTTTGGACCATGCGGATGCAAGTTTTCGTAGTTTTCTTTGTTGTAAGTTTCCTGGAACAAAGTATAGGTACCGATACCCGCTTCGTGGAGCTTCTTGTAGTCTTCCACTTCACAAGCAGCAATATTTACATTAACACGACGAATTTCACCGTTTTTATTCTTAATGCTGTAAATTGTTTTAATACATTCCAAAATGTATTCCAACGGATTGTTTACAGGATCTTCCCCGGATTCGATAACGATACGTTTATGACCCATAGCTTCCAAAGCCAATACTTCTTCACGAACCTGTTCCTGGGTCAATTTCTTACGGGTAATGTGACGGTTTTTAGCATGATACGGGCAATATACACAACCGTTAACACAATAGTTGGACAAATATAAAGGGGCAAATAATACAATGCGGTCCCCGTAAATCTTTTGTTTGATTTCTTTGGCCAAGGCAAATAATTTATCTTTATATTCAGGCAACGGGCATTCCAATAAAACAGCCGCTTCACGGTGATTTAAGCCATTCATGGTAGCCGCTTTTGCCAAAATTTGGTCCAAAAGCTCACGATTTTCTTTATTAGCTTCCGCATAGGCCAACGTATCAAGAATCTCTTCGTGGTTAATAAACTCTTCTGCTTTAGAAGATTTTACATCGTACATACTGGTCTCCTTTACTCATACCATAGAGAAGTCCTGTGCCCTCGTCCTTTCCCAAGTACGAGCTCAATGACAGCCCACACTCCGACTGCCTATTCAGGTCAAGCATACTTACTATGCACTTCACTTCTGCTATATTGAATCTCTTGAATATGTCTTATATTATACACCTTTTCTCCACTTTTGAAAATAAAAACACCGCCTAATAAGCCTGTTTTTATCATTATTTGATTGATGTCGGACGCTCATCGAATTTTCTCATTACCATGTCTATTTACCACGTATAAAGTGCTTTTTTAGAGATTACCTACCTATCATATAAAAAGAACACACAAAAAAACCCCCGATATAAATCAGGGGTTCTTGTATATTCGTTTAAGCTTACGCTTCTACCGGGTATACGCTAACTTTACGGTTATAGCGACCGGCACGTTCGAAAGCAACTTTACCAGGAACTAATGCGAATAAAGTATCGTCTTTACCAATACCTACATTAGTGCCAGGATGGAAATGAGTACCACGTTGACGAACGATGATGTTACCGCTTTTTACTACGGAACCATCATGACATTTAACGCCAAGACGTTTGGATTCGCTATCGCGACCATTACGTGTACTGGATACACCTTTCTTATGTGCAAATAATTGCAAATCAAAAGTAAACATTCCGTTCACCTCCTATGTTTCACTAAGTGATACAAAATCATCATATTGGCGAGCAATTTCTTGGAAGCCAAGAACCATGGTTGCCAATATAGCCTGTCCCTTTTCTGTGATGGCCCCTTGTAATTCAATGGTGCATTCACCGGAACTGTTCTCGTAAATACCTTGTTGCTCAGCGACTGACTGTAACCCCAAAATTGCGGTACAAGACAGTACAGAAACGGCGGCACATACAATATCATAGCCATGCTCGTCATAGCCGGCATGTCCGTTAATGGAGCAAGCAACAATTTGTTGTGCCTCATTACGACGAATATGAATCTTAATCATGACTTACGCCTGAATGGATTCAATGCGAACTTTTGTGAACGGCTGACGATGACCTTGGCGACGACGATAGTTGGATTTTGCTTTATATTTGAAAACTAAAATCTTCTTCGCTTTACCATGTTCAAGTACTTTACCTGTTACTTTTGCACCGTCCACAAGTGGAGCGCCTACTTTAACGTCACCGTCGTTAACTACAGTTAAAACTTCGTCAAACGTTACGGATTCTTCAGCAGCTGCTTCCAATTTTTCGATAGTAATTACATCGCCTTCGGCAACGCGGTATTGTTTACCACCGGTTTTAATAATTGCGTACATTGTGACACCTCCTTGTTTTCGAACTCGCTGAATACGGTATTCTCTCATGCCGGAATCGGGATGAGTGAAATTTACACACCTCTCCACGCGGCTGCAATAGCTGGGCGTACCCAAACTATGACTAATTTATTTTACATGATTACGCAACAAAAGTCAATGACTTAAACGAATTGTTTGTCATTGACTTCTTACATGTAAAACCAAATGCATCGCATTATAACTAATGTATTGCGCTGTAGCAATATGTAGCATTGAGTGCGAAAACTTTAAATTTAATTAGAATACATTAACTTATAATCAAATAATCTGCATATGCTGCAATAAAACTTTCAAACCGATTACGATGAGCACAATGCCGCCTAAGACCTCTTCGCGACCGCCCAAGAATCGTTTTAATTGCTGCCCTAAAAATACACCAACCAAAGAGATAATAAAAGCAACCACACCGATTAAACTGCTGGCCACCCAAACATTGACATCCATAAAGGCAAATGTTAAACCGATAGCTAAGGCATCGAGACTGGTAGCAAAAGCCAACATGATGATTTCACGCCAACTTACAAGTTCACAAAAATCTTCATTTTCTTCTTCCGCCGCCTTTTTACTGTTGCGTATCATATTAATCCCCAAATACGCCAGCAGTCCGAAAATAATCCAATGATCATAGCTGTTAATCATGTCTGTCAACTGTGCCCCAACAAACCAACCGATAAGTGGCATAGCCATCTGGAATACACCAAACATGAACGGCATTCCAATTTTTTTACACTATCCTGACCCGTGAAACAATGGCCTTTAGCTACGGAAACTGCAAAGGCATCCATAGCAAGACTCACAGCAATTAACACGAGCTCCCACATCGACATACAGCATGCACCTCACTTAAAAGGTAAAACAAATAACCTGACTATTATATCTAAAAAAATAAGACTTAGCAAGCTAAGTCTTACAAATTTTACATATTATTTTAGTCGTCACCAAGCGCAAGCAAGGAATAGGCTTCGCGACTCATGGACGGTTGCATTTCAACCTTAATAGTTCGTTTACATTCCTCTTCTAAAGCCGATACTACGGATTTAGTGAAGTACTGTTTTACTTCATCATTGACCTCAATGAGCACATTGGATTTTAAACGACCGGCCCGATACAATTCTCGAAGACGACGGATAATCTGTAAATATACCGTTTCCGCCGAAAATAATTGACCTGTACCGCCACATTGGGAACAGGTGTCAAACAGAATACTCTGCAAACCTTGCCGTTCTCGTTTGCGCGTAATTTCTACGAGGCCTAATGAGGTAATACCGCAAACAACGGTTTTCACGCGATCTTCGTGCACCAGTTGAGTTAAATAAGCAAGCAATTCATCACGCTGTGCTTTTTTCGGTAAATCAATAAAATCGCAAACAATGATGCCGCCAATATCGCGCAAGCGTAGTTGCCGTGCAATCATGCGCGCCGCCTCACGGTTCACTTCAAGGGCCACTTCCCCGGCTGTACCGGAACGCCCCGTAAAGTGACCGGAATTGACATCAATAACGGTAAGTGCTTCTGTCGTATCGATTTTCAAAAAACCGCCCGACGGTAATTCAACCGTTGAGTTTAAAAGTGTATCAAGCTGTGATTCCACCTGCCACTCTTTAAAGATAGGTTCTGCCGCCGTATGTTGGCGCAGAGTAACCGCATCAGCCATATTGGTGATACTCAAGAGTTCCTGTAACCGTTCATAGGCACCCTGATCATCCACGATAATTTCGTTCACATCATGCCCCAAATATTCACGAATCACACGGAACCAAAAATCCGCATCACTATAAAGTTCTGTTCCGCCCTTAGCAACCTTATAACGATTTTGCAATTGGTGCCAAGTGCGCCACAAAAACTCCATATCGCCTTGCAATTCTTCAGCCGTCGCTTCCGCAGCCGCCGTACGCAAGATAAAGCCGCAACCGTTGGCTAAGTACGGTGCTGCCATATCAGCCAACTGTGCTCGCAAAATATCATCGGTAATACGTTTCGAAATATGAAGACCTTCCGAATACGGCAGGAGCACCATAAAACGGCCGGCCAAACTGACATCGGCACTGACGCGTGCCCCCTTACCGAGCATTTCTTCTTTAACAACCTGAACGAGTACATTTTGACCCACAAAGAGTTTGCCCATAGCCTTCGTCTGTTTACCTTGTTTTAAATTAAGATACGCATTTTGTTTTAGGCCGATATCCACGAAAGCCGCCGACATGCCGGGTAATACATTGCGCACTACGCCCTTATAAATATGGTTAATGGTTTCGTCACGAGTAGGCCGATAAAAGGCTGTATCTACCAGCTCGTTTTGCTCGTCCAAAACAACCATGCGAATTTCTTCCGCCATCACATTGGCTACGATTCGTTTCATGGCAAACTCCCTTCTCCTAAGACGCGTTGATTCTTACTGCTATTATATAAAATTTTTCAATTTTAAGCGAATTTATTTATATAACAACGAGTCTAGGATTATACAGTCACATCTAACGGTGACAACAACTGGCCTTCCCGCTCAACCATGATTTCATGGCGATGAATAGAATAACCGTCGGTTACGGGCCAGCCGAATTTTTCACTGCCCAGCTGCCACACATCGCCCGGTTTCATAGTTCCTTCCGGATAAATGCCGATTCCCATAGTCAAGGTCACGCGATTACCGTCAAGACATGCCGTAATCGGTTCTTTCACAAAATGCTTCACGTCAATAGTACGTGTCTTCTTCGGTGTTACCTTTTCATACTCAATTTCCGGTGCTTCATTAAAGGATTTCAAAAGTTCATCCCAATTTACATCACCGATTACCGGGCCCGACACTTCATACACGGCATAGTTACAAATAGCCATGAGTTTTTTCACCTTATCCGGCATCTCACGACCGGCCATAACGGTGAGTCCCGGCGGTGCCACGCGGTTCAAACGCTCCATGATGGATTCTACGGTAGCGTCTTCCACAATATCCATATCAAGATATTCCACTTCCGCTGTAATGCCTAAAGCCAAAGCGGAGGAAAAACTGATTTTCATATGAGGATTAAAGCCTTCGGAAAAGGCCATTTTAATCTCGGCACGTCGAATCATACGTTCCACGGCCTGTGCATAATCCAAATGCGATAAAAACCGCATTTCTTCGCCCTTACTTAAGGCCAAACGTAACTTTTTCAACGCGTCCACCCTCCTGATAATCTACAATCGCTGTATTAAGTTCCGGACACACATTACAGCCGTTGCATGGTAAACGGCGGCAATCGCGCGTCAAGGTTGCATCCACGGCACGGTCCCATTCTTGTTTCAAATAAGCTTTGGAAACAGTGTCATCCAAATGATCCCATGGCAACGGTTCGTCAAAATCACGGTCGCGGCGCGCATAGTAATCCGGATCGATGCCCGTATTTTTGAAGGCCTGCATCCATTTGTCAATAGAGAAGAATTCAGTCCAACCGTCAAATTTACAGCCCAATTTCCAAGCTTCTATTAAAGTCTTGCTCAAACGGCGGTCACCGCGAGCAAACACGGCTTCCATATAACCGGTCGCTCCGTCATGATAATGATAGGAAATGTTGCGGTTATTGATGAGTGTTTTTAAATACTGCTGTTTGCGGTGAATTTCTTCTACCGATTGTTGCCCGTACCACTGATATGGTGAATGGCTCTTCGGCACAAAGAAGGACACGCTAACAGTTACTTTACCATTGCGTTTGCCTGTAATTTCACGATGTAAATCAAGCACTTTATACGCCAAATCGGCAATACCCGCTACGTCTTCGTCCGTTTCGGTAGGAAGGCCCATCATGAAATACAATTTAACCGTATTCCAGCCCGATTTAAACGCATTCGTACAAGCGGCTATTAAGTCTTCTTCGCTTACGCCCTTATTGATTACATCACGCATGCGTTGCGAGCCGGCTTCCGGTGCAAAGGTCAAACCGCTCTTACGCACCTGTTGTACTTTTTTGGCAATATCAATAGAGAACGCATCGATACGTAAAGACGGCAAGCTCACACTCACCTGTTTATCTTTAAATTCTTCCATGAGCATGTCAACAAGTTCCGGCAACCGTGAATAGTCGGCCGAGCTCAAGGACATCAAGGAAATCTCGTTATACCCGGTGTTGGCAATAATTTCTTTGGCCAATTGGACCAATTTTTCCGGTGAACGTTCACGAACCGGACGATACAGCATACCGGCCTGACAGAAACGACAGCCGCGCGTACAACCGCGGAATAATTCCAACACGGCCCGGTCATGTACTACATCGATATACGGTACAACCGGTTTGGTCGGATAGAAACAATTATCCATGTCTTCGATAATGCGTTTTTGGATTACCGGTGGAGCTTCTTCGGCGAGCACTTTCATGCCTTTGAAATCGCCTTTTTCGGTATATTGCGGTTCGTATAAAGACGGCACATAGTTGCCCGGAATTTGCGCCATTTTACGCAACAAACCTTCTTTGCCGCCCGGGAATCCGGCAGCTTTTTCCTGACGATAGAGTTCTACCATTTCAACAATGTGTTCTTCCGATTCACCGAGGTTTACGATATCCACGAAATCGGCAATCGGTTCCACATTATACGCACAAGGACCGCCGGCCGTAATCAACGGGAAGGACAAGTCGCGGTCTTTACTGTAGAACGGAATGCCACCCATATCCAACATGTTTAAAATGTTGGTATAGCTCATTTCGTACTGCAACGTGAAGGCCAAGAAATCAAAGTCTTTAACCGGTGTTTTCGTTTCCAAAGAATACAACGGAATATTGCGTTTACGCATTTCCTCTTCCATATCGTGCCACGGTGCACACACGCGCTCCGCCGCCACATATGGTAATTCATTAAGCAAAGAATATAAAATTTTAATACCCAAGTGACTCATAGCCACTTCATAAACGTCGGGAAAACCGAAACACATGGTAACATCCATATCTTTGTGATCTTTCACAACGCTATTCCATTCGCCGCCTGTGTATCGCGCGGGCTTTTGTACATGCTGCAACCAGCTCGCATCTAATTGAACCATAGGACCTCCGATTCAAAATCTATCATTACGGCAACTGACCGCAGTTGCCCTTTTACGCTTGTTAAAACATCATAAACGACATTTGCCGACTTCTAAAAATATCACATCGACCTTTGCCGACTTTTAACATCTTTTCAAAAAAGTCTAATTAATGCCTAGAACATCAATTTCTTGCGGTGCATTGCAATATTCAGCAATAAACCGACACTGATCATATTGGTGGTCAACGCACTGACACCGTAACTGATGAACGGCAACGGAATCCCCGTAACCGGCATAATCCCGGTGGTCATGCCCACGTTAACCAGTACTTGGAACACCAGCATGGAACCGATCCCCGTGGCCAATAACATACCGAACGTATCGTTGGCACTGCGGGCAATCATCACGCTGCGATAAATTAAAAGGAACAATAACAATAATACAATCACACAGCCCACAAAGCCCAATTCTTCACCGATAACGGAGAAAATAAAGTCTGTATGGTTTTCCGGTAAGAAGTTCAACTGACTCTGCGTACCTTCGAAAAGTCCTTTGCCCAGAATCATACCGGACCCTATGGCAATTTTTGACTGAATGATATGATACCCTGCTCCGAACGGATCGATGTTAGGGTTTAAAAATACTAAAATACGTTGTTTTTGGTACTCTTGCAAGGCAAACCACCCAAGCGGTGCCAGTACTACCGCTACGCCTACAATAATTTGCACTAAGCGCATGCGGATACCGCCCACGAAAAGCATGCCGCACATAATAGCCAAATATACTAAGGATGTACCAAGGTCAGGCTGTTTAAATACCAATAAGGTAGGTATCCCTACATATAAAACTATGGGAACCAACGAGCGGAATGTATTCAGCTTGTTCACTCGACTTTCCATCATTTGTGCCATACTGATGATCATGAGTAATTTCGTAAACTCAGACGGCTGAATGGTAATCGGACCGAGCTGAATCCAGCGCTGCGCCCCCAAAGCGGAGGTACCGACAAGCATAACCGCTACCAATAATAAAATCGTAATAAAATACAGCGGTCGTCCCCAGGAACGAAGACGACGATAATCAAACCACTGCATCAAGACGATGACCACTGCATTAATTACAAAAAACATAAGTTGTTTACTCACTAAATCGGTAATGTTGAGCCCATCCCGATTTACATGAGTGGCACTGCCAATAATGACAACACCTACGCTAATAAGCAAGACTGTACAAATAACAACAGTCCAGTCCCATTCGCGCCAGATTCTATGCCACATATATACCTCCTAGCGCATACGGCTACGACCATAGGCTTGAAATGCGTTTCTTAATTGTTTCAAACAAGCCCATTTTCTTCGGCTGTGCCGGTTCTTCTTCTTTTGCTTCAGCCACTGCTTCAACTGCATCTTGTTTTTTTTCGGCCGCTGTTTCAGCTGCGTCAGTCACATTTTCAACAATATCCTCCGCCTTGTCGGACACTGTGTCTGCGGCGGCTTCCGCTTTTTCAGCCGCTGATTCAGCCATTGTTGCCGCTGTATCGGCTACCTCTTCAGCGACAGCTTCCGCTTTATCGGTTGCTGTTTCAACAGTCTCTTTAACCGTAGCTGCCACTTTTTCAGTAGTATCTTTAGCCGCGTCAATGGCAGCCTCAACAGCCGATTTAGCCGATGATGCCACCGGCGCCGACGTTTCGGTGACAGCCGCTTCAACCGTAGACTTCGCTTCTACGGCACTGTCTTCGTCACTTACCTCATCAACTATGTCACTTACAGCCGGAACGGCACCGATTTTAGCTCCGTTATTAACAGATTGATTTTGAGTCGCCACATCACTGTGAGCCGACACAGAATCATGATTAACTTCAACAGTTTCGACCTCAACGCGTTCCCCTTCAACGATTCGATCTACCAAAGGTTCGACCGTCACAGCTTCATTTGCTGTTGCCTCAGCCGGATGCAATTGATACCAACGCTCCATCAATTCTTCTTCCGGCCAAACTTCAGAGGTTTCAATGTATTCGAGGAGCGGCACCATCATGGTGTCCACTTCATCATCACAGAATTCATGAAGTGTCCCGTCTTGAGCCCAACTCATAAGCTTAGTGCTATGAGGTAAAATCGTAGCCAATTGCTCAACTTGCAAAGTTGCCAACGCTTCTTCAATACCGACTGCCACTTCACTGCGCCCCACATTATTTAAAATCAAGGCATAGTTAAACTGGCGTTCTTCATGACAAAGTTGCATAACACGTTGTACGGCACGCAAAGATACCCACATAGGTTCTGCTACAAGCAACAATTGATCGGCCGCTTTAAAAACAGCTTCGTTGCCGCGCCCGATACCCGCCGGAGCGTCGATAATTACGAAATCATAGCTGTCCGCCAAGCTTTTAATCAGTTTGGCATACCCTTTTCGCCCTACATCTTCCCAACGACGAGTTTGAGTTGCCGGTAAAAAGTCAAAATTGTCCGTTAACGGAATGATGGCACTGTCCCTATTGCAGTTATCTTTCCAAATATCTACCGCATCAAAGAAGATATCGTTTTCTTTCCCAATGACTAAATCCAAATCACGCATACCGAAATCGGCATCTGTAATTAACACACGATGACCACGTCGATTTAAAGCGGCCCCAATATAAGCCGTCATTGTTGTTTTGCCAACGCCGCCCTTACCGGACATAATAGCTATAACCTTTCCCATAGCAACTCCTTTCCTTTCTCACTACCATAATACACTACACAATCTTACTAAACACACCTATAGCAGTAAAAAATACACAGAAACATATAATAAATGACACACATTTAATAAAACATAATAAGTAGCAAACCTATCGTTGTTGCGGTCCGGTTACGGTCGTATTCGTTGTATTACCGGACGTATCAGACGAACTGCCGGACGTATTATTACCCGATTGGGCACCTGATGTGCCGTTAGCAGAGCTGTTGGCATTGCCACCGGTCGTTGTATTTCCCGATGTATTGTTTTTAGCATCTGTACCGGCTCCGTTAATATGGAAATATTCAGCCAAAATATCCCTTACAATAGGACCGGCCGAACCGGCACCGAAACTGCCCTGTTCTACCAAAGCGACCACGACAATACGAGGTTTGTCATACGGTGCATACGCAACGAACCAGCCATGGTCACGACCTGTAGCGTTTTCAGCCGTACCGGTTTTACCCGCTACTTCAATCGGCCACCCTTTAAAGAGTGCGCCCGCCGTACCGCCTTCGGCAGTTACGTCACGCAAGGCATTACGAATTAAATCCATAACAGTTTTGGATACTTGTAAAACACCGATTTTTTTAGGGCTGAAAATTTCAGCCGGTGTACCGTCTTTATTGTCAATACGACTCACTACATACGGCTGATAACGAATACCGCCGTTAGCCACTTCCGACATCAAGACCGCCATCTGAATCGGCGTTACTAACGTAAAGGACTGACCGATTGCGGCATCAAAGGTTTCCCCCAAATACCAATCTTGATCAAATACTTTACGCTTATATTCCGGACTTGCCAAGTTACCGCTGGATTCACCGTATAACTTAATACCGGTTTTTTCACCCAAACCGAATAACTTTGCAAAACGATCGAGTTCTTCGATACCTACGCGGTTACCCATTTCATAGAAATATACGTTATCCGACTTAGCCAAGGCCGTATTGAAATCCAACCAGCCTAAAGCTTCGCCTTCCGCATTTCGTTTATCAATCAACCAGTGACGACCGCTATCGTAGATCATCTCATTCGGTGTTACTTTTTTAAGCTCTAATGCTGCCGCACCGGTGACAATCTTAAACGGTGATCCGGGCGGATATTCACCGGAAATAACTTTATTGTCGAACGGATGATTAGGATCCGTATTGAGCTGATTCCATTGAGCCGATGTAATACCGCGGGCAAACCAGTTCGGATTGAAACCCGGAGCACTTACCATGGCTAAAATGGCCCCCGTATTCGGATCCATGGCCACTACGGCTGCGCCTTGAGCCGGAATACCTTGTGAACGCAATGATGCCAATTGATCGGCTACAGCTTTTTCAGCCGCTTTTTGTAACTGCAAATCAATAGTCAAATGGATGTCACGGCCCGGAATCGTATCCTTTCGACCTACTTCCGCCACCGGTCGCCCCGTAGCATCTACTTCCACTTGTTTACCGCCGTCAATACCGCGCAATACATCATCATACATTTTTTCAAGGCCGGAACGACCTAAAATTGTGCCCGGACCTACCGGTGTTTCCGGATTTTCAGCTTTAAGCTCATTCAACTCATCTTCGCTGACTTCACCTACATAACCAAACAGCTGCGAGGCCATGGAATCATACGGATAATAACGAAGCGGTTCCACATCAATGGTTACGCCCGGTAATTCATGGCGATGTTCTTCTATCGTAGTTACACGGTCCATCGTAATATCCGTAGCCAAACGTATCGGTTCATAGCCGCCTTTGTGAGCGGCAATTTTACTCTGAATTACATCCGGCTTAATGTTGAGTATCGTAGCCAAACGATTTAATTCGGTCGGGTCGATATCCTGGCCGGTCGGTACTATAGAGACCGTATAAGCCGGTCTTGATCCCGCTACAATCTGGCCGTTGCGATCATACATAACACCGCGAGCCGCCGTTACCGACACCATGCGCAAACGGTTACCTTCCGCCTTGGTGTGATAATATTCGCCATCCATAATCTGCAGATAAAACAAGCGAATGATAAGAATAATGAATATACCGCTTACTATATACATTAAGGCATCAAAACGGCCTTTTTTATTCTTTTTGTATAATGCTTCAAGCACGCCGATGCCTCCTTACATAACTACCAAATATATTCGTCCTTCTCTTCCATATTCCACAAAAGTTCGTGAATCATAATGCCCAACAGTCCGTTTAACCACCAAACCGGCCATATATGATGCCATAAATACGAACCTATCATAATATCTTCGCGGCCCAGCCACAGCATGGCTATGCGGAAAATAATATCCGCCAAAGTTCCTACGGAAACCCAGGCGAAGGTAATATACCATTGTTCCTCATAGACGCTAAAAGACCAAATGCTGACAATATAGGCTACCGCAATATAAGGGAACAAATGAAGGCCAAAGGCATTGGAAATCAAAATATCATGAACCAAACCGCCCGTAATGGCGGCCATCAACCCGATGCGTCTACCTTTGAGTAAGGACAAAACAATGACCCAAACCAAAATCAAGTTAGGTATCCAGCCCTGACGAAACAAGACAGGCAATACATCGGCTTGAATCAAAAAGGTAAATATACCCATGAGTATGTATATTAAAGTTCTCATTGTTGCGATGCTCCTTTTACCCCTTCTACCTGGTCACGCTGAGTTTGCGGTACCAATTTAGGAGTCAGGCTTGGCTTATCCAATTCGCCTTCACGAGAGCGCAAAATAACAAATACTTCTTCTACATTGCGTAAATCCGCCGACAGTTGAACAACGGCGTTTTTAACAAAACCTTCCGAATCATTATCAATGCGAGTCACATGGCCTACCAACAATCCCTTAGGATATATGCCGCCGTAACCGGAGGTAATCAAGGTATCACCATTCAACACATCGCCGTCACGAGCTACATTAACCAATAAAGGCTCATCCGGATTGCTCCCGTTACCTTTAACAATAGAGGCTACACGAGATTCCGGACGCTGTATGATAACACCGATTGCCGTACGCGGATCAAGAATTGTCTGAACACGAGCCGAGTGGGTATATACATCACTGATGAAGCCCACTACCCCGCCGGGAATCACGACCGCCATATTAACTTCCAAGCCGTCGGCACTGCCGCGATCAATGGTAAATGTATTCGTCCAAGTTCCCACATCGCGCGTCACTACCGATGCAGCCATCATATCAAATTGAGGATGACTGTTTTGAAAAGACAGCAACTGACGTAAACGCATGTTTTCCGCTACTACTTCATCATAATTTGTCACCCGTTGCTGTAATTGTGCATTTTCTTCACGAATGGCATCCATTTCTTTTGTACCGTTAATAGCTGTATCAATTACGGCAATACCGGTATGAATATTCCCTAAAAATCGTGAGGCTCCATAAGTAAACGGCGTTGTAACCTGCTCAAGCGGTACCGTTACATAGGGAATAGCCGTTCGTTGTTTCCACGCATAGCCTAAGAGCGCCAAAAACACACAGCACAACCCTACTACGACAATTAATCGTCGTTCTGATGAAAACATTACGCCCTTCCTTTCCGATTTTTCGATGCAATAATAAAACGATCCATCCGTGCAAATTCTTTAGAGGCCTGGCCTAAACCGACAGCCACGGCAAAGCCGGGTTCCGGAGGCACTTGCACCGGAATTCCCAAATCTTCACTGATACGCTGTCCGAGACCTTCCATGAGTGCCGTAGCACCGGTTAAAGTCATGCCGCGCTCCATTATATCCGCAGCCAATTCAGGCGGCGTCTGTTCCACAACGGATTTAATTTCGTCCACGATCCGTTGTAAAGTATCCTGCATAACCTGATAAACTTCCGATTTACGAATAATAATCCGCTTCATCAGACCATTGGCAATATCACGCCCCATGAAAGACACTTCCAATTCTTCCTGCGGCGGCAACGCCGTACCAAGTTCCAATTTAATCCCCTCCACCGTTTCCACGGCTACCATAACGGAGTAGGTATTTTTAATATATCGTAAAATGGCTTCATTAAAATCATGACCGCCGATACGGGCTGAATGGACAATAACTTTACCGCCCAACGACATAACGCCGATATCGGTCGTACCGCCGCCGATATCTACCGCCATACTGCCACAAGCTTCAAATACAGGCAAATGGCATCCTAACGCGGCTGCCACCGGTGCTTCTACCAAATATGCCTCGCGAGCTCCGGCCTGAATGATAGCATCCGTCATGGCTCTTTTTTCCACATCCGTAATGCCGCATGGTACGGCCATAATAACACGTGTCCGACCTACCATACGTGACGCCTTACTCATAAAATGGCGCAACATGGTAAGCATAACGCGGTAATCTACTATAAATCCATCCCGTAAAGGGCGCATTTCATCCAACATGTCAGGGGTTCTGAGCAAAAGTCGTTCCGCATCGGAGCCGACCGCTACAATACCTTCCTGCTTGGTATCGGTGGCCACCAACGACGGTTCGGACAATACAACGCCACGACCTTGGACATGCACATGCGTATTTACGGTTCCAATATCTATGCCTAAATCTCGTCCCAAAGACGAAAAAATACGAATCATATGTTTAGTCTCCTTACTTTACTCATCCCTATATTATACTATCGGCAGTAAGGATAAATCAACCAAAACGGCGTTCACCCTTCAATTATCATGCTCTGTTCATGCTGTCGGATATACTTACGCCTGCCCTTTTATTATAGCATTTACCGCAAATTCGGTTAGACAATTTTTTCTATATATGACCTTTTTCGCAAAGGCTGGTATACCGTCCGTCCCCAATAATTACATGGTCCAAAACAGGTATCCCCATAAGTTTTCCCGCTTTTACAAATAATTTGGTGATTCCTATATCTTCAGAGCTCGGCTCAGGATCGCCGGACGGATGATTATGAATCAAAATAAGACTTGCCGCATTGGCTTGCATGGCTTGTCGAAATACAGTTCGCTGCTCCGCCAAACTGCCGGTCAAACCGCCGATAGAGATTGTTTCTACATCAATTAATTTGTTTTTACACGTTAAAAATGCCGCACAAAAGTGTTCTTCTTTTTCATAACGCAAGCGCTCCATAATGTAGGATGCCACCGCCTTCGGATTGCCGAAGTCTTCAAAATTTTCTTTTACGCGCAGTTGTCCCAAGCGACGCCCCAATTCAATGGCCGCACAGACCGTAACCGCCTTGTCACGACCAATTCCTTTGATTTTCTGCAAAGCACTGACCGTGGTCTCATTCAAACCGTAAGCGCCGTGACTCACTGTATCCAATACTTCTTTTGCCAGTTCCAGCACAGAAGAACCGCGCCGTCCTGTTCTCAGCAAAATAGCCAACAACTCTACCGTACTTACACCGGCTGCCCCCAAATTCAAAAATTTCTCCCGTGGCTGCTGCCAAGGTTGCCACTCTCTAACAACACCTGTATATGTCTTAATCATATATCCCCCTAAATTTTACTTGCTTAACCAATACACTAAGCCAACACCTAAAATACTACCCGAAAAATATTACCCCAATAATACTGCTCTAAAAAACACGCCGCTTAAAATTCTGCTTTTAGAGAAGCTTTCTTTAAATCGCTGTCTTAAAACACGGCCTTAAAATTTACGTAAATATCTCGCTACCACCTCTACCGGCAAGCCAACCACATTGGTATATGAACCTTCAATCCGTTCTACCAAATAAGCCCCCTGCCCCTGAATGCCATAGGCACCGGCTTTATCAAGCGGTTCTCCGGTTGCCACGTAGGTTTTAATTTCTTCATCGGTGAGCGGATAAAATACCACTTTAGTAACCACATGGAATACTTCCTTAGCCACCAATTGATGTTGTTCATCATATCGGCAAAGAGCTACCCCGGTCACTACTTCATGCGTATCACCGGATAATTCCTTCAGCATTTGAATCGCCTCTGTCGTATCGACCGGTTTTCCTAGAACATGCCCCTTATGTGCCACAATCGTATCAGAACCGATAACAATATATCCTTTACTTTCTGCAGCCGTTGTTGTGTCCGTTGTGTCCGTTGCTTCCGTTGTTTCCGAGTCTGTCGTTACCGGAATAAGAGCCTCCAACGCCTTCCCCAAGGCTTGTGCTTCTACTAACTCATACGGATTCATTGCCTGTTCATTATGTTCTTCATAAGTGCTCGATACAACTTCAAACTCAATATGCAATTGCTCCAATAAATCACGACGCCGCGGTGACGCCGATGCCAAATATAGTTTCATCGTTTATGTTTACCCCCGAATATGCCGTAAACTACAACGCGCAGTACCCCGAAAGGTACTGCGCGAGCAGTGTCATCGTTTAGATTATAAATCTTCAGTCAGACTATTATATTACCAGTTTTTCATTACAAGGCTTGAAGTAATACGTTTTGTATCACGAGCAATCATAATTTCTTCGTTAGTAGGAACTACGAAGATTTTAACTTTGGAACCTTCTACGCTGATTTCAGTTTCTTTACCGCGTACGTTGTTGCGTTCACGATCAAGACGAGTACCGAGGTATTCGAGACCGTTACAGATAGCATCACGGTTACCGATGCCGTTTTCACCGATACCGGCTGTGAATACGATTACGTCTACACCGCCCATAACAGCTGCATAAGCACCGATTGTGGAACGAACTTTGTAGTGGAACATATCAAGTGCCAACTGAGCACGTTTGTTACCTTCTTCAGCAGCTTCTTCAATAACGCGGAAGTCATTGGAAACACCGGAGATACCTAATACACCGGATTTTTTGTTCATGATGGCATCGATTTCATGGTAAGTCATGTCCCATTTGTCCATCAAGAAAGGTACGATAGCAGGGTCAATATCGCCGCAACGAGTACCCATGATCAAACCGGATAATGGTGTGAAGCCCATGGAAGTGTCGATGGAACGACCGGCTTTAATAGCTGACACACTGGAACCGTTACCAAGGTGACAAGAGATAATACGCAAGTCACTCATGTGTTTGCCCATTAATTCAGCTACACGCTGAGCCACATATTTATGGCTGGTGCCGTGGAAGCCGTAACGACGAACACCAAGTTCAGTGTATGCTTCGTATGGCAAACCGTAAAGGAAAGCTTCAGCAGGCATAGTCTGATGGAAAGCCGTATCGAATACAGCTACCTGAGGAACTTTAGGCATGATAGCTTCGCAAGCTTCAATACCTTGGATGTTTGGTGGGTTATGAAGAGGTGCAATCTTAGCACATTCTTCTAAAGCTTCCATAACAGCCGGTGTAATCAACACGGAGTCAGCAAACTTTTCAGCACCATGAACCACACGATGACCAACTGCATCAATTTCATCCATGGAAGAAATTACGCCGAATTCTGCATCAACCAAAATGTCGAGCAAAATTTTAAGCGCTTGTTTGTGGTCCAAAATTGGTTCTACACGTTCCAACTTTTCAGCATCCGGACGTTTGTGAGTGAAGATAGCATCTTCAGCACCGATTTTTTCGAATTGTCCTTTTGCTAATACCGCTTCATTGTCCATGTCAATGAGTTGGTATTTTAAGGAAGAACTACCACAGTTTACTACTAAAACATTCATTACTTATCCCTCTTTCTTAGTAATTTGAATTTTACCTACCACAAGGTCAGAAATCTGAGCTCCCATTGTGCTGTCAACAGGATACTGATAGGTTATATTCCACAATACACCTTTATCGGCAAACGTGTACTGAAAGAAACGAATTTGGATTTGGTTGGCTATAAGTGTAGCCGATGAGGTAAAGGCTGTCACGCCGTCTACCGTTTTCATCTCATCCGACCATGTCAATTTATCGCCGAAGTTTTTTTCATAAAAGCTTCGAGTTTCAGCGCCATAAGCAACCGCTGTCGGTAAAGACTGACCGGCTTTCGGAGAGATAGCTTCAATGGAAACCAGGAAGTTTTTATCGGCCCCTAAATACGTTGTTACGGGATATCCCAACGCATTTTTGGTTGTATTAGGCTGTACGCCTATATCGTAAGGTAAGGCAACGGTAATTTCCGAGTTGCCGCTCTTAATCACTTTGTGACCGAAACTATAAGAATCCAGTGCATTATCACTGCCACAGCCGCTAATCACAAACACCAGCAAAGCCATGCAAAAAACAGTGAACCATTTCTTCATAATATCCCTCGATTCAAAATCTTTGTACAAGCAATCACGTACGTTTAAATTATACCATTCTTTGCGATTACTTGCACGCCTCTTTTTAGACATAATCACTATTATTTTTATACATATATATATTTACTGTAATTTTATTGTAAAAACATCATTTTGTAATGAAAAAACAGCTTTTATATCCCTAAAATATCTATGCTATAATGATACAAACAGATAAAATACTATCAAATTTTCAAAGGAGTCCTATGATGAATTGTATCGGAATTGTTACCGAATATAATCCGTTTCATACGGGTCATGCCTACCAACTGAATACTTTGGCCGAACGCTATCCCGATGCACTTCGTATCGTCGTCATGAGCGGTTCCTTCGTACAACGGGGTGAACCGGCCCTTTTTGACAAATTTACCCGGGCTCGCTGGGCCTTATTAAACGGAGCTCATGCCGTCATTGAACTCCCCACCGTTTATGCTACGGCAAATGCTGAACGTTTTGCCGCCGGTGCTGTCAGATTACTGCATCAACTGGGGGCACGAGCCCTGTCCTTCGGCTCCGAAACAAATAATGCCGCCTTATTACAAAAAATTGCTGCCAAAAGTAGCGACAAAGCTGTTCAAGAAGCCTGTCGCCAAGCCATGAAAAACGGTGAATTCTACGGCACGGCCTTACGCCAAGCCATCATTGCTCAATATCCCGAAGCTGCTCCTATCGTCAATCAACCGAATGCACTCCTGGGGCTGGAGTACACCAAAGCAATTCAAACATACGGGCTTAACATGAACCTCATCCCTGTTAAGCGCGAAGGCGAACATCATAATGATGAGCTGACCACTGATTGGCCTTCAGGTTCGGCCTTACGTCGTCAAATCCGAACTAATGACAATAAAGATCACCTTAGTAAAACACTGGCGCCTTACCTTCCGGCTAATATAATCGCCGACTGCCAAGAAAAAATCTTGTTTAACGATTATACCGAAATAGAACGGTACCACGATTTTATTCTTTATGAAAGTCGTAAACTATCGGCAACACAATTAGCGTCTTTAGCCGACTTCAATGAAGGGCTTCATCAAGTATGGCCGTCGGCCGGTCAAAAGGAATCATGGACGTCAGCCCTTGACTCCTTAAAATCCAAACGCTATTCCTATGCCCGCTTAAATCGCATGGCGACTTATACTGTTCTCGGTATCAGCCGGCGTTTACAGGATGAGGCTCATGAAACGGGCCCGCAATACGGCCGTTTACTTGGCTTCACTGATGCAGCCAGACCATGGCTGCAACGCAAAGAATTTGACGTACCGCTCATTCAAAAATGGGCTCCTTTTGTAAATACCGCTACCGGTCTTACTGCCGAAATGGCTACCCTCGATCAAAAAGCCACGGATATCCAAAAGTTATGTATCAAAAATGCTTCAAATCGAAAAGGCGGCGAAGACTTCTACTTCACTCCTTGGTATATAAAAAAATAACGCTATAGATTTATAGAGCAAAATAAAATTATAGACCAAAATAGGATTATAGGACAAAATGAAGTTATAAACCAGAATAGGGTATAAAACAAAATAAGTTCGAAATTTAACCCCAAATCAAGTGTCCCATAAAAGCCAAAAGGCCATTGCAGTGATTTAAACTGCAATGGCCTTTTATAATTCAGTAATTACGAAATGGTAACGCTGTCTTCCCCGTCCTGCTCTTTAACATTGACGCGTACTGTTTCCATATGAGATGTAGGAATATTTTTGCCCACATAATCGGCACGAATCGGTAATTCACGATGACCGCGGTCAACTAAAACAGCCAATTGAATGGCTCGCGGACGGCCAACTTCCATTAACGCATTAAGGGCGGAACGAATCGTCCGACCCGTATAGAGTACATCATCCACCAGGATAACGAGTTTACCCGTCGTATCCAAAGTAAATGGCGGACCTTCTTTGCCTTTAGTCGTACGATCATCACGATACATGGCTACATTAATTGTCGCTACATCAATATGAACGCCTTCAATCGCTTCAATTTGAGCCTGCAAGCGTTGTGCCAAATAAATACCGCGACGTTCAATCCCTAAAATAAGCGCATTTTCCAGACCTTTATTACGTTCTAAAATTTCATGGCTGATACGTCGAATGGCACGCATCATAGCCTGTTCGTCCATAAGAATCCGTTTTTCCTGCATAGCTGACTCCTTATACATTATGAGTTTTAGCATATTCCAAGCAAGCTAAAAAGTCCTCCGACAACGGTGCTTCAAAGTACAGATCTTGCCCCGAAATCGGATGTTTCAAAGCTAAGCTGAAGGAATGTAAGGCCTGCCCTTCAATTGGGAAATCCATCTTACGATAGCCGTAGAACGGGTCATTAACAACCGGATGGCCGATATGTGCAAAATGCACGCGAATTTGATGAGTACGGCCGGTTTCCAACACACATTGAACCAAAGTATGTTTCCCGAAACGTTCCACAACGGTAAAATGAGTTACCGCTTCCTTGCTGTTTTCAAAAACAACTGCCATTTTCATACGATCTTTCGGATGACGACCGATAGGTGCTTTAATCGTGCCCCGTTCTTCTACGATATTGCCGTGTACCAGAGCATAGTAAGTACGCGTTGCGGAATGTGCCTTTACCTGTTCGGCCAGGCCGATATGAGCCAAATCATTTTTAGCCGCCATCATAACGCCGGATGTATCCTTATCCAAACGATGTACGATACCGGGACGAATTTCACCGTTAATGCCGGACAAATCTCTGCAGTGGAACAATAACGCATTCACGAGCGTACCCGTATAATTCCCTACCGCCGGATGTACCACCATGCCGCGCGGTTTGTTGATAATAATGATATCGTGGTCTTCAAAAAGGATATCAAGTGGAATATCTTCCGGTTTAACTTCTACGGCTTGAGGTTTCGGTACAACTACCATAATTGTAGAGCCCACCGTCAATTTAAGATTACTTTTACCTGTCTTTTGATTGACCGTCACGGCACCGCTTTTTATAAGTTGTTGCACATAACTGCGCGAACCTTCCATAATGGAGGTTAAGTACACATCTAGACGTTCCCCTTCTTTATCGTCGGGAACAGTTAAGGTAATCGTTTTATCGATACCGGTTGTTTCCGCTTCAATATTTTCATTCATATCATCCATGGTATGTAAAGTATCCGAATTCATTTGTTACCTCCTTCATGCGGTGTTCGCCACAAGTGAATCGCCAACAGCACTACACCGACACAAATACCGATATCTGCCACATTAAAAATCGGCCATACTCTGAAGTCAAAGAAATCGACTACAGCGCCCAAATGATATCGGTCCCAGCCATTTCCCAAAGCACCGCTCACCAATAAGGTTGTGCCCAATTTGGTCCAAACATCGCCGTTTAAAATATACCGGCGAAAATACCATAAAGCAATCAGCAATACAGCGACTATACATAAAAAAAACAGACGCTGATTGGCTAAGATACCAAAGGCGGCTCCTTTGTTTAAAATATACGTTAAATGAAATACATTAGGTATAACCGGCAACGATTCACCCAGCGTGAATGATGCCTGTACCCACTGTTTTGTCAGTTGGTCCAATACGAACCATACAATGCCAATTATAATATACACTATATCCATCCTTTATCGGTTAATTTAGGTTATATACGATTACTATATATCTGCCTTTACTATGTATTATGACATAAAATGCTCGTTTTGGTCTACTCAAACCACCGTATTCCTATCTGCAGTATTAAATTTTAGGTTCTTTAGTACCATAATTTCATACTATTTACAAAAAATGGCAAGAAAAAAAGCCCTCTATCTAGAGGGCTTTGAGCATCCAATGATTATTCAGCTGGATGAATAGTGCCTACAGGGCATACGGATTCGCAAGAACCGCAGTCGATGCAAGTTTCATTGATTTCGTATTTAAGTTCGCCTTCGCTGATAGCGCCAACTGGGCATACAGAAGCACAAGAACCACATTTAATACATTCGTCACCGATTACTCTCATAATTGGACACCTCCACAAAATATACCGGATAATTTCTGAATTATCATTTCTTTAAGGAACTTACCTTAACTTTATATTCTCATTATGGCACGATTTTTTCTTCTTGTCAAACTTATGGAGAATGATTTCTTATTATTTTTATGCAAGTTCAGATGAGTAATTAACATAGTAGGAATGCCACTTCTTAGCTTATTGATACATATTTTCAATATACATTTAAGCATTTTTTGTCCAACTATAGGCAAACTGTGCATTCTCATTTAAGATGTAAATCATGCTCAATTTCAAATGACTAGTATTATCAATTACTTCTTTCGTTTACTTGGATCTTTCGGCATTTTTATTTTTGGATTAGGTACTCCTAATTCATGTGAGGCCAATCTAATTTCTTCATTCAAGTCTTCTACTATGCCACGTAATTTTTGTTTACGTTTAAAACGATTATCGACCGTTATTTTACTGTTATAAAAAACGGCCGCCCCTACCAACATTAATGCAAGACCACCTAAGAACATCGGTTCATAAATACTCGGATGTTCCACCAAGTATACCATAACTGTGCCGGCAGCAATTAAAACAAATCCGATTACGGAAATAGCCAAAGGCGGTCTGTCTGCCAATTGGATTAGTTTTCGCCATTCTTCTAAACGCTCGGTGCGTTCATCGATTAACGCCTTACGTTTTTTAGTTAATTCCTCATGACTCATACTAACGGGCCCCCTCCTCTTTCGAATTTACTATATGCCCAATATTTCCTGCATCCCCTACATTTCCTGTATTTTCTGCATTTCCTGTATTGCTTGTATTATCCGTACCTTCTGTATCTGCCGAATCTTCAGAGTCACCGGATAATTTCTTAAAATATTCTTCTACAGATTCATCGTGCATTACGGCATCGCGTCTTGCGTAGGAATACAACATAACATCAGCCTGTGGCGCACAGATTCGATTCGGTACAAATTTGTCAAAAGCTCCAAAAAAAGCCGGATCTGCTTTTAAAAGAACACGACCGTTTTTAATCTTTTTACCGTTTACAATGGAATATATCAAAGCCCAAATAGGACGATTATCTACGGTTGAACATTTCCGATATTTATAACGCAAACGGAATTTACTGATAAATTCGGTTTTATGTGCATACACACCATCTATCATATTGTATGGAATTTCCATCTTTTTAGTGTAAAAGAAAATTTTTTCTACAATCACCAATTTATCTTCAGTTAAGAGATAGGTATATTGTGCAACAGCGGACTTTAAAATGACAAATAAAGCCACCACTTCAACGAATAATTCATCCAGGATAATAATACCCTTGGCAATACTTCTGGATATTGTCCAGCCCATAGCAATCAATAATAAAATACAGAAGAAAGCTATAACAAAAGCGGCTGTTTTACTCCGTTTCGATTCAGCCTTACCGAAAATTTTCATAATCATAAACTCCCATACAAATTCCGTTCAATAAAATAAAAAATGTTGAAGCAGTACGTAAAGCGCACCGCCTCAACATTAATTATAAAGTATTTTTTAGTATTATCTCAACTAAATATTACTCATAGACCGGTAATTATTTACCAGGGAAGAAAGGCCATACCATTGGGATAATCAAGATACTTACGATGAAGCACACGATAATCAATGGAACACCGGCTTTAACATAGTCCATGAATTTGTATTGACCAGGGCCAAGTACCAATGTGTTTGGAGGCGTACCAACAGGTGTACCGAAAGCACAAGATGCAGCAACGCCGATAGCCATTAATACGGCATGAGGGTCAGCACCCATACCTTTTGCAATTGCGATACCGATAGGAGCAAGCAATGCACAAGATGCGGTATTGGACATGAACTGAGTCATAACACAAGATAATATGAACAATACTGCTGTTGCAAAGTAAGGGCTAGGATCAGCACCCATAACGCCAAGTACTGCATTAGCAATTAATTGACCGGCACCGGATTTATCCATAGCACCTGCTACAGGCATCATACCTGCGAACAAGAAGATTGTTACCCAGTCAATGGAAGTGTAAGCTTGTTTTTCTTTCAAGCAACCGGTAAGTACGCAAGCAATGGCACCTACTACAGCTACTAAGCTTAATGGTAAGTTGATACCGATTTTTTTCAATGGGGCGCCTAAAATCATCAATACGATAACGGCTAAAAGAATTAAACCGGAGTATAATTGTTTCTTAGGATCGTTAGAAATATCTTCAGCAGCTACTTCCTGTTCAACTTCAACGGCGTCAGTAATTTCATGTTTAGGTAAGAAATATTTACCGATGAACATCATGAAAGCGATAGCTGCAACTGTCAAAGGAATACCAATCCAAGCAAATTCGAAGAAACCGAATTGTTCGATACCGGCTTTAGATAAAGCACCGTTAACGATAATGTTTGGAGGCGTACCAACCATTGTGATAATACCACCGATACCGGCAGCGAATGCTAACGGCATTAATTGACGGCTGGCAGGAATTTTAGCAACCGCACAGATACCAACTACTACAGGTAATAAAGCAGCAGCTGTACCGGTGTTGGACAAGAATGCGGACATGCCGGCTGTAACAGCCATGATTGCGAACATTAAGCCGTTTTCACTGGTACCGGCTTTGGATACTACGGTTTCCCCAATTTTCTGGGCTAAACCGGTGTAGAATAAAGCACCGCCTACAACGAACATACCGGCAAATAATACTACGGTACTATCGGATAAGCCAGAAAATGCTTCTTTACTACTAATAATCCCCATCAATGCTAAAGCAATGGCACCACCCAAGGAGGTAATGGCGAGCGGGATAATTTCAGTTACAAAGAAAACCGCCATAACAGCGAGTACGATCAACGTTTGTACTGCAGCATCCATGTAAAGTCAACTCCTTTTTAATAATTCAATATTCACTAAATTTATTAGCAAACTCCTTAATTTTAGGAAATGAATCAAATTATTCAATTATATAGTTTCAGTTATCGATTATATATAATTAGAACTATTCTATCTTATACTAAGGCTACACATAATACAGACCGAGAATAACTGCTCCAATCGCAGTTACCATGCCTGCCGTTATAAAAATACCTTCCTTAGTCTTAGGATAACCGAAAAATAAGTGTTCACTAATAAAACCTCGTCGATTAAAGAAGGAATACTTTTTACGACGTTGGAACCATTGAGCTTTGCGCTCAGGTCCGATAATTAAGGCTACAACTAAAAAGACAATAAGTGCCCACGCGAAAGAAATTAAAATTTTCAATTCTATGGAGAACAAGTCTAAATCACCTCTACATTAAATTATAAATGCAATACGATTTATCGATACTAATCTGTAATATCCCCAAAGAATACTTCGAGCAGAATCTTATTGTCAAAGTATCTCTTCACATTACTGTAAATCGACAAGTAAAAAGCTAACCTTTGGGGGGAGAAGCCCCCCCAAGCCAGCATTTCAATATTTAATTACTTAGCACCCAACATGGCAAGCATAGTACCGGCTGCAACTGCAGTACCGATAACGCCGGCTACGTTAGGACCCATAGCATGCATCAACAAGAAGTTAGCAGGGTTTGCTTTAGCACCTACTACCTGAGATACACGAGCTGCCATTGGAACCGCGGATACACCGGCCGAACCAATGAGTGGGTTTGTTTTACCGCCATCCAAGATGTACATAAGTTTACCGAACAATACGCCACCGGCAGTACCAAAGATGAACGCAATTAAACCTAAGATGATAATCTTAATGGTTTCAATTGTTAAGAAGTGTTCAGCATTCATAGTAAGACCGGTACCTGTTGCCAAGAAGATGGTAACAGTATTGATCAATGCGTTTTGAGAAGTATCGGATAAACGTTCAGTTACACCGGATTCACGGAACAAGTTACCTAACATCAACATACCTAACAAGGAAGTGATGGATGGTAATAACAAGGAAATGAAGATAGTGGAAAGGATTGGGAATGCAATTCTTTCAAAACGAGAAACTTCACGAAGCTGTTCCATAACAACTTCACGTTCTTTATGCGTTGTTAACAACTTCATAACCGGTGGTTGGATTAATGGTACTAAGGACATATAAGAATAGGCCGCTACGGCGATAGCACCGAGTAATTCTGGTGCCAATTTAGTAGCCAAGTAAATGGATGTAGGACCATCAGCACCACCAATAATACCAATTGCAGCTGCCTGTGGTGCAGTGAAACCAATCACCATAGAACCGGCTAACGCAACGAAAACACCGATTTGAGCTGCTGCCCCTAAGAACAATGTTTTAGGGTTAGCAATTAAAGGACCGAAGTCAGTCATCGCACCTACACCTAAGAAGATAAGTGGAGGGAAGATTTCATTAGAAACCCCGGCACTGATAAGGGCCATAACCCCTTCTTCAAAACCATTACGCGGGATATTGGCGAGAATACAACCAAAAGCGATTGGAGAGAGCAATAATGGTTCGAATTCTTTAGCAAAGGCCATGTACAATAGTAGTAAACCTACTAAGATCATAACGCCGTTGCCCCAGTTGAAGTTAACGAACCCACTGTCTGTCCAAACGGAAGAGACCGCTACGATAAAGGTATCCATATGTGATCTCCTTTCTCAGAGAACTTAATTAATGATATTATCAACAATTCACTACAAATGTTTTATTAGCCTAAAACTACCATGTCTTCGCCGGTAGCTACAGTCTGGTTAGCGGATACGCGAACTTCAGATACAGTAGCGTCCTGTGGAGCGTAGATTTCGTTCTGCATTTTCATAGCTTCAAGAACTAATAAAAGGTCGCCTTTTTTAACTGCCTGACCGGCGGAAACTGCTACAGATAAGATTTTACCAGGCATTGGAGCTTTAACTGTAGTTGCGCCGGCTGCTACTGGAGCTGCTGCTTTAGGAGCTGGAGCTGCTGCAGGTGCTGGAGCTGGAGCTGCTTTAGGTGCAGGAGCTGCTGCTGGTGCTGGAGCTGCTGCGCCGCCAACTTTTACTTCATTAACTTCAACATCATATACAGTACCGTTTACAGTTACGCTAAATTTTTTCATTTTGTTATCCTCCAAACATATAAACTTCAATGCTAATTGCTACTTCTTCATCACAATATTACAATTAACGACTCATGCGCAAACGTCCGTCCAATTTCCAGTTATGGATACTTACGCTTGGACGAATACTGGCAATCTGATTAGCCGAATAACCCATAGCGCTGATAGCACTAGTGATTACTGCAACCACTTCATCATTTACTTTGTTGCTACCGGCTTTAGATTCCGTCTTGCTCATGTTTACACCTCCTAGATTACGTTTGACTAGTATCTACCACTTAGTCTGCCATCTAGTCTCCAGTTCCGACTGGTCGAAGCTGGACGAATTGATGCAATTTGATCTGACGAGTAACCCATAGCCACGATGGCTCCCGTAATAGCGGCTACTACAGGTTCATCATTAGCTACCACTGGCGCTGCTGCAGTCACAGGAGCAGCTGCTGGCGCTACGCTTTTGGCTGGTTCACTAGGCTTTTTTTTTGTAGGGTCAAGTTTATGAGTCAAGACCATGATTGCACCTAATACAGCCAACACGGCAAATACGACAGTCATATTGATTGCCATAAATAGCCACGGGTTCATAGCACTTTCGTTTCCTCCCATAATAAATTCCTCTTTCTATTTAACAACAAAGAACAAGAATTTTGATACTCCAAATCAAAACTAAGTTTTACATTCTAAAAATTATAAAGGAATGTTACCATGTTTTTTAGCTGCACGAGATTCACTCTTACTTGCAAGCATAGCGAGTGCATTAATGATTGCAGGACGAGTTACTTTTGGTTCGATTACAGCATCTACGAAACCGCGTTCAGCTGCTTTGTATGGTGTAGCAAATTCTTCAACATATTTGGCAGTTTTTTCATCTTTATCAGCGTCTTTACGGAAGATGATATTAGCTGCACCTGCAGGTCCCATAACTGCGATTTCAGATGTAGGCCATGCATATACTTGATCGGCACCGAGGTCTTGAGAACACATAGCGAGATAAGAACCACCGTATGCTTTTCGAGTAATAACAGTAATCTTAGGTACTGTAGCTTCGGAATAAGCGTATAACATTTTCGCACCATGACGAATGATACCGCCCCATTCTTGGTTAGTACCAGGCAAGAAACCAGGAACGTCTACGAAGTTAACGATTGGAATATTGAATGCATCACAGAAGCGGATAAAGCGAGAAGATTTATCGGATGCATTAATATCAAGACAACCTGCCATTACTTTTGGCTGGTTAGCAATAATACCTACGCTTTGGCCGTTGAAACGAGCGAAGCAAGTAATGATATTAGTTGCATAGAAAGGTTGAACTTCATAGTATTCACCGTTATCTACAACAGCAGAGATTACGTCTAACATATTATAAGGCATATTGCTGTTGTCTGGCAATAATGTGTTAAGTTCTTCAGAGATACGGTTAGGATCATCACCTGTTTCAACAAGAGGTACATCTTCCATATTGTTGCTTGGTAAGAAGCTTAACAAGTAACGAATCTGTTGGATGCAATCATCTTCGTCTTCAGCTGCGAAGTGAGCAACACCGGATACACTGTTGTGAGCCATAGCGCCACCAAGTGCTTCAGCAGTTACATCTTCAGCAGTTACCGATTTAATTACGGCAGGACCGGTGATGAACATCTGAGAAGTGTTTTTAACCATGTAAATGAAGTCAGTCAATGCTGGAGAATATACTGCACCACCGGCACATGGTCCCATGATTACGGAAATCTGAGGGATAACGCCGGATGCATTGGTATTTTCGAAGAAGATTTTACCATAGCCAGCTAATGCGTCAACAGCTTCCTGAATACGAGCTCCGCCGGAATCATTGATACCGATAATAGGAGCGCCCATTTTCATAGCTAAACGTTGTACTTTAACAATTTTAGCAGCGTGCATTTCACCTAAAGAACCACCTTCTACAGTGAAGTCCTGAGCGAATGCATATACCAAGCGACCATCGATAGTACCCCAACCGGTAACTACACCTTCACCCGGTAATTCTTTTTTATCTTGACCGAAGTTTACACAACGATGTTTAACAAATTGATCCAATTCAACGAAGCTACCTTCGTCAAATAACTTAGCGATACGTTCACGGGCCGTCATTTTGCCTTTGTTGTGCTGGGATTCAATACGTTTTTCCCCGCCGCCAAGTTTCACAATTTCCAACTTTTTGTGTAACAACTCAATCTTTTCTTGGACTGTTGCCATTACTACACCTCCATAAAGTTTTATATAAATAAATTATATATCTTAATATTACTTCATTCTCTGGCAAAGTTCAAGAAGAACGCCACCAGTTGCTTTTGGATGAATGAAAGCAATAGCAGATCCGCCAGCACCGTAGCGAGGTTTTTCGTCAATCATACGAATGCCTTTTTCCATCAAGTCAGCGATTGCTGCTTCAATATTATCTACGCGTAAAGCCACGTGTTGGATACCGTTACGGCCACCATTTTTTTCGATGAATTTGCCGATAGGGCCATCAGGAGTAGTGGATTCCAAGAATTCCAATTCAGCGTCGCCACATGGGAAGAAGCTTACTTTTACTTTCTGTTCTTCTACTACTTCATCTTCAGGAAGATGTTGAATACCTAATGCGTTTTTGTAGAATTCTTTTGTTGCTGCTAAATCAGTAACACCAATACCAATGTGATCTACGTTTAATACTTTAAAAGCCATGGTTAAAATCTCCTTTTCAACTGATCGGCCTTAGAAGGCTGGTATCATTTAAATTTTTAAAACATCTGCCAAGACTTTGTTGACCACTGTATAAGGGTCGTTTTGACGCTGGTTTACAGCATCTACTTGGCTGTCAAATTCGTCACTCTCTACCACTACTTCAGCAACGCGACGACCGATTTGTTCATTAATCATAGCGATGATTTCATTTCTTGTTCTGTCTTGACGGCGAACACTTAATTCGTCGCTGTCTTCCAAGAATTCGAAATGTTCATCTAACGCTTCGACTAATTCATCAACACCTTCGTCCTTGCTGGCAATGGTACGTTTAATCGGAGGACGCCACTTAATCTCACGGGAGTCTAAGTCGAGCATCATTTCAATTTCAACGTTCAGCTTATCGCAACCGTCGCGGTCGGCTTTGTTAATGGCGAATACATCGCCGATTTCCAAAATACCGGCTTTGATGGCCTGGATGTCATCACCGAGACCAGGTACAAGTACAACCAAAACGCTATCAGCATTTTTAACGATATCAACTTCTGATTGACCGACACCTACGGTTTCAATAATTACAAGGTCCATACCGAACGCATCCATCAGCTTAACCGCATCAGATGTTTTCTTAGATAATCCGCCTAAGCTGCCTCGAGTCCCCATACTACGAATAAATACGTTTTCGTTTAACGTCAAATCATTCATGCGAATACGGTCACCCAAGATGGCACCACCGGAAAACGGACTGGTCGGATCCACTGCAACAATACCGATTTTTTTACCTTGCTGTAAATATTGTTTAACAATTTTATCTGTCAAGGTACTCTTACCGGCGCCTGGAGCCCCGGTAACCCCTAAAATACGAGCACGACCCGTTTTAGGATAAATCGCTTTCATAATGTCGATTGCTTCATCATATTCACTTTCGACTGCAGTAATGGCTCTTGCCAAGGCCAGTCGGGAACCGTTTAATAGTTCTTTGACTAAATCCATTGGTTGCACCGCCTTCCTATATAGTGACAGGCCCAGACTTGTAAAAATCCGAGCCTGTTACTAAAAAACATCTTATTTTACGTGAGCTTTGATAAATTCGATTACATCGCCTGTAGGCGTGCCAGGAGTAAATACTGCTGCAACACCTGCATCTTTAAGACCAGGGATATCAGCATCAGGAATTACGCCGCCGCCTACTACAAGAACGTCACCCATACCTTTTTCTTTTAACATTTCAACGATTTTAGGGAATAATGTGTTGTGAGCACCGGAAAGAAGGCTCAATGCAACAACATTAACGTCTTCTTGTTCAGCTGCTGCAACAATTTGTTCCGGCGTCTGACGAAGACCAGTATAAATTACTTCAAAACCAGCATCGCGAAGTGCGCGAGCTACAACTTTAGCACCACGGTCATGACCGTCAAGACCTGGTTTTGCTACTAATACACGAATACGTTTTTCTGCCATGATAGATTACCTCCGAACTAATCGTTTGCTTATTATACTTGAGAATTATAACGTGGAGTGAGCTTGGTATTCGCCGAATACTTCACGTAATACGTTACAAATTTCGCCTAATGTTGCATAAGTACGAACTGCATCAAGAATTAATGGCATAAGGTTAACATTTTCATCTTTTGCCCCTTCTTTAAGTGCTGCCAATGCTTTTTCAACTGCAGCGTTGTCACGTTCTGCACGAACTTGCTGAGTTTTCTTAGCCTGGTTAACACCTACGGAAGCGTCTACACGAAGAAGACCTTCAACAGGTTTTTCTTCAACCTGGAATTTGTTAACGCCTACGATAGTGCGGAGACCGGATTCAACTTCCATCTGCCATTTGTATGCAGATTCCTGAATTTCTTTCTGGATGTAACCTTTTTCAATAGCTACTACAGCACCGCCCATTTCGTCGATTTTCTTAATGTATTCGGCAGCTTCATCGTAAATTGCATTAGTCATAGCTTCTACATAGTAGGAACCGCCCAATGGGTCAATTACGTCAGCCAAACCGGATTCATAAGCAACGATCTGTTGAGTACGAAGAGCAACCTGTACGGAAGCTTCTGTAGGAAGTGCCAAAGCTTCGTCACGGGAGTTTGTATGTAAGGATTGAGTACCACCCATTACAGCAGCGGCAGTCTGTAAAGCTACACGAACGATGTTGTTATCAACTTGTTGTGCAGTCAACATGGAACCGGCAGTCTGAGTATGTACACGAAGCATCATGGATTTAGCTTTTTTAGCACCAAAACGTTCTTTCATGATGTGAGCCCATAAACGACGGGACGCACGGAATTTAGCAACTTCTTCAAGTACGTTGTTGTGAGCATTCCAGAAGAAGGATAAACGACCAGCGAAAGCATCAACGTCTAAGCCGGCTTTCAAAGCAGCTTCTACGTAAGCAATACCGTCAGCAATTGTGAATGCGATTTCCTGTGCAGCAGTGGAACCGGCTTCACGAATATGGTAACCGGAAATGGAAATTGTGTTCCATTTTGGTACATTCTGAGAGCAATATTCGAAAATATTGGTAATCAAGCGCATGGATGGTTTTGGTGGGAAAATGTAAGTACCACGAGCGGCATATTCTTTAAGAATATCGTTCTGGATAGTACCCATCAAAGCGGATGCAGGTACGCCCTGTTTTTCAGCTACTGCGATGTACATAGCAAGAAGAACGGATGCAGGAGCATTGATTGTCATGGAAGTGGAAACTTTACCGAGGTCGATACCGTCGAACAAGATTTCCATATCTTTCAAGGAGTCAATTGCTACCCCTACTTTACCAACTTCGCCTTCAGCCATAGCGTCATCGGAGTCATAACCGATCTGAGTTGGCAAGTCAAATGCACAACTAAGGCCGGTAGCACCGGATTCGATAAGGTAACGATAACGTTTGTTGGATTCTTCAGCAGTTGCGAAACCGGCATACATACGCATTGTCCAGAAACGACCACGATACATTGTAGGTTGTACGCCACGAGTATAAGGGTATTCACCAGGGAACCCTAAATCTTTTTCATAGTCAAAACCTTCAATATCAAGTGGAGTGTATAAACGGTTGTACTTCAAGTTTTTACGTTCTGGGAATTTAGCAATCTTTTCTGCAACTTCTGCCTCATATTTGGCGAGATTAGCTTTTAGAGCTTCGTTAGCCATAATTTTCATCATCCTCCTAAATAAACCTTTACTTCTTCATGCTTCCAGTTTCTTGGAAACGTTTATGCCAAGAAAGAGCTTCGTCGAGCAAAATCGGTGTATGGGCGTGTTTTGTCGCTACAATGGCTCTTTCGAGGTAATCTTCTAACATTGGTTTGTAATCCGGATGTGCACAGTTTTTAATGATTAAACGAGCACGTTCTTCCGGAGCCAAACCACGGCAATCAGCAACGCCTTGTTCAGTACAGAATACCATTACATCGTGTTCTGTATGGTCAATGTGGGAACACATTGGAACAACGGAGCTGATAGCACCATCTTTGGCTACTGAATTTGTACAGAAGATAGAGATATAAGCGTTACGAGCGAAGTCGCCGGAACCGCCGATACCGTTCATCATCTTACTACCCATGATATGAGTGGAGTTTACATTACCAAAAATATCAAATTCAATAGCTGTATTCATAGCAATAACGCCGAGGCGTCGAGCTAATTCAGGACTATTGGAAAGTTCTTGCGGCCGAAGAATAATTTTCTTCGAATACAAATCAACGTTATCATAAAAACGTTTTAATCCATCTGGGGATGGCGATAATGCAGTACCGGAACATACTTCAACTTTACCGGCATCAATAAGATCGAACATGCCGTCTTGGATAACTTCGGTAAAGATTGAAAGATTTGTGAACGGACCTTGTGCCAAACCACTAATAACAGCATTTGCTACAGAACCTACACCGGATTGTAACGGTAATAAATTCTTAGGTAAGCGGTCATGTTTAATTTCATTCTGGAAGAATTCGATTAAATGCTGGCTCATTGCTTTTGCATCGTCATCAATAGCTGCCAATGGACGAGTTTTATCGGTAATATCGCATGGTACGATAGCTACGATTTTTTCAGGATCACATGGGATATAAGGTGTACCCACACGGTTACCAGGACCGGTAATAGGTAATGGTTGACGATATGGAGGATCCAATGGTTCGTAGATATCATGCATACCTACTAAGCTCATAGGTTGCGATACATTAACTTCAACAATAACTTTCTTAGCTTTGTGAATGTAGGTTGGAGTGTTGCCTACCGAAGTTGATGGAACAATGCCACCGTCTTCACGGATACATACAGCTTCTACAATTGCTACATCGCAGTCGCCATAGAAACCATAGCGAACATTCTGAGCTACATGGCTGAGATGCATGTCGTTGTAGCGTACTTTCGCGGCGTTCAAAGCCTTACGCATATCACCATTTGTCTGGTAAGGGAAACGACGGGCAATCCCATTAACTCGAACTAAAGCACCATCAGCTTCATCACCAACTGAAGCGCCTGTCCACAAGTCAATCTGGAATGGATCGCTTTCCATTCGTTTTGCTAAGGCCAAAGGAACTGCTTTCGGATAACCGGATGGGGTAAAACCACTAATACCCACATGGTCGCCCGGGTTGATCAACAAAGCTGCTTCTTCAGCTGTAACGATTCTAGCTTGAAGAGCACTGCCTTGCACGCGATCGAGGATGTTAATCATCACTACCATCTCCTTTAAAAAGTTTGAATGACATTAAATTGTACTTCCGCATTCCAATACTAATACATATTCGACAAAAGTTTGAAATATCCTCTTTTTTTGTGAATATTTTTTTGAATTTACTCACATTTTACCGTATCGAAAATCTTCTCTTTCATCGACATAATTAGATGTTGTTTAAAGAATTATACTTCAAACTATGGCTAAGTTTAGAAGAATTATTTTTCTTTGTCAACCAATATGCATAAATGATATTTCATATACAAAAAAGTATAGGTATGATGAATTATTATCATCATACCTATACTTTTTTAGGATATATTGTCAACTGACATCTAAAATTTTCGGTTGGCAATAACTTGTGTTATCAAAATTATTAATCATGTCAGCAATTTCAATATATTCGATATTCTCTTATTATTTATTTAGATTTAGCTCATTCAATAAATTAATTATTTTTTATTTGAATCTGCTCATTTTTCAGATTCATTTTCAAGCTGTTCGACGGACTTATGTTTGTAAGTATATAAAACAGATGAAGCCCAGCCTAACAACTGCCAGAAAATAACCGATACCTGGTGGCTGAACAAATCATGATCAAAGAGACCACTCACCGTTATGCCCACTACAACCGCACCGATACCATACTTTACAATGTTGCTGATAGTCGCTTTCGGTAAGCGCAATGCATAAACAGCATGACCGTAAATAGCCGTAAAATAAAACAGCACACCGGGAATACCGATTTCAGCCAATACATTTAAAAACATGTTATGTGCGTGATAGATTATCACATTAGTGGACTGAATATAGTAATTGTAATGCGGGTATTCGAACCAGAATGCATCCCAACCGATACCGAAAATCGGATAATCCGCAATCATATAGGTTGTACTGTCCCATAAAGCCCATCTGAGTATAGCCGAGGTATCATTGCCGTCAAAGAGCGACCATAATCTCGATGCCACCTCACCATGGTAGCCAAACAACACGATGGGAATAACCAACAACGACAAAAGCAAGCGTCGATCGATAACAATGCCCCAATATACTACCACACAGGCAAAGCTGAGCCAAATAGCACGTGAATATGTCAGAGTCATACAAACCAAGAAAAACAAGGCCATCGGCACCATCCATGCCAAAAGTCGCCAACGTTTTTCTTTGAGCCCCTGAAAAATTCCCGTTCCCGCCATGGACAAGACAATCAATAAATATTCACCGAACAGATTCGGATTCTGTAATGTGGCAAACATACGCCGCTTCAATAGCGGAAAATGAGTCGCATCCACCCACTGTTTTAAAAACTCCATGGACGTCGTCATATACTGATAGACACCGACCAGGCAAACAATAAAGGCGGACCACATAAAAATACGCAAAAAGACACGCCACTGTGCCAGCTCTCGTAAGTAGCGATATGTGAGGAAATAAATTCCGCCGTACATACCTACATTATAGAGCCAGCTCATTGTCGTCCACATCGGTCTGGCTGAGCCGAGGGCAGATAAAAAACTCCACCCCATAAAGCCCAACACGCACCATTGTAACCAGGAAGCCGGCCTGGACAACGGACTATAACGCAACGTATCCCAAACACTGAGTAAAAGTGCAATAATGACCAGTGCATCGCCCAGCCATGGATGTAAAGGCATGACCAAAATAATGGCGTACAGGAGTCGCGTAATATATTGTTTCAGCTGTCGGCCCCCGCCTAAAGATACTGCACCTGTCAATACGTTCTCCTTTACTGAGCGTTTAACCACTCTTCTGCTTCACCAAGAATATATAAGGAACCGGCTACTGCAATGATATCACCGGCCTGAGTTGCTTCCATGGCTTTTTCCATACCTTCGCTAACGGTTGCCGCTGTCTGCGCAACACCCGGTACATATTCGGCCAATTCTTCCGGCGTAGATGTACGCGGTGTCGGAGCCGGCACGGTAATTACAGTATCATATGGGTTTACCAACTGTTCAATAACAGTTTTTACTTCTTTATCTTTCAAGACGGACAGCACAATAGCTTTCTGTCTGTCTTCAAATACTTCTTCATACGTCAAATGGAATGCTTCAGCACCGCCGGCATTATGAGCGCCGTCAAAAACAAACGTACGATCAAGTTTTTTAATAATTTCAAAACGACCGGCCCATTGTGCACGAGCCAAACCTTCACGCAAAGTTTCTTCGCTGATTACTTCATCACATTCCATTAAAACACGCACGGCACGGAAAGCACAAGCCATATTAACAGCTTGATGTACACCTACCATTTTAGTAAAGAGCATGTCTTTATGACCGTCTTTATCTTCTAAAGTAATCATTTGACCATCTTCGGTAACGGTACGGCTGGTAATCTTAAAATCTTCGTTAAAAACATAAATCTTAGAGTTCAGCTCTTTCGCTTTATCTTTAATAACCGCCAAGGCTTCCCCTTGAGCCGCTGTTACCACAGGAAGGCCCGGTTTAATAATGCCCGCCTTATGCGTTGCAATATCATGAATTGTATTACCGCAATATGCCTGATGATCCATGGACACATTGGTAATAACAGATACTTCCGGTGTAATTACATTCGTAGAATCAAGTAAGCCGCCAAGACCCACTTCTATAACTGCATAGTTAACCTGCTGTTCCGCAAAGAACAGGAAGGCAGCAGCCGTTAATACTTCAAACTGAGTCGGCAATTCCAAACCTTTGGCTTCGACTTTGGTTACGGCTTCTTTTACTTTGCCAATCAATTCGCCAAATGCTTCTTCCGTAATATGGCGACCATTGACGGAAATTCGTTCGGTATAACTGATTAAATGTGGCGAAGTAAAACGACCGGAGCGATACCCGCTGGTGGTGAGCACCGAATCGATATACACGGTAACCGAACCTTTACCGTTCGTACCGGTTACATGAATCGTTTTATACGAGCGTTCCGGATGACCTAATTCGTCCAGTAAAGCACGAATTCGATCTAAACCGGGTTTGATGCCAAAAGATACACAACTGTCTAAATAGGCCACTGCCTCTGCGTACGTCATGATTACCTCCTATAAGGTTTTAAGAAATTCTTCACGTTCAATAACAGCTTGTTGTTTCTGCTGATATTCAGCCAATTTGGCTTGTTCTTTTGCAACTACATCTGCCGGTGCTTTGGCCACGAAGCCCGGATTACCTAATTTACCTTCTAAACGAGCAATTTCTTTTTTCAATGTTTCTTTTTCTTTAGTCAAACGTTCCCGTTCTTTGGTTACGTCGATTAAATCTTTGAGTAAGAGATATACTTCAAGACCGTTTACTACGGTTACCGTAGCATTTTCAGGTTTAGCATCGTCGGCGCCTAAAATTGTTACCGATTCAGCCCAACCCAACGTTTTAAAGTAATCTTGATGTTCGCTTACCATAGTGCGGAGCGATTCATCAGTTACAGCCAAAATAACGGCACTGCGTTTACCCATCGGTACATTCATTTCGGCACGCATGTTACGAATGCCTTTAATGGCGTCCATCATAATGTTCATTTGAGCTGCGGCAGTGCTCTGGTCGGCAAACGGTAATGCCGTCGGCCATGGAGCCACTACGATACTTTCGCCTTCATGTGGCAAGTGTTGCCAAATGTGTTCGGTAACGAACGGCATGAACGGATGCAATAATTCGAGCATGTGACGCAAAATAGTAACCAATAAGTATTGAACAACAGCACGGTCACGTCCGCCTTCTTTATTGTAAAGACGCGGTTTGGCCAATTCGATAAACCAATCGCAATAGCTGTTCCAAATGAAGTCGTATACGCCGGCAGCCGCTTCGCCTAATTCGAATTTATCGAGGTTGTTGGTAATTGTGGCCACAGCATTATTGTAGGTATCAATAATCCAGCGATCCGCCAAAGCAAAGTCTTCTTCATTCGGTACAAACTCAGGATCGTAATTATCTAAGTTCATTATAACAAATTTTGCGGCATTCCAAATCTTATTTGCAAAATTTCGATTAGCTTCTACACGTTCCATGTAAAAACGCATATCATTGCCCGGTGTATTACCGGTTACCAAAGTAAAGCGAAGTGCATCGGCACCGTATTCATTGATTACATCAAGCGGGTTGATACCATTGCCCAAGGATTTACTCATTTTACGGCCCTGGCTGTCTCGTACGAGTCCGTGAATGAATACATGTTTGAACGGAATTTCTTTTTCAAATTCAAGGCCCATGAAAATCATACGGGCAACCCAGAAGAAGATAATATCATAACCGGTTACCATTACGCTGGTAGGATACCACTGAGCCAATTCTTTAGTCTGTTCCGGCCAACCCATAGTAGCAAACGGCCATAAAGCGGAACTGAACCAAGTATCAAGTACGTCTTCTTCCTGATGTACGTGACCGCCGCATTTAGGACATACAATAACATCTTCTTTGGATACGATAATTTCACCGCAATCATCGCAATACCAAGCAGGAATGCGATGGCCCCACCATAATTGACGGGAAATACACCAATCACGAATGTTTTCCAACCAATTGGTATAAGTTTTGGTAAAACGTTCCGGTACGAATTCGATATCTTTATCCTTTACTACTTTCAAAGCCGGTTCAGCGAGCGAAGCCATTTTTACAAACCACTGTTTGGATACGAGCGGTTCTACGATGGTGTTACAACGAGAACAATGACCTACACTGTGTTCATGGTCTTCGATTTTTTCAAGAAGCCCCTGTTCTTTAAGTTCAGCTACTACTTGTTTACGAGCCGCTTCGCGAGTCATACCTTCAAAGTGACCGGCTTCACTGTTCATAGTCGCCTCAAGATTCATAACTACGATGGATTCAAGATTATGGCGTTGTCCCATTTCAAAGTCGTTAGGGTCATGAGCCGGTGTAATTTTTACACAACCGGTACCAAAGCTTGGATCTACATAATCATCGGCAATTACCGGAATTTCGCGATTTACGAACGGTAACAACAACGTTTTGCCGATAATATCTTTATAACGATCATCCTCTGGATTTACCGCAACCGCCACGTCACCGAACATAGTTTCCGGACGAGTTGTGGCAACCGTTACAAATCGACCTGCTTCACCAACTACCGGGTATTTAATAAACCATAAATGGCCGGCTTCGTCGCTGTGTTCTACTTCAATATCACTGAGAACCGTGTGACAGCTCGGACACCAGTTGGCAATGCGTTCGCCGCGATAAATAAGACCTTTTTCATATAAACTTACGAATACTTCACGAACAGCTTTGTAATAACCGTCATCCAAAGTAAAGCGTTCACGAGTCCAGTCGCAGGAAGCGCCTAAACTGCGAATCTGTTTTACAATCGTGCTACCGTATTCTTCTTTCCATTTCCATACACGTTTTACAAATTCTTCACGGCCCAGATCATAACGGCTTTTACCTTCAGTTTCCTTAAGGTTCTGTTCTACCTTTACCTGCGTTGCGATACCGGCATGGTCCGTACCCGGCATCCAAAGAACATTGTAACCCTGCATACGTTTGAAACGGATTAAAATATCCTGCAAAGTATTGTCCAATGCATGGCCCATGTGAAGTTGACCTGTTACATTTGGCGGTGGCAATACGATGCTGAACGGTTTCTTAGATTCATCTACTTCTTCGTGGAAGTAACCTTGTTTTTCCCAAAATTCATACCAATTTTTCTCAATTTCCCCCGGATTATAGGTTGTTAAATTTTTGAACTCACTCATGGCAGTTCCTCCTCAATGATATAAAAAAAGCCCTCTCGTCCATTAGGACGAAAGGGCTCAACTTCCGCGGTACCACCTAGATTATTGCCGTTGCAATCACTCTTTACCGTTAACGGGGTTAACCGGACAAAACTACGCACAATCCAAACGATTGCTTCATCAAGTCAGCTCAAAGGCTACCCTCTTCCTTTTACGTACGTTGCTCGCACCTTACCAACGCTCTCTGCCACGCTATGAGAAGATTTTTCCTTATCTCAGCTTTGTTATACAACTATCAATTTAATACGGCTGTAGAAATACGGCAATCAGGCCCTACCTGATATCCAAGAATTTGACACAACTGTATCTCTACTCATAATATCTAAAAATTACGTACCTGTCAATTTTCTTTATCTACCGTTTCATCACCTTGGCCACCATCCACAGACTCAATTCATAGAGAATAATCATAGGCATGGCAATCATAGTTTGTGAAAACATATCCGGTGTCGGCGAAATAAACCCACCGATAACAAATGACAGGAAAATAAATATTTTTCGTTTCGACCGCAAAAATGCCGAAGTAATCAAATTTAGTTTTGCCAAAATAATCATGACAATCGGTAATTCAAAAATAAAACCGAAGGGCAAAACAAAAGCTATGACAAAATCTAAATATTGACCGATAGAAAACAACGGCTGTAATTCATCGGTCGCAAAACCGATAAAGAACTTTATGGCCACCGGCAACACAAGGGTATAGGAAAATACGATACCGATAATAAACAATATGATAGCAAACGGTAAAAACCAATTCGTTAATTTCTTTTCCCGATTCGTTAATGCCGGAATAATAAAGGCCCAGATTTCATAAAGCCAGATTGGCGACGCCCCGATAATACCGGCTACAAAAGACACTTTCATATAGGTAAAGAAAGCTTCGGTAGGCCGCATATAATACAATTTTCCGGCCGGTGCCACAAGCATGTCCATAATATCATCTACGTAATAATAAGCGACACAAAAGCCCACCAAAATAGCGATAGCCGAAATAATAATTCGCTTACGCAGTTCACCTAAATGCCCGACCAAAGACATAGCCTTATTTTCAGCCATAATCTGTTCTTCTAACGGCGTATATTGCGACTCAACCGTAGCCAAATCAACAGTTGCCACCTCACCGGCAGCAGTCTTTGAATCATCAGATAATACTTCATCATTCGTTTCACCGCGGCGAATTTGTTCAGCTGCTTTCAGACGTTCCTTTTGCGCCAAAACACTATTCAAGGAAGGCTTTCGTTTCGGGTCATTAAAATCGCGTACCTGAAACGATTCCATATATTACACCTTTCTATCAGCCAATGAATCTAATACTTCATACAACACTGACTTGCCGGCGAATGCAGGCAGTCCTTCCAATGCCTTGTGAGCATTTTCGCGATAATCGGCTTCCAATTTTTCAGCATTTGCTACGCCGCCTTCGGTTGCCACATAAGCAATCAATTCATCCGGTGCTTTTCCATCCGCAATAGCCTGTACGGCAGCGGTAACTTCAGCTTTATTACTATCGTTGACGATGGATAATAACGGATAGGTAATGAGGCCTTCACGCAAGTCTTTCCCTACCGGTTTTCCCGTTGTTTCCGCCGTAGCACTGTAATCCATAATATCATCCGTGATCTGGAACGCCATGCCCAGACCGTGACCGTATTGCTTTAATAATTGAATGTCAGACTCTGACCATTTGCCGAGAATGCCCCCCAATTCCAAACAAGCCTCAATAAAATCGGCTGTTTTCTTTTGTGTCTTCGTCAAATAACGTTCAATGCCTTGATCTAAACGATATATATCTTCCATTTGCATAAATTCGCCTTCCACCAAAGCGGAAATAATAAAAGAAAATACATGCAAACATTCAACCGAACCTATTTGAGCCACTATATCAAACGCTTTGGCAAATAAATAGTCACCGCTTAAAATGGCCACCTTATTGCCCTTGCTGCAATGAATAGCAGTCGCACCGCGACGCACCGCTGCCTGATCGAGTACATCATCATGGATTAATGTCGCTAAATGCAACATTTCCACGGCAGCTGCGATACGAATACGATCAAATTCTTCGGCTTTACCGGAGCCGGCTATAAGCAAACATAACCGCGCCCGCAAGCGTTTACCGCCGGCCGCCGAAATGGGGCGAATTAAGCGGTTAAAATCTTCAGAACCGGTTTGCAAGGACTCCGCCAAATAGGCTTCCACCTTTACGAGGTCTGCTTTTACTTGTTCAATTAATGCCAGTTCTTTTTCCAAACTCATTCGTCGACCCCCACAATCACTTGATTAATGCGTTGCAACAACAATTCACGGCCCGTATGCTTAAGTGAGCTGTACGGAATAGCCGGTGCTTCACAAGGGAAATTTTCCTTGATGAAACGCATGTTTTGTTGTCGTTCCTTACTGTTCAATTTGTCTACCTTCGTCACCACAATTTGTAACGGTACACCCGCTTCACGAAGCCAGTTAAAGGCTTCCTGATCGATTGGTAATTCCGGATGACGGCCGTCTACCAACAAGCAAAGCAACATCAGTCGTTCTGATTGTAAAATATAATCGGCAATAAAGGAAGACCATATATTTCGATTACTCTTATCAGTTTTAGCGTACCCATACCCCGGCAAATCCACTAAGAACCATTCATAACGGCGTTCTTCAGTCTCACTGATATCTTCCTTGGATGTAATAGTAAAAAAGTTAATAGTCTTCGTTTTACCGGGCTGTCCGCTCACCAAGGCAAGGCCTCGGTGATTGCACAGCGAATTAATCAGTGAAGATTTACCCACATTGGAGCGCCCCAAAAAGGCCACTTCCACCGTATCCCCTTCCGGATATTGGTCGGGGCGTACAGCTGAAGCCACATATTTAGAGGCAATAATGCGCGGCCCCTGCGGTGCTTTACATGTGTATACGGGTTTAGGTTGTCTTGGTGTGTTTTTCTTCTGCTTCATCATTTTACAAATGCTCTTGCCAACACTTCATCCATTGTTTTTACCGGTGTAATCTGAAGGCCTTCAATGACCGATTCAGGCATTTCTTCAAGATCTTTAATGTTACCGTGCGGAATTAATACTTCTTTAATGCCGTAACGCAAAGCGGCCAATAATTTTTCTTTTAAACCGCCGATTGGCAATACGCGACCGCGTAATGTAATTTCACCGGTCATGGCCAAATCAGAACGAACCTTGCGATTTGTTAAGGCCGATACAATAGCCAACGTCATGGTAATACCGGCTGACGGACCATCTTTAGGCGTAGCCCCTTCCGGCAAATGGACGTGAATATCCATCGTTTTGTGGAAATCTTCAGGAATCTTCAAATCTTTGGCATTATGACGAATATAGGATAAGGCTGCCTGACCGGATTCCTGCATAACTTTGCCGAGGCTGCCGGTTAAGGCCAATTTACCGTTGCCGGCCATGGTAGTCGCTTCACAAGTCAATACTACACCGCCTACGGATGTCCAGGCAAGGCCGCATACCAAGCCGACCTGTGCATTCTTCTCACGTTCCTGTTCCAAATAAATCGGGGCACCCAAATAGCGGGACAAGTTTTTAACAGTTACACGCGGCGCAGATTCGGACCCGTTGATAATTTCAAAGGCCAATTTACGGAAAATCTTGGCGATTGTTTTTTCCAAAGTACGAACACCGGCTTCACGGGTATATTCGGAAATAACTTTACGAAGTACAGCATCTGACAATTTTACACTATGACCGGATAAGCCGTTTTTCTTAATTTGTTTCGGTACCAAATAACGTTTGGCAATTTCCAGTTTTTCATCTTCCATGTAGCTGGAAAGTTCAATAACTTCCATACGGTCCATCAAAGGAGCAGGAATGTTACCCGGTACATTGGCCGTAGTAATCCAGAATACATCGGAGAAATCAAACGGAATTTCAATAAAGTGATCGCTGAATGTTTTATTTTGTTCAGGGTCAAGTACTTCGAGTAATGCGGAAGACGGGTCACCTTTATAATCAGATGCCAATTTATCAATTTCATCCAACAAGAATACAGGGTTACGGGTTCCCGCATTTTTAAGGCCTTGAATCATACGGCCCGGCAAAGCACCGATATAGGTACGACGATGACCGCGGATTTCTGCTTCATCACGCACGCCGCCCAAGGACGCACGGATAAATTTACGATTCATAGCTTTGGCAATAGATGTAGCCAAGGATGTTTTACCAACCCCCGGAGGTCCTACCAAGCAAAGAATGGAACCGCTCAAAGAGTCGGATAATTTACGAACCGCCAAAAATTCCAAAATACGTTCTTTTACCTTTTTAAGACCATAGTGATCATGGTCAAGAATAGTAGCTGCTTCACCGATATCCAAACGGTCTTCGCTTACTTTATCCCAAGGCAAGGCAAGTACCCAGTCGAGATAATTGCGCAAAATATTCGCTTCCGGCATCATGGACGGCATACGGCTGTAACGACTGATTTCTTTGTCAATACGTTCGCGTACTTCATCGGATACATTAAGTTTCTTAAGTTCTTCACGCAATTCTTCCGCTTCTTCATCCGGATCGGATTTATCACCCAGCTCGTTATGAATGACACGGATTTTTTCACGCAAGAAATATTCTTTCTGCGCTTTTTCCATTTGTTGGCGCACCTGATTGTTAATGGAATTTTCCAAATCAGAGATTTGAAGCTCCATATTCAATGCACCTACTACCATATTTAAACGACGTAACACGTTTAATTCGCTCAAAAAACTTTGGCGGGTAACGAGTTCTGTCTGTAAGAATTGCACAATCTGGTCAGCCGTTTCCGAAGCGTCGGTGCGTTCCATAACACGGCGAATTTCATCTTCCGTAACCAATTTGGTTTCTTCCGCCCATTTCAAGAAATTGGACTGTGCCAAACGACGATACGCTTCAATTTCCACATGATCGTCATATTGAGAAACCAAAGTTTCCATAGTGGCGCGATAATATACGCCGCTTTCATCTATATCAACCACTTTAGCACGGGCAATACCTTCAACCAAAATGCGAACCAAGCCCCCCGGCAAGCGAAGCATTTGTTTGATTTTGACAATAGTACCCACTTCGGCAATGTCTTTTTGCGTCGGTTTTTCTACTTCGTCATCCAATTGAGCAGACACAGCTAATAAACGTTCATTCGCCATAGCTTCTTCAACGGCCCGGATGGATTTGTCACGACCGATGTCCAGTCGAACTTCTACTTTGGGGAACACTACCATACCGCGTAACGGTACTAAAGGCAGCGAAAAATTCGTCTCACTCATATAGGCTCCTTTTCAAGTTTATATTTACAAAAAGAAACTCATTCCAAAGGAAATGAGTTTCTTAGACTTACAATTAATTCATGCCCTTTACGGCAGACTCATTCTTGAGTACAGGATCCGCAGTGCCTTTTACGGCGTCGCGGGTAATGACACAGCCAGTAATCCCCTTCTGAGAAGGAACATCATACATAACCTGCTTCATTACTTTCTCGATAATGGATCGTAATCCACGAGCCCCTGTATTGCGCTTCATTGCTTCCGCCGCAATTTCCTCTAAAGCATCTTTCTCAAACGTTAAAGTTACATCTTCTAAAGAGAGCATCTTTTCGTATTGTTTCGTTAATGCATTGCGAGGCTCTGTTAAAATGCGAATTAAGCCTTCCTTATCTAAAGGATCGAGCGTTACCATAACCGGTAAACGTCCGATGAATTCAGGAATTAAGCCGAATTTCTGCAAATCTTCCGGAACAACTTCCTTCAAAATAGCAGACACGTCTTTTTCTTCCTGCTTCTGGATATCGGCACCGAATCCCAAAGTCTTCTTAGCCGTACGTTTGGAGATAACCTTTTCAAGGCCGTCAAACGCACCGCCACAGATGAACAAAATATTCGTAGTGTCGATTTGTATTAATTCTTGGTGCGGATGTTTACGTCCTCCTTGCGGTGGAACGGAAGCTACCGTACCTTCTAGTATTTTAAGCAATGCCTGCTGCACACCTTCGCCGGATACATCGCGGGTAATAGACGGATTCTCGGATTTACGAGCAATCTTATCGATTTCGTCAATGTAAACAATGCCTCGCTCAGCTTTGGCCACGTCATAATCGGCAGCCTGAATAAGTTTGAGCAAAATATTTTCCACATCTTCCCCGACATAACCTGCTTCGGTTAAGCTGGTAGCGTCGGCAATGGCAAACGGAACTTCCAGCATTTTAGCCAAAGTCTGTGCCAACAAAGTCTTCCCGCTACCGGTCGGTCCGATAAACAACACATTGGCTTTCTGTAATTCTACATCATCTACCGTATTATTTACCTGTAACCGTTTATAGTGATTATAAACAGCAACGGCCAAGGAGACTTTAGCAGCCTCCTGACCAATTACATATTCATCCAAATAAGCCTTAATTTCATGAGGCGTAGGTACATGTTTCAATGAAAATCCGTCTTCATCGCTTTGACCGAGTTCCTCATCAATAATATTCTGACAAACTTCTACGCATTCGTCACAAATATACACATTAGGACCCGCCACAAGTTTACGAACTTCGTCGCCGGTGCGCCCGCAGAAGCTACAACGCAACGTTTCTTTTTCGTCTTTTTTCAAGCTTAGTCCTCCTAATTATTTGCCTGTTGCCACAGGGCGAGTTAATACCTCATCAATCAAGCCGTATTTAACAGCATCTTCGGCACTCATAAAGTTGTCTCGATCGGTATCGCGAGCGATAACATCAATCGGCTGACCGCTGTGAGAAGCCAATAAGCCGTTTAATTCTTCACGCATGCGTAAAATTTCGCGTGCATGAATTTCAATTTCAGAAGCCTGACCTTGTACGCCGCCAAGCGGTTGGTGAATCATAACGCGGGCATGCGGCAACGCATAGCGTTTGCCTTTGGCACCTGCTGTCAAAAGGACTGCACCCATGCTGGCTGCGGAGCCTACACAAATGGTAGATACATCCGGCTTAATATATTGCATCGTATCATAAATAGCCATGCCGGCTGTTACAACACCGCCGGGGCTGTTAATGTACAAATGAATGTCTTTATCTGGATCTTCCGCTTCTAAAAAGAGTAGTTGTGCAATTACAAGGTTGGCCACATCATCATTAATAGGACCACCCAAGAAGACAATTCGGTCTTTTAACAAACGAGAATAAATATCATAGGAACGTTCACCACGTCCGCTTTGCTCTACAACTACCGGTACATACATAAAATTTTCACCTCATGTGTCCATGTACCTATATAGCCCGTGAATTATTTTTCCTGGGATTCTGCGCCTTTAGCCTGTTCGATAATGAAACGAGCGGCTTTTTTACGAGCTACAGAATTTCTCAACATAGCTACACGGCCTTCTTTAACAATAATATTCATAACTTCTTTTGGATCAGCCCCGAACTGCTGTGCCATCATGTAAATTTCCATGTTCATATCTTCAGGAGTTACTTCAACTTTTTCAGCTTGAGCAATCGCTTCCAATACTAAGTCGGCACGAACGTTTTCAGTCGCATTGGCTTTATATTCTTCGCGAAGGCTTTCCATAGTTTTGTTGGAGAATTTCAAGTAGTCTTCTAATTTCAAACCGCGGCTTTCCAAATTCATAGCCATTTCTTGAATCATCTGTTCAACACGGTCATCAACCATAACTTCAGGAATATCTACGGATGCATTTTTAACTGCTTTTTCGATAAGTTCAGCATTGTAAGCATCAATAGCACGATGTGCAGCATCTTCTTCCATGTTTTTGCGAAGATCGGCTTTTAATTCTTCAATAGTTTCGTAAGAACTTGCTTCTTTAGCGAATTCATCGTTCAATTCAGGCAATTCTTTGCGTTTAATGTCATGAACATGAACTTTGAATACAGCTTCTTTAGTAGCCAATTCTTTAACAAAGTAATCTTCAGGGAAGGTTACCTTAACTTCTACATCATCGCCGGCTGCATGACCGATCAATTGGTCTTCAAAGCCCGGGATGAAACTGCCGGAACCGATTTGGAGCGGATAGGATTTACCTTCGCCACCGTCAAATGGTTTGCCGTCGATAGAACCGGCGAAGTCGATAACAGCAAAGTCATCTTTCTGTAATTTAGCATCTTTATCAGCTACTACCATTTTAGCCTGCTGATTGCGGATATTGTCTAACTGTTCCTGAATCTGTTCATCAGTTACCGTAGCATCCTGTTTTTCAGCTTCAAGACCTTTGTACTCGCCAAGCGTTACTTCAGGGCGTTTAGTAAGGGTTGCTTTGAAAACCAAGTCTTTACCTTCTTCAAAGGTTACGCGTTCGATTTCAGGTTCGCTTACTGGAATGATTTCGTTAGCAGTTAAAGCTTCCTGATAAGCGCGACCGGCGATTACTTCAAAAGCTTCTTCCATAATAGCGTCTTTACCGAAGTTCATTTCTAAAATACGGCGAGGTGCTTTACCTTTACGGAAGCCCGGAATATTTACCTGGCCGGCAATGCGTTTTACAGCTTGCTGAATACCTTTGGTTACGTCTTTAGCAGGTACTTCGATTGTTAAGGTTACCTTATGTTGATCAACAGGGGTTACAGTTACATTCATGAAAATATGTCCTCCTTGAGGGCTAAATGCCCAAAATTTCTGTTTTATAATATTGCATTCCTTATCTTATCATAAAATTTGAATGTATGCAATTTTATGTGATTAAAGTCGTGATTTTATTTTAATTTTCTTTCGCAATGAGCTCCATTACGTCGTGACGGCTGAATACGCCGATTACAGTCCCCATTTCATCGACTACCGGAACTGACTTCAAATGTTTTTCCAACATGGTGGCTACTACGCTTTCCACTTCTTCTTTCGGCGAACAGGTAATAACTTCGGTAGTCATTAATTCTTCTACATGAGCGGCCAAGAGTTTTTTGAACTGCGCATTATATTCACCGATGCCGCTGTAATAAATGCTGGCGCCCAATACATTCACATAATAAGGGGCATGAGGGCGTACTTTTTTATAAAGTAAATCGCCTTCCGTAATGATACCGACCAACTTATTATCTTCATCAACTACGGACAAAGCGGCTACTTTATATTTAACCAATAATTTAGCAGCTTCATTAATTGACGTTTCTTTAGTTACCGTTGCAGGGTATTTATTCATAGCTTCAGCTATTAACATAGGATTACCTCCCTCACTATAAAATTACTGTTTGTGCCGATTTAAACACTGCTAAGCAGCTTAGTAATATTTAAACTCTTGCACATATTCTGATTACAGTTTATATATATTATCTTTGACAAATTAATCGAAAATTCCTGCTAAATTAATTTATTTTTATCGTTTAAGTACAAAATAAGCAATAACGGCCAATACGATAGCGGCCATTACAATGACAACCTGCCAGCCGCGGCGGTTACCGCCGGTGCCGCCCTCATCAACGCCGATTAAATTGCCATCCTCATCATAACGATTGCGATATTGACCTTCCAAATCATCGTAATCTGTTACATCTTCCACCTTTGCCTTATAGCGTCGCGCCGCAACCTGCCTGGCACGTTCCTGAACATCCTGTTCCATCTTGCTTACTTGGAGTGTTGTCAAATCCTTTTTCAAAGATTCCAAAAGGCCGCTGATAAATACTAATCGACCTTCCAAAATTTTATTGACTTCAAAAGCGTGTTGCAACCAGGATTGATATAAAGCCATCTGCACTTTATGATTTGCGTCTCCCGCATTCCCTTGTTTTTTAATAAGATCCGCCGTTTTACTTTCGCTGATCAACGCATCTAACAAGGTCTGTGCGTAGCGACTAAATTCAACCAAAAGTTTAGTCAAGTCACCGTTTTGCATGCCCAATTCTTCTTTGCGATGCAAAATATACTGTTCCGTAAAACCGCCGGCTTCCAACTTCTGAACCGACACAGCCGCATCAGCGTAGGCACCTAAGGTGGTTTTTACTATACGTGTCGTATTAGCTACTTCTTCCAATGTTTTTTGTAAAAATCCCCACCGTTCCTTCAATTGATCAACCGCTGTATCGGCCTCAACAAACTCGGCCACCGCCACATTTAAAGAACCGGCCTGTTGCATCAATAAATCCAAATTGTTTTGAATAATTGTCTGTGCTGTTTTAGCCGCGGTTATATACATCGAATAAAAGCCATCACTGCCTTTTGTCCGTTGTTCCTGCCAAAGTGTTTCTAAACTTGGCATTCCCGTAAAATTCGCAAGATTGCTGTCAGTTGAATCGGTCGTTTGATTTGCAGTTGTCTGCTGATTCTGCTGAACCTCTTTATTTGTCATATCTGTTTTATCTGTTTTATCTGTTTTATCTGTCACGCTGTTACCTCCATCTGCTCCCTTACCAATGATAAGGTTCATGACGATTAATTTTACAAGCCCGATAAATTTGTTCTACCAACAAAAGGCGCACCATTTGATGAGTAAACGTCATGGGGCTGAATGATAATCTGAAATCGGCCCTTATCCGCAAAGCTTCCGATACGCCGAAAGCACCGCCGATAATAAACGTCATTTCACTGATGCCTTGTACTTCGAGGTCGGCAATCTTTTCAGCCAACGCTTCCGACGACATAGTTTTACCTTTTACATCCAATAAAACAACATAGCTTTTCGGATTCACTTGCTTTAACAGCCGTTCCCCCTCTTCAGCCACAATGGCCTGCCGCTTGCTGTCATCAGCACTGGGCAACTTACTTTCGTTTAATTCTGTAATCGTCACACCGCCATATACAGTAAGGCGCTTAACAAATTCAGCAACCCCATCACGGAGATAGGCCGTTTTAAGTTTGCCTACGGCCAATATAGTAAATTTCATAAATTCGTTTACACCTGCCTCCCCGTTAACAATTTAATCGGCTGCATTCGGCATTGTACCAAGTTCAATGGTAACCGTATGTTCCGCACCATTACTAAGCACGGTGAGTGTCAAAGACTCACCCGGTTTATGACTGTCTAAAATCTGTTTCAACTGCATTAAATTGGTAATAGATTTTTCACCAACCGCCGTAATAATATCGCCTTCGTTAATATCGCTATTGGCTGCCGGACCATCGCTGTAAATACGGGCTACCAACAAACCGTCGGTTTTCAACTGCAAGCCGTATTTAGCTGCCGTGGCTTTGTCCATCAAACCAAGGCCTAAATAAGCACGAACTACTTTGCCTTTTTCAATAAGTTCTTTAACAATCGGTTTTACTTCATTAATAGGAATGGAGAAGCCCATGCCTTCGACGCCTGTTTGCGAAATTTTGGCACTGTTAATACCGATCACATCACCGTCTGCATTAACGAGTGCCCCACCGGAATTCCCCGGATTAATAGCCGCATCCGTCTGAATAAGTGGGAATCGTTGTGATTCCATATTAATCGTACGATGTAAAGCACTGATTACCCCGGCTGTTACGGTGCCTTGGAATTCTAAACCTAACGGATTACCGATGGCAATAGCCGGTTCACCGACTTGCAATTGATCGGAATCACCCAAAGTCGCTACCGGCATTTTTTCAGGCGGATTAATTTTAACAACGGCCAAATCAGTAAGCGGATCCACGCCTACAACCATACCTTCCTGTGAAGATCCGTCACTTAATGATACGGTTACTTTTCGATTATTAGCCTGGGCCACCACATGATAGTTCGTTACAATATAACCGGCTTTATCGATAATAACACCGGAGCCCACGCCTTCACCAACCAATACCTGTTGGTCAAAAATATTTCGGTCATACACTTTAGTCGTAATACCTACGATAGCGGGACCCGCTTTTTTTACGGCCGCTACTATAGCCGTATTGCGATTATCGGAAAGAGGAACCGTTTTTTTGTTACCGTCATTGGTTACTGTCGTTTCCTGAGTCGTACTCTTGGTATTACTGAAAAAATTACCTGTTAAATAACCACCCGCAGCGCCTATAATGATAAGCACTACTGCCAACAGAATAAATAAGCCTCTTTTTTTGCTGTCCATAATAAACCTCCCGACTAAAAATCAGCTACGCACGGATTGATACCATTTCTTTAGGTTGACCGTGATAAATTGTTATATCCTGTTTCATTATCAGCCCTTCGGCTGTTAAAGCCGTTGTTACCGTATCGGTTACTACCGCCTGTTCATTATTCTTCTCTGAACGGTGCGCCATAACTACCTGCAAATGGTCAGGCCGTTTCATCATGAGCAGCGCCTGTGCTGCATGTTCATTGCTTAAATGACCGTATGGACCGGCTACGCGTTTTTTTAAATCAAACGGATAAGGACCGTATTTAAGCATTTGCGGATCATAATTAGCCTCCAAAACGAGCAAATCACTTTCATCCAGGTACTTTAACATAGTATCATCTACGAGTCCCGTATCGGTCATAAACGTCAATTTATGCTGTCCGCTATAGCAACACAATCCCATCGGATCGGCCGCATCATGACTGGTGCGAAAAGTTTCTATTTGGAAATCACCGACAGTAAAATTATTTTTGGTTAAAACACAAAACGCCTTACTGTCAAGATTTTTGCGGTTCACAATTTCGCGCATTGTTCCGGCTTTGGTATAGACCGGCACATCGCACTGTTTCAATAGTTGCGGCAATCCCGCCATATGGTCGGTATGCTCATGGGTTATACAAATGGCACTCAATTTGTCGAGTCCCAACCCCACCGCTTTAAGACCATTTGTAATACGCCGGGCACTGATACCCGCGTCGACTAAAATTGTCGTATTTTTATATGTTATAAGCGTTGCATTGCCTTGACTGCCACTGGCCAATACATGTACCGCAAACGGCGATTCCGAGGATTCCAATCGCTCATAAGCCGCTGCTATGGCACGGTCTCGATCTGTCAATGCATCTGTCACTTTATTGCCTGTCAAAATAACTCCTTCTTACCGTTTAAAACTGACTTAACTTACTGAGTTTCAACTAAACCGCATAATCATTCTGCACATTCTGATGTGCTTCACTATATACCGGTTTACTTAGCCACTTCGCGGTTTAAATTACCGCTCTTAAAACTCTGCAGGTCTACACTGACGTAGGTAAACCCGAATTCTTCAAAAGCTTTACGAATATCTTCGCGTTTTTTATCATCGGCAAACACCTGAAAATCTTCACGACTTACTTCAATACGTGCCATACCTTCATGGTAACGTACGCGCAAGAGCCCGTCAATGAATCGGTGCAAATACTTTTCACCTTTTTCAATCATCGTCAAAGCTTCACCGGTAATCTCATGATTATAAGGAATGCGCGTAGCCAAACAAGGTGAACTTGGTTTATCCCAAACTTCAAGCCCCCAAGCCTTGGCTGCCGCACGAATGTCCTCTTTGGTAAAACCGTTTTCCAGCAAAGGACTTCGCACGGTACCCAACTCTTCAAGTGCACGCATGCCCGGACGATAATCCTTTTTATCATCCAAATTGCCGCCGTCAAGTACACCGTTAAGGCCCTGTTCTTTAGCCCAATCGATTAATTTTTGAAAACGGCTCTTTTTGCAGTAGTAACAACGGTCCGGATCATTACGCGTAAAGTCCGGCATTGCCAATTCGTTAATTTCCACCACTGTATGCTGTATGCCGATGGCTTTTGCAAACCGTTTGGCATCATTAATTTCTTCTTCCGGCAAAGTCGGCGAGCTAACCGTAAAGGCTTGTGCCTTAGCGCCCAACACTTTATGAGCCACGGCGGCCAGAAACGTACTGTCCACACCGCCGGAAAATGCCACTACAGCGCTCCCCATACGCTGTAATGTATCCTCTAAATTACTTAATTTCGTCTGTAAATCAACGCTCAATTCACTTGAACTCATACTCTTCCTTCTCTCTTTGGTAAAACATAGCGATACTCACTTCCGCTATGCTCATTATATATCTGAAAACTTAACTGTGACGGGCCAATAAGTCCACGAATACTTTCATATTAGCCGTTAAATCCGGTCCGCGTCGGAACATATCGCCGCCTACCAAAAACATCGTATCCAAACCATAGATGTCCAGTAATTCCGGCAAGCGTTTCTCCGTAACACCACCGCCCGGTGCCGGACAAGTGGCTTTTAAACCTTCAATCGGCTTCGTGCAATAAGTGGCAATCTGTTGACACTGCTGTGCCGTAAAAGTAAAACGACCGCCATAGGACACAAAAATGGACATATCGGAACCGAACAAACGAGGCAAGAGCCCCATCCACAAATAATCGGCAATTCCCGAAATTCCCGGTAAGACGAAGCCCCCCATCATGGCCGGATGAGTAATGATTGGCAAACCCAGTTCATCATCGGCAGCCAAACGATTGAGCCAGCCGTAACCGATAAGAGCCGGTGCTACCATGAGTGCCGTAGCTCCCATTTCTTTGGCATAATGAGCCCGTTCCAATACGGCTTCGCCGTCAGCCGACACATTGGCTGCATAAAGTGTATGACGCCCCGACTGAGCATTGGCTTCCGCTACAGCAGCCGCACAACGTTTAATACGTTCCTCAAAGGAACAAAACGATTGATTCGTAATGCCGTGATCATCTTTAATCACATCGGCACCACCCATTACATAAGAACGACACATATCAGCCAACGTAGCCGGTGATGTGCCCATCGGTTTAATAACAGCCTGAATCATAGCCCGTTTCGGCGTTCCCACAAGTTCACGCACCCCCAGCAAACCGAAGCGAGGCCCTCTAAATCGTCCAATCAAAGCCGGTGATAATTCAATATCCACAACCCAAATATGCGGTTGTAATGATGAATTACCGAACACTACATTTAAAAACTGTGTTGCTTCAAAAGCCGTACATTCCACGCCATAGGAAATGCGTGCCAAATAATATTTACCATCAGCGGTTGGCTCTAAGGATTCAAGCCTTCCCACGATATCTCGTTTAATATCTTCATCAGTCAAAAAATCATAAGGAAATTCAATGGTTTGTTCCACTTGTACACCCCAAGCAATGGCTTTCGCCGCTTCATAACCGGGTGCTTCTATCTGATAGGTTACCACAAACCGCTCATTACACAAGGTCTCCATGATTGCCTCCTTTTTATATACTTCGCTAAAGTAATATTTTACTATAAATCGGGCATTAATTGTAGCCGTTAAATCAACAAATTACTACTTGTTATAACTATTTTATGATACACTATAAAAAGAGAAAAGAGAGACTCAATGTGATATTGACTATTCAACATTATTGCGTTGAGCTGTAGTTAAGGAGGAACAAACTATGAATTGGAACAATTACATCTCAAAAACATCACAAGAATTACCGGCTTCCGGTATCCGTAAAATTTGGGAAATGGCTCTTGCCATGGAAAATGTGCTGTCCTTAGGCGTTGGCGAACCGGACTATGCACCGCCGCAAAAAGTTCTGGATGCAGCCATCAAAAGTTTAGCAAATAAAGAAACCAATTACACCAGTAATGCCGGCCTATTGCCTTTGCGTACAGCTATTCGTCAATGGTACGGCAAGCGCTACGGTGTTGATTATACGGAAAACGAAATGATGCTTACCGTCGGTGCCAGTGAAGCCATAGATTTGGATATGCGCGTATTACTTGATGAAGGCGATGAAGTGCTCATTCCCGATCCGTCCTATGTAGCCTATGCGGCCGAAGTAAAGCTCAACCGAGGTGTGGCCGTTATGGTTCCGACTCACCTTGAAGAAGGTTTTAAAGTTACACCACAAGCTCTTGAAAAAGCCATTACACCGAAAACAAAGGTATTGCTCATGGGGTACCCGAGTAATCCGACCGGTGCCATCTTAAGCCGCAAAGATCTTGAAGGCATTGCGGACGTTGTAAAAAAACATGACCTCATCGTCGTGAGCGACGAAATTTATTCTGAATTAACCTATGGTCGCACGCATACAAGTATAGCGGCCTTACCGGGCATGAAAGAGCGTACTCTTATTCTGAACGGTTTTTCCAAAGCCTATGCCATGACCGGTTTACGTATCGGTTTTCTCTTGGCTCCGCCCCCAATCATCGAACAAGCCATTAAAATTCACCAATACAGCATTGTTGCACCGGCTACGCCGATTCAACACGCCGCCATCGTGGCCCTCAACGAATGTGATGACAGCGTTGTGGCTATGCGTGAAGAATATCAGGCTCGCCGCGATTTGATTGTAGCCGGTTTTCAAAAAATGGGCCTCCCTATCGCCGTACCGGAAGGTGCCTTCTATGTATTCCCGGATATTTCAAGTTGCGGTTTAAGTGATTTAGATTTCGCCGTTCAGTTATTGCAGCAGGAACATGTAGCCGTTGTCCCGGGTTCCGCGTTCGGCGAATGCGGTAAAGGACGTATCCGTTGCTCCTATGCATCATCCCGTGAAACAATTCAGGAAGCATTGAATCGAATCGAACGCTTCATTAACGGTTTGAAAAAATAATACTTTCATACAAAAAGGCCGACAGCGCAATGCGTTGTCGGCCTTATATATTTACATAACAAAGACTTTATTATGTACTATTTATTATTATTTTTAAGCGCCTGCCAAAGTTTTACCGCAACCTTCGCAATCTGCCAAAGCAGCGTCGTCAGGAGCACCGAAAACAGGCAAATTGTCAGCCACGATTTCGCCGCCTGCTGCTCTAACGTGATCAGCCCATTCTTCAAGCCAAGTTCCGCCCCAACCGTAGGAACCGAAAAGAATTACTTTTTTACCGGATAATTTTGGTTCCAAAGCTTCGTAGAATGGTTGGAATTCCATTTCTTCCAACTGTTCGGCACCCATATCGGCACAACCTAAAGCCAATTTGTCAAAAGCTGCCGCTTCATCAGCGGAAATTTCAGACACGGATTTTACTACTACTTCTTGACCTGCATCGGCGATGCCTTTGCCGATTGCTTCTGCCATTGCTTGCGTGTTACCTGTACCAGACCAATAAATTACACCAATCATGTGATTACCTCCTACTAGCATGCCGTTACGGCTACTAAAGACTCTAATTGTTTACCATTTAAAAGCTGGGTATGACAGTAATTTCTGCATGCCCGAAAACAGTGAAACGAATGCATGGCGGACATAGGATTGCCATAGACTTTCCATTCGCCGCAAAGCTTATAGCCTGCGCCTTTCATACGAATAAAAGAGCGTACATCGTGCAACGGATAGCCTAAGAACAAACCGATTTCATGAGGAAAATCCATCCGTTCTTCCAAACGACCTTTTAAACGTTCAAACCATGTTTCTAAAGATTCCGTCGGCAAATAACCGTAGAGTTTTAAAAACGCGACATGTTCGGGACGACGTAAATATTCCTCCAACATCCGTTTGCGGAACACCAACAATAATCTTCGCCGATCGCAATGACACAGTTCGTAAAAGAACAAGCCGCGATCATTAAATTTCTCATTATACGCCGACAAAGCCGTTGTCAAATGCAAATCCATATCTCGTGGAATGGCCACAAGATTCGCCACCTTGATTCCCCGTATTGCCGGCGCACAATGATAACCGATAATAGAATCTATTTCGCTTACCATAGTTCACCTTGCCTCTCAATGTTTTCAGGAGAACACTTGCTCTCAAGGCTGTCATACTAGTAAATCCGGATTTATGAACAGTAGCTTTACCAAGCTGCTGTGACTTGGTTTAAAAAATAATTAAGCTAACTATCTTCTTAATTCATCATACAATCAAAGTGCTCTTCTGTCAATATAATTGACAGTTATTTTCAATTATGAATTTTAAGCAAAAAACCTATAGCTTTCACTTAAACGATGTTTATCGATATGCAATATAAACCTACAACCTTTGTAAAAACAAAGAGGATGGGGTTATCTTTATTGTATACCGCATCCTCTCTAAAAACGGTAGCCATGGCTACATTAAGGCTCCATTCGGACAATTATTTTGAGAAAATAACTCAAAATATATTTTAAATTACCATCAAATACCAAACAGTAAATTGATTACTTCAACTTGCTCATGAACTTTTCGTTGTTAATGACAAAGCGTTCATGCGTGCCTTTACCAATGCAAATATCCCCTTCATAGGTGGCTACTTTGTAACTGATTTTACGTCCATCCACAGCCGTAACTTCCGCTTCAGCGCGGATTTGAGCACCCACAGCCGACGCCTTATCATGAGAAATGCTGAGTGAAATTCCTACCGTACCGTCACCGGTCGGTAATTTGCCGGTTAACGCAGCAACAGCCGCCTCTTCCATAAGTGCGCACATAGCCGGCGTAGCAAATACTTCAAGGGCACCGCTCTTCATTGTTTTGGCAATATTCTGCTCATTAACAACAACTGTTGCCTCGCCTTTTAGACCAACCTCTACACTCATATTAAGTCCTCCTATTCCCCTACCTAATCAATGCGTCTAAAAACCAACGTACCAATTTCTAAAATCACAACCGCCACGAAAATTTGACAAATATATCGATAACAACAACTTCCGCCGCGGATACAATTGTGAAATCATATTACAAACAGTATACTACATTTCAAGTGTACCTGCTGAAAATTGTTACTAAAATGCAAAAGGTCGCCCCTTTCGGGACGACCTTTGCAGCGAGTATATAAACTTAACCTTTTTTAATCGCAAATCACTTGTAATCTCAATTAGCAGGAAATGATTAAAGGTTCCGCAATTAAAGGCTCGGTTACCGCCAAATTTTATACGAATGCTTATTTAATAAAGCTTACGTGTTTGTAGATTTCTTCCAATGCTTTTTCTTTGGATTCGTTGTATTCCACTTTCTTCTGTTCGAACCAGTTATTGCCATAGGTATCGATAGATACGATCAAAGGACCGAATTCTTTAACACGGCAAGTCCATAAAGTTTCAGGCATCCCCAATTCTTTCCAGTTAGCCTGTTCGATTTCTTCTACTTCCGTAGCAGCTAAAACGGCATTACCGGCCGGGAATACTAAATGCAAAGCTTTAAATTCCTTACAAGCTTTCTGAGTGCCGGGGCCCATACCGCCTTTACCTACGATAAGGCGAACACCGGTGTGTTTTACGAAATCGTATTCGAATTTTTCCATACGCATACTGGTTGTAGGACCTACGGAAATCATTTCATATTTACCATTCGCTTCGTCGATAGTTTTTACAATCGGGCCGGCGTGCAAAATGGCACCGTTGCGCACGTCAACCGGCAATTCACGACCGTATTCAATCAAACGACGATGAGCTACGTCACGGCAAGTTGTAATAAGACCTGTTAAATAAACGATATCACCGGCTTTAATACCTTCTAAGTCTTCTGCGGAAATTGGTGTAGTTAAGATTTTCTTTTCCATTAGTATTTCACCCCACTATGCGACAAAACAGTACACTTACCATCTTTGGTAAACACTAAATGACCACGACGATGATTCCAGCAACCAACGTTAACGGCTACACTCAACACGGAAGGATGACGAGTACCGTTTTCGATATTAACACCCATTACGGATTTGTCACCGCCCATGCCTTGAGGTCCCAAATGAAGGGCATTGATACCGTCTTCCAACAATTGTTCCATATAGGCTGCGTTTTTATTAGGATTATGAGTACCTACCGGACGCATAATCGCTTTCTTGGAGTATAAAGCTGCTGTTTCGATGGAAGTAGCAATACCTACACCTACCAATAATGGAGGGCAAGCATTCAAACCATAAGAAGTCATCAAATCGAGTACGAATTTAGCAACCCCTTCGTAACCTTCGCCCGGCATTAAAGTTTTACCGCTGCCCGGCAAGGAGCAACCGCCGCCGGCCATGTAAGGATAAATTTCTACATCATCACGATCAGGGATGATATCCCAAAGAATGTACGGAGCCGTTAAGCCGATATTTTTCTTCGTGTTGAATTCGTCAAAAGTTTCTACGCAGTTATGACGTAACGGAGTTTCCTGCGTAGCTTGATAGGTAGCATCACGCAAAATAGTTTCCAATTCGCCAATCAACGGGAAGTTGGCACCGCATTTTACCCAGTATTGCAACACGCCTGTATCCTGACAGGATGGACGGCTCAATTCTTTAGCCAATTCCATATTCTTATGCATCGTGTCATAAATTGTTTTAGCTAACGGATTTTTTTCGTCCGCTGCCAATTCTTTCAATTTAGCTTCAACATCATCCGGCAATACTTTAGAGAAATAGCCCACAAAATTCGCAAGTATTTGAGTCATTTCCTGACTCTGCTGTTTCTTATCCATACATATCCTCCTTTTAAATTACGGGATTTACCGATCCCAAATACAATCTGTACATATAGAATTTATTTATCAAAAACTGTTTTATCATGGATAAAACAGGAAGAAAATCGGTAATAAAATAAGTGAAGTGATCATTGCTAAGATTAAGTAAGGACCACCGACTTTTACATAGTCCATAAAACTGTACCCGGCTACATTATACACCATTGTATTCGGCGGACAACCGATTGGTGTAGCAAAAGCTACCGAACCGCCGATAACAGTGGCCATAAGAACCGCTTTTGGATCGGCACCCACCTGCTGTGCCAACGCTAAACTGATTGGCACTAATAAAGCCGTGGTAGCCGTATTGGACATAAACTGAGTCAATACAGCGGCGATACAGAAAACAACGGCCAAGAGCATAAATGGTGAAGGATTATCACCAAGACTTTGAATAATCGTATCCGCAATCAGGGCTCCGGCACCGGTTTTAACCAAAGCCTGTGCCAAGGCCAAGGAACCTACAAAAAGTAAAATCGTTTTCATATCAATGGCCGTAACCGCTACTTTTTCGGAAATTGTGCGTGTTGCTACAAGGAACAAGGCTCCAATCCAAGCAATAACGTGTAGTTTAATGCCTAACTGCGATTCAAAAATCATACCAAGTACAGTGGCAATCAAGGTGCCGGCGGCGAATACTTTGCGCCACATGGCAACTTTACTGTAATCGGCATCAGTTGTATATTCGGCGGCCGGTGTATGCGTCGGCTCTTCCGGCAATAACTTATGACCGATTAACGCAAAGTATATAATACCTACAATTAATACCGGCAAACCTACTAAGGCGTAGTCAAAGAAGGCGAAGGCCAAATTCTGCTGGGCCAAACCGGATTGAGCAATCATATTGCCCGGTGAACCGATGAGGCTCACATTACCGCCGGCCGATGCTGCAATTGCTAACGGCATCAATAACTTAGTGGCTTTAATGCCGGTTCGTTGCACAAGGCCCATAGCGAGCGGAATCAATACGGCTGTCGTCCCCGTATTGGATAAGAACGTAGACATGAGGCCTGTAATACACATAACGGCTATGATTAATTGACGTTCTGTTTTGGCAAAACGGTTAATTAAACCGCCTACCGCATGGGCCACGCCCGTATCAAAAAAGGCAGCGCCCACTATGAACATAGCCATAAAGAGCAATACATTGGAATCCACAAAACCTAAGAATGCTTCTTTCGGTGTCAAAACACCGGTCAAGGTCAAGCAAACGGCTACCGTCATAGCGGTTATGGACAATGGGATTTTTTCCCACACGAACATGATAATGGCAAAAACTAAAAGAACTAGGGTTACAATAACACCCTCCATACTTGTCTCCTCTCATACACTACTTCGTATTGGTGATACTGTGAATGCATTCGTTACTTTCATTATACGTATCTGCCATAAATCAGCTATCCAAATTACGCTATGAAAATTATTATCAACTATCTGTATTTTCTACACTTTGTTATATGCTGTTATTGCATTTGATATAAAAAAACGACCGAACTCCTATAAACAAGAGTCGGTCGTATAAAGCATTCAGTGCAATATTCTAATTAATATTTTAATTCAAAAATATAAAATAACACCCAATCCCACTTTTTTTAGATAGCCTATTTTATTTGTCCAAAACATCATCAAGCACAGCCAAAGCAATCCGTAATTGCTCACGTGCAGCCTGCAGTTCATCTGTATCAGTGTTTACACCCAATTCACCGGCCGGTGCTTTTTTATCGGCAGCATTCGTCGTATCACCATCAGATGCTGCCGTATTTACAGCTGTATAGACGGCCAGACGTTCGTTAATGCCCGCATCATCCACGGCAATATATTCCTTCCAATTATCTATCATCGTCTGACGCTCCACCTTACCGGCAATGCGACGATATTCGGTAGGTGTCGTATGAAAATGTTTACGGAAAGCCATATTAAAAGCCTTTACGTCAGAGAAGCCGCATTCATTGGCAATATCTACGATTTGCTGCTTCGTATTGACCAATTGAACAGCCGCTTCACGGAGCCTCATACGAAGTACATAAGACTTGAAGGATATGCCTAACTGCCGTTTAAAAAATTGTGATGCATAACTTTCCGTATATCCACCAATGGCAGCAATTTCGCCCAGCGTCAACTGTTCTTTGTAATGATTGTCGATATAAGTAATCATCTTTTCAAATGTAGCCGCCTGTTGCAAAGCCACCGGATTGCCTTGCGGTATATAAGCCACGGGCTTTAAAATCTCAATTAAACGATGTAATATGTCTAAAAAAATAGTTTCCACGCCTAAATCCGGCTCATCGACGACCGTAATTTTCTCTGCATTACTCGCATCATGTTTGGCCAACTGCCGCATCAATTCACTGAGTCGCTTACGCAGATTGTCATACACCGAATCGTGCCGAGTCACATCATCAGTGGCCAAAAAGAAAGACGACTGCCGAAACACGCGATCATATTGCGCCAGCATTTGCGGATGTAAATGTAAAACCATGGCTATCGTATCAGGTTCCAACGCTAAGGTAGCATGACCGCATTGCGGCGGCAACATGATAATATCATCGGGGCCCAAATTCGTATATTCACTGTCATGGCACACTTCCACCCCACCCTGTAACACCATAAGCACTTCAATTTCAGGATGCCAATTATAATGATAGGTGCCGATACGATAAATGTATTGGCTGAAGGCTATGTGCCCATGTTGATATAAAAAGTTATAAAACTGCACGGTACCTCCTACTTCGTTAATCGTTCATAACAAGGACAAGTTATAATATGGTCATTAATCATACCGATAGCCTGCAAAAAGGAATACACAATTGTAGGACCTACAAAAGTAAATCCCCGTTTTTTCAAGTCCTTACTGATCTGTTCCGCCAACGGTGTCATGGCCGGCACATCCGCCTCAGTCTGCCAATGACCGACTATGCTCGCTCCATTGGTGTACGCCCTAATATAAGCATCAAAAGAACCGAACTCAGCCTGGATTTGCTTAAAAGCCACAGCATTTTTTCTAAGAGATGCTATCTTAAGTCGATTACGAATAATATTCGGATTCTCCAAAAGTTTAGCTTCTTTGACCGGCGTATAAGCTGCCAACGTATTAATATCAAAGCCGTCAAACGCTTCACGCATGGCTTCGCGTCGTTTTAATACTAAAGTCCAACTGAGACCGGCCTGCATAGTTTCCAGAATTAAAAATTCAAATAAGATACTATCCTCATGAGTCGGTACGCCCCACTCCGTATCGTGATACAGTTGCTCTTCCGGACTGCGAGCAGCCCAAGCACATTGCCTTACTTCGGTCATTCTTATGTCTCCCTATGAAAAACAGCACATTATATACATAATTGCAAATACGCAATTTATATATTTAATTGAAAACGTTCATAACATATGTGAAATTAGCATAGTTAAAATAATATTTTATCATTTAAATATGGCATTTTTTTCGAATTTAGCCTATAGTAATATTATACCATGTTATATAGTAGTGGGGTATTTCTTACGGAGGTGTTACCTATGATGCAATTGACAGGTGGTATTATTGTAATCATCGCTTTTGCCGCCATCATTAGAAAGTATGAAACTCGCACCGTATTACTCATAGCCGGCGCGCTTATGTGTTTCATCGGTGGCGTAATGGGTCAATTCATGGACTCATTTGTAAAAACCATGATTCACGGCTCCTTAGTTCCAACTATTTGTACCGTAATGGGCTTTGCCTTCGTTATGAAGCATACGGAATGCGACCAACATTTAGTGCATGCATTATCAGGCCTTATTTCTAAAAGCCATGCCATTATCATTCCGTTGGCTATGCTCGTAACTTGGTGGCTCAACATCGCTGTTACCAGTGCGGCCGGTGCCGCCGCTGCCATCGGCAGTATCTTAATTCCTGCTTTAATCGCCGCCGGGGTCCATCCTGCTATGGCCGGTGCCGCTATTCTAGCCGGCACTTGGGGTAGTGCCATCAGCCCGGGCAATACACACGTAGCGTTCATTTCTAAAATGGCTAACGTAGATGTAATGTTCGTTGTGCTTGAAACAGCTTTACCGGCTATTATCGCTTCCCTCGTGGTAGCTGTAGTTCTTACCGTTATGGCTGCGATTCGTAAAGAAGGACCTAGCAGAGCTCGTCAAGAAGCACTTGCTGAACAAGGTACCGCTTCTATCGTAGGCCAATTTAAAGTAAACGGCCTTAAAGCACTGGCTCCGATTGTGCCACTCGTTATCTTAGTTGTTACTAATCTTAATATTGCAGCACTCAAAGACTTGGGTATTGCTAAAGTAAGTGTACCGGCCGCTATGATTATCGGCTGTGTGGTGGCTCTTATTATTGCTCGTGCTAATCCACAAGAAGTAACCAAAGACTTCTTCAAAGGGATGGGCGAGGCGTATGGCAGCATCATCGGTCTTATCATCGCCGCTGCCGTATTCACTAAGGGCATGCAGGCTATGGGGCTCACTGATGCCTTATTGACCTATATGAAAGACTCCCAATCCGTTGCTAAACTGGCCGGTAGTTTCGGACCGTTTATCATCGCCATCTTAAGTGGTTCCGGCGACGCAGCAGCTCTTGCCTTCAACGGTGCCATTACACCGCATGCAGCCAGCTTCGGTATGAATATGGTTGACCTTGGTTCGTTAGCACAGATTTCCGGCGCCATCGGTCGTTCTACTTCCCCGGTAGCCGGCGCGGCCATCATTTGTGCAACCTTAGCCAATGTTGGTCCTATGGAACTTGCTAAACGTAATATCGTGCCAATGTTGGCCGGTGTTATTACATTCCTTATTTTATTCTAAGTTGAAAACGCCCCCTTTTTACTATATAAACCCGGTACTATTTAATTATTCTTTTTTGCTCTCACAATTAATTTCTTAATTTTATTCTCTCATTTTTTCTATTCTTATTTTAGGAGGTTCTCATGATCCAAGAAAAGCGTATCCTTGATGAATTCTTAGAATTGATTCAAATCCCTTGCTCCACTCTTAAAGAACGTGAAATTGCCGACTTACTCACTAAACGTTTGGAAGATCTTGGCTTCACGGTTGAAGAAGACAATGCCGGTGAAAAATTAGGCGGCAATGCGGGCAACTTGGTGGCTACACGCAAGGGTAATGTACCGTCGGCCCCCATGATTATGCTGACGGCTCACATGGACTGCGTAGAACCTTGCACAAATATTAAACCGCAAATCAAAGACGGCCTCATCACCTCTGACGGCACCACGATTCTCGGCGGTGACGATAAAGCCGGCGTAGTAGCTATCTTGGAAGCTTTGCGCGTCGTTAAAGAAGATAATATTCCTCACGGCGATATGCAAGTTGTATTTACCATTGCCGAAGAAGGCGGTGTAAACGGATCCAAAAACATGGACTTCTCCTTACTCAAAGCTAAATTGGGCTATACCTTTGATACATCCGGAGCACCGGGGCGCATCGTACATAAAGCACCGGGGCAAAACAAAGTGCGTGCAACTATTACCGGTAAAGCTGCCCATGCCGGCAATGCGCCCGAAAAAGGCATCAACGCCATCGTAGCAGCCGGTCATATTTTGACAAAATTACCGCAAGGCCGTATCGATGAAGAAACAACGTGCAACATCGGTACTATCAGCGGCGGTCGAGCTACCAATATTGTAGCGGAAGAAGCGGTTATTTTCATGGAAACCCGCAGCCGCAACAAAGAAAAATTAGCCAAATTAACCGACGAAGTAGTAGCTATTTTTGAACAAGGTGCCAAAGATACCAATACGTCCATTAAAATAGAAGTATTACCGGCGTACGATCCTTTTGATGTACCGGTTGATTCTGAAACGATTCGCGTGGCTTCCGATGCAGCCAAAGAGTTAAACTTCGCCGTTAATGTCGTAGAATCCGGTGGCGGCAGTGATGCCAGCTTCTTCAATGCCAATGGTGTGCCGACAGCCGTACTCGGTGTAGGCATGACGAATGTTCATACCAAGGAAGAATGCATTAAGGAAGAAGATTTGTATAACTCTGCTCGTTTAGCCTTGCAAATTATCAAAGAAGCCGCTAAACAATAAGAGCCATATAATTTATAACAAAGTGCCTCGGTCTTTTTAGGCCGAGGTATTTTTATGGACATTCGTCCAATAGCCATGCCTATAGACTTTTTAGTCGTTCTATGTTAAAGTTAAATATATAGTTCAATTAATTATAATTTAAATTTGGTAATAATTATCTTACCCGGTGTCACCGGATACGGGTAAGCAGCATCAATGCATCTATCGTAGGTCTTAGAAGATAGATACTTTGGTGCTTTTTTTGAGGTATCATCGCATGGAACAACATCTTTATACTACTTTATTCAGTAAAATAAAACATTTCGTCGCCTTGACTATACCCATTATCTTGACTCAATTTGCTATTACGGGCGGCTCTTTCGTCTCGGTCGTATTAACCGGCCAATACAGCACCGTAGATCTGGCGGGTATGTCCGTAGGCTTTAATCTATGGACCGCCTGTTATTTCGGCATTCTGGGCATTCATTTAGGCATATCGCCCATCATCGCTCAACTCTTGGGAGCCAATCGGAAAAAAAATATTCCGACCATTATCTATCACGGCTTAATTTTGAGTGTATCGTTTTTCCTACTTCTCATTTTCTTGGGCACCACGATTCTGGACCCGATTCTCCTCAGCCTAAATTTGGAACCGAAAGCTTACGAAGTCTGTTGGCAATATTTAAAAGCCATCTCTTGGGGGCTCTTGCCGCTCATTTTGACTTGTGTATTACGTAATACCGTCGACTGTCACGGTTATACACGTTACACCATGTATATCATCATGTGTGGGCTGGTCATTCACATCTTCCTCGATTACAGTCTGATTCTCGGCTATTTCGGCTTCCCTGCTATGGGTGCTCTCGGCGCCGGTATCGCTACTGTCGTTGCCTATTGGTTTAATTTTATAGCTTTCGTCACTGTTTTAATATTCGGTAAAACTTTTAAAAACTATCACTTATTCCGTAATCCTTTCAAGTTTGATTTCTATTATATCCGTGAACAATTGCGCCTCGGTATTCCTATCGGCCTTGCTATTTTTGCAGAAAGTAGTATCTTCAGCCTCGCCGGCATCGCTGCTACGGCCTACGGTACTAAAATCATTGCAGCTCATCAGGCGGCTATAAGTTTCACCTCCCTATTTTACGGTGTGCCGCTGAGTATCGGGATTGCCGCGACCATTACGGTCGGTTATGCCGTCGGTGCCAAAGATTTACACATGGCCAAAACCTATTCCTACATAGCCCGTGGTCTGGCCGTTGTATTGGCACTCAGTATTTGTCTTTACACATTTACCAATTTGCCTAGAATCGCCGGCTATTATACGAATGACCCGAGCATGGTCGACTTAATCGGCAGTTTCCTCAGTTATGCCGTATTTTTCACGGTTATCGACGCCCTGGGTACCCCGATTCAAGGTATTCTACGCGGTTACAAAGATGTACGCATCATTTCAATCATCGCTTTGGCCAGCTTCTGCGGTACCAGTATTCCCATTGCCGCCTTCTTCACCTTTGTCCTTAACTACGGCCCGTACGCCATCTGGATTGGTCTCTTAGGCAGTACTACTATTGCAGCCTTCCTCTTTACCTGGCGCGTTTGGTACATCCAAAATAAAAAGTTTAAGATTATAAACGCTTAGTCTGTTACTTTTGAAAAAGTGCCTCAGCACGCTTTCCCCACAATTACATATAAATAAAAAGCCTCAGCCCATCGGTTTTTACCCGATGGGCTGAGGCTTTTTATTTATTTAGTTTTACAAATCAATTTTGAGCTACGACAAATCACCGCAGGACAAACTCAATTGCATGTAAAAATTATCTTATTTACTACCTTGCAAATAGGATTCCACCAGGGCACCAGTGAAAGCAATGCCGTTAATCATATCCTTTTCGTCAATATCAAACTTAGGATTATGGTGTGGCGCCGGAATAGCTGAGCCTAAAATCATGTAGGTCGCGCGTCCGCCTTTACCGATTACCCGTTCCAAGAAATAAGCACAGTCTTCACTGCCGCCCCCTTCGTTGACTAATGGTACATCTTTAAAAATGCCCAAATCTTTGGCAATCACTTGTACTGCTTTGGCTAAATCTTCCGAATTGATACAAGCCGGTGCACTGCCCATTTCCTTGATTTCAACTTCATTTTCGTACATAGCGGCTGCCCCGTTCAATACTTCATAAGCTCGTTTGCAAATGTAGTCATTGACTTCGCCGGTAGCACCGCGTGTTTCAATCTGTAAGTAAGCTCGGTCCGGAATAACATTGCGACCGGTACCGGATTCCAACACACCCACGTTAATACAGGAATTGCCCTTGGAATGGCGAGAAATAGCTTGCAAATTCAATGCTGCCGTACAAGCGGCCAATAAAGCATTTTTACCGAGTTCCGGTGAACCGCCTGCATGAGAGGAATAACCTTTAAAAGTCACGTCCATTTTAGTGGTAGCCAAGAAACCGTTATTTAAACAAGCGAGGCAGCCCGCAATATCCTTATTGATACCGATGTGCATACCGAAGAAAATATCTACATCATCAACTACGCCGGCATCCGCCATAGATTTGGCACCACGTACCCCTTCTTCAGCAGGCTGTAAAATTAATTTAAAGGTACCGTGCAGGCCGTCTTTATGTGTTGCAATATATTCGGCCAAGCCTAAAGCCATCGTCAAATGAGCGTCATGACCGCAAGCATGCATCGCTTTTGCATGTTGCGATACAAATCCTTCTTTTACAGGTAAATGATTGTCGTCTTGTGATTCCATTACATCATTAGAGTCTATATCAGCTCGAAAGGCTACTGTAGGGCCTTTATTGTCAAAATGTAAAGTCGCCACCATACCGGTAAAACCATAACCCATGGCTTCGACCCATTTGGGATTAGCTCCCTCTTTAAGGGCCCGATCCATAGCCGCTTTCATAACGGCTTCGTCAGGCAGACCCATACGGGAATCGGCTTTAACTACCTCTTTACCCACTTTAAGGTCATAACCAAGCGCCGTCAAACGATCGGCCGCCATAGCGGCCGTACGGTATTCCAGCCAACCGGGTTCCGGATGCTGATGCAAATCACGCCGCATAGCTATAAATTTTTCCCGATTATCATTGGCAAAGTCAATACTCTTATACTTACTCATACAGACCCCTCCTCCTAATACCATAACTTGAATATTTTCAACTACTTACTTCTATATTACCACACTTAGAGGACATTTGTAATATTATAATGAAATTTAACCGGGCATATAGTCACTCAAATGCAAACAGACAAAAAAGAAAAGCGCACCTTGCGGTACGCTTTTCATCATCCTTATTACAAAACTCAATTCGCTAATAAGGTTACTATTTAATTAATAGTGTAAATCGTCAGGGCTTACACGATGACGGAATGTCCAGTAAGTCCAACCTTGGTAGATTAATACGATTGGTACGAAGATAAGAGCAACAATCGTCATTAACGTTAACGTATATTCGGAAGAAGATGCGTTTTTAATCGTTAAGCTCCAAGCAGGATTTAAGCTGGAAACCATGATACGTGGGAACAAGCCTGCAAAGTAAGCAGCTGTTACGGAGATAATGCTCAAGCAGCTGAATACGAAGCCCATACCCGGACGACGTACGCGAGTAAAGCCCCAAGAGATCAAGAAGAATACGATGCAAAGTGCAAACGCAACTGTCGCGATCATGCTGTTAAACAAATCAGTGAAGTAGTAAGTAGCGCCTACTAATACAAGCGCGCCTACAGCTGTAATAACGCCTTCTACCAAAGCGGTAGCACGAGCGCGTTCAGAGATAGGGCCGGTCGTTTTAATAGCCGTATACAAAGCACCATGGTAAACGAATACCAAAATGAATGCCAAACCGCAAAGGATTGTATAAGGGCTGAGTAAATCGAAGAAACCGCCTACGAAGTTCATCTGACCATCGATTGGTGTACCTTGAATCAAGTTACCTACAGTAACGCCCCAAAGAAGAGCAGGAATCAAAGAACCGAAGAAAATGCAATAGTCAAATGTTTTACGCCAAGTCAAAGATTTGTCTTTGCTGCGGAATTCGAAAGCAACACCACGAGCAATTAAAGCTGCCAACATTAAGAATAACGCTAAGTAGAAACCACTGAATAAAGTAGCATATACATGTGGGAAAGATGCAAATGTTGCACCACCGGCCGTAATCATCCATACCTGGTTACCGTCCCATACAGGACCTACGGTATTAATCATTTGGCGACGTTCCACATCAGTTTTACCTAAGAAAGGAAGTAAGATGCCTACGCCGTAGTCAAATCCTTCCAGTGTGAAAAATCCTGCGAATAATACGCAAACGAGGATGAACCACACTACGTCTAAGTTTTGTAAAATTACTTCCATAATGCTGCCTCCTCTCCAACGTCATGAGATGGATTGCCTTCAGGACCTTTTTTGATGTGTTTTACAGCTAAGTAAATAGCTGCGATTGCTGCTAATACATATACAGCAGAGAAGCCGATAATTGTAGTCCAAACTTCGCCGGCTGTTACGGTGCTCGATACACCGTCAGCTGTTTTCTGTAAACCGTAAACGATCCATGGTTGACGGCCCATTTCAGCTACATACCAACCGGTTGCATTAGCAATGTAAGGGAACGGCAACATCCAGAACACGAGGTTCAACATGCCGCGAGATTGTTCCAATTTACCGGCGCGGTTCATAGCAAATGCGATGATTGCTACCAACAATACTAAGCTGCCGGAGAATACCATGGCACGGAAAGACCAGTACATAGAAGTTACATGTGGTACATAGTCCCCAGGACCATATTTCTGTTCATCAGCTTTTTGAAGGTCTTTCATACCTTTCATTTCGCCGTTGAAATCATCAGTCGCTACGAAGCTGAGCAAGCCAGGGATTTCGATAGCACTGTGAGTAACCTGATTTTTTTCATCAATAGTTGCAAATAAGCTGAATGGAGCGCCTTTAGTAGTATCCCAAAGACCTTCAACAGATGCAATTTTCATAGGTTGAACTTTAGTTACATATTGACCGTGTAAATGACCGGCACCGGCAACCAAAATACCACCGATAATGGTGAAAACCAAACCCCATTTAATAGAGCGTTTGTAGAAATCCAACGCATTGTTGCGAAGAATGTGCCAAGCACTGATAGAGGCGATAATTACGCCGGCAGTCATAAGACCGTCAAAGAAAATATGGCTGTATTGGCCCGGTACATAACCGTTGCTTAAAATCATGCTGAAATCTTGCATTTCCGCACGACCGTTACGGATAACATAGCCAACCGGATGTTGCATAAAGGAGCTGGCAACCAAAATCCAGAAAGCGGATAAGTTGGTACCGATAGCTACCAATACGGCTACAACCGCATGAGCTTTAGCGGACAATTTGTCCCAGCCAAAAATCCAAGCACCCATAAAAGTGGATTCAAGGAAGAAAGCCGTCAAGGCTTCCAAAGCAAGTGGTGCGCCGAAGATATCGCCCATGAAACGGGAATATTCAGCCCAGTTCATACCGAAGTGGAACTCCTGTACGATACCGGTTACAACACCCATGGCAAAATTGATTAAAAATAATTTCCCCCAGAACTTTGCCATTTTTTTGTAAACTTCATTGTTTGTCGATACATAGGCAATTTCCATAACTGCAACGACAACTGTCATCCCGAGAGTTACCGGAACGAACAGCCAGTGATAGATCGATGTCAAGGCAAATTGCCATCGAGCTAACATTAATGCTTCCATCATACGTAAAACCTCCTCACTTATAAATCGCGCGCTTGCGCCTTCGATGGACAAACTCTCTGTAAATGTATTTCTCGTTCACGTTTTGCCAAGGTTTCAAAATCAACGGCTTTCAGTTCTTGAACTAAATGACCTTGAATATGACAAAATTGTTCTTGTACCGAACAATTACCGTAACAACCACGGGAACAAGTTTCACTATCGTATAAACAACGCTGCAAATACGTAGCACCCTCTACAGCTTCTATAACATCTAATAAGGTGATATCTTTAGGTTTACGTGCTAAGGCAAAACCGCCATCCACACCGCGGAACGATTGCATAATATTGCCTGATATTAGATTTCTCATAATTTTGAGAAGAAACCGATCCGGAATTTTCTGCGCTTTGGCGAGCTCTCCGCCGGTGATTCTAGTCCCATTGGGCAGGAGCGACATATGCAAAACCATTCGGAATGCATAATCAGTTGCTTGGTTAAGTTTCATTGTGACCCCCTAAATCCTAATTCGAATCATTATCCCTATAATTCGCTTTTCCTTTTTTAAGACTGAACAATACAATCTTAGTATACATTGAGTTCACAAAAAAATGCCCGTAATCAGAGCATTTTTTCTATTACCTACATTATAGTAAATACAGTGTGGAATTGCAATATCATATACCATTTAAATTTAAAAGATATATATTCAAATTTATATAATTTTTATAGTATTTGACGAATCCCGTCAATCACCAAATAAGCGATACCGGATACAATTGCACTTAACGGAATGGTCACAAACCAAGCCAGCACCATGGAACGCGCCACGCCCCAGTTCACCGCTTTTACACGTTTAGCCGTCCCTACCCCCATAATCGAACCGCTTACTACGTGCGTGGTCGATACCGGTAAATGTAAAAAGGTAGCCGTAAAAATCGTGATAGCAGAGTTTAAGTCAGCCGCAAAACCATTAATACTTTCCAATTTAAAAATCTTAGTACCCATGGTACTGATAATACGCCAGCCGCCGGCTGCCGTACCTAATGCCATAGCCGTTGCACAGGCTACTTTTACCCAAGTCGGAACGTCTAAGGTATCGATGTAGCCGCCGCTGAGCAAAGTCAAGGTAATAATCCCCATTGCCTTCTGTGCGTCATTGGACCCGTGTGAGAAAGCCATTAGCGTGGCCGATAATAATTGCATATTACGGAAACGGTCATTCAAGGCAATCGGTGAAAAGCTGCCGAACATGAACAACAAGATGTGCATGATAATATAGCCTAAAATCATGGCAATAATCGGTGATAAAATAAGGGACAAGAAAATTTTCCCGATACCGTTAAAATTGAGTGCCTCATGGCCTACGGCGACCATAACGGCCCCGATAACACCGCCGATAAGCGCGTGTGACGAAGAACTTGGAATTCCGTACCACCAGGTTACCAAATTCCACACGATGGCGCCTAATAAGGCCGCACTGATAACTTCCGCATTAATTAAATTGGCGGACATAACGAGGTCACCGCCGATAGTTTTAGCTACGCCGGTGCTGACGAGCGCCCCCACAAAATTGAGTACCGCCGTCATCATAACTGCTTTTTTAGGGGAAATAGCCCGCGTCGATACGGATGTGGCAATAGCATTGGCCGTATCATGGAACCCGTTAATATAGTCAAAAGCCAATGCTAAGAGCACTACTATCCATACAAACCAATGATCAAGCATACTTTAACACAACCCGGCGGAATGTACCTACCAAATCCTCACAGCCGTCAATAACGGCTTCCATTGAATTAAGGATTTCCTTCCATTTGATAATCTCAATCGGATCTTTGCAATCACGGAATAAGATGGCCATTTCTTCGTGATATACAGCATCTGCTTCTTCTTCTAAACGAAGAACTTCAAGTACACGACCTTCTACGCGTACATGGTTTTTCTTGAGACTGTTCATATAAGAAATGGATTTAGTAATATGTTTTAAACATTTCTGTACAATTTCAATTAAGCGAATGGCCCCTTTTGTAGGCTGACCTACGTTGTACATGCACATTTTATCCATAATGTCTTTCATACTGTCCAATGTAATATCCAATTGTTCAATAAGTTGTTGGATATCTTCACGATCCATTGGGGTAATAAAGGTAGAACGCAATTGCTCGATTGTCTGGTTCACCAATTGATCGGCTTCTTTTTCTTTCTGATTGATTACGCGGAGTGCTTCTTCTTTAGGTAATTCATTTTTAAATGCTTGCTCCATAACAACGGCTGCGTCATGGCACAGCGTAACATGATTGTTTAAAATGTTGAAAAATTTTTCTTCCTTGCCTTTTAAATGAAAAGCCATAATATCCTCCATAACTTATGATTTACGGTGTTATTTATTGATTTCAAAAACTAAATGACGAATTTCGGGCAATACTAATTTAGTTATACCGAGGGTAACTGCACCAACCGAACCGGGCAAAGAAATTAGCAATACATCGGAACTTACACCGGCTGTTGCTCGCGACGCAATAGCTCTGGTTCCGATATCTTCGGTAAAACTTAAATATCTGAATAATTCACCAAATCCCGGAATAATTTTTGTACACAGTGACTTCACTGCTTCAATCGATACATCGCATTTGGCTATGCCTGTACCACCGGTTAAAATTACGGCATCCAAATTTTCAATGGCAATCCAACGTTGCAATACTTCGGAAATTCTTGTAAAATCATCAGGTACAATCGTCCTGACTTTTACAATATGACCTCCTTCCTCAACTAGTTGAACAACCGTGTCACCACCCTTATCGGTTTCCGGCGTACGGGTATCCGATACGGTCAAAACGCCTAGTACAAGGGGACGTTCTGAGACTTCTTGTAAGGACATGTTCGACTCCTCCACACAAAAACATTTTACACTTTCTTGATAATTTACAAAGCCTTTACTCTTAGTATAACACGAATTGGCAATTAGGGTTAACAGCATAATACTTTTAATTTGTAAAGTTTATGTAAAAATTCGGTTTTTGTAAATCTGAGATGAACTATTGTCAATAAAACATAAAAGAGCCTACATCTGAGGTGTACATTTCCTCTGATGCAGGCTCTTTTCGTTCGTTTTTTTACAAACTATAAATCAATATTTTATGAAAAACACTAACCGGTTTTACATTATTTTTTTACACGAACACGTTCAATTGTCGGATTACCGTTTTGTCCGTACGAATATTTAAGAGTAACCATATTACGTCGCTCGCTGCTGCCAAGGATACGATATGATGGTTCTATGTACTGTAATGGGGTAAGCCTCTATTGATTTAGGAGTTCTCCACATTGCTTCGCTCGCTGCAATATAGGCAAACTATCATATAACTCTAAGTATTCCAGTAGCTTAATGCGCCTTTTATTTAGAGCGTAGCCGCATTGCTTCGCTCGCTGCGGTTTGTGTTAATTAGTCACGCTGAGTACGTTCGGCTCTAATCAGCGACTACCTATCATTCTCGCTATCGCTCGAAAGAAAGTGATGCAATACGATTTGTGCGTCGCTTTGCTCCTTCAAATCGTTTGCCCTACTTTTCCCATGGCCAAGGCCTGGTCGGATAGGTAGTCAATAGAATAAAAAAGACACACCTTTCGGTGT
>OIEP01000030.1_pt1 | contig 155267 bp, 140 predicted proteins | sample 1581861 | NCBI WGS metagenome assembly OIEP01 (sample SAMN03281009, study PRJEB24777) | human gut metagenome | isolation source: fecal sample PR192 from 1 month old female Indian infant, vaginally...
GTCTTTTTTGCTCATCCATATGCAGCTTGGGAACGTGGTTCTAATGAACGGCACAACGGTTTATTACGCCGTATTATTCCCAAAGGAACTGCCATTCGTGATGTTTCAGAAGTAACTCTTCGACGTGTTACCGATTGGTGTAATGCACTGCCACGCAAAATTCTAAATTACCGGACACCACAAGAAGTATTCATTGAAGAAGTTAATAAGTTACTGGGTTTTTAAAAGTGTTCAATTTCATATTGCAATTTACTCCTGAAAAAAAGAACTTAATATTGGCATTTACAAATGAAAATATTCACAATTTGAAGGGCGAGATAATAAAACGATTTGGCTATATTCCAGAAAAAACAAGTATATTAATATTAGATTCTTTTTGTATCGTTATATTATTAAACCCTATGAAAAATATATTTTACAATTCTTTAATTCTTCGATTAAAAACTTAAGAGGAGTAAGTATTAATATACCACCTAGTTTACGAATAGAACGAAATGGGCGGATGGTTCGTAATCCTAGATATGTGTGTGATTCAGAAATTGAGCATTTTGTTACTGGAGATTGCTACTATAATTCATACCTTTCTAAATTAGCATGTAAAGTAACTAATAATCGTAAAAAAATTATTGATATAGCTTTAAAAAATCTCAGCAATTTTTATGATTGTTTTTATATAGATGAGTTTCAAGATTTCAGACAGTATAACTATGAAGTAATATCTCATATCTGTAAAACAATCAGCTCGATTTTATTAGTAGGGGATTTCTATCAACATTCTGTTTCTGGAGTTAATAATTCTGGTAAGCCGTTTAAAAAGGGAAATAGAGAAGTGACTTATGAAGAGTTCATCCATGAATTGAAAAAACTAGGTTTAGAAGTTGATAACACAACATTAATAAAGTCGAGACGTTGTGGAAATAATATTTGTAACTGGGTTAGATTACATTTGAATATTGATATTGAATCAACCGAGCATAATAATGGAGAGGTTAAGTTTATCGAGAGTGAAGATGAAGCTAAAGAAATTTTGTGTAATGACTCTATTTTAAAGTTGACATATAAAGACGAAAGTAAATATACTTTTAAGTCTATGAATTGGTCGTATTCAAAAGGAAATACCGTTGATTGTGTTTGTGTGATTTTAACTGATGCTTTTGAACATATAGATGCGGTTCAAAATATTGAAGAATTAATTATTACTAGAATTACGATTAATAAATTATATGTTGCTGCAACTCGCTTTAAAGGCGACTTGTTTTTTATAAAAAATAGTTTGTTTAAGAGAATTAAAAGTCAATTTATTAAGAATTAAACAAGTTTTTATAGAGCCAATTATAAAGCTATAATTTGAATAAAGGTTTATTCTACAGTATTATAATAATAGATATAATTTTAGAAATATAACCTTGTTTTATTGTGCTATAATAAATGTATAAAATCTATTTGTATAGAAGAGAGGTGACATAATTGGCTAAAATTGGATATTTTGTTTTATGTGAAGATGTGCAGCTAGTGGAGAGAGTAAATCATTCTGAAGGACAACCGGTGCAAGCTTTGTTTAGTCCAATTGTTGTACTGCCTTTACCTTTTATACCAACTGCTTTTACACTAGCATTTTCAGCTGGGGTAGTGGATACTAATGTTAATGAGGATCATCAGTTCAAGTTGGAAATTTTGTATTCCGGTGATTCCGATTCTGTCGTGTATAAGTACGAATCTAAACTCGAGGGTCCTAAGTTTGAAGAACTTAAGGAAAAAGGAGAGGCTAATGGATATTTGCAATTTGGTGGCCCACTTAAAAATATAACATTTCCCTATGTAGGTTTATATAAAGCTCACTTTTATTTTGATGAAGAACTTTTATCTGAATTAAATTTTAGGGTGAAAAATGATTCGGACGAGGAAAAAGGCGGTGCTTAATATGAGCTTAATTTATAGTCCTAATATAGTTCAGTCACGAGGCATTAACTCGCTCCCAAGAACATCATGGAGACAAAATTCTTTTTATGTTAGTAATAGCGTGAGAACAAGAGATATTGCGGAGATAGTATCATCTACAAATCTAAAAAATTCTAAAAGAAAGAATAAATATCAAGGTTCTATTTTGACAATACATAAAGTTGTAACCGATGCTCTAGGTCTTGAAAAATATTATAATCAATTATTATCACAGGAAGTTAATAGCGCACTTGACTATCTTGATACATTTTATTCAATGCCGGCGAGGTGGGATGGTTACACTGCGGAACTGATTAATCCGGGAATAATTAATGAGGCAAAATATTTTATTACGTTACTGCCCGTGATATTTAAATATATGACAATTTTCCCAGTTCCTAATGGTCATGTACAGATTGAATGGGAAGATGATACACATTATTTAGAGCTTGAGTTTATTGGTAATCGGCAAGTGAAAGTATTGTCTATTTCTCCGTCAGGAGAGGAGTCAGAAATTCAATTTAATTTATTAAAAGATAAAGAGAAACTTTTAAGGATGGTTGATGCTTTTGAATAGTGATAAAGATTTTTCTGAACAAGAAAAGTTATACCGAGCTATAAAATCAGGAAAGCCACAGATGTGGAAGATTCTGCCATCCGGTGAGTGGTTGCCCTCATCTGCCGTATTTAAAGATTCTAAGGGTGTATCGGTTGATAGACAAGCTAATAGAAACAATGAGGAAGCTATTAATTTTATGAAAACGTCTTTTTTAGGGGCGTCAGTAGTATCAGTTTTGGTACAAGAATGCAATCAGATTGGCTTAAGATGTGAAGCGGATCCTTTACCCGAAAATGTCTATCATTCATTGATACTGGGGGCCACTAAAATACAATTAACGGCGTCTGAAGCTAAACGATTAGCGGCAGCTGCGATTATTGAGACTAAATCAGAGGATAGTTAGCTCTATAACTCTATTAATATTAGAATTTGTGAATAGTTTAACTTCATAATATAAAAACGAACCGGATTATATATCTGGTTCATTTTTGTCTGATTGGCTATATTTTGCTATTATAGGGTGCATCAGAACTCTATTTATTCAATTCCTCTAAAATCTCCATTACTTCTCCTGGTGTATGTGCCACATGATTAGCCCCCAATTCTCTAAGCAATTCCTCATCTCTGAATCCCCAGGTAACGGCGATAGGGAGAAGTCCGGAGTTTTTAGCTGTCTGCAGATCCACCTCGGAATCACCCACATAAACAGCTTCTTCCGGTGTGCTGTTAAGTTCTTTCAAAGCGGCATTAACCATATCCGGTTCCGGTTTGCGTTTGCGATCCGGCGTTTCACCGATGGCAACATTGAAGTATTCTTTGAAGTATTGGTCATTTAAAGCAGTTACGCCTTCTTGTACTTTATTGGACACAACGGCCATTTTGTAGCCTTCTTTTTTCAGTTTGGCCAGTAATTCATAGAGTCCTTCGTAAGGTGCTGTTTTATCATTATTGTGATCCGCATAATATTCTTTTAGTTCTGCCAGCATGGTATCGAGTTTTTCTTGCGGTACGATAAGGTCGGTACCGGTGAGAACGCTGCGTTCTACCAATTTGCCGAGACCGTTGCCGACGAAGCTGCGAATTTCCGCTAACGAACGAGTCGGAAAGTTGTGTTTTTTTAAAATATAATTCATGGAATCCATGAGATCGTCCAGTGTATTTAAGATCGTTCCGTCGCAATCAAAAATTATAGTAGTGTAGCGTTTCATCAATAAATCTCCTTAATTTTTTTGTATAATATCTCAAATTTGCATACTTATTTTAGTATAGGTGAAAAAATGTGCATTGTAAACAGAATTTCCCTCATAAATTGATTGAATAGATATAGGTATTTAGTATATACTTATAAGAGATATAGGAGGAGTCTTTGATGAGTACGATGGAATTATTGCAGCCTGTAGCAAACGCATTTCGAGACCGTATAGATTTGCGTGGCAATTGGTTTTTTGCCTTTGATAAATCAAAGGATAAAACCTATGAAACCGGCGTGGCGCGACAGATGTCGGTACCGGTACCGGCGGCTTTGCAGGATTTATTTGTAAGTCCTGAAGAGCGCAACTATTGCGGTACTATGTGGTATGAACGCAATATATATATTTCGAAACGATGGCTCGGTTCGGATGTTTTTTTGCGTTTTGACGGCATCGGCAATCGTGCGGTTGTGTATGTCAACGGCATGGAGGCGGGCCGCCATGAAGGGGCGTTTGTGTCGACGGTTATTAACGTGACGCGCCAATTACGCTACGGCGAAGAAAATCGCATTATTGTAAAAGTAAATAATGAATTGTCCGCTTATACACTGCCGGCGGGGCAGTCTGTTACATCACCTAAAGGCCGTCGCATAAATCAGCCGAATTTTGATTATGAAGTACCGGCCGGTATCTATGGCAATGTTACTTTATATACTGTGCCGACAACGCGTTTGACGGATGTTATGGTTCAGACGGTTGAATTGTCTACTGAACAGGCTGTGGTGCAGTATATGGCCCATGTACAAGGCAATTGCCTGGTGACTGCAACATTACGCGATCGAGACGGTCGCATTGTGGCTACCGGTGTGGGCGGTAATTCCAAGTTGACTGTTGAAAAACCGCACATTTGGACTGTAGGGGACGGGTATTTATATACTTTGGAACTCGAAGTGAGCCGTTTGGGGAAGCAGCATGATGTGTATCATCAGCGTATAGGCATTCGTACCGTAGCGGTTGAAGGTGGTAATTTGATGCTTAACGGAACCGTTGTTCGGTTAAAAGCTACTGAGTTAGTAGCGCCGAATATGACCTTAACCGCGAATCCCGTACAGGTAAAACAACAATTTCAACAGTTGCTCGCCATGGGGGGGAATTGTATTTTCAGTAGCGGCCGTCCGGTTTCACCGGAAGTATTACAGCTGGCTGATGAAAACGGTATTCTGGTTGTGGCGGAAATGCCGGCAGCCGGCTTATTGGCTAAAGATTTGCAACCGGGTGAGGCGAACTTCAGTAAAGCCGATGTTAAATCCAGATTATTGGATACTCATAAAGACACGATAGACTCCTTAATAACTCGTGATAAAAATCATCCGTCCATTATTAGTTGGTCATTGTTATATACTCCGTTAACGATGATGAAAGAGGATGAAACATACTTGACCGATATTGCCGAGACGGCTCTTCAATGTGATTGGGAAAAACGCCCGTTAGCGCTTATTATTACTCAATCCCTCAGCGATATTTGGGCTGGGAATATGAAAGCATACTCCTTATTAATCTTAAAAACTTGGACTAAGCAATGGAATGCTGATGTTGAGCTCTTGCAAAGTACCATGTATAAAGAATTGGTTGATTGGGAAGCTAAGCAGCCGGAGAAAGCTCTTGCGGTAGTAATGGGGGCAGATTTATCTTCTCAGTGTTTCGGCATGGAACATGCCTTTGGATCGTATGCAACTTACCGCGTAGTTTCTGAAAAAGTACAGGAACTTATTACAATGTTAAGTTCAATGCCGAATGTACAAGGGCATTTTCTACAAGGTGATGCGGCAAAATTAGCCGACACATTGAAACAAAGTTGGAATTAAATATATTGAAACGCTATAATTTTTAAATTTTATATTTCTTAATAAACTAAAAGAGGAAAGATAAGTTTTGATTCTTATCTTTCCTCTTATTTTTTTATTCTGTTCTTTATGTCTATAAGTAGATTTTAAGCTTTTTCCAAAACCGTATCGTCAGATTTAGAAGGTTTATTTTCTGTAATTTCGGTAACAGAATTATTTTCAGCTAATGCCTCTAAACCCAAGCTAATGGCGATATAGTACCAATAGAGTTTCATAATAGCTGAAGCATCAAAAGTATAATCTATAAGGCCGAAGAGTAAGAGATAAGTGGTGGTCGCTAGCCGAATATACGCATATGGATTTCCTTTTAGCGTGTCTTGAAGGCTACGAGTTTCAATATAACCGAACAAGATTAAGAAGGCTAAGAGGCCTATAACACCGGACTCAACGGTAACTTGAATAAAGTTATTATGTGTATGAATCATATTTTGTGTTACTTCCGGTAACTTATATTGGGCATTATAAACTTTAGAAAATTGCCCCGGACCGATTCCAAGCACAGGATGATCTTTTATCATCATGGATGCTGATTCCCAAACAACAAGTCGATCCGCATTGGAACGGTCAGTTGTCATGTTGGTGACTGAAATAATTCGGTTTTGCATGTTGGGGCTGGATGCCATATAACCACCGATAATAGCGGCTAAAATAAGGCAGGCAATAGGGAAGTATTTATTCTTACGCCAATATTTAAAGGAGAAAAATGGTGTAAGTGCTAATAACAACCAACTGGCACGACTTTGCCCACCAAATAGTCCGAGAATACTTATTAGTATGGAGATAACAGATAATTTTCGTAACCTCATAGGAAATACCGTTTCTGCCATGATAATTACTTGAATCGGAATTGTCATTGTTAAGATAGCTGCTAAGTTTAACGGATTGTTACTGAATCCCGATGGACGTGGATTTTTTAATACTACATGCTGGAAAAAGGTGAGCAGTGAATCGATATTTAAAGATACAAAGACAGCGCCTAACAGCCAATACATGGATTTTTTACTTTTGGCACAAAAAGGAATTATAAATAGCGGTAACGCACGATAAAGCCATGTTTCGAATAATGTTTTTATTGAACGCCCTAAGTCATCGCTGATTAATACCGAAGGAATTATAAGAATCATAGCAAGCCCTAAGATTTTAAAATAGGGCAGGGCTTTTTTTACCGCATAATTATCTTTTAAGGTATGACTTCTATATTGCTTATATAGACTGATTAGAAAAAATAAAATTGCCAGTCCATACAGTATATTTCCGGCACCCATAGATATTCTCTGGGTAAAGATGGATGCACCTATGAAAAAAATTGCATAGGATTCAGTAGTTAACTTTTTGAAAAAACTCATTATAAGACTCCTAATTATTTAGCTAATATTTTCTTATATACGGAAATTAAATTATTAGCTGTTTTGTCATTCGTGAACTTAGCCATTACAGTTAAATGTGCTTGTTCTTTAATGTGGTTAATTTCTTCCGGATGATTAATGGCGAACTCAATTTCGTTCGCTAAGGTTGTTTTATTAAATGGATCCAGAATTCGACCGTCGACTTTATCCGTAATAATTTCACTTTGAGCGCCACTGTTAGTTGTGATTGTATATATTTTACTATACATTGCCTCACAAAGAACTAAGCCAAAACCTTCTTTTACTTGTGACGGTAGCACAAAAATCTGCAGATTTTTATAAAAGTTACCCATGTTATTTACCAGGCCGAGAAATGTTACATGTGATTCTAATTGTTTAGCGTGAATTAATTTCATTAATTCACGGTCGTATTTCTTATCAGGCATGCCGGCCAAGAGTAAATGAATTTGTGGATATTTGGTTTTAAGATGATTTATACTTTTTACTAATAGGTCTATACCTTTATTTTTAGCTAAGCGCCCTGCATAGCCAATATAAAATGGATTGTCTAAGTTAGGTAATGGTAGTATTTCATTAGGATTTTCATTTAATCTTTCAGGCAAAATACCATTATAGATTAGATGTAGTTTATGTTGTTGAGATATTTCTAAGGACGCTTTTTGCAAATTATATACTAAATTAGAAATGCAAATGATAGCATCCAGTTGGGTAATCAACCATTTGTGATAACTGTCACTTTTTCCTTTAGTGGCACTATGTTTAAATAAAACGACCGGTATATGAAGGCTCTTTTTTAGGAGTATACTAAGTAAAGCCATTTTACCGCTATGTACATTAATGATATCAATGCCTTCTTCTTGAATAACCTTTTTAAGGTGACTGAATGCCATTAAGCCATTCAGTTTGTAGAGCGTGGTTGGTATAACCTTGCCAACAGATTTAAATTTATCTTGTAAGGTTATATTCTTGGTATCAACAGCAATAATGGAATCAATATTTTGTTTTTTCAAAGAGGTGGCAAGATCAAATACATATTGTTCACCACCGCCCCATACTTTAGCGCAGACTATATGTAGTACTTTCATTTTTTATATATGCCTTTCACTCGAATCAATTCCATTAGTTTAATATATTTAGTAAAAGTGTATACCGCGTGATTATATGTAAAAATAAATCCTAGTTTGCCTTCTAGAAAGCCACCGCGAAGTATCCCCATTTTAAGAAATCCCAATGAACTATGTAATATGGCTTGAAAGAGCGAAGCTCGTTTACCAGAATTATAGGCATTTTCCGCCCAAATTGATGTATACTGATTAAACTTTTGCCAATATTCTTCCCATGAACTATATGAATAGTGTTCAATATAACCGGAAAGTTTTTTGATAGGTAATTCAGTAACAGGTCGCTCGTGTACTTTATTAACCCAAGAGACTGAATCAGTTGGGAATAGTCGAGTGACGACATCCGGCTTCATAGCTCCTTTTTTTAATTCTTTACCAAAGATTACTGAATGACGTTCCATAGAGTAAGCTATATTATGCGAGGTATCATTTATAGCATTTTGAATTGCCTGAGCAAGCATTGGTGTAACGCGCTCATCCGCATCTATATATAAAATCCATGACGTAGACACATGTTCTAGTGCAAAATTACGTTGCGCTGCAAAATCGTTAGTCCATGCACGATAGGCTACAGTAGCACCCAATGATTCCGCTAACTTCACCGTATTATCTGTACTGCCGGAATCAATTATTAAAATATGGGTTGTAAAGTTTTTGATATTATCAATTAGTGCCGGTAATTGTGATTCTTCATTCTTTGTTAGGACGACAGCAGTAACATCATTCAGTAAATTAGCCATAGCTACTCCTTTCAGTATTGCTTTATTTTATTTTAGCATATTTTGATAATTAAAGGGAGAAAGTATGTTTAAAAATAAAACCACTGAGAATTAATATCTCAAGTGGTTTTATTGATATTTAAATGAGCTATCTTTATTCTTTCCCCCTAAAAAACTTCCCAATTAGAGGCATTCGTTCGCCGTCGTGACGGTTCAATCCTTTTAAGAGAACCATTACGATGACGTAAATAACACCGCCTACAAAAGCACTGATGGCCATGGCAAAGAATTTATGCATAACAGCTTCCAGCGGCGGGTAGAGGAAGAACATAGCCACGCCCATAACGATGGCGCTGATGATGTTTTTCCAAAGTAGGGAAAAATCAAGGAAATATCCTGTATATTTTTTGATCCAAATTAAGTTTAAAAGGGCAGCCACACCGATGTCGGCAACAGTTGCATAAGCAGCCCCGCTGATGCCGAGCCAAGGAAGAGCGGTTAAGTTCCAGTTCAAAATTACTTTGGAAATAGCGGCAATCCCCATGTTAATTACCGGCAGTGTCGGTTTGCCGAGACCTTGTAAAACACCGGTTGTTACTTGGTGCATACCAAGGAAGAAAATGGCAATAGCCGTAATCTGTGTAGCTTCGGCGGCACGCGGTGCGTTATAGATAACGCTTACTACCGGTTCAGCCAACACGTAGAGCATTAAGGTAAATGGCACAGTTGACATAAAGGTAATGCGCATAGCACCGGCCGTGCGGTAGTACACGCCTTTTTTGTCGCCCGTCGCATTTGCATTGGAGATGGCCGGTACGATGCTGGTTGCCAAAGCAGCCGTAATAATTGTGGCTAAGTTGATGAGTGGCACCGCCATACCCGTTAAATAACCGAAGAGTTCGGTTGCTTGGCTAGTGGTAAAACCGGCTACTTCCAAACGACGCGGCACGATAAACAAATCAAGGTTTGCCACTAACGGTAACATTAAGCTGGCTAAGGAAATCGGAATGGCCAATTTGATAAGGCGTTTTATAATCGATCCGGAGGATTCGCCGGGACCTTCCGGTTGTTTATGAGCGTCTTCCGGGGATTTCGGTAATTTATAATAGTAGTACATAAGTACTAAGAGGGCACCGAAGGCACCGATACCGGCCCCCATGCTGGCACCGCCGGCGGCGGCTCCGAGACCGTAAGGAAGGAGCATATACGCAGCTCCGAGCATAACAACTACGCGTAGTAATTGTTCGATAATCTGGCTCACGGCGGTTGGTGTCATTAATTGCCAGCCTTGTAAATAGCCACGGTAACACGAAATGAGTGTTACAAAGAAAATGGCCGGAGCTAAGGCGAGTAAGGCTAAATAAGCTCGGTCATCAATGATATATCCTGATGAAATAAGCCAATCCGCACCGAACCACATCAGGATACTGAATAGCAGGCCGGTAGCAAAGAGAAGGTAGAAGGATAGTTTGAAAACCTTCTGGGCTCCGCGATAATCGAAACGGGCAAGTTTTTCCGCAGTTAAAATTGAAATTGCAATCGGAATCCCGGCACTGGACAGTTGCAACGACAAGAGGTAAATAGGAAATGCCATCTGGTAAATCCCAATACCTTCACCGCCGAGTACACGGGACAGCAGAATCCAGTTGATGCTGCCGATGGCCTTGACCACAAAGCCGGCAATGGTAAGAATAAGAGTTCCTTGTAAAAATCGGTTAACCATTTACTATACTCCCAACTTGATATTCATATGGTAGTTAATGTTTAAAATGTCTATTTGAGGCTGCATCAAAATTCAGCCTATCAATATTTAATTTTAACATACATTCGAGTACTATGCATTAGGATTTTGAGAAAGAAGTGATTTAACTTATGGTCAAATAGAATCAAGAGTTTCTAAAATCTCTGAAAATACTATTTGGGATTACAATTCGAATAAAGAGTAAAAAAAGACGAAAACAACAGGAATGAATGCTGATGTTTTCGTCTTTTGATTTAATATGTTAATATTTTAAGTTTATGCACTCGTTACAGACGTGTTATTCAATGATTCTTCAACAACTTTTTCTTCCGCTTCAAAGTGATGATCTTTAGTGAACACTTTAAGTGCCACAGCTACGGCCAAGTTCAATACGAACAAAGCACTGAATACGAAGAGCGGACCGCTGTAGCTGTTGGTGCTTTCACGAAGGAAGGATACGAGCATAGGACCGGCGATACCGGCGAAGCCCCAAGCAGTTAATACGCGACCGTGAATGGCGCTGAGTGCTTTGGTGCCGAATAAATCGCTGAGATAAGCCGGCATGCAGGCAAAACCGCCTCCGTAGCAGGTAATAATGGCAAATACGAGGAATTGGAAGAAGAACGAATTGCTTGTATGGCCGAGGGCAAAGAAAGCCAAGATTTCAATGAGGAAGAACAACATGTAGGTAAAAGGTCGGCCGATGTAGTCGGAAATAGTGGACCAACCGATGCGGCCAAGACCGTTCAAAAGACCGATAATACCAACCATGGAAGCGGCTTCCGTAGCGTTCATGCCTACGATTTCCTGAGCCATTGGGGAGGCTACGGCTAATAAGCCGATACCGCAAGTGATGTTGATGAAGAAAACCCACCATAAAGCACTGAACTGCCAAGTTTTCATGGCTTCGTGAGCGTTCATACCGCGATTGAAAACGGTTTTAATCGGACGGTTAGGGGTGTCGGTTTTTTCAGAATCAGTCGTTTCAGGAGCGTTATTAGCGGCAACAGTTGCCGGTGGTTTTAAGTACAACGAAGACAAGGTCATGATAATAATGTAAGCCACACCTAAGATTTGGAAAGTTTGTACTAAGCTGTAGGCTGCCGTTAAGTATTGCATTAACGGACCGGCGATTAAGGCTGCAAAACCGAAGCCCATGATAGCCAAACCGGTGGCAAAGCCGCGATTGCGCGGGAAGTATTTAACGAGAGTGGACACCGGTGTGATATAACCGACGCCGAGGCCGATACCACCGATGACACCATAGAAGATGTAGAGCAAGGTAAGGCTGTGAGCTTCTAAAGCATAGCCGGTGCCCAACATACCGATCCCGAAGAAGAGGGTACTCCATAAACCGCTCTTTTTAGGTCCCATTTTTTCAGCCACACTGCCGAGTAAACCGGCGGAAAGACCGAGGAATAAAATAGCCAAGGAGAAGGTCCAAGTTGTTTCTTTAAGGGACCAACCCATAGCAGCCATGATAGGGCGTGTTAAAACGCTCCAAGCATAGACACTGCCGATAGAAATGTGAATTCCGATAGCCGCCAAGGCAATTAACCAACGATTTCGCATACAATCATCCTTTCTGTAATGAAAGAAGTTGCTCAAAGTCTTTTCAGAAGAGTTATAAATACTTTTAAATAGGCTTTACTAGTAGTCTTTTGATGATTGAAAGGCAGGTAAAGGCTTTCAAAATATGCAAAAGACCGCCTGAGCAATCTTCTGCCCAGACGGTCGGCGTTTCTTCGCATACAATACACGTGGTTAATTCCACTAATCCGTCAGCATTGTATGTTGTTCTTAATTGTGAAGTCATTATAACAGTAAAAAAAGAAGCAGTCAATCTAAAGATTTAGATAAACTACTTCTTTTTTAGTTATGGATTATACATTTGTACATCTAATAAAGAGTTTTAGGATATATACTTTGTCAGTATTTGTCCCGACTTCAGGTTACTCGGTAGTTAATTGTGCAGTGGATTTTAAATAACTGTAGCCTGAGAGTTTTACGATTATAATTTACCGGAGGAACCCAATACGTTTTTAATTTTGTGCTGTACCATGCCTTTGATCGCATCGCGAGCAGGTCCCAAGTATTTACGAGGGTCAAATTCGGATGGGTTGTTAACAAAGAATTCACGAATGGAGGCTGTCATAGCTAAGCGAAGGTCGGTGTCGATGTTGATTTTACATACGGACATGGACGCTGCTTTGCGAAGCATTTCTTCAGGAACGCCTTGGGCGCCCGGAATGCTGCCGCCGAATTTGTTACATTTTTCAACAAATTCAGGCAATACTGTGGAAGCACCGTGTAAAACGATAGGGAAGCCCGGTAATAATTTACCTACTTTTTCCAAACGTTCGAAGTCAAGGTATGGTTCGCCTTTGAATTTGTAAGCACCGTGGCTGGTGCCGATAGCGATAGCCAAGGAGTCAACGCCGGTACGTTCTACGAATTCGGCAGCCTGATCGGGATCGGTGAAGAGAGCGTCTTTTTCACTTACGTTTACATCGTCTTCAACGCCGGCCAAACGACCTAATTCGCCTTCAACTACTACGCCGTGTGCGTGAGCATATTCAACAACTTTTTTAGTCAAAGCCACGTTGGTTTCAAAATCATGTTTGGATCCGTCAATCATAACGGAACTGAAACCGCCGTCGATACAGGATTTACAGATTTCAAAGTCGTCACCGTGGTCAAGATGTAAGGCGATTGGTAAGCCCGTATCTTCAAGGGCTGCTTCTACTAATTTTACAAGATAAATGTGTTTTGCGTATTTGCGGGCACCGGCGGATACTTGAAGAATCAACGGAGATTGTTCTTCTTTAGCCGCATCAACGATACCTTGTACAATTTCCATGTTGTTAACATTGAAAGCACCAATAGCATAACCGCCTTCATAGGCTTTTTTAAACATGTCTGTTGTTGAAACTAATGGCATAGTATTTCCTCCTTGTAATGGAATACTGATAACTGATAAGGAATGTCATACATCAAGTTAAGTATAGCAAGAAGACTCTTAAACGGCTACTGCTATTTATGCATAATAGTGGGGCTCTATGACTGTATAGCTGTGGGGCACAATGAAATTTTTGTCAAAAAGAATTCTTGTTGGGGCTTAAGTACTGTGAAATCAAGGGTTCCCAGGCTTTGGGGAGCGGAGCGGTCACCGTTATGAACGTATGCGTCATAGGGTGGACAAATTGTAGCCCAATGGCGTGTAATGCTTGATTTTGAAGTAAATTGAGCGAACCGCCATAGAGGTCATCGCCCACGAGTGGGAATCCCAATTGTGACATGTGTACGCGAATTTGATGGGTTCGGCCGGTGTGAAGGACAAAGTGGACGAGGGATAGCCGTTTATGACGGGCTAAACAGGTAATGTCCGTGTGGGCCGGCTTGCCGACGGAGCTGACGGTGCGTTCGATGATACTGCCTTCTTTGCGTGCAATGGGCCAGTGAATGGTGGCATAGTCTGCCGGGAAAAAGCCTTCACACAGTGCCTCATAGATTTTGCGGATAGGCGTGTGCGTTTTGGTAAAACTGTGCTGCACTAAGGCGTTTTTGGCAATAATCACGAGGCCGGATGTGTCCTTGTCGAGGCGATGAACGGGGTGGAAAGCAGCTTGTGTTTGCTTCGTTTTTTCAAAATAATGAAAGAGTGCATTGGCTACCGTATGAAAACGCTCGGTCGATGTAGGATGCATGAGGAGTCCTGTCGGTTTATTGATTATGAGCAGGTGCTCGTCTTCGTAGATGATAGGAATTTCATAGTCCCAAGGCGTGAAGTTTGGTTCCTGCTTTGGTAAGTAAAGTGTTATCGTATCGCCGGGCACGACTAAACTGTGCCATGAAGAGGTTTGATTATTTACATAAACGAGGCCTTCTGTCCGTAAACGACGCCGCATGGCCTGTGATACGCCGGCTCCACGCACTAAATGATTGATGGACAGGCGCATTGCCTTTGGAGCATTTGGCTTAGCTGGAACAACTAAATGTAAAAGCGGCTCGCCGAGCACGGCTGTATTTGCCGGTTCTTTTGTATTTGTGCGGCTGTCATTTTCGATGGCTGTATTTTGTTGTAATGTGTTTTTGGCAGTCGTGGCTGCCTCTGGTGTCTGTTTCATATCTCTATTGTAGCAAAGGTATAAAAAAATTTCATACAAAGTTCAATTTTCCAAACCTTTCTATGTGAGGAACGGGGCCTATATGATATAATAATAGTACTATTTAAAAAGCAAAGGAGGCATATACATGGCCAAAGATTGTTCGTTTGACGTAGTGTCTGAAGTAAATATGCAAGAAGTTGATAACGCAGTTAACCAAGCAAAAAAAGAAATTGGTACTCGTTATGATTTTCGCGGCAGCAAATCCGAAATCAGTCTTGAAGGGGAAACTATTAAGGTGATTTCTGATGATGAATATAAATTAAACGCCGTAATCGACGTTATTAAAGGCAAGATGGTTAAGCGTAATGTGGCGCTTAAGAATCTTGATTACGGTAAGGTGGAACCGGCATCGGGAGCTACCGTTCGCCAGGTGATTACCATTAAAAAAGGTATTTCTAAAGAAACCGCTAAAGATGTGGTTAAATTAATTAAAAATATGAAACTTAAAGTAACGGCACAGATTATGGAAGATCAAGTGCGTGTTACCGGCAAAGATAAAGACTCCTTGCAAGAAGTTATTCAAATGTTGAAACAACAGGATTTACCGGTAGAATTGCAATTTGTAAATTTCCGCTCCTAAGTAGAGCCCACAAGAGCAGCGTAATATTGCTGCTCTTTACCATGATATCAAGCTGTGAAAGATTCTTTCACTAAAGGAGGTATAAATGGATATTGAGGCTATGCGAGGCGGCTATACGACCGGTTCCTGTGCCACGGCCGGTATGAAGGCAGCTTTAATGGCATTGTTGCAGGAAGAGTATCCGACTCGTGTGACGGTGATTAATCCGCAAGATACGCCGATTGAAGTGCCGGTTAAGTCGGTAGAGGTGCTATCCGATACTGAAGCGCGAGCTACTGTGGTTAAAGATGGCGGCGACGATCCGGATGTAACACACGGCACCGATGTGGTGACTACGGTACAGCTGACGGATGACGGCACGTTGCAGTTTCGAGCCGGTTTCGGCGTCGGCACTGTAACGAAACCGGGCTTGGCTATGCCACCGGGAGAACCGGCCATTAATCCGGGACCACGCATCATGATGACCACCGTATTTAATGAGTTTTGCACGGCCGGTCAAGGCGTTATCGTGACGGTATCGGTGCCAAACGGGGAAGTACTGGCGAAGAAAACGCTGAACAGTACGCTCGGCATTGAAGGCGGTATTTCCATTATCGGCACAACCGGGATTGTGAAGCCCATGAGTGAAGAAGGTTTTAAAAACTCTTTGGTACCTCAGCTCACAGTTATGAAAGCGGCCGGTTATGAAACGGCTGTGTTGGTACCGGGGCGTATCGGTCAGGAATTGGCCAAGAATGTGCTGGGAATTGCCATTAATCAGATGGCGGAAACGTCTAATTTTATCGGCTTCATGCTGGAGCAATGCGTGAAAGCCGGTTTTAAAAAGATTGTTATTATCGGTCATATCGGTAAGATTATAAAACTCGCGTCCGGCAGTTTTCATACCCATAATCGTATGAGTGACGGCCGAATGGAGACTCTCGTAGCCTATGCGGCACTGGATGGTGCTTCTACTAAAGTGGCTAATGAAATTATGGAGTGTCGCACCACGGAAGCGGCTATGCCGATTCTGGCACGCGAGCATTTGACGAGCGTTTATCAGCGTGTAGCAGACAGAGCATCTATGCGCTCGGAACGCTATATTGCGAATGAGGCGGAAGTCGGTATTATTATTGCTACGTTGGACGGCGAAATTTTGGCGGTCGATGAAACGGCTAAGCGTATCGGAGGTGAAGAGCATTGGCAAATACCCTCTACGTTGTAGGTATCGGCCCGGGGAATCCCGATTATGTGGTACCGCGCGGTCTTAAATTAATTGAAGAAGCCAAGGTACTCGTCGGGAGTGAACGGTCTTTATTGGATTTTGCTCACGAAGGGCAGCTCACGCATTCGGTTACCGGTAAGCTCACTGAATTAGCTCTTTGGATTGAAGAACAGCTTAAGAGCCATGATGTAGTTGTCATGGTAAGCGGTGATACGGGCTATTACAGCTTATTGCCGTATCTTAAGAAGAAGTTCCCTGATACGCCGATTGATGTGGTGCCGGGCATCAGTTCCATGACCTTTGCCTTTGCTCGTATCGGCGAAGTGTGGCAGGATGCGGATTTGTTGAGTTTTCACGGTCGTGTCCCGAAAGAGGAATCACTTCGTTATGAAGCGGGGCGTAAGCTTGGCTTTTTGACGGATAAGGAACATAATCCGGCGGCGATTGCTCAAATTTTAATGGAGCACGGCTGGCCGGCCGATACGAAGTCGGTGGCTTTAGAACGACTCAGCTATGAAGATGAACGAATTGAGCACGGTACTTTGACGGATATCACAAGACTTTCGGGTTTTGAGCATTCCGTATTTATAGTGCTGGGGTAAACTTAGGATTATCGGTGAGCGTTGAAGCTCATTTATGACTTTTGAATCTTAATATATTAAGGAGGTATCCATGCGGCATTTTTTCGGCATTGAAGATGAAGAATTTATTCGCGGCGATGTGCCTATGACGAAGCGCGAAATTCGTATGGCCGTACTCAATGAAGCGCGTGTGCAGGAGGACAGTTATGTTCTTGATGTTGGCGCCGGTACGGGTTCCATTTCCATTGAAGCGGCATTGGGGGCACCGCAAGGGCATGTATATGCTATTGAACGTTTTGCCAAGGGCATCGAACTTATCAAGGCGAATATGACGAAGTTTGGTGTTAATAATTTAACGGTAATCGAGGCAAAAGCACCGGAAGGCATGGAAGATTTACCGGCCCTTGATGCCATCATTATCGGCGGCAGTGCGGGCGGTATGGATGCGATTCTCGATGAATCCGAGCGCCTCTTAAAACCGGGTGGCCGTCTTGTCGTAACGGCGGTAACCATGGAAACCGGTTACACGATTTTGAAAGCGTTAAAAGGTCGTCCTTTCACCTATGAAGGCTATCAGATGCAAATTAATCGTTTCCGTAAAGCCGGTCCGTATCATTTGTTGAATCCATTGAGTCCGATTTTTATTGTAACCGCAGTTAAACAGGCTGAGACCGAAACGGCTAATGCTGAAGAAGCAACTAAATAGGTTACTGAGAACAGATATAAATCGTTCGTCTGAATATGTCGTTTAGGCGGATGAAGTATATATAACTTGAGGCCGTAAGGCCGGGGAGGTAAACTGTCACATGAGTACAGATAAAACAATGTCGGGCGATACTGCCATGACGAATCAAGAAGTACCGGTAGTTCATTTTGTGGGGGCCGGCCCGGGGGATCCGGAGCTGATTACCCGCAAAGGTTATCGTTTGGTCAGTGAAGCGGATATCGTAATTTACGCCGGTTCTTTGGTAAATCCGGATATTTTGGCGGCTTGTAAAAAAGGTTGCGAAATTTTTAACAGTGCAACCATGAACCTCGATGAAGTAATCGAAGTTATGAAGCGCGGTGCCGCGGAAGGCAAAGCCATCGTTCGTTTGCACACCGGTGACCCTGCTATTTACGGGGCCATTCAGGAACAGATGGACCGCTTGAAAGAATTGAACATTACCTATGCGGTAATTCCGGGCGTAAGTTCGTTCCTTGCTACGGCGGCTGCTTTAAAACAGGAATACACCTTACCTAATGTATCCCAAACAGTTATTATTACGCGTATGGAAGGCCGTACGCCGATGCCACCGAAGGAAAAATTGGGTATGCTCGCCGCTCATGAAGCAACCATGTGTATTTTCCTCAGTGTGCAGATGATTGATAAAGTAGTGGAAGAACTTGTTAACGGCGGTTACAGCCCTAAGACGCCGGTTGCGATTGTGGTAAAAGCATCCTGGCCGGATCAACGCATCATTCGCGGCACTTTAGAAACGATTGCCGATATCGTGAGTCAGGAAGGCGTATTGCGTCAGGCCATGATCGTGGTAAGTAAAGTTCTTGACAGTGATTATGAATTGTCCAAGTTGTATGACAAGGGCTTTAGTCACATGTACCGTAGTGCCAAGGACTAATAGCGGAGAGTGAGTACTTTGGATATACAGGATAAAAAACCGACCCTAAAAACGTTTATTCAATATTCGACCGTTTTCGAACAGATTGGTATTATTTCCGTAACGGCTCACGGCGCCAAGTTGGGGCAGCGTTTGCGCAAGTATTTCCTGGCGACATCGCATCATATGGTTGAATGTTTTGAAAAAGAAGGCCGTCAAAGTGGGGAAGCGGCTACGCTGTTCAGCTCCATGAAGCCTCATATGGAAACATGGTTTAAGACCTATGATAAGCTGCTTTTTATCATGGCTACGGGTATTGTGGTGCGTATGATAGCCCCGTATATTAAGCATAAGTCGGAAGATCCGGCGGTGGTGGTCATGGATGAACAAGGGCATTTTGCCATCAGTTTATTATCCGGTCATTTAGGCGGCGCCAATGAATGGACGGCGGAGATTGCTCAGGTTATCGGCGCTACGCCGGTTATTACGACAGCTACCGATGTGAATGGTATTCCGGCGCCCGATGTATTGGCGCGTAAGCTTGAATGCAAGGTGGAAGATTTTGACGCGTTGCGTGAAGTCAATTCGGCTCTCGTAGCCGGTGAAACGGTGAAATATTATGTAGATGATACGCTGTATTTTTTCCATCAGTATGAAGCGGCAGCGAAGGCACAGGGGATTACGCTCATTCGCTTCAACCCGCATACCGTTATGGGCAAGTTCTTATGCGAAGAAGGCGGTGAAAACGTAGCGCGCGTTATCATTACCGATTTATTCCTGCCGGTAGGACCGCGGACGTTGGTACTGAGACCGCCGACTATGGTGGTAGGTATCGGTTGTCGCCGCGATACGCCCAAAGAATTAATTTTGGAAGCGATTAAAGATTCACTGCTGAATGTGAATCGCTCGCCTAAGAGTGTGGCTGCCGCCGCTTCGGTGAATGTCAAATCCGATGAAGTCGGTTTGCTGGCGGCTGTAGAAGAGTTACAATGGCCCATTCATTTTTTCACACAAGAAGAAATGGCGCCTTTTATAGAAGCAAGTCATATTGAAGAATCTAATTTTGTTAAACAGACGATAGGAGTAGGCAACGTATGCGAAACAACAGCACTATTACAGGCCAAGAGCCAAACATTACTACAAAAGAAAACGGTGTATCCGCGAACAACGGTAGCCATCGCCCAGGTACAATCAAAGTAATCGGTATCGGACCGGGCAACGAAGAATTCATGACGCCGCAAGCTCGCGAAGCTATTTTGGCGGCTGACCGTGTGGTAGGGTATTTGACATACCTCGACCTCATTGCCGATTTAATTGCGGATAAAGAAAAAGTGGGCACCGCTATGATGCAGGAAGTTGACCGTTGTCAACAGGCTGTAGACTTAGCCATTGAAGGCCACGAAGTAGTGGTTATCTCCAGCGGTGACTCCGGCATCTACGGTATGGCTGGTCTCGTTATGGAACTGGCCAACAAAGTACCGGCCGAACAACGTCCTCAAGTTGACATTGTGCCGGGTCTCAGCGCCGTTAATGTGGCTGCTGCCGTATTGGGTGCTCCTTTGATGCACGACTTCGCCGTTATTTCCTTGAGCGACCTTATGACGCCTTGGGATTTAATCAAAAAACGTGCCGATTTGAGCGCTGAAGGGGATATGGTTATTGCCCTTTATAATCCTCGCAGTAAAAAACGTGTAACTCATTTGGATGAAGTACGTGAATTGGTTCTTAAACATCGCGATCCTAAAACACCTGTGGGTATCGTACAAAAAGCCGGTCGTCCGGGCCAACATATGGTAATTTCCGACTTGGAAAACTTCACTAAAGAAGAAATCGATATGCAGACTTTGGTTATCATCGGCAACAGCCAGACCTATGTTGAAAACGGTCGCATGATTACGCCTCGAGGCTATAAATTATGATTTGGGTCATAGCGGGCACATTAGATGGTCGCAATTTAGCAGTAACCGTTCGTGAAACGACGAAGGAACCTGTATTCGTATCGGTCGTCAGCCAATATGGGGCGCAGCTCGCGGCTCACGAAGGCATCGAAGTACATACGGGGCGTCTCGACAAAGAGGCGATGAAAGAGATTATTGCCGATAAAAATATTCGTCTTTTGATTGATGCCAGTCATCCGTACGCGGCCGTAGTTACTGCTACGGCACGGGATGCGGCGGCTGAAATGAATATTCCGTTCCTTCGTTTTGAACGCAAGGAAGTACCGTTGCCTGACTATGATAAATTACATCATGTAAGCAACGAAGCAGAAGCGGCTCAATTGGCCGGTGAACTGGCTAGCGGGCTTAATAAGCGAGTCTACTTGACGACGGGCAGCAAAACCATGGGGATTTTTGCGAAAGCGGAAGCCCTTCGGGATATTGATGTTTGGACGCGCGTGTTGCCGACGGCGGAAGTGCTTGGCATCATGGAAGACCTCGGGGTGTCGCCGAAACGGATTATTGCCATGCAGGGGCCGTTCAGTTATGATATGAACAAAGTCATGTTCGCCGATACAAAGGCGGATGTGGTTGTTATGAAGAATTCGGGCCTCGTAGGCGGTTCCGATACGAAACTTCAAGCGGCTATTGATTTAGGTTTACATATAATTGTTATTGATCGTCCGGAGCCTGCCAAAGGGGCTATGACCATTTCTACGGCTCAGGAGTTCTGTGATTTATGGGAGGACAAGACAAGTGGAGTACATTAAAAATCCTAAAGCTATTGAAGATAAAAGTATGGAAATCATTTATCCATACGTTAAAGATTTAAATCTTACCGATGATGAAGTGCGTGTATATTCCCGCACCATCCATGCATCCGGTGACGTAGAATACGCTCAGCTCGTGCGTACCAGTCCCGATGCGGTAAAAAAAGGAATTGAAGCGTTGCAAAACGGTGCTCATGTGTACTGCGACGTAGAAATGGTTCGCACCGGTATCAATAAACCGGCCTTAGCCCTTCGCGGCAGTGAAGTACATTGCCTCATTAAAGATGAAAAAGTTGCTGAATTGGCTAAAGAATTGGGTGTAACCCGTTCCATCGCCGCTATGCGTACGTTCGGTAAACAATTAGACGGTCAGATCGTTGCTATCGGTAATGCACCAACTGCTCTTTATGAAGTATTGCGTCTCGCCTTGGAAGAAGGCGTTAAACCGGCTCTTATTATCGGTATTCCGGTAGGCTTCGTCGGTGCTGCTGAATCTAAAGATTATTTGATGGAAGTATCGCCGGTACCGTACATTACGGTAAAAGGCAATAAAGGCGGTAGCCCGATTGCCGCTTCCGTTGTAAATGCCTTACTTTATACCGGCGTAAAACGTGACGGTATGTTGTTTGTGCAAGACAACGAGTCCAAGAAAAATGACTAATCAGAGTAATTATCCGCAAGAAGCGAGTACCGTAAACAAAGGCGGCCGGTCAAATGAACGTCATCGCAATGTGACGCGCAGTTTTATAGTACTCAGCTTTTTGGCATTGGCTGTTGCCGCTATGATTATTTCACTTGTGTTCGGTTCAGCGGATATAACTTTGAGCAAAATTTGGCAAACCTTATGGAGCTCCGAACTAAAAGATACACAGGATATGGTTATTTGGAATATCCGTTTTCCTCGTAATATTGTAGCCGCCTTAGTAGGTGCCAATTTGGCGGTAGCCGGTGCCATTTTGCAGGCTGTTATGAAAAACCCGTTGGCTGATCCTCAGATTGTGGGGGTTTCCTCCGGTGCCGGTTTGGCCGGTGTTATTATCCTGATTCTCTTCCCAAGCTGGGAATATTTGGTACCGCTGGTGGCCTTCGTAGGTGCTTTGGCGGCAGCTCTTATGGTATATGCCTTAGCTTGGAAAAACGGAATTCGACCGACCCGTATTATTTTGGCCGGTGTGGCGGTAGCGGCCTTTTTAGGCTCCGGTATTTCCGCTTTACTGGTGTTCTACGGCGACCGCGTGCAAGGTGCCTTACTGTGGATGGTAGGGGGCTTATCGGCACGCAGTTGGCCACAGGTATATCTGTTGGCACCGTACACGGTTATCGGTTTAATTACGGCCTTCTTGGGCTCACAGCGACTCACAATTCTGAGTCTTGGTGATGAAACCGCCAAGGGGTTGGGTTTGCCGGTAGAACAGACGCGTTTTACTATGACGGCAGTGGCTGCTTTTTTGGCGGCCAGTGCGGTCAGTGTGGCCGGTCTTATCGGGTTTGTGGGGCTTGTCATTCCTCATGTGGCACGTATGCTTATAGGAACTGATTATAAATTCTTACTGCCCGGTTCGGCGTTCTTGGGGGCCGCTGTTCTTGTTATCAGCGATACGCTGGGACGTGTGCTTTTTAGCCCTGTAGAAGTGCCGGTTGGCATTATCATGGCCTTCTTCGGTGCGCCGTTCTTCTTATATTTGTTGCGGAGGGATGCTTAATGACTATGAGTAATCAAGTACAAATATCTGCAGCAACAGGAACGGTTCCGGCTATTGCTGTTGAAAACATTGTGGTTTCCTTTGAACAAAAAGATGTGTTGAAGGGCATTACCTGGGAAGTGCCGACCGGTGCAATTACGACGCTTATCGGACCTAACGGATGCGGTAAAAGTACACTATTAAAATGTATTACCGGCAGTGTTAAGCCGATTAACGGTACCATTTATATCAGTGGTCAAAAAGCATCGTCCTATTCGCCACGTTCCTTGGCACAGCGGATGGCCTTCTTACCGCAATCCCCGGAAGTTCCTCGCGATATGGTGGTGGAAGAACTCATTTATTGTGGGCGTTTTCCGCATCAGAATTGGTGGCGTAATACGGCTGGTGAAGACCGTAAAGCCGTGGAAAGTGCTATGGCGGTAACAAAAACGACGCATTTGCGTAACCAACCGGTGTCATCATTATCCGGTGGGGAGCGACAGCGCGTTTGGATTGCGATGGCCTTGGCACAGGAACCGGATATTTTGCTCTTGGATGAACCGACGACGTATCTGGATATTAATCATCAGTTCGAAGTGATGGAATTGCTCCGTCGTTTGAATCGCGAACAAGGACTTACCGTAGTTATGGTGCTTCATGAACTTAATCAGGCCGCTCGCTACTCCGATCAGGTGGCGGTGCTTCATCAAGGGCATTTGGCAGCTATGGGCAATCCAAAGACGGTTATGACGGCTGAACTTTTGAAAACTGTATTTTCAGTGGAATCTGTTATCGAAGAGGGCCCCGATAACAGCCCGTATATTAAAATCGAAGGGCTTGTGCCGTAAGCTGAGTGATTCGATTGTGGGAATAACAATCGAATACCGCTAGAATAGCAATAACATAGCAATAACATAACAGAACAGGCGATAGAATCTTATAATTGCCATTAAAAAAGAGGCGTTACCGAACGGTTGATGAATGTCATCAGCGTTCGGTAGAGCCTCTTAGTTTTTTTGTATGGTACAGAATCTGTTGGTTTTAGCTATGTATCAAATTAGAATGTTACATCGATGCCGTAGGCCATTTTTACAAGTTCTGCCATAGCGTCCGGCGTATGCAAGCCCGGATTCAATAAGAACCAATTGGATGGCAAGTAGAATACCTTTCCGTTTTTAACAGCTTTTAAATTCTGCCAAGCAGGATTGCTCGTCATTTCTTTTTCCATTGTTTTGGTTATTTCGTCTTTTTTGCCCATTGTAGCGATGAAGATGATGTCAGGATCGTCTGAAGCCAAGGTTTCTAAAGAATATGGAATCGTTTTGGCGGATTTGTCAAAATCGCCATGTTGTAATACCACATTCTGCATGCCCAATTCTTCAACTATAGCGGCTGTTACAGCTAAGGTGGTTTCGGCGGTTACGGCTTTACCGGTAGCGCGTAATACGGCTACACGGGCAGGGGGTACATCTTTAATGGCTGCTTTTACTTTGTCAATTTTACCGTTATATTGAGCAATGACTTCTTTGGCTTTATCTTCGTGATTTGTCAATTGGCCTAAGAATTGTAAAAGAGGCACATTGTCTTTAATGCCGTCATAGGCAATTAAAATATACGGTAATTTATTGCTCTGTAATTGACCTTCATATTTACCGTGCTGATTGCTGAGGCCGATTACCAAATCCGGTTTTAAGCCTAAAAGTTGTTCCATGTTGATGTTGGCGGTTTGACCCAAGGATGGTAATTCTTTAAGATTAGCCGGCAATTCATCGGTTGTTTCTACTCGACTTACGGACTTACCGTCAACGGCGTCAAGAAAGTAGAGTAGGGAGTTGGACAATACGGCGATTCGTTCGGGTTTAGCCGGTACCGTATACGTTTGATCTTTGTACGTCAGAGTACGGGTTTCATTAGACGATGTTGAGTCTGTTTTGCCACAGCCGGCAAGGAGGGTCATAATGACTGTCATCGCCATTACAATGATGGTTAAACGTGAAAATTTTTTCATAATACACCTGCCTGATAGATTATAGCGAATTTAGTTCGTAAAGATAGAAGTACGATTACATGTTGTACTGCTTATTTGTACTATACCACAGGTTGTATCGCTTGCCTATGGCTTTAATATAGTTGAATTCCGTAAAAGACAATTTTAATGGCTTTACAATTTATAAGACAATCAAAAGAGGCTGCAAGTAAAATGTGATATACTCTACATTTTCTTACAGCCTCCTTATTATTTGACTTAACCCTTACGGTAAAAAGTAACGGGTTGGTTACTTATCTTATTTAGCGTCGTTTTCAAGGGCTTCCCAAGCTTCTTGAGCATGAGCGGCAAACAAGTCACGGACTTTTTGATTTTCGCCAAGACCATGAATGTAAGTGTCTACTTTGAAGCCGTCAGCCATCAAGATGGATTTATGGGAATCAGGTTCGTCACCGGACATATCATTGTTAGCATGGTCACCGGCTACCATCATGAATGGCATAAGGGTTACATGGTTAATGCCTTTAGCTTTTAATTGAGGGATAATGTCTTCAAGACTTGGCCAACCTTCTACAGTGTAGATGTAAGTGTTTTTAAGACCTGCAGATTCCAAGCGATCTTGGATTACAGCGTAGTAAGCGTTGGAAGGATCAGGAGTACCATGAGCCATAATAAGAACAGCGTCTTTAGGACCAACTTTAGGGAACTGAGTAGCTACAGCTTGTACTGTTTTAGCGATATCGTCAGTTTGACCTTCCTGGCCCATCCAGTACATGAGTGGTGTACCGAATGTCATTTTTTTGAAGTTATGTTTGTACTGGTTGTAAACAGCGGTTTTGTAGTTGTATTCGATACCAGGGATTACGTCAAGAGTTGCCAAAGCAACGCGAGTGTAACCTTCAGCTTTTAATTGATCAAGAGCTTCTTCAGGGGTAGGGTAAGTGATACCTTCTTTAGCTTTGATGCGGTCGATAATGATATGGGATGTGAAAGCAGTTACTACTTTTACGCCCGGATGTTGTTCCTGAATTTCTTTAACGGTAGCACCAATTGTTTTAGCACGAGTGTCAGTGAAAGTAGTACCAAAGCTCATTACTACGATAGCATCTTTGTTTGGTGCTTTAGCCAATACAGAATCGGTTGTGTTGTAAGTACGAACACCGATTTCAGTTGCTTCCAATAATGCAGGTGTAGCCGTTGTTACTTCATCACTTAATTTGTAAGCTGCATCTGCTTGGGTACCAAGGAATCCGAAACCTGTTAATGCGGCCACTGCCAACGTTGTAGCTAATGCTTTCTTGAAAATTTGTTTACTCATTTCATTCACTCCTCGTGATAAAAAGAAGATTAAAAAAATAAAACTAAAAAATAAAATTAAATACAAAAAAACCTCTGCCCACGCGAGCAGAGGAATAATACACTAGTGATGCTAAGCACCTGACGGAAATCATTAGATAATAAGCTTAATAAAGTTTATTATAAATGTATAAATTATTGTATGTCAGTGTATAGTACAAGTAGTGACATTGATTAACCTCGCCATCGTTCGTGGGTTATCGGCAATCCATCAAGGCAGGTCTTCTGGCTCAAGTTCAACGCAACAATCACCTTCCCGGAAAGTTCCAGTGGCATCTTGATTGTGCTCCCTCTTACAGCGGCGGGACCGCGGCAGCTTTTACTGCTCTTCTCTTTTAAGTCGTGCACCTTGAAGGTCGTATTCATTTGATAATCATTATAGTGGAATAAATGTCCACTGTCAATGCAATACCGGGTAGGGTATACCTGGGGAGAATGAGTAATAACTTTTGGTTATTTGTGTCGTACTTTTTTGTTTATACATAGGCAAAGCCGGCAAAGTTTGGTACTATGAATATAGAATATTATTTGTCATACGGCAATTGTACTCTATGATTAATGACAATTATATTACAAAGGAGGTCCATATAATGGATCAATTTACAAATGCTGCCGGTCCTCGTGAAGTATCGGAATCGGTATATGAAGTGGCGTTTACGCCTGCATTGGAACGTGAAGAATATCAAACAGAACCGTTACATTCTAAATTATTGGAATTGCAACAGGCCATGGGTGAAGATGATTTCAACGAATATATTAACAGTTTATTACGTATCACGTATAACGGTAAGCAATTGTGGCTCATCACGAAGAGTGAACGTAAACGTACCTTAATTGAAGGTAAATATTTGCCTATGATTGCTGAAATTTTTGGTGTTGTAGCACCGCGTGTGTTCTCGCAACCTTAATTGTTATCAGTAAAGCTATAGCATTTTCAGTTAGTTATACATATACGGATTATTTATTAAGTATTGAATTACATAAATAATGTATATAGTTGCATAAAGATTCAAAAGCGTAGGATGTTAATCATTTAGTAATGTCAGTACCTGACTATGACCGTGGTTAGTACAGTATTATCTGAATTATTAATATAATACCTGCAAACAAGTGGTAGACTTTGTATTTGTAACTTACGATAAATCTTCTTTAAATCGATGAAAATAGAAGTAAATCGTTAAAGATAGATTTAGTCGATGAAAATATAATTAAATTTTTGATTTATCGTTGATAATCACTGATAAAGTTAAAAATGAGAGAAGTTCTCATTGACTGAAAATAAAATCTAACGTATCATTATACCAACAAATAATAATCAACATATATTTCGAATGTTTTCGATAATGTGAAATATGACAAACTTTTGTCTGATTAAGATGTTCGATTATGGTAACAGGTTAGAGGTATTCTTGATATCGGAGGATTTTAAATATGAGTACAAAGGGTATTATCTTAGCAACATTTGGTTCAATTTACGGCGAAGCCGTCGAAAAATCCGTAGGCATAATGGAAGCAAAGATTAAAAAATCATATCCCGATGCCGTGATTCGCCGAGTTTTTTTGGCTGAAGCATTGGTTGAGAAGTGGAATGAAAAATATAATAATCCGGTGCAATCCTTGGAAGCAGTGTTGGCCGAATTTAAGAATACCGGCGTGCGCGATGTTTTTGTCTTACCGTTTGCCTTAGTAGCCGATCAATGTTATCAAAAGATGCGCAAAGCTATCGCCGTATTTACCTATAACATGGAGCGTAATGCTATGCGGATTCACGTAGGAAAACCGTTATTGAGTTCCTTAGGTGTGAAAAACTACGCTGATGATTATGTGGCGACCATTGATGCCATCATGAAACATGTAAATATTCGTGCTTTAAATAAATCCATCTTATTGATGGCTAACGGCCAAAATCAATTGGAATTCAGTGCTTTGCAGTTGAAATGCCTATATGGCAACGGCCAGAATGTAGCGGTATTTACATCTAACGGGTTCCCGAACTTCAAACAGGCTTTAACTTTGCTCGATCGTTTGGATCATAAGGAAGTATTGGTAGTGCCGTTGGCGCTTATCGGGTCAGAACACTTAATGGATTATCTTGGTGGTGATCGTTCCGATTCAGTGGCTACACTGTTGACTGAACAAGGTTATGGCGTATCGATTTGGAATGAAGGCTTAGGCGAGAATCCGTTTATTCAGGACTTGTTCTTGAAGCATTTGGCACAATCCATTCGTATGATTGAGCGTAAACAGCAGGCGTATCAACAGGCTAAGTCTGAAAACGAAAGTCGTGCAAGCGTAGCTGTTTAATAAAGCTGGGCCTGAGATAAAAGATTTTAGAGTCGGTTCCATATGGGCTGTACAATATAAATTGAGAAATGATAATAAATTTAATAGTTAACGGTCCTCGCTTTGGGGACCGTTTTTTATAAAGGAGGGTCTATGAAGCAAGCTGTTTTAGTGGTGGCTTTCGGCACTACGGTGCCGACGGCAAGAACCAATCAGATTAATCCGGTGTTTGAGTTTATTAAAGATCAATACAAAGATCAAGAGGTTCGTTTAGCCTTTACCTCACGTATTATTGTTAAACGTTTACGTGAACGGGGCGAGACGATTGATACGGAACAAAGCGCTATTGAGTCACTCATTGCGGAAGGGTATGAATCAATTGTGGTACAACCGCTTCATATGATTGGCGGTGAAGAATTCGATAAACTGAAAGCCAATATTATGGCGTTTGAAGGTCAAGGCCAATTACGTCATATTGCTATCGGTCGTCCTTTATTATATTTCATTGGTCAGGAAGAACGGCCGGATGATTATGATACGTTGATTGAGCGTTTTATTAAAAAACTCAATGTACCGGAAGAAGAAGGCCTTTTGCTGGTCGGTCACGGCGGTATGGCCGCTGGTAACACGGCGTATGCGGCTTTGCAATTAAAATTGTGGCGTGCCGGTCATACCAATATTCGTGTTACCACTTTGGAATGTTTCCCACATTTAGAAGATACGGTCATTCCGTGGGAATGGCTTGACGGCAAACGTCCGGGCCGTATTCATGTGCATCCGTTGCTCTTGGTGGCCGGTGATCATGCGTTAAATGATATCTTCGGAGATGAAGACGACAGCGTCCAAAGTATGCTTGAAGAAGCAGGCTTTGAGGTGGTTCGCCACTTGAACGGTCTTGGGGAATATCGCGGTATTCAGGAAATTTTTGCTGAACATTTGGCAGATGCCATAGTCGGTCGTTATGAAAAACGAAATACTCATCGCCCGTCAATTCCTAATGTCAAGTAAATGTTAACTTGTTTATATTTTTAAAATTGGGTTTTAAAGATTCAACGTTGTGTTTTTTGCAATTTAATAAATAAGGCTTGCTCTTTAGAGCAGGTAACGCATACAATAATAAAGTATGACCATAAGCATGAATCATTTTTTATAGTTAGTTTTGTTATCAAGTGTTAAGAAAAGGAGTTTATCATGAAAGGTAAATTATTTGGTATCGGTGTAGGCCCCGGGGATCCGGAATTAATGACAGTAAAAGCAGCTCGTATCGTTGGGGAAGCAGATATTATTATTACCCCTAAAACCGAAAAGAAAGACGGTTCTGTAGCCCTTAATATTGCTAAGCCGTACATTCAGGAACACACTGAAATCGTGCCGGTAGTATTCCCAATGGTCCTTGATGACAATGCCCAGGCCGAAGGCTGGCAGGAAGCTAAAAAAATCATCGTCAGCTATTTGGAAGCAGGCAAAAATGTAGTGTTCTTGACCTTGGGCGATCCAATGTTCTACAGCACTTACATGTATGTATATCGTTTGATCGAAAACACCGGTTTTGAAATTGAAACAGTTCCGGGCGTAACTGCATTCTGTGCTATCGGCTCCCATTTAGGCTATCCGATTGTAGAAAAAGAAGAAGTGTTGGCTATTGTACCGGCTACCGCTCCTAAAGAAAAAATCGACAAAGTATTGGCTGTAGCTGATGATGCGGTCATCATGAAAGTATATCGCAACTTCCACGAAGTTCAGGAAGTTTTGAAAAAACACGATATGGCTGACGAAGCTGTTATGATCAGTCGTGTAGGTCTTGACGGTGAAGAAGTATATCGTGGTCTCGACAAATTGCCTGAAGACTTGAAATTGAATTATTTATCCACTGTATTGGCTAAGCGTAAGGATCGCTAATATTATGAAATCATATGCCATTCCGAGAGTTGTCATAGCCGGCACCAATTCAGGTGTAGGAAAAACGACCATTGTAGCCGGTTTATTGGCGGCTTTCCATGAACAGGGTAAGGCTGTACAAGCCTTCAAAGTAGGCCCTGATTATATTGACCCCGGTTTTCACAAGTTGGCCAGTGGTCGTGATTGTTACAATTTGGATACATGGTTGGTTCCGCCTCATAAAATGAAACCGTTTTTTGCCGATATGGCAGGCGATGCGGATTTGGTGATTGTGGAAGGCGTTATGGGGCTTTATGACGGTGGTCGTGAAGGCGTGAGCTCCACCGCTGAGATTGCTAAATCGCTTGATGCACCGGTAATTCTCGTTATCGACTGTAAAGCGATGGGCGAAAGTGCGGCGGCAATTGCCAAAGGTTTTAAAGAATATGACCCGGCCGTTAATTTAGCCGGCGTATTACTTAACCGCATCGGCTCGGACAATCATGAGCATATGATTCGTTCCGCCATGGAACGACTTGGCATTCCCGTTATCGGTGCTATTCGCCGCGATGAACGGATGCATTCACCGGAACGTCATTTAGGGCTTACGCCGGTGACGGAAACAGATCCGCAATCGGCGTTGACGACGATATGTGAAGCGGTGAAAGTAAGTGTTGATTTAGCGGCGTTAGCTAAGCTTGCTGAAGAGGCACCTGTCTTGATGGTACCGGAAGCAACCGTTAAAACGGTTACGGGTGAAAAAGCCAGAATCGGTGTGGCCTATGATGAGGCCTTTTCCTTCTATTATCCGGCGAGCCTTCAGGCTTTGGCGGCTGAAGGTGCCGATTTGGTGTATTTCAGCCCGTTAACTGACAGCGAATTGCCTGATGTGGATGCTTTATTCTTTGGCGGCGGTTTCCCCGAAATGTTCCTTGAAACCTTAAGCCAAAATACAACGATGGCACAGGCTGTTCGCAAGGCGGCCGCTGACGGTATGCCGATTTATGCGGAATGCGGCGGGCTCATGTATTTATGTGAAGCCGTTACCGATTTTGAAGATATTACCCGTCCTATGGTGGGTCTTGTACCGGCTAAAAGCGTTATGCAGGCAAAACTTCAAAAAGTGGGTTATGTGACGGCCACAGCATTAGAAGACACGTTGTTGGCACCTAAAGGTGAATCTTTGCGTGGTCACGAATTCCATTTTTCCACTATGGAGTTGACTGAAAATGCCGATGAAGCCGATTTTCCATGGGCGTTCCAATTTGAAGGCGGTCGTAAGCCGCAATCGTATAAAGGCGGTTACAGCAAGGATAATATATTGGCCAGCTATTTACATTTGAACTTTGCCGGTAATGAAGACGCTGCCGAACGGTTTGTGGCGGCCGCCAAAGCATACCGTGCCAAGGAGGCTCGCCATGACTGATAATGCATCGAATGCCAATCGCGGTTTAATTTTGGTGAATACCGGTGACGGTAAGGGCAAGACCACAGCGTCGCTTGGCGTGGCTTTACGTGCCGTAGGGAACGGCTTTCGGGTACTGATCCTTCAGTTCATCAAAGGCGGTTCTGCTTATGGCGAATTGAAGGCGATTGCGGCTTTGCAAAAAGCCGGTATGCCGATTGAGATTCGCCCTATGGGTAAAGGCTTTATTTTTCACAATAAAGAAACGTCCGAAGCCGATTTACAGGCTCATCAAAAGGCCGCTCGTGAAGCCTGGCAAATGTTGACGGATGAAGTTATGTCCGATACGTGGGACCTCATAATTTTTGATGAAATCAACTATGCCGTAAAATTTGGTTTACTGTCGGTTGAGCAGGTGGTTGATTTATTAAAAAATAAACCGCAACGTCTACACGTTGTTTTGACCGGTCGTGATGCGAAGCCGGAAATCGTTGAAATGGCCGATACGGTTACGGAAATGCGCGTAGTTAAGCATGCGTATCAGCAGGGCATCAAAGCAGCTCGCGGCATTGAGTTTTAGTAAAATCCGTGTCAAAGGCTTGTTTATAAATCGAAAAAATTCGCATTTCGTAGTTGAAAAAATTCGGGTAAATGATATAATTATGTTATAGATAGTAATTATTAATTTATTTACTATAAGATAGTTCTTATAGGATATAAGTTTTATGACCAAGGGGGTTATATCAATGGCAGTAACAAACTATGTAAAATCCGCAGACTTTAAAAACGAAAAACACGTTCCTGTAATTACTGCACCTGATACTGTAAAAGCAGGTGAAAAAGTTCACATCGAATTGGAAGTTGGTAAAGATATTGCTCATCCAAACACGACTGAACATCATATTTCTTGGATTAAATTATACTATGTTGAAGAAGGCACAACTCTTCCTTACGAAGTAGCTCGCCTCGAATTCAACGTACATGGTGAAGCCGCTGCCGGCGCCAACGAAGGTCCTGTATATGCAGAAGCAGCCGGTGTAGTAGTAGCTTCTTTCAAAAAATCCGGTAAATTGATTGCTACTTCTTACTGCAATATCCACGGCTTATGGGAATCTGAAAAAGATATCGTTGTTCAATAATAACTTTTTCCGATTTACCGCGTTGTAAATTACAGCTAATAAGCGCCAAGACTTCGGTCTTGGCGCTTTTTTACTACCGCAGACCGGGGACCTTGGGGTTATACTTTATAAATGCAGATCTTTAAGCGTTTGGCCGGTATAAGATTCGTTTTTATGAAAGGCGGGATTCAATGATTTCAATTGTGCAATACGGTTCCGATACCTGCCAGCCTTGCGGCGCCTTAGAGACGAAACTGGGCGCTTGGGTAAAGGAACATGAAGGTATTGATTACAGCTATGTATCCGTTGAACTCGAACCGGCGAAAGTGGCGCAGCAGAGTGTATTTATGGTGCCGGCTATCGTTGTGTATATGGACGGCAAAGAGCTTATGCGTCGGGCCGGCTACTTCAATCTTGATGAATTGCTTGAACAGGTAGAGGCTGTTAAAGCCAGAATAGACGGTTGATAAGATACTTCAAAAAGGGAGTTTTCGGCTTTTTTACTTTACATCCATGGCCGTTATATGATAGAGTATCTTTATATATTTTATAGTTATTGTAGAGATAAAGAGGGATGCATAGTGGCCTTAATTGTTAAAAAGTTCGGTGGCAGTTCTGTGGCTTCACCGGAAAAAATTTACAATGTAGTCAATCGCGTTTTGCGCGATAAAAAAGAAGACGACCGCGTTGTAGTCGTTGTATCCGCTATGGGCGATACGACCGATGATTTAGTGTCATTAGCACGCGCTGTTACATCAAGACCTTTCGGTCGAGAAATGGACCGCTTGTTATCAACCGGTGAACAAGTATCCATTGCGTTGGTGGCTATGGCATTTATGGAAAAAGGACAGCCTGCCGTTTCGATGACGGGGGCACAAGCCGGTATTTTAAGCAGCGATAATCACGGGAAAGGTCGTATTTTGACGATTGATCCGAGCCGTGTGTTCAAAGCACTTGATGAAGGCAATGTCGTTGTAGTCGCAGGGTTCCAGGGTATTACCGATTGCGGTGATATTACAACTCTCGGCCGAGGTGGTTCCGATACGACTGCTGTTGCATTGGCGGGGGCTATGCAGGCAGATGTATGTGAAATCTTCACCGATGTGGAAGGTGTGTATTCGACCGATCCTCGAATTGTACCGAATGCGGTTAAATTGGATGAGATTACTTACGGTGAAATGCTGGAAATGGCTCGCTTGGGGGCGGGTGTTATGCAGCCACGTGCCGTAGAAATGGGCAGCCGTTACGGTGTACCGATCCATGTACGTTCTACATTCAGTGACAATGAAGGGACCATTATTCGGGAGGACTATACGATGAAAGCAAATGAGCATGTAATTCAGGGCGTAGCGGATGATACCAATGTGGCGAAAGTTTCAGTGGTAGGCGTTGAAAATAAACCGGGCATTGCCCATCATATCTTCCAAAGTTTGGCAGATAAAAATGTAGATGTGGATATGATTGTACAGAGCATTCGTACCGTTGAAGATCAGAAGACGGACATCGTATTTACCATTACATTGGACGATGTTGTATTAGCACGCGAAGTGTTGGATAATCTTAAAGCGGAAACGAAGATGGAAGAATATGTTATTAATGAAAAAATGGCAAAAGTATCCATCGTAGGTGCCGGTATGTTGGGTGAACCGGGCGTAGCGGCTCAGATGTTCGGCATTTTGGGCGAAGAAAATATTAATATTGAAATTATCAGTACATCTGAAATCAGCATTACCTGCTTGATTGCAGAAGATCGTGTTAAAGATGCGATTCGTGCTATTCATGATAATTTAGTAATCGGCAATCGCGGTTAATAGATTGACTTTATACAGACTCTCTTAGGTTATTTGATGAGTAACCTAAGAAAGTCTGTTTTATTTTGAAAATATTACTCAACTTTAGTATAATGTACATTGTGCACAGTTTATTTGAGCACACAGTAATTCAATTAACACATAAATTAACCATAGATTTTTGTAAAAGGAGTTTTATATGAAAGAACAAACTGTATACAGCGGCTTTAAAGTCAAACGGATTGAAACTGTTCAAGAAGTAAACGGCACGGCCTATTTAATGAAGCACGAAAAGTCCGGCGCCCGTTTGTTATATATTGATGCGGATGATACGAATAAAGTATTCTCCATTGCGTTCCGTACACCGCCTAAAGACAGCACCGGTGTGGCTCATATTATGGAGCATTCCGTGCTTTGTGGCTCCCGTAAGTTCCCATTAAAAGAGCCGTTTGTAGAACTTGTTAAAGGTTCTTTGAACACATTTTTGAATGCTATGACATATCCGGATAAAACAATGTATCCCGTAGCCAGCAAAAATGACAAGGACTTCCATAATTTAATGGATGTATACTTGGATGCTGTTTTCTACCCGCGTGTGGCTACCGATAAAGAAATCGTAATGCAGGAAGGTTGGCATTATGAGCTTGATAACGCTGATGATGAATTGACTTATAAAGGCGTTGTTTATAACGAAATGAAGGGCGTATATTCCTCGCCGGATTCTGTTTTGGAAAATCATATGATGACGGAATTATTCCCGGACACAACCTATGGCGTTGATTCGGGTGGTAATCCGGATAATATTCCGGACCTCACGTATGATGCGTTCCAAGAATTTTATAAAAAATATTACCATCCGTCCAACAGCTATATTTTCTTATACGGCAAAATGGACATCGAAGAACAGTTGAAATTCATCAATGACGAATATTTGCAAAACTTCGATGCCATTACGGTGGATTCCGAAATTACTATGCAACAGCCGTTTGCGGAAGGTAAAGTTGCATCCTATCCGTATAGTATCGGTTCCGATGAAAATGAAGCGGGCAAAACCATGCATGGGCTTACCTACGTAATGCCGGAAATGACCGTTGCCGATAACTTGGGCTTTGATATTTTGACTCATGCTTTGTTGACTTCGCCGGCCGCACCGCTTAAAGAAATGCTTGTTAAAGCAGGGGTGGGCAGTGATATCAGCGGTTATTTCTTGGATAGCGTACGTCAACCGATTTGGAATATTTCCGTAACCGGTTCTGAAATGAAAGAACAGGGCCGTTTGCAGGAATTGGTGGAAACGGAATTGGCTCGTTTGGTTAAAGAGGGCATTGATCCTACTTTGTTGGAAGCGTCCTTAAATATTACGGAATTTTCCTTGCGTGAAGCGGATTTTGGCGGTCGCCCTATCGGTCTTGCTTACGGTATTCGCGTCATGGATCAGTGGAATTATGACAAAGATCCGATTGAAGCTTTACGCTACGAAGGTGCTTTAAAACAGCTTCGTGAAGGCCTCACAAATGGTTATTTTGAAAAATTGATTGATCGGGCTATTCTTAAAAACTCGCATAAAGCATTGGTTTCCATTTATCCGGAAAAAGGCTTGCAGGAAAAGAAAGAAGCGGCTGAACGTGAAAAATTGAATGCTTTGAAAGCCACGCTTTCCAAAGCAGAAATTGATGAAATTGTAGCGCAGACAAAAGCTTTAAAAGCACGTCAGGCGGCACCGGATACGGAAGAAGCATTGGCTACGATTCCTCTCTTGGAATTAAGTGATTTGTCTCCTAAGGTTGAACGTGTTGAACGTATCGACAGCAAGTTGGGTGATGCTACGCTTCACTTTGTACCGACTAAGGCAAAAGGCATCAACTATACGGCTTTTTATTTCCGTTTAGATTGTCTCACCGAAGAAGAACTTTTCTATGCTAATTTATTGAGTGAATTTATTTCTCGTGTGGATACAGCCAAACGCGGTTATGATGAAATTGCCAAAGATATCAATTTAAACTTAGGCGGTTTCAGTTCCGCATTGTCGGATTACACCAAATATAACGAACGTGATGCGTTTACGCCGTTATTCATTGTTCGTGCCAAAGCTTTACATGCTAAGTTGGCAGACTTGGTGCGCATCGTTTCGGAATTAATTATTGACAGCACATACACGAATGTGGCTCGTTTGACTGAACTTATTAAAGAAACTAAAGCTATTTGGGATACGGAAGCATTCCGCCGCGGTCATACGATTGTATCGAATCGTGTTATGGCTCAAGTATCGGAAGTCGGTAAATTCCGTGACTTAAACGGTTTAGGTTACTTTGAACAATTGGCAGAGTTGGCTAATGATGAAGCAGCCCTTAAAGCATTGCCTGCTAAGTTGGCGGCTGTGGCAGCTAAATTATTCCGCCCGTCTAATGTGGATATTAACTTTGTCGGTGAAGGACAGGAATTTGAAGTTTTCAAAACATTGCTCGGTGATGTTTTACCTCAGTGGCCAAATGAAGCAGTACCGGCTGACCAATTAAAGATTACGAAGCAGTATGTTAATGAAGGGATTGTTACTTCCGGTAAAGTACAATATGTGGCTCAAGGCGGTAACTTCCGTGATCACGGTTTCAAACCGAGCGGTGCCATGAAAGTGCTTGAAACGGTATTGCGTTATGACTACTTATGGACTCGTATCCGTGTTCAGGGCGGTGCGTACGGTGCTTTTGTAAACTTCTACAATAACGGTAACTTTGTGCTTTGCAGTTATCGCGATCCTAATTTGACGGAAACGTTGAAAGTATATGAAGAACTCAGTCAATACTTACAGAAGCTTGCTATTTCGGATCGTGAAATGCGCAAGTATATTATCGGTACTATGAGTGGTTTGGATGTTACTTTGACACCGTCTTTGCGCGGTCCGCGTGCTATGAGTGAATATTTCGGTGAAGCAACACCGGAAGATGCGGAACGCTTGCGTGAGCAGGTTATTGCCTGCAAACAGCAAGATTTGACGGCTTTGGCTGAAGTGGTAGCTTCGGTTATGAAAGATAGTCATATCAGCGTTATGGGCAACGAACAAAAAATTAAAAAAGCAGGTGATATCTTTACGGATGTCATTTCTTTACCTCAGTAAGTTTACTTTTCTGAAGTGGTTTTGCTTGTATTCTTGAAACCGCAGACTTTGCGATAAGTCGGTTACTGTGTATAATTAAATATGAGTAGATAACACTCCTAGGCAAGGGCCTTGACCTCTGTTTAGGAGTGTTTTTTTAAATTAAATTATAAAGAGGAGCAGTCATGTTTTTAGGCTTAACGGGACGATTAGGCATAGATTATATTTTGCCGCCGGCTAAACGTTTGGGGCCGGTACCGACGACAAAAGAAATTTATAGGGAATATATCGATGTGGCCTGGCCGGCTACGATGCAGGGGCTCTTATTGCAGCTCATGACGGCTGTTAATCTGGCCATGGTCGGGGCTCTTGGGGCCGATGCGTTGGCAGCAGTGGGGATTATGAGTCAACCGCTTATGGTCATGCTCGTTTTCGTGCGTTCCGCGGCGATTGCCATTACCGCTATTGTGGCGCGCCGTAAAGGGGAAGAAGACTATGAAATGATGAATTCTGTGCTCAAACAGGGGATTTTATTGACCATATTATTTTATGTACCTTTACTGTGTCTGAGTTTTTATTTTTTAGAACCTGTTTTAACCTTTGCCGGTGCGCAAGCGTCGTATATTGATGAAGCCGTCGGTTATGGTCAGTTCGTTATTATCGGTTTATTTTTCTCCGCTATCGGTGTTATGCTCGGGGCGGCCCTTATCGGGGGAGGGAATACGAAGGCCATTTTTAAAGCCAATGCCATCGGCAATGTGCTGAATGTAGTTATGAGTTTTACTTTAATTTACGGGCTAGGGCCGATTCCCGCCTTGGGGATTAAAGGGGCCGGTATAGCGACTATGACAAGTTATACTTTGATTTGTTTTCTGTTGCTCTATGCTATTCATACCAAAGATTCGCATCTGTCTTGGCATCGCGGGAGCTGGCGTTTTGACCGCAATATTTTAAGCTCTATTTACTACATTGGCGGCAGCTCTTTGGGGGAACAGGCATTTGAGCGTTTCGGCATGTTTGCGTATACGAAAATGGTCGCCTCTTTGGGGGTTGTTGCATTGGCAACGCATCATATTTGTATGAATTTAATCGATATTTTTTACTATTTTGCCATGGGACTCAGTTATTCCGGCGCGTCCTATACAGGGCAGTCGCTTGGTAAAAAACGCCCTGATTTGGCAGAGGCTTACGGACAGATCGGGGTACGCATTGCGCTCTTTATTTCGGTTATCGGGTTTATCGTTTATTTCGGTCTGCGCCATGTGGTATTTGATTTTTTCACTCAGGATTATGCCGTTTGGCAACTGGGGGCGGATATTATGATTTTGATGGCTTTTGCCAGCTTTCCGCAAGCCTTGCAATTGGTGTATTCCGGCGTGCTTAAAGGGGCGGGCGATAACTTCTATGTTATGAAGTATTCGCTCTTTGTTATCGCTATTTTCAGACCGATCATTACCTATCTGCTTTGTTTTATATGGGGATTCGGGCTTTACGGTGCCTGGGTGGCGCTTTTAATCGACCAAAGTTTACGCACCGTTTTTTCGGGGTGGCGATTTAGAACAGGTGTGTGGCAGCATATAAAAATTTAAGGTGAATAAAGCCGGTATATCGTAAATCGCCATGGGCGTGTCAGGCACAATATGAACAATGTGTGACGGTATATAAAAATTTGATAAATTATACAAAGAATGGCGTATTATCGTCGTTTAAGCAAGGACAATCGCTTTGATTTGTGATATAATAACATCAGTATAAACAGCTTATTATGTATACGATAGAGGAGGATATAGATATGAAAAAGAAATTATTGGCTACGGTTATGGCTGTATCGATTGCTACACTTTCTACCGGTGCATTTGTAAATAACACACAAGCGTTCAGCTTGAATTTGGGCAGTATTTTAAAAGTCGGCGGCGTAGGCATTTTAGTTGACCGTTTCGGTGGTCAAATTAATGACTTTTTGAACAAAATTTTGGCTCAAAACAATTTGAGCACTACCTATACAACTAAAGTTGTACCGATTGTCAGCGTAGGCACAAACGGTTATATCGGGGCTGCTCAGGTAACAGGTCCTGCTTCCGAAGTGGAACGTGTTGAAGCGGTAGCTCAGATTGAAGCCAGCTTTAACAATGTAGCTCGTGTTAAGGGATTAGTACCGATTGACAGCAAGAACCCGGTTAATGCTTCCCGTATTCAAGGGGTCGGCGTATCCGCTATTATTGATATTAAAATCTAATGCTTTGAAAACAGGTCGATTTGAAATCAGAGCTGACATATCAAAATATCAATTGTAGTTCAGTTCTTGTAATTGGAGGAAGTATGAAAAAACAAATGCTTTTGTTGGCGGTAGCAGCACTTATGTCAGGCCAGGTATGGGCGGCGGCTCCGGAAACAGTACTAGAGAAAACAGATGCTTTAGAAAATACCGTTTACGGTTCAACACAGGTAGGGGCTTTGGTCGACCGTGTACAACAAATCAGTCAGACCGTGTATGGTAAAGACTCTTCCGGCACTTTGAATTCACAAGTTGATTCTTTATATAATTCTATCGACGGTAATGTACGCGGTAAAGTATCGGTCAGTCAGGAACTTTCCATGTTGGAATGGCATTATCAGAATAAAATCGGTACCGGTTCTTTGATATCCCGAGTGGAACAATTGGAACGCAGTGTAACCGGTCGTATTGGTACCGGTGCTTTGGATGCGCGTATTAATTCTTTAGCCAAAACGATTAACGGCGCACCGTTGAAATTGACTTCTCAAGTCGGTTCGGCAGCTTCTACTGATGTATTTGCGGTGACCTTAGATACGCCGATTAATACGGCTACCAATAAATTAGGCGATAAGTTTACCTTTACTGTAGCCGAAGATGTTATGGACGGTAATATTTTATTGGTACCGGCCGGTACTGTCGGTGAAGGTCATATTTCCGAATTGAAAAAAGCGTCTTCCTTTGGTCGCAGCGGTAAATTGGATTTAATATTTGATAAAGTTCCAGCTTTGGATGGTACTGAATTTACGGCTGTTCAAGGGGACGAAGCCAAGGCTCGCACGCAACAGGAATTGAAAGCAGCCGGTGCTTCTGTAGCAGGTGCCGTATTATTGGGGCCTGTCGGTTTGGTAGGCGGTTTCTTTGTAAAAGGTAAAAATATTGATTTACCGGTAGGAGCCACTATTTACGTACAGCCGCAAGAAACGGTAACGGTTCAAGGCATTGTAATCGGCGGTGACGGTCAGGCTCATAATTCGAGCGATCCGAATTCACAAGATTCCTATGATCAATATAATTTAGGTGACGCATCCGAACCGGTAACTTTAGTTCCGGCAGATTCCGCTGAAGATTCCGAAACTCCGGTTACTACAGTGGAAGAGTCCGATAATTCGTCCGGTACGGTAGAAGAATCAGATTCAGAAGCAGAAGAATCATCCGATCAAACAAGTGTATCGCAATCACAACCGATTATCGTTGTGAAACGCAACTAATCCAATGAAAATGAGGTAGGTAAAAGATGGTAATGAAAAAGGCTAAGTACGCATTGGGTGCCGCTTTAGTCGCCATGCCTTTATTAGCCGTGCAGGCTGCTGATGATAGAGGCTTGGTTTATGAAAATGCTCAAGATATATCAACCGATTCCAATCCGGTATCGATAGTGCCTATGAACGAATCCGATGGTGGACTCATCCGTGTAGTGCGCCGCGGTCAACCGGTAACAACGGTCAGTGACAGTGAAATGCCGGTTAAAGTGGATGCGGACAGCATGTACTACAGCAGTGCTACCGGTAATGTGGTAGCTGTCGGTAAAGTAGATGCTTACCAGGGCAGTCGTGAAATTCATAGTGAAAAATTGTTAGGTAACACTAAATCCCAAGAGTATACGACAGACGGCGAATTTCATTACCTTGAAAATAAAGGGGCTACCAAAGATTTACGCGGTCAAGATTTGGTGTTTAACAGCGGTACCAATGCTATGACGACACCTAATGTTATCGGCTTTGCGGATCCGTACTATTTAAAAGCGGAGAAGGCTGAGTTTGACGGTAATCAGGGCCTCATTACGAACGGTTGGGTTACGACCGAACATGCCATGGCGTATAAAGGAGTACCGGATTATCGTATTGAAGGCAGTACGATTGAAGTATATCCCGGTGATAAAGCGATTATTCACGACGCCAAATTATTTATTAAAAACGGCAAAATTTTAAGTACCAAGAAATATGTAGTGTCCTTGCGCGGTGACCGTAAAGGCAAATTTAATGTGTTTAATTTGATTCCGAGACCTTCATATACCAGTGATGACGGCTTCGGCTTAAAAGGCAGTATTGCATACCCTGTGGGTGATAGCGGTGAGTTATTCTTCCGTTATCAATGGATGACCAAAGAAGGCTTTAAGCCAAGTTACGGTTATCGTCATTACTTGCCTTGGGGCGTTGCTACCTTTGGTGTAAACCGAGAATCGGCCACTTTAAATGCCCGTACCGTTTGGGTTGAAAAGAAACCGGAATTTTCTGTATATACCAATGTATATCATATCGGCGATACGCCGTTTACTGTTCGCGGCGGCGGTAATGTGGGTTACTGGAAGGAAGATTACATCAAAGGCAGTCATTATATGTACTTTGGTGAAGTCAGCCATGATCCGATTAAATTGGCCAAAAATGCTAATTTAAGATTCTATACAGGCTATCAACGTGACTATTACGGTTATAACGACCACGTTCGCAGTATGCCGTACTGGGGCGGTAATGCTAACTGGCGCTTAAATTCTCGCGTAAATTTATTTGCAGGCTATCGCCAGAATAATATTAATGCGAAAGATAATTCACCATATCCGTTCGACCGTGAAGATATTCTGCGTAACTTCCGTGCCGGTGCCTCTTTCCGCTTAACACGTCTTGATACTTTTGTTATTTCGACGCAGCGCGATGTGCAGTCCGGTGAATTACGTTATGTAGACTATACATGGCATCGTGATATGCACTCCTTTGAAGGTTGGCTCACATATCAGTCTAAACAGAAAAAATGGTCTTATACAGTCGTTGCCAAAGACTTCTAATAAGCCATTTGGGCAATGGATTGACGTTTACTGTTGAATCAAACATCGTTTTATAATTTTATGTAACCGCTATTGTCAGCAGATGAAGAGAGGTCTTTCTAACATGGGCAAAGTTCGCAAAGCCATAATTCCGGCCGCCGGTTTCGGTACTCGTTTCTTACCGGCTACCAAAGCACAACCGAAAGAAATGTTACCGATTGTCGATACACCGGCGATTCAATATATTGTGGAAGAAGCGTTGGCCTCCGGCATCGAAGAAATCTTGATTATTACGGGGCGCAATAAAAGAGCCATCGAAGATCATTTTGACACCAGTGTTGAATTGGAGCAGTTGCTGCAACAACAGGGGAAGAAAAAACAATTGGCTGTGGTTCGTTCCTTGGCGGATATTCGTGTTCATTTTATTCGCCAAAAAGCACCGCGCGGTTTGGGCGATGCTATTCTTTGTGCGAAAGCTTTCGTAGGTAATGAACCGTTTGCCGTATTGCTCGGTGATGATGTGGTATATAATCCCGAACATCCTTGCTTAAAGCAATTAATGGATTGCCATGACCGCCTGGGCGGAACGATTTTAGGTACCCAGCGTGTGGCCGAAGAAAAGGTAAGTTCTTACGGTATTGTAGCGGGCCATGAAATTGAACCGCATATTTATAAAGTGGACGGCTTGGTTGAAAAACCGTCACGTGATTTGGCACCATCGAATCTGGCCGTTTTGGGGCGTTATATTTTGATGCCTGAAATCTTTGAGGTACTCGAAAATACACCGCTCGGTGCAGGTCGTGAATTACAGCTCACCGATGGCTTGGCCGGTTTGCAGAGTGATGTGTACGCTTTGGAATATGAAGGCCGCCGCTATGATATCGGTGATCGTTTGGGCTATTTGGAAGCCACTGTGGAATACGGTTTGCGGTCTGAACAATGTAAAGACTTATTCCATAAGTACTTGAAAGAATTGATTAAAACTTTGTAACAAATTTTATTTAATGAATTGTTTGATTCAGTTTTGATCCGATTGTTGTTTGATTTGCAGTTATTAAAGTTGTTTAAAGCCTTTTTCAAAGTAAGTACTTCACAGCTTTTGAGTACGCTTTGGGAAAGGCTTTATTTGTTAACGACGAAATATGATACAGTTGACGAAAGACTATGATTTTTATATAATTTTAAGTAGATTTGCGAAAGAGGGAGGCTCCAAAATGCGTGAGTTATTTAGGGCTATGATTGATGCTGATAAAGAATTACCGCGTACTATGGTGATTGCGCAATTGAAATGGCGACAGCTTGATACATCAACGGAACGTACCGAGATTCGTCAGAACGGCGAATGGTATGAAACCGATTTGGCACGCGGTGAGGAAGGGCTTACCGTTTTGCTGAAGGTGTTAACGGCTGAATCAATACCGGTTAAACCGAAACCGGCGAAGGCCGAATACCACATACCGGTTGATGTAACGCCGTGGCGGGCATTCAGTCGCACTGAGATTTTGGACTTTGTAACCGATGTGCGAGATATGAACAGTATTCACCAACAGGAAAATGCAGTGGTGCCCGGTTGTTTGATCATGGAGGCTATGGCCGAGTATTTGCAAAGCCGGACATTGGCACCTGTTTCCGCTATTAAAATTCGATTCCGACGACCAACCTTTGTAAATGAGTTGATTTCGTTAGAAACGAATGGCCGTACTATTCAAGGCTTTACAGAACACAGACCGGTATTTACTTGTACCTTCAAGTAATATAATTAAGAAGCTGTCTTAGCTGAATGAGATGTCAGGGGACTTATTATGTAGTATGACAGCTGTTATAATCATTGGCTGATATTTCATACGGTGTATTATTATTTATTTTTTGTGAGGTTTTTTATTATGTCGGATACTCGTAAATTGACTAAAATGGCGTTACTCGTGGCTTTAACCTGCGTGTCCGCTTATATTTCATTCCCGATTCCGTTTTCACCTGCTATGGTAACGGCTACGACTTTGGTATTATGCTTAATCGGATTTTTATTACCGCCAAAAGAAGCCTTCATTACCATTTGTGTGTATTTGTTATTGGGGATTATTGGTGTACCGGTATTCTCGGGCGGTACCAGCGGTCTCGGTAAAATTTTAGGACCTGCAGGCGGCTATTATATCAGCTATCCGATTGCGTATACTATCCTCAGTATGTTTAAAGGCAAAACGCCTTCTTTCTTCGGGTATTTCTGGCGTTCTGCGGTGATTACGATTCCGATTACTTACATTTTCGGTATGATTGGTGGCATGATTGTTACGAATATCGGTTTGGAAGCCGCTATAGCAGGCTATGTATTGCCGTTCATTCCGGGCGACCTTATTAAATGCGGTATTGCCGCTTGGTTAAGTGTTAAAGCAGCGAAATTAAATATTTAAGAGACAATTGTTGGAGGCATAATGAAGACACAACAAACATTGTCTCCGGTGTACATAATGGGCGGCCTTAGGACGCCCATTGGTTCATATAAGGGGCAATTTAAAACTATAAAACCGGAAATATTGGGAGCTCGTGTGTTGGATGCTTTGTATGCACAATATCCTAAGGCGGATGAAATTATCTGCGGTAATGCAGTGGGCACGGGCGGTAACATCGGTCGCTTGACTGCTATGTATTCTCGTTACGGTGAAAAAACGCCGGCCTATACGGTGGATATGCAATGTGCCTCGGCCGGTGCTGCTATTATTCAAGGGTACCGGGCTATTCGCAGCGATATGGCCGATTGTGTAATTGCCGGCGGTACGGAAAGTAGTTCGTTGCAGCCGCTCAGAACATATGCCGACGGTGACGACAGAGTCGGTGAATATAAAGTGGCTCAGTTTTCACCAAAGGAAAATGATGCCTTGGCCATGTTAAAAGGGGCTCAACGGACAATTAAAAAATATAATGTGAGCAAAGAAGAGCTGGATTATTGGAGTATGCGCAGTCAGCAGGCGGCCGGTAAAGCCCGTGATGAAGGAATCTTGGCTCCTTATATTTTGCGTATGGGTGAAGAATATGTTGATGAATCTGTACGGCCCGGTTTGTCACAGCGACTTTTGAACCGCATGAAGCCAATTTTGGGGCCGGGTACTTTGGTGACGGCCGGCAATGCCTGTTTCACTCATGACGGGGCGGCGTTTGTCGCTTTGAGTAATACGCCGGGACCGTTTAAAATGGCGGATGCCATTACTTTTGCCGGCGATCCTTTATATAGCCCCGAAGGCGCTTGGCAGGCAACCGAACAATTATTGGCCAAAACAGGGCTCAACATGGCTGATATAGACGCCGTTGAATGGAATGAGGCTTTTGCGGTTATTGATGTGCTGTTTGAACGCAATTATAAGCCGTATACAGATCGATATAACCGACTGGGCGGTGCATTGGCTTACGGCCATCCGTATGGCTGCTCGGGAGCTATTATATTGCTTCATTTGATGGCTGCCTTAGATCACTGCAACGGTCGTTACGGTATTTGTGCCATTGCCGGTGCAGGCGGTATGGGGACAGCTATGCTTATTGAACGAATGGAGGCGGTCAAAGGTGAGTAAAAATGATACGTGGAGTTCCGTGGAGCCGGTGAGCGAATCAAGTATATTAAGCACCCCTCAGCTGTCGGGCCTCACGTTTTGGCAGCGTCTTGATTATTTAGCCGTTAATTATCCGAATAAGCCGGCTATAGTGGTTGATGATGCGGTCTATACGTATGAAATGCTAAATAAAGCTATTGCCGAGACAGCACAGCAATCTGTCAAAGGTTCATCGATTAACTATATCCGCTCCGGTTCGGTGTGGACGCAATTGACAAAGTGGATTGGTGCCATGAAAGCAGGGCAGTTACCGATTCTGTGTCATCCCGATTTGAGTGATGAACGCATGACACAATTGCAGGCTAAATACGGCTTTGTCATTGATCGTAAAGTTAATCCGAAGGCTGATTTCGGCGTACTTACTTCGGGGACCACGGGGCTGCCTAAAATTTTATGGCGTCCTTTGCCGAGTTGGGTAGATTTTCTCAAAGCTCAGAATGAAATTTTTAAAATAGATTTTGATACAATAATCTTTTTGCAGGGAAGTTTGAGCTTTACAGGTAATTTAAATACACTCGTGTCGGTTATCTATGAAGGAGGAACGGTCATTACCGCGTCTCACATGTCACCGCGTACGTGGCTTACTTTGAGTGAAAAATGGTCTGTTACTCATTGGTATTTGCTGCCTACTAAATTGCGTTTGGTTACGGCTGTATGGCAGGATAATTTACCTAAATTGCGGATGATATTTACCGGTTCACAGACATTGGATGCCAAATTACTTCATAAATTAAAGGCTTTGCAGCCGGCTACAGAGTTTATTCTCTATTATGGAGCCAGTGAGCTCAACTATATTTCTTATTGTTCCGGCGAAGAATGGTTGGCTGAGCCGAATACGGTAGGGTATCCGTTTCCCGGCGTTCGTGTAACTGTGGGCGATGACGGTTTTATTTATGTAGATACACCATATGGTATAGAAGGTCTGACTTTGCCGTTCACGGTCGAAGATACGGGGTATATCAGTGACAGCGGACGCCTTATTTTTACGGGACGCAAACAGGCTATGATTAATCGGGGCGGCTATAAATTGTCGATTCCGTATTTAGAAAGCCGTTTACTGGCCATTGACGGGGTGACGGCCGGTGCTGTTATCGGTGTGCCGGACGAACTTCGTGGGGAACAACCGGTAGCTTTTTTAGTAAAAAGTGAAAATGCCGCTATACAAGATATAGTAGGTGCTATTTCTGAACGACTGCTTACAAAAGAACGCCCGAAGGATATTATTTGGCTTGATGAGTTGCCTTTGACAGCCTGCTCGAAGGTTGATATTGTGCGTTTAAAGCAATTATACGGGCAAAGTCTTGTCAAGCATGAAAATAATATATAGTATAAAATATTGCAATAAACTACAAGATATTGTATAATAAGCAAGACGAAAGCAACTGGTGACTGTATGGTACCGGTTGCTTCCATTTATAGGTAAGTACAGGGGTATTTAACTATATGACCGGATGGTCATTGCTTATTTGTCAATATCTTTTTTTAGTTTACATACTATATTTAGTAGTATCTGTTAGGGAGGCTTTACCGTGTTGGAGGTAATTAAGCGCGATGGTCATAAAGTACCATTCGACAAAACGAAAATCGTAATAGCTATCGAAAAAGCTATGAATAGCAGTACCGGTTTGTACGAAGAAGGCATGGCGGATCGTATCGCTGATGAAATCGAAGAGTATGCCCATAAAATCGGTAAAACATTGACGATTTATGCCATTGAAGATCAGGTATATTACAAATTATTGGAATACCACAATCCTGCTACAGCTCGTGCCTATGAAAATTACAAAGCTGTTCAAGCTTTTAAGCGTAAAGAAAATACCACCGACAAAGATGTATTTGGCTTATTGGATCGCAGTAACACTGCTTTGCTCGATGAAAACTCCAACAAAGATGCAGCTATCGTATCCACTCAGCGTGACTTGATTGCCGGCGAAGTGAGCAAAGATATTGCCCGTCGTAAATTGATTCCGGCCGATATCGTACAAGCTCATGACAGCGGCGCTATCCATTTTCATGACATGGACTATATTATTCAACCGATGTTTAACTGTTGTTTGATTAATTTGGAGGATATGCTCAACAACGGCACCGTTATTAACGGCAAAAAGATTGATACACCTAAGTCCTTCCAGGTTGCTTGTACCGTAACAACTCAGATTATTGCACAGGTTGCGTCCGGTCAATACGGCGGCCAGAGTATTAACGGTATTGATCGTATTTTGGCACCGTTCGTACGTAAATCCTATGAAAAGCTGTTAGCTAATGTTTTGGAAGAACAGGTTGAAATCTACGGCATGAAACCGAATATGGAAAAAGCCCGAGAAATCGCTTGGAAACGTACACGCAAAGAAGTTAAAGACGGTATTCAGACGATTCAGTATCAAATTAATACTTTAATGACTACGAACGGTCAGGCTCCGTTTGTAACCTTGTTTATGCATTTTGACCCTAACAGTGAATATGCCAAAGAAGCAGCGCTTATTGACGAAGAAATTTTGAAACAGCGTATTGTAGGCGTTAAAAACGAAGCCAATGTGTATATTACACCGGCTTTCCCTAAATTGATTTATGTATTGGATGAACATAATATTCATCCGGATGCGCCATATTATTATTTGACTGAATTGGCTGCTAAATGTACGGCTAAACGCATGTATCCGGACTATATTTCCGCTAAGAAAATGAAGGAAATCTACGAAGGTAATGTATTCAGTCCGATGGGTTGCCGTGCCTTCTTGTCCCCTTGGAAAAATGAAAAAGGCGAGTATGTATTCGACGGTCGTTTTAACATGGGTGTTGTAAGCCTTAACTTACCGCAGATCGGTATCTTGGCTCGACACAGTGAAAAACGTTTTTTCGAAATCTTGGATAAACGTTTAAAATTGGTTGAAAAAGCATTGTTATTGCGTTATGAATTATTGAAGAACGTAACCAGTGATGTTTCACCAATCCATTGGCAGCATGGTGCAATTGCCCGTCTGAAAAAAGGTGAATCCATTGCGAAATTCCTTAAAGGCGGCTATGCTACGATTTCCATGGGCTACATCGGTATGTACGAAGCGACTAAGCTTATTACCGGCGAATCCAATACAGGTGAAAAAGGCCGTGTATTTGCCATGAAAGTTATGGATCGTTTGAATGAAGCCATTGAAACATGGAAGAAACGTCATAACATGGGTTTTGCCTTATACGGTACACCGGCTGAAAGCTTGACGAATCGCTTCAGCTCCTTGGACCGTGCCCGTTTCGGTGAAATCGAAGATATTACCGATAAAGGGTACTACACTAACAGCTATCACGTAAATGTACGTGAAGAAATCAATGTGTTCGACAAATTCTCCTTTGAATCGGAATTCCAGAAAAAATCGACCGGCGGTTGTATTTCCTATGCGGAAATTCCTAATATGACCAATAATATTCCGGCCGTATTGACTATGATTAAATACATTTACGATAATATTTCCTATGCGGAATTTAATACGAAATCCGATTACTGCCATGTTTGCGGTTTTGACGGTGAAATTAAAGTTAATGATGACAATCAATGGGAATGCCCACGTTGTCATAATACGGATCGTGATAAATTAACAGTTATTCGCCGTACTTGCGGGTATTTAGGTGAAAACTTCTGGAACGAAGGACGTACTAAAGAAATTAAAGACCGAGTAATGCATATTTAACACTCAAAAACAGGTCATGATTTCATGGCCTGTTTTTTATTTAGCATAGAGTTTTAATTAGATAAGAATGAGTAATTAGGTGGTACCACCATTCTTTGAATATAGTTAGGTAGAGGAGGCGAGCCGTAATGAATTATGGACAAATTCGCAAATTAGATATTGCCAATGGATCCGGTATCCGTACGTCTATTTTTGTTACCGGTTGCACACATAAATGTTTCAATTGTTTTAACGAAGAATATCAGGATCCGACAGCGGGAAAACCTTGGACCGATAAGGAAACAGCAGAAGTATTGTCTTATGTAAGTGATCCTAATGTGGCCGGGTTAACTTTACTCGGTGGGGAACCGTTCCAAAACGTAGACGGTTTATTACCGGTGGTGAGAAAGGTGCGTGAAACAGTGCCTGAGAAGGATATTTGGGCGTATTCCGGTTATACTTGGGATGAACTTACGGCTTGTCCTTCCAAACGCCAATTATTGGAACAATGCGATATTTTGGTGGACGGTAAATTTGTCGATGCTTTGCGTGACCCGAGCTTGCGTTTCAGAGGCTCAAAGAATCAGCGGATTATCGATGTGAAAAAAAGTTTGGCTAAGGGCGAAGTTGTTATTGCCATGGACTGATAAAAAATAAAAGAGGCGATGGACTCAGTTGTTAGCTGAGTTCATCGCCTCTTTTATTTTATGGTTTTTTAGTTTTGACGGTTGCTTCGTTAAGGGACGTGTCGTATTAAACGATTTTAGCACCTTTTTTATATTGTTCGCCGCCTGCATCAGGTAATAAACCATAGCGTTCAGTCCAAAGGTTTTTGTATTTTAAAGCTTGGTTGTGAATGCGTTCTACCTGAGATTCATCGGTACGAACTACTTTTGCCGGTACACCGACAACGAGAGAGTAAGGTGGGATAGTGGTGTTTTCCAACACAACTGCGCCGGCTGCAATGATGGAACCGGTACCGATGTGACAACCGCTGAGTACGATGGCACCCATGCCGACGAGGACATTGTCTTCCAAGGTGGAAGCGTGAACAATGGCCCCGTGACCGATAGTCACGAAATCGCCCAATACGCAGGCTTTGTCGTCATCTACATGAAGTACGGAGTTGTCCTGTACATTGGTGTAACGACCTACGATAATTTTATTAACGTCACCGCGAGCAGCTACGTTTTGCCATAAGGAGGCATATTCTTTAAGCTCTACATCGCCGGCTATTTCAGCACCGGGCATGAGGCAACTTTTTGGATCTAATTTTGGGTATTTTCCGTTAAAAGGTAACATAGTAAAACTCCTTTGTTAAATAAGACATGGCCTCGGAACAATGAAAGGGTTCGTTGAGGCCATGGTAAGGTTAATACTAAAGCTTAAGCAAAACGCTGTGCTTTTTTAATCGCTTCTTTAGCTTCGGCAATTACGGATTCAACGATTACTTTAGCCGGTTCAACTTTAGTCAAGCGGTTTAAGCTTTGCCCGCATTGTACGGCACCGTTTACGATGTCGCCTTCAACAGCCGCTTTGCGGTTGGTGCCGATGGACATAGTCGTTAATTGATCTTTTGGAGCACAGCTGAATTCAGCTTCCAAGTATTTCTGAGTAAATTCATTTTTCAAAGAACGTACGCCGCCGTGACCGCTGGTTAAGCCGGTAACCGCAGAGTCAGTGTCGGTTGCATTGATGATGGCATCTTTACAGTTCTGATGCATCTGGCATTCTTCGGCCAAGATGAAGCGGGAACCCATTTGCACGCCTTCGGCACCCATAGTTAAGGCAGCTGCGAGGGCACGACCGTCAGCGATACCGCCGGCGATAATTACCGGAATGTCGATTTCAGGCAATACGTTTTCCATAAGAGCCATAGTAGTCTGAGTACCGATATGACCGCCTGCTTCCTGACCTTCGATGATGATGGCATCAGCACCGGCAGAAGCAACGCGTTTAGCAAGTTTTACACTTGGTACAACCGGAATAACTTTGATACCCGCTGCATGCATCGGTTGGATGAAAGGAACCGGATTGCCCGCACCCAAAGTAACGAAAGCCGGTTTTTCTTCTTTAATAACGGCTACGATTTCATCGATGTTTTTAGCCATTAACATAAGGTTAACGCCGAAAGGTTTGTCGGTTAATTTCTTAGTGGCACGGATTTCGTCACGTACCCAGTCAGCTTCACGACCGCCGGTCGCAATAACGCCGGTTGCACCTGCATTAGCTACGGCAGCTGCTAAGATATGTTCAGATGTCCAAGCCATGGCGCCTTGGATAATCGGATATTCGATGCCAAGAAGTTCAGTCAATTTTGTTTTCATATTCTACCTCCCGTGATTTGTAGATTGTTATTATAAAAAGTTATGATTTATTTCAATAAAAGAAGTAACTGAAAATTACTTTTATTTCCACTAATAATTATAAAGGAATTTAGTGAAAAAGTCTATAAATAGAGATATGTAGAAATAGGTTATAGTTTAATATGTTATTTTCTTCGTATTTTTATGCCAATCATTCGGAAATCCTAATTTACATAGTATATCGTTTCCTGTAATTGTTTTCAAAGCGTTATCCAAATTAGTTATTCTTTTTAGTAGTTTATTGTGTAGCGTACCGTATTCCACTTGGTTTAAGAAACATTGAAGCGAGAGAATTACAGAATATACTGTAGATCTAGGTGTTTCTTTATTTATCTGGTATTTGGAATGTAGGGGATTCCAAAATTTGCTATCTCGCCTACATTTAAAATCTAATAAACGGTTATTGTGAGCACATATATTACGGACATCGTTTATGTTTTCTATAAAGCTCATCATAGTTTCAGGAGGGAAAATTTCTGTGGTATTTATATTTACCTTAATAAAAGATGACAAATCTCTGGCAACTGAATTTTGTAGTGAGGTAGTTGAATTAATAAGCATGTATTTTAAGTCTCCAAATTCTAGGTGACCTGCTAATACCCAAATAGGAACATCATTATGCTTTTTTATATAGTGAGCTATACTATTATTTCCAAATTTTTCTTTTTTAGAAATTAATTTGCCTAGATTTGAAATGTTCTGAACAATATTTAATCTTTTTTTCTGATCAGCACAGTCATAACAATTAATATCTAAATAAGCATATGGCTTATTTTGATAAAGCTCGGCAAATCTGTATGAAAAAATGGATTTTAAATGAGTTTCAGCATCTATAATTGCCTGAAAAATTGCTTGCTTTATTTCTCTTTCGAATGTATAAAGTTTGGAAATTTCTTTGAAATTTGGATTATTAATGTAGTTATCGCCATCATGGGGAAAATAATTTCCATAGCCATTAATGATGTTATAATAATTCTGAGTTAATAGAAATGCTTTAGCTTCTTCGATACTATCAATTGCTAAATTTCTTTTTTGCAGTAATTCAATTTGTTCATCAATAGTTTTAAATTCTTTCAAAAAGAAAAGCCTCCTCCATATAATGGAGAAGGCTATATCTCGCACCGTTCCCCGTAGAGATAACGGCACTCACTTTTCTATCCCCATTATAGATAATATATACAATAAAGTCAATAAATCTTGAAAAATAATACAATGGATTAAGTGAAAAGAAGAAACATCATGAAACATCATGAAACAATATGAAACATTTGGCAAAGTTATTCACTCTCTGAAATTTACGAATAAATATACAGAGCAAAGATTGAAAAGATATGATTGTATTTTGATAAAAAACTTATGCCTGATATAGTGGTATGAGTTTTAGTGTTTTATATATTCATGACTATTATAGCATAATTTAATTGAAATTCTGTTTTATTCATATTGTTTTAAGTTTTATAATAAAATTATCATTGGCCAATTAGCCTCATATAAATTTGATCATATAACTATTTTTAGGGGATAAATAGGCTTAGCAAATTTATGGCAAAACGATACGAAAAAAATACCAAAAATAATAATAAGATTAGACTGTACTTTGTAAGGTGTTTTTCATGACAGAGTGGTCGAAAGGCTGATAAAATAAGGCTTAGCAAGGTTTTAATAAATTTTGAAAAAAGATATTGAACATAATCGATATTTATGATACACTTAGGTTGTAGATACAAGTGTCTATTCTAAGATGAAAGGAGGAACAAGTGATGGAAAAATACGTATGCGTAGTATGCGGTTGGGTTTATGACGAAGCCGTTGAAGGTGTAAAATTTGAAGATCAACCTGATGATTATGTTTGCCCAATCTGTGGTGTTGGTAAAGATCAATTCGAAAAAATGTAATTGATTGACATCTGAATCAGAAATAAAAAATATAAAGCCTCCTTGCAAAAGGGGGCTTTTCTCATCATTTTAAACCGACCTTTAACGGCGTAGAGGGCCTGTTACGGGCGGGTATTTGCTTATCTTAACTCTTTATCGTGGGACACGAATCAGACAAGGCTCGTTTTTCTTAGAAAAATACGGCAAAAATGTAGATAACAATTTGACAAAGACATGTTAGATAGCTATAATATTATAGTCGAGGTAAAATTATGAAACTGCAAGTAGAGCAAGCAAAAGAACACATAGGAAAATCGTTTCCTTTTCAATTTACTGAATCGGCTACAGTGCTGGGGGATGTAACTGCTTTTCCTTGGAGCCGTCATGATATAACCATTAGTGGTGATTTTCGTTACGATGGACAGGATTTCATCGTAGAAGGAACCGTAACAACCAATGGTGATTACGAATGTACACGTTGCTTGACGGAAGTAGCGTATTCGCAGACTACACCATTCAATGAAACCTATGGCGTCCTTAAAGAATGGGACGATGTTGAGGAAGCCGAGGTTGTTCCTTTTGATGGTGAGACCATTGATTTAACGGATCTCATTCGGGATACATTAATCATCAATGAGCCATCTCAAGTGTTATGTCAGGATGATTGCAAAGGATTGTGCGTTCATTGCGGAGCAAATAAAAATGTTTCACCTTGTTCTTGTGAATCCTTTGTAGTGGATCCTCGATTGGCAGTGTTACGTACACTGCTCGATGAAAAAGATGATGATTAATTAAAGTCCCAGTGATTATGTTAAGGAGGTGCAGATAATGGCAGTACCAAAGCGTAGATTATCCAAATGTCGTCGCGACCGTCGTCGTGCGAACTGGAAATTAACTGTTCCAGGTTTTGTAGCTTGTCCGCAATGCCACGAACCTATGATGCCTCATCGGGTTTGCCCTACATGCGGTCATTATAAAGGAACTCAGGTTGTTAACAACATCGCTGAATAAGACCTGCTGAGCTGGTGAATAGCTCTTATCAAAGCGCGGTTATCTATAGAGATAACCGCGCTTTTGTCATTTCTAACCTGTAGACGGTGCTATACATTTATGTTATAGTAACAGTGAAATGTCTTGATAAAAATATTCTGTTTATGTTAATTGTATTAATGTTGATATTGGCAGCAATATTTGAATAACAGCGGCTTGGAAATGTGGAATGAAACGAAATCTTAACTATATATGGCTGTTTGTATGAGCATTAGGCTCTACTGATTATTAGGTTTTGTGAGAAGAAGCATAAGGAGGTTATTATGCATCCGTTAACAGCAACACAAAAAGCTTGGCAGGAAAAAGTAAATGCATTTTGTCGTGAGTTTGTGGAACCTACCGTAATTGAACGGGATCAAGCGCAAATTTTCGACCGTCAATTGGTCGATAAAGTAATGGCTTTAGGTATACCGCAAATTGCATGGCCTAAAGAATATGGCGGGTTAGGCGAAGATTATATCAGCTATATGGTGGCTCTTAAAGAGCTGGCCAAATTTGATGACGGACTCGCTATTACTTTGTCCGTTTGCATGGGTTTATGTTGTGAACCGTTGGTTCGCTTCGGCACCGATGAACAAAAAGAAAAGTTTTTAAAACCTTTGGTTGCCGGTAAGATTTTGGGCTCCTTTGCGTTGACTGAAAAAGAAGCCGGCACCGATGCATCCGGTGTGCAGACTATGGCTGTAAAAGAAGGGGACTTCTATGTCCTTAACGGTCAAAAAACATATATTACCAATTCCGGTGAAGCCGGTATGTATATCGTGTTTGCCAAAACAGATCCGGAAGCCGGTGCGAAAGGTATTTCCGCCTTTATCGTAACGCCTGATATGGACGGCTTTACGGTTGAAAAACGAGATCCTATGATGGGGCTTCATACGTCCACTTGTTCCGGACTTAGCTTTAAAGATGTAAAAGCACCGGCCGCTAATTTATTGGGCAATGAAGGTGAAGGTTACAAGATTGCCATGTATGCTCTTGACAGCAGTCGTATCGGTGTAGCGGCTCAAGCTACGGGGCTTGCGGAAGCAGCTTTAGCGCATGCAATTGCTTATACGAAAGAACGTGTGCAGTTCGGTAAACCACTCAGTAAGTTCCAGAATACGCAGTTCCAATTAGCCGATATGGCGATTAAAGTGGAAGCGGCTAATTTAATGCTTCATAATGCCGGCCGGGATAAAGCAGAAGGCAGACCGTATACGATTTCGGCTTCGATGGCTAAAAAATTCTGCAGTGATATGGCTATGGAAGTGACAACGAAAGCTGTTCAGCTTTTCGGCGGTTACGGCTTCTGTGAAGACTACCCGGTAGCTCGTTTGATGCGCAATGCTAAAGTTACGCAGATTTACGAAGGTACCAATGAAGCGCAACAAATGGTTGTGGGCGGCTCGTTGTTGCGTTAATAGTCAATATAATAGTCGATATATAAGTTAAATATAGTATATATATCGGGCAAAATATGGTGTAAAAACGAAAAGAGCGGAGAAATCTGCTCTTTTTTAATTGCTATTATGTAGTTGAATAGTTTTTATTGCTGACATTCAAAGTAATACTAATCGACGAAGCTTATTTTAATACGCCGATTTGTCGGAAAAAGCCTTCATACGCAGCCGCTTTTTTAGCCAAACTTAACGGATAAGCTCGTGAAGTAGATGGCAACCGTGTTAGTGTTACTGTGCGTGTGCCAAAGGTGACGGTTATGGTTTCACCTGTTTTAGGAAGTTTTACTTTTTCCGGTAATAAACTGAGCAATACTTCGGTCGCTTTGCCACCGGTAGTACCTATATGTTGACAGTTCGGTAATTTTGCCAAGACATCTTCGATGGGGACCGGCTTTACTACTTTTAAAAACGCATCCGATGCATTGCCGTGCTCGCGAATGGCTTGCCATACAGTAGGGCAGGAAGCGATGCCGGTTTCAGACAAAAAGGCTTTTATTTTATCGGAGTCAAAGGCTTTTTCTTCGCCCTTACGGAAATGGTCGGAATCGTTGAAGAAAATTATGCCGTAAACACGCCACATGTCGTTTTGAAAATTAGGATAGTGAAACTGCATGGCCCGTTTGTCGGCGGCAGGAGGGAAAGTACCCATCATCATAACTGTCGCATTGGCCGGCAATAATGGGGGAAAGGGCATGCTTTCTACAGCCGGGGCTGTGCCCGTTGTTTCCGCAGTATTAACTTTATTTTTATCGGTAGTTTGATTAATTTTTTTAGTAGGCATAATAAAACAACTCCTTTTATATGACTGTCTATAATTAAGTATAGCACAGCCGATAGAAGGAGTTGTTGCATTTAACACATTATTTATTGCTCTGTGGAGCGTTCAATTTGTCTGCAATCCATTTTATCATGGTTTCATTAACTAATTGACCTTGGTTGCCGTGAGGTGCTTCGGAGTTGGAAACAAAAAGGTTTTCCACGCCATTGGCAATTAAAGCGTCACGCAAGCGATAGCTTTGAGCAATCGGTACGAGTGTATCACGGCCGCCGTGAGCAATAAACATTGGTGGCGTTTTTGGTGTTACCTGATATACCGGGCTGCCTTGTAAAGCCAATTCTACATAAGACCAGTTGGGCGACTGCGTATTATGTGTTTCGTAGAGTTTACGTAAGACGCCGACCCCTTGGCCCGGTTTATCGAAGCCTAAGAGGATAGATTCGTTGGCATCGGGTGCATCATGCGTTTTAGCGGCATCGGTTGCCGATTGTAAGGATGTACTCATTTCAGGAGCCATCGTCAATAAATCGGTAGGGCCGTAATAATCGACAACAGCAGATACCGCACTGGAGTATTGAGTGTTACCGCCAACTGTGCCTTCATAAGCAGGATTGCTGTTGGTAGTAGCCAAAAGAAGAGCTAAATGAGCACCTGCCGAGGTTCCGCTCACAGCAATACGATTGGGATCAATGCCGTATTCCTTGGCATGAGCCCGGATAAAACGTACGGCGCCTTTTACATCATAGATTTGAGCCGGATAGGCGGCTTCGGAATTTAAGCGATAGTCGATGGAAACTAACGTGATTCCGTGACGAACGACTTGTTTAAATACTTCTAAGGATGAACGGTTATCGTTAGCCATGAGTTGGCCTGTAGTATTGCCATAGGTCTTGGCCGGAAGACTAGCCATTGAGGCAAGTGTATTACCTTTTCGAACGTAAAATGGTATTAAGTATATCGCAAAAAGTCTATGTGGTTATATTTTACTATAATTCGGATTACTTTTTAATACGTTTATATTCACTGTCAAAATAACGACCTTCACGAATGTCGTCGGTCATGCCTTTATAAGGGGCTTCGGCGATGACTTCCTCGTTGTTCTGACCGGCTTTGCCCATGTAGGTAATGGTGGCGAACTCAGGAACCAATAATTTAGGATAGGTGGCGTATTTTTCACGCGATTCACGCATTAAATCCAAGTGTTCATTTTGGTAACAAACGGTAATTTCCGGATGTTCTTCAACCCAACGTGGGAAGAAGATGGTGCCGTGCATAATTTTTTCGTTAGGCATGAAGTCGAGGGCAACATCGGTGCCGGTAGGTTCGGTCCAGGTGACTTTGAAAACACCGTCCGTTAATTTAACGATATTGGCCGGTTGATCGGTTACCCAACGTCCGGCCACCATGCCGCCGTGGATGCGATAATCGACTGTGTGGTCGTTTTTGGCATACCATTCATATTCCCAACCGTTGTCATAGGTGTAAATAAAGTGAGTGCCTAAAAAATCATCTAATTCTTTGAATTCCATAGTAATGACCTCCTAAATATTAACGTGTTATTAAGTGACTGATTGATGTTTTAATATTAAAATAATAACATGTAAATAAATACATGTTTATTTACACTTAGTATGTTATACTTATGAATAGGAAAAGTCAAGCGATTGTTATGGAGTAACAGTTTTATAATTAAAAAACTGCGAATCTGATAAGTAAAGAGCTGTTGAAAGAGGTGAGTTGTATGGCTCAAAAGAATACATTGCGCTATGTAATTTTGGGTTTGTTGTCAAAAGAGCCTATGGCCGGCTATGATATAAAAAAAGCGTTTGAGGGAGAAATCGGTGATTTTTGGTATTCCAATCACAGTCAGATTTATCCGGAGCTTAATCGGATGGAACAAGAAGGCCTTATAAGCGGTCATGAAGAGATTGTAGGAAGTAAGTTGACGAAGAAAAAATACAGTATTACCGATTCCGGGACGGTTATATTTGGTGAATGGCTGTCAGAGTCATTGAATGCGTTGCCGCCTACACGCGACGAGTTTGCCATGAAGGTATACTTTATGGATTCGGCAGATCATCCTTTATTGGTGACTTTATTTGAGGAAGAAATTGCGCGGCATGAAGAAAAGTTGGCGTATTTAGAAGCTCGTTGGCAGGCCTTGTTCGCCCATGGGGATTCGCAGCAGCATCATTTTGGTCATGCCCTGATTTTGGAACGGGCCATTCATCGTGAAAAAGATCATTTGGCGTGGTTACACGAGGCATATAAACGATTGCCGGTAAAATAAAAGAAGGAGTTCACAGCCCTTATGAGCTGTGAGCTCCTTCTTTTTATGAGTAATTTAATTTAGGTTTTAAAGTTTTAAAGGTTGGCTTCAATGTATTGTGCAATCGCTTTTATTAAATCGGCTTGGTTCATACCGAATCGGTCGGACGCTTTGGCAATGGTTGCTTTTTTAGCCATAATTTTGCCGAAGGCGGTGTTGAGCATAGCGAAATTACTGTTGATCTTTGGCATGTGCTGACGTAAACCCGGCACCTGATCGAAGAGGTCAAACAGTTTGGTATCGCCGGTGATGGTGATGCCTTTAACCGTAATGGTATCATTGTTAGCGGCGGTTGTAGCTTTTTTTTCGGTTGCAGTTTCTTGAACTGTTGCCACAGCTTCTGTTTCACCGGTTGCATCAGCAGCAGATGTGCTTGCATTACCGTGAACTTCATCATCCCAAGTAAGTAGTGTACGGGAACCTTCGAGGCTGCGAATACGGGTGCAGTCCTGCATCATTTCGAGTACGCCTTTGAAGTTGCCTTGTTCATCACGTACGGCGGTGTAGAGGATGTAGATGAACGCTTCCGGTTTGTTGATCCAGAATTCGGCTTTATCCTGTTCACCGGAACGGAATTTTTCAATAATTTCTTCAACCAAGTGAACGCTTTTGGCCGGATGGCAGTTGCGTACTTCGCGGCCTATGACATTGGCGCTGCGAGGGAAGATTCGGTGTTTGGTATCGCTGTAGAATTTAACGAGTTCGTTTTCGTCTACATAGGATAAATCTACCGGCATGTGTTTGAAAAGTAAATTGATGCGTTCCAAGGATAATTTGCCGGTTGCCACATCGAGTTCTGTTTCGGCAGATGGGGCGGTTGCTACATTGTATTTGCCCAATAAAGCAACAAGCTCAGACATAAAGTTCTGTTCGCTGGCCGGTGAATTCAAATCCGTTTTGGTACTGTTGATACCGTTCGTGTTTGTTGTTGCATTGCCATAGAATGGCGTTGGTGTAATAAGGGCAAAGCCGATTTCGTGGTCACCGCGGCTCATGTGACTGAATTCATTATCGCTTACCAGTTTATACGCTGTAGGTAAGAGTACTTCTTGTTCTTTGTCGGCCAAGTCGCGGAAAGCATCCGCCATTATAGGTTGCAAAGCTAAGAATTCGGCTTGTTTGCCAGCTTCTAAAAGACGACGGCTTTCACTGATTAAACCACGCACCTTATCGTCAAAGGTCCACATAATTTGGGTAGGACGGTCGAAACCGTATTTTTCAAGGGCAGGATAGAGCTGATTTTGTTTACGGGACAAGTGACGGGACCATTGTGCCAATTTGTCGTAAATTCCGAGCCAAGGGTTTTTTATGAAATGAGGCGCTTTTAATAAAGCGTCTACTTCGTCAATAACGGCGAGGCCGGCTTTAATTTCTTCCATGTACACCCAAAGCGGATGATTTTCGGGATAGGTATTTTCGGCACGAATGAGGATGTCGTCGAATAATTCCAAAAGTTCGTCCATGCGGTGGGTGATTTCTTCGTCCGTATAGGAACCTTTTAATTGTTGTTCGCCATAAGCAAATTCGTCCGGTGTGCAAGTGCCGATATGATCTTTCAGAAGGGCACGGGCTTCTTTTAAACTTAATTGACGGCTTAAGTAGCCGTCTTTGATTTCTATCATTTTTTCGAGGCGTGTGTTGTTATTGAGGCCCAAAGCTGTTTTCATGGTTGTCATAATTTTTCTCCTTTTTTCTATGGCTTATAATAGTTATAATATATATTGAGGGATACTTAATATTAATATATTGAGTATCGGTTGAGTTATGCTCATGTTTTTATTATAATCAAGTTGAAAATAGTTTTCAGTAGCCAAGGCTACATATTCGCTTTTGTTTGGCAAATTTTATAGGCTCATAATTTTTACTTGCATTATTAGCCATTGTGACATATAATTGTAACGAAGTATTATTACTTGGTCATAAAAGGTGGTACCATGAGTCGGATAAAAAAACAAGAGCGACAGCAGTTATTGCAACAAAAACTGAATACTACGCCCTTCGTTACTGATGAAGAGTTGGCCATCTATTTTAATGTCAGTGTGCCGACGATTCGTTTGGATCGATTGGAACTGGGCATTCCTGAATTGCGGGAACGCATCAAATCCCGTGTAGACGGACTGACACCAAGTGGCAATAATCACAGCCATATTGAAGTGGTTGGTGAACTGATAGACCTCACTGCCGGTGAACAAGGTCTGAGTATATTGCGGACGACGGATGATATGACTGATTCCAGCGGTTATGTTGAGCCTCAGTATTTATATGCACAGGCTGATTCATTAGCTAAAGCGGTATTGGGCATTCCGGCTTCATTGGCCGGGGTCGGCAATATAAAGTATAAGAATCCAGTTAAAGCAGATTGTAATTTGGTAGCCAAAGCCTCCGTTATGAGACAACGAGGCGAGAAGTATTTTATCTGGGTTACCATCAAAGATAAAGTAAAGGAAGTCTTTCGGGCGAAATTCATAATGGAGCCCATTCAGAATAGGGTGTAAGTATATGAAAATTGCATTAGATGCTATGGGTGGTGATTTTGCACCGTTTGAAATTGTTCGAGGTGCAATTGATGCGGTTAAAGCTTTTCCGAATATCGAAGTTGTATTGGTAGGTGACGAAGCAAGAATTCGTGACGTATTAGTTGATTTCGGTCAGGAAAACAATCCGCAACTTATTATTCATCATGCCAGTGAAGTAATTGAAATGAATGAACATCCCGGCACGGCTGTGCGCAAGAAGAAAGACGCATCGGTTATTGTCGCTACGCGGTTGGTTAAACAAAAAGTTTGCGATGCCGTCATTGCGCCGGGCAGTACCGGGGCAGCCGTAGCGGCAGCCTTATTCGGCTTGGGGCGTATCAAGGGGATTGACAGACCTATGATTGCCACGCCGATTCCTACACCACAGGGTGTTACCGTTATGCTTGATTCGGGAGCTAACGCGAACTGCAAGCCGAAACATATGGTGCAGGGGGCCATTATGGGTTCCGAATATGCACGTCTTATGTTCGGCAAAGAAAATCCTACCGTCGGTTTATTGAATATCGGCGAAGAATCTACTAAGGGTAATGAATTGTGTTTGAGTACCTATCCGTTGTTGGAACAATTGAAAACCATCCCTTTCAAAGGCAATGTGGAAGGCCGTGATATTCCAAAAGGCACGGTGGATGTTGTTGTGTGTGACGGTTTTACGGGTAATGTAGTTCTTAAATTGGCGGAAGGCCTTGTAGGGGTCATGACCCAACTTGTTAAGGAAGGCATCAAAGAAGGCGGCATTATGGCCAAACTGGGTGCATTCCTGATTTATCCCGTGTTCAAGAAGATTCGTAAACGTCTTGATCATACGGAAAACGGCGGCGCACCGCTACTCGGCGTGAACGGCGTATTTTTAATCTCGCACGGCAGCTCTAAAGCTAAAGAGATTTTAACGGCTATTAAAATTGCCGGCGAGCTGGTTGATCGTAAAATTATTGAAAACATTCAACACAGTATAGAAGAAGAAGGAGCTATTAAATATGACGATGTGGACTAAACCGGTAGGTATCATCGGTACCGGAAGTTTTGTACCGGAGAATATCGTAACCAACGCTGATTTGGAAAAAATCGTAGACACGAATGACCAATGGATTCGTGAACGCACCGGCATTGAAGAACGCAGAGTTGCACCGGAAGGCATGAATGCTTCCGACATGGCAACCGAAGCGGCTAAACGTGCCATGGAGGCAGCCGGCTTGACGGCGGAAGATATTGATTGTATCATTGTAGCGACTTTAACCGGTGATATGTCAGTTCCTTCTACCGCCTGTTTGGTACAAGCTAATTTGGGAGCTACCAAAGCGGCAGCTTTTGATTTAGGAGCAGCTTGCTCCGGCTTTGTATACGGGTTGATTACGGCAGGCAGTTATGTGAATAATCAATTCTTTAAAAATGTCCTTGTAATCGGCGTAGAAGTTATGTCCCGCGTTCTTAACTGGAAGGACCGCAGTACTTGCATCTTATTCGGCGATGGTGCCGGAGCTGCCGTAGTATCATCGGTACCTGAAGGCTATGGTATGTTGGGCATGGACATGGGTGCCAACGGCGCCGGCGGTATGGCAATTTGCATTCCGTCCAGCGGCACGGCTATGGTGCCTAACGATAAACGTATCGAAGAAGGCTTGACTTTTGTTCACATGGACGGCGCTGAAGTATATAAATTTGCTGTCAAAATCATGGGACGTACCGTGCTTAATGCATTAGAAAAAGCCGGTTTGAAATTAGAAGATTTAGATCGTTTCATTCCTCATCAAGCCAATACACGGATTATCGATTCCGCAGCACACCGGTTAAAAATGCCGGCAGATAAAGTGTTTGTTAATTTGCCTAAATATGGCAATACATCAGCCGCTTCTGTAGCAATTGCTTTAGATGAAGCAGTAAGATCCGGCTTTGTAGAACGAGATCATACAGTCGCCTTTGCCGGCTTCGGAGCCGGGCTGACTTGGGCCGGCTTGGTAATGAAATGGTACTAAGGAGGAACAACCATCATGATTAAGACTGATATTTGTGATTTGTTAGGGATTGAGTATCCTATATTCCAAGGTGGTATGGCTTGGCTTGGTACCGCTGAACTTGCTGCGGCGGTGTCTGAAGGAGGCGGTCTCGGTATTATCGGTGCCGGACATATGCCACCGGATGTTTTCCGTAATGAAATTCATAAATTAAAAGAACGTACAAATAAACCTTTCGGCTGTAACATTATGTTAATGTCGCCGTTTGTTAAAGAAGTTATGCAAGTTGTTTTGGAAGAACGTGTTCCGGTAATTACAACCGGTGCGGGGAATCCGAGTACATACGTGCCTGCATTAAAAGAAATCGGCACTAAAGTTATTCCTGTAGTAGCTTCCGTATTGCTTGCCAAACGTTTATTGCGCGGCGGTATTGATGCGGTTGTTGCGGAAGGTACCGAATCCGGCGGTCACGTAGGGGAAATCACAACTATGTGTTTAATTCCTCAGATTGCTGACGCAGTAAACGTACCGGTTATTGCTGCCGGCGGTATTGCTGACGGTCGCGGTGCGGCTGCTGCGTTCGCTTTGGGCGCCAGTGCGGTACAGATGGGCACTCGCTTCGTATTATCCGAAGAATGTATTGCTCATGCTAACTATAAAGAAGCCGTATTAAAGGCAAAAGACCGTTCCACCGTTATGACAGGTCTTACGACAGGTCATCCGGTTCGTATTTTAGAAAACTTATTATCCCATCAGTACCAGGAATTGGAATTCAGCGGTGCTCCTAAAGAAGAATTGGAAGCTTTGGGTGCCGGTGCACTTCGCAAAGCGGCTATTGAAGGGGACGTTAAAAACGGTTCCGTTATGATTGGGCAGATTTCCGGTATGTTACAAGATGTAAAACCTTGTGCTCAGATCATTCGCGATATTATGGCCGAAACTGAAACTGTAATCGGCGGCTTACAAAAAATCATTAAATAATACAGGAGGCGTTACTAGTGAAAACAGCATTTGTATTTCCTGGCCAAGGTTCTCAAAAAGTAGGTATGCTTCAAGATTTATATAATGCCTATGACATTGTAAAACAGCGTTTTGCGGAAGCTGATGAAGCATTGGGTTACTCCATTACAAAGCTTTGCTTTGAAGGTCCCGATACCGAATTGGTAAAAACAGCTAATACGCAACCGGCTATTTTAACAGCCAGCGTAGCTTGTTATGAAGTATTGAAAGAAAAGGGCTTTACTCCTGATATCGTAGGCGGTCACAGCTTGGGCGAATACAGTGCTTTGGTGGCAGCCGGCGTACTTGATTTTAAAGATGCTGTTTACCTCGTTCATAAACGCGGTGAATTCATGCAGGATGCTGTGCCATTGGGCGAAGGTGCCATGGCGGCTATCTTGGCTTTGCCTCGTGAAGAAGTTGTGGCTATTTGTGAAAAAATCGACAAAGAAGTAGGTTCTGTTCAGGCCGTTAACTTTAACTGTCCGGGACAAATCGTTATTGCCGGGGCTAAAGCTGCTGTTGAAAAAGCTGCTGAAGAAATGAAAGCAGCCGGTGCAAAACGTGCCGTTATGTTACCTGTAAGTGCTCCGTTCCACAGTCGTTTGATGGAACCGGCCGCCGCTCGTTTGAAAGACGAATTGGATAAAGTAACTGTTAATGATGCTAAGATCCCTGTAGTAGTAAACGTAACCGGTGAAATTTTGACCGAAGCGGATGCTATTAAAAAATCTTTGGTTGTTCAAGCAGCTCATCCTGTTCTTTGGGAAGATTGCGTAGCTACAATGATTAATTATGGCGTAGGCAATTTCGTAGAAGTCGGTCCGGGCAAAGTTTTGACCGGTTTTACCAAAAAAATTAACAAAGACATGCAATTGGCTAATGTGGAAGATGTAGATTCCTTAGGGAAAAGTCTTGAATTTTTAGAAGGGGTTCGATAAAATGCAGTTAACAGATAAAGTTGCTTTAGTTACCGGAGCCTCTCGCGGCATCGGCCGTGCCATTGCTTTGTTAATGGCTAAACAAGGTGCAGACGTAGTAGTTAATTACAGCGGCAGTGAAGGTGCTGCTCAAGAAACCGTAGATGCTATTTTGGCTATGGGTCGCAAGGCGATTAAAATTAAAGCCAATGTAGGCAATGCTGAAGAAGTAGCGGCTATGGTGGAAGAAGCACACAGCACATTCGGCCGTATCGATATTTTAGTAAATAACGCAGGCATTACCCGTGACGGTTTGCTTATGCGTATGAAAGACAGCGATTGGGATGATGTTATCAACATCAACTTGAAAGGAGTTTATCTTATGACTAAAGCTGTTTCCAAAATTATGATGAAACAGCGCAGCGGTAAAATTGTTAATATGACATCGGTTGTAGGTGTAACCGGTAATGCGGGCCAGGCCAACTATAGTGCCTCTAAAGCCGGCGTAATCGGGTTTACGAAAACTTGTGCTAAAGAATTGGCATCTCGCGGTATTACCGTAAATGCCATTGCACCGGGTTTCATTCACACCGACATGACGGATGTTTTATCTGATAAAGTTAAAGAAGCCATGGTTCATACGATTCCGTTGGGCCGTATGGCTGAACCGGACGAAGTAGCAGCTGTAGCTGTCTTTTTAGCCAGTGATATGTCGAGTTATATTACGGGTCAAGTCATTAATGTTGACGGCGGCATGGTAATGTAGCTAATATATAGAGCAAGCAATGAAAGGAGGTGAAATCACAATGACCACGTTTGATAAAGTTAAAGCGATCGTTGTGGAACAGTTAGGCGTTGACGAAGCTGAAGTTAAGATTGATTCTACATTCATTGACGACTTAGGAGCTGACTCCTTAGACATCGTTGAATTGATCATGGCTTTCGAAGAAGAATTCAATGTTGAAATTCCTGATGATGTAGCTGAAAAAATTAAAACAGTGAAAGATACGGTAGAATACATCGATTCTATCAAAGAAGCGTAAGACTTACTTGTGCACCGGTAGGAGGCGGCAACGCCTCCTAGTCGGTATACGTAACAGGAGGAATTTATAGTGAAGCTCCCTGAACTTCGCATTGGAAATCTGGTGGCAAAGGTGCCAATCATTCAAGGCGGCATGGCAATCAGATTGTCTACAGCTCGTCTTGCAGCAGCTGTAGCTAATGAAGGTGGCATCGGTCTAATTGCGGCCTCCGGTATGCCATTTGATGAATTACGTTATGAAATTAAATTAGCTCGAAAATTATCACCTACGGGTATTATTGGTATAAATGCAATGGTAGCAGCTTCCGAGTTTGCTGGCCTAGTGCGAACGGCTATCGAAGAAGGTATTGACCTTGTTGTAGCCGGTGCAGGTTTTTCTCGTGATATGTTTGGTATGGGGAAAGAATCGGGCACACCCATTGTTCCGATTGTGTCCTCCGGGAAATTAGCTCGTATTTCCGAAAGCTTGGGTGCGGCGGCTGTCATCGTTGAAGGCAGTGAAGCCGGCGGTCATTTAGGTACGAATCGATCCTCGCGTGAGATTGTGCCGGAGGTGTTAAAGGCCGTAAAAAATATCCCTGTTATCGGAGCGGGCGGTGTTCTTGATGGGAAAGACATTGTAGAAATGTTGAAATTAGGAGCAAACGGCGTACAAATGGGCAGTCGTTTTGCCGCTAGTGAAGAATGCAACGCATCGGATGAGCTTAAGAAAATGTATTTATGTGCTAAAGCTCCTGAAGATGTTGTTTTAATAGAAAGTCCGGTAGGTTTGCCGGGGCAGGCGATTCGCAACAAATTCGCTGCTTCTATATTGGACGGTACTGTACCGCCACCAACTGAATGTGACCGTTGCTTAAAGCATTGTTCTCATAAATTTTGCTTGATTAAAGCATTGGAACGGGCACAGCAAGGGGACGTGGAAACTGGTTTGGTATTTTCCGGCAATAATATGAGAAAAGTAGATGAGATTTTGCCTGTTAAGGAGATTTTCCGTCGCCTATTGGCGGAAACGTCTCAGATTGATTAATGTATTTCGATATATAGTTTACATGTGAGGTGAAATAATTGGAAAAACGTGTTGTTATTACCGGTTTAGGGGCTATTACGCCTGTAGGTATTGGTAAAGATGCTTTTTATGAAGCTTTATTGGCAGGTAAATCCGGGATTGGCCCGATTACCCATTTTGATGCTTCTGAATATGCTACCCGCATTGCCGGTGAAGTTAAGGATTTTGATATTACGCAGTATGGTGTAGAGAAGAAAGAGTCCCGTCGTATGGACCGTTCCTCTCAATTTGCAATCGCGGCGGCAGTTCTTGCTTTACGTGATTCTGAACTCGATTTGGATAAAGAAGATCGCGATCGTTGCGGTACTGTAGTTGGTACCGGTATCGGCGGGATTGACTCCATCCACGATGTTTATGTTACATTATTTGAAAAAGGACCTAATCGTGTAAGTCCTTTCGCAGTACCTATGATGATTGCCAACATGGTATCCGGTCGTGTGTCCATCGAACTTGGTCTTCGTGGTCCGGCTATTACTGATATTACGGCTTGTGCATCCGGTACTAATTCCATTGGTGATGCATTCCGCATCGTAGCTCGCGGTGACGCTGACATTATGTTTGCCGGCGGTACGGAAGCAGCTGTATCTCCTGCAGCAGTTGCCGGTTTCGCAGCTATGAAAGCTATGTCTACCCGCAATGATGAACCTGAAAAAGCTTCGCGTCCGTTTGACGCCGATCGTGACGGTTTCGTTATGGGTGAAGGCGCCGGTATCGTAGTTCTTGAAGAATTGGAACACGCTAAAGCACGCGGTGCTCATATCTATGCTGAAGTAATCGGTTACGGCAGCAATGGTGATGCTTATCACATTACAGCTCCGGCTCCGGGCGGTGTACAAGCTCGTAAATGTATGGAATTGGCCATTAAAGATGCAGGCATCGATCCTAGTGAAATTAACTACATCAATGCTCATGGTACTTCTACAGGTCTTAATGACAAAAACGAAACTATGGCTATTAAGGAATTATTCGGTGACCATGCTAAATCCTTGGCAGTTAACTCGACTAAATCCATGACTGGCCATTTATTGGGCGCAGCCGGTGCTATTGAAGCCATCGTTATGGCTATGGCTATTGAAACCGGTAAAATTCACCCTACCATCAACTTGACTAATCCGGATCCTGAACTCGATTTGGATTATGTAAAAGAAGGGGCTCGTGAATTGAAAGTAAATTGCGCATTATCCAATTCCTTCGGTTTTGGCGGTCATAATGCAACATTACTTGTTCGTCGTTACGAGGACTAATTGAGGGGCCGAAAGACTCATAAGACAATCTCGCACCAAGCTCGCGAAGCAGCGCTTCGAGAGCTTGTGGCGCGTTTGCGTATCCCTCTGACAGATATTGATTTGCTCGACAGAGCGTTTACGCACACGTCTTATGCAAATGAAAATAGAGCAGCTCGCGTTAAGCATAACGAACGTTTGGAATTTTTGGGCGACGCCGTTTTAGACTTAATTATCGGCGAGTATCTGTTTAAAACATATCCTCAAATGACTGAGGGTGAACTGACCAAAATAAAGGCAGCAACTGTATGTGAAACTTCGTTGGCTACTTGTAGTTCTAAATTAAACTTTGGTAATTATTTGTTGCTCGGGCGAGGCGAATGTACGTCCGGCGGCCGAGAACGGGCGTCGATTTTGGCTGATACTTTTGAAGCCGTTATCGGTGCTTTGTATGTAAATACTTCGTATGAAGTAACGGCGCAGTTCGTATTGAGTCATTTGCAAGGATATCTGGAAAAAGCGAAAGACGGTAAACTTGGTAAGGATTACAAAACTATGTTGCAGGAATATGTGCAACAGGAAGGCGAAAAGCAAATCGTGTATACCTTGCTGAGTGAATCGGGACCCGATCATGACAAGATATTCTGCATGGAAGTGCGGATTGAAGGCAAAGCCTACGGTTCCGGTACCGGTAAAAGCAAAAAAGAAGCTGAACAAAATGCGGCTCAAGTTACGCTTGACTATTTAATCGGTAAAAGAGCTTGCCGGTTAACGCAAGATTAATTCAGGTATATGGTAAATAGAGGAGCGGCTAATCCGCTCCTTTTTCGTATATAGGATGAGGTACATAAAAATGAACCAAAAGAAAAGCAACAGCATACGTCAAGACAAGCCTCACGGTTTGATTCCTTTTTATATACCTCATGCAGGTTGTCCGCAGCAATGTGTGTTTTGCAATCAGCATCGCATTGCGGCCGGTGGCACACGTGCCACACAGGCAGATGTAAAAGCAACGATTCATGAATATATAGGTACCGAACGTGATACCAAGTACTGGGAGGTGGCTTTTTACGGGGGCAGTTTTTCGGCCCTGCCGGAAGAATTGCAATGCTCCTTATTGGAACCTGCTTATGAAGCTTTAAAAGCCGGTGAAATCGATGCCATACGTTGTTCCACAAGACCGGATGCACTCAGTGATGATGCCATTGACTTGCTTATGTCATATGGCTTGAGTACCGTCGAAATCGGGGTACAGTCTATGGATGATGAAATTCTCACAAGAGCCAAACGGGGGCATACGGCTGCGGAAGTTATTGAAGCCGTACGGCGTTTGCAAGCACGCGGCCTTACGGTGGGAATCCAGTTGTTGCCCGGCTTACCCGGTGAAAGCTGGTTAACCTTGGTAAATACAGCAGTGAAAGTGGCTCAATTACAACCGGATTTTGTTCGTATTTATCCGGTGCTCGTTATTGAAGATACGGAATTGGCTGATGATGTGAGAGCCGGTCTTTATACACCGCTTACCGTAGCAGAAGCTGTCAAATACAGTGCCTTTTTAAAAAGTTACTTTGAGGACAAGGGAATTACGGTTATTCGCACCGGTTTGCAGAGTACGCCGGAGCTCGATCAAGGTATCGGTCTTGTAGGCGGTCCCTATGAACCGGCTATGGGGGAATTGGTAACCAATTATCAATGGTTGCAGAAGTTTTTACGAGTCATCAATGATCATATAGCGGCCGGTTTACCGATGCATTGTGTAACGGTCTTGTATCCTCGTTCGCTGACATCAAAAGTGCGTGGTGAGAAGCAGCGTAATATGAAATATTTAGCGATGAATTATGAAGATTGTACATGGCATTGGCATGAACTGGGATCTAAAAAGGCAAATGCTATGTTCGGATTAAAAACAAACAAATTTTCGGATAATGTTCTGCTTTTTATCGATAATTATAGGTATAATGTGATATAATAAAAGGTACGTTATTAGAAATATTTTAAGTGACTTAAGACACACGGAAAGGTGGTTTGCATGCAACTCTTACGATTAGAGTTAAAAGGATTCAAGTCCTTTGCGGATAAAACAATTGTAAAATTTTCACCCGGCATGACGGCTATCGTGGGACCTAACGGAAGTGGTAAGAGTAATATTACCGATGCTATGCGTTGGGTGTTGGGTGAGTCCAATGTGCGCCATTTACGTGGTCAAAAAGCGGAAGATATAATTTTTGCCGGTACGGAAAAACGCCGCCCTATGAGTACGGCGGAAGTAACCTTGGTATTCGACAACAGCGACAAGCGTTTGCATCCGGACCTGGCGGAAGTGGCGTTGACGCGCCGTATTTATCGCAGCGGTGAAAGTGAGTTTTTTATTAATAAAAAAGCCTGTCGTCTTAAGGATATACAGGCTCTGCTTGCCGATACGGGCCTGGGTCGTGATTCCATGGCTATTATCGGTCAGAACCGAGTCGATGCGATTTTAAACAGTAAACCGGAAGAACGGCGCCTTATTTTTGAAGAAGTAGCCGGTATTTCCCGTTTTAAAATGAATAAGGATGAGTCATTGCGCCGCATGGGGCAAACTGATCGCAATATGGAGCGTGTTGCCGATTTGATGGCTAATCTTGAGGAGCAAATGGAACCCCTTCGTGAAAAAGCGGCCAAGACGCAAACACATGCGGAATTGAGCCGTCAAAAACGATTGTTGGACGGGGCCTTGGCTTTTCATGATTATAAAGTGGCCGATCGCTTATTTACCAAGCAGGAAAATGAAAAGATTGCTTTAGAGCAGGAACAAATAGAAATTCAGACGGAGCTGTCCGGCCTGGGAGCACGGGAACAACAGTTAAAATTGAAGTCTGACGAACAACAACAGGCTTTGCGCCGGCAGGAAGAATTGTATGCTCAGGCTCAAAAAGAAGAGGCTCGTTTACAAGGTGAGAAAAATGTGTTGACCGAGCAATTGCGCAATGCCGATAAAGAGTTACAGGAATTGAGTGATCGCATTCATGAAATGGAAGCAACCATAGCCGGTGACCGTCAGAAGGTGCTGGTTCATCAGAAATTATTGGTTGACGGTGCCGGTGAATTGGCAGCCAAAGAAGCGGCTTTGCAGACGGCGGAAGAAGTCTATGAATCGGCTCGCCTGGAATTACAACGAATTCAGGGTGAGTTTCAGTCGGTTCAGGCAGCCATGGCGACGCGTCATGATGAACAACTGAAATTGGTAGGACTGGTAGAAAAATATCGGGTCGAATTACAAACTTTAAACAGCGAGCTGACGAAGATTGCCGAGTTGACGGCGACTTTAGCCGATGAATTGACCACCGTAACGGCTGAAGAAAGGGAGGCCTTTACGAAACATCAGACCTTGTTGGAACAACAGTCAACCAATCGGGCCGAACGGGAAAGCACCCAACAAGCGATGAGTGATTTACGACAACGTCGTCAGCAACTTGATAAAGAGTGTCAGACCGGACGCCGTGAAGAGCAGCGTATCGAAGGTCGTTTACAATTACTCGCTCAATGGGCTGAACAGCATGAAGGCTATGCGGACGGCACGCGTAATGCATTGGCTGCCAAAGAATCCTGGCAGTCGGATTTATTGGGAGCTATCGGCGATTTATTCACGGTTAAGCCTGAATACGCCACTGCTCTTGATATCGCGTTGGGCGGCAGTATTAATCATGTAGTATCGCGCACATCGCGAGCCGCAGCCGATTGTATTGCTTATTTAAAACGTACGCAAGGCGGTCGCGTCACATTCCTGCCGTTGGAAACGGTACACGGACAGGCCCTTAATACGCCGGCTCTGAATGAACCGGGTGTATTGGGACGAGCCGTAGATTGCATTACTTTTGATGAAATGTATCGCGGTGTTTTTACCTACTTATTGGGGCGTACTTTGGTGGTTGAAACAATGGAGCAGGCCATCGCGTTACAGAAGAAATATAAACAACAACTTCGCTTGGTAACCTTGGGGGGCGAACAATTTCAGCCCGGCGGTTCATTGTCCGGCGGTGTGACAAAACGCCGTAAAGCGTCCGTTATGGCGCAAAAAGAAGAGATGGGCGTATTAAGCACCAAATTGCAAGCATTACAGCAGCAATTAGGGGACAAACAAAAGGCCGTAGCCGATTATGAACAACAGCTTGAAGTGTTAAGTGATGAGTTGGCAGCAAAACAGAGTCGTTGGGATGAGCAGCATACATTGCTCTTAACGGCAGAGTCTGTTTTGAAAACAACAAGGGAACGTAAGCTCCGCAAGGAACAGGTTTTACAAAATAACCTGGCTGAACAGGAGCGTTTAACTTCTGAGCAAGCCAATGTTAAAATAGAATTGGAACAAGTTGAAGCGAATCTTAAGCAATTAAATGACGCTTTACAGGCAGATGGCGGTAATACGGTAACGCTTGCTGAATTGGAACGCTGTCAAAAAGAGCAGGATGCAGCCAATCAGGCGCGTCATGAAGCTCGTTTGCAGTATGAACAATTACGTCAGCAACAGAGTTACGGTGAACAGCAGATTAGCGATTGGCAAACGGCCATAGAACAGAATGTGGCCCGTATGGAACCGCTAAAAATACAGTTGGCTTCGCAAGAGCAGCAGGCCACTGCGGTCTTGCCGCAACAATTGGTTGAGTTGACCGCGGCTTGTGAAAATCAGGTCAAAGTGACAGCGGATTTGGTAGCACAGCGTGACTCGTTATATGAATCACATAGTGAACAGCAGCGAACTTTGGCTGATTATGCATCGGAACGGGAGACTTTGGATACGCGTCAAAAGCGGATTCAACAGCGTTTGATGCAAATGGAAGGTCAACTGGCAAAATATGAAATCAACAGTGAACAGGCCTTGCAGAAAATTAATGAACTCGGGTTTTCAAGAGACGAAGCACAGGCATTACAGTCGACCGGAGCCGTGGCGGATTGGCGTCTGGAAGAAGGCAAGTTGAGTGCTCAGCTTGAAGAATTGGGCCCGGTTAACCCGGAAGCGGTAGCTGAATATGAAGCCGCTAAGGAAAAACAAGCCTTCTATGAGGCTCAGCAATCCGATTTGGAGCAGGCTAAATCACAATTGGAAGCAGTTATTGCGGAAATTGACAAGGCCATGGCTTTGCAGCTCAGCGAAGTGCTTGAAGTGGTAGGCAATCGTTTTCAGGCCGTTTTCAGTCGCTTATTCGGCGGCGGTACGGCTCAAATTGTACTTACCGATGCGGATAATATTTTGACCAGCGGCATTGATTTTTATATTCAGCCACCGGGCAAGAAGCGTCAGCAACTGACTTTGTTATCCGGCGGTGAACGTGCGCTTACAGTTATAGCGTTATTATTTTCGTTCTTGGATTATCGACCGGCTCCGTTCTGCGTCTTGGATGAAGTGGATGCGGCCCTCGATGAAGCCAATGTAGAACGATTCGGCAGTTATTTGCAACGACTCGGTGACGATACCCAATTTATCGTGGTATCGCATCGTAAACGAACTATGGAGGCGGCCTTGGTATTACAAGGTGTTACCATGGTGGAACGCGGTGTTTCACGATTGTTAACAGTAGCCTTTGATGAAATAGAGGAGGATATGTAATGAGTTTTTGGAATAAAACCAAAAAGTTTCTCGGTTTCGGTGATGCCTTAGATAAGACGAAAAAGAAGTTATCGGAAGCCATTGAAACGGTAATTATCGGCTATGCCAAAATTGATGATGATTTCCTTGATGATTTGGAAGTAGCCATGATTACCGCCGATTTGGGCAGTAAAACGACGGAACTTTTGATGAAAGAAATCCGCCGCGGTGTAACGGAAGGCGAAATTAATCATACCAATGAAGTCATGAACTACATTGAGGCCTACATTACCAAGTTATTGGAAGATCAGGAAGAAACTTTGGAAATGCATTCGCCGGAAGTTATTTTGGTTGTAGGGGTTAACGGTGTAGGTAAGACTACGACTATTGCTAAATTGGCTCATTATTACAAAGAAGAAGGTAAAAGTGTGCTGTTGGCGGCGGCCGATACGTTCCGCGCTGCTGCGTCGGAACAGCTTACTATCTGGGCGGAACGCGCCGGTGTACCTATTGTAAAACATCAGGAAGGGGCCGATCCGGCAGCCGTTGTGTTCGATGCGTTGGCATCGGCCAAAGCTCGTAATGCGGATATTGTTATTATCGATACGGCCGGACGTCTGCATACGAAGACCAATTTAATGGAAGAATTGAAAAAAATCGGTCGTGTAGCAGATCGTCAGGTACCGGGAGCACCGCATCAGACTTTGTTGATTTTGGATGGTACAACCGGTCAGAACGCGGTGAGTCAGGCGAAGTTATTCGGTCAGGCTGTACCGATTACCGGCATTATTGTCACTAAATTAGACGGCACCGCCAAAGGGGGCGTCGTAATTTCGATTAAAGAGGAACTGGGGGTTCCGGTTCGTTGGATTGGCATCGGCGAAAAAATCGATGATTTAAAACCTTTCAATGCGAAAGAATTTGCCAATGCCTTGTTTGATAAAGGAATGAGTACAAATGAATAATCAAATGAGTCGCGCAGAAATGGTAGCGTATGCGCGGGTTGAAAATATAGCTAATCACTATGGCGCACCGGCTGAGGCTATGGACACGCTTGGCGATTTATTGGCGTATATCGGCAATGAAATGTATCGCCCCGTAACACGCTTGATGCTTCAGAATTGGAATCAATTAAATGATCGTATCGATCATTTTACACCGGAAGAATGGATTTTACCTACGGAAGTGGCCGCCAAAGAAGGGCTTGATAAACGTGCCGTGGCCTTATTGATTGAAGTTTTGGAAGGTGTAGATACACCAATCCAGGCAGAAGACGGTAAGCGTACGGAGATGAATGAAGAAGAAAAGAAACGCTTGCAAGCACATATTGAACAGGAAAGAGCGGAAGAAGCGGCTATGGCCGAGGCTGAAGCGGCTCGCCTTATGAGCGAAGAAGGTAAATAATATGGCACATCCTAATATTCATCGTAATTACGAAGGCAATATGACACCCTTCAAGGTAGAGGCACCGTTTCAGCCGATGGGTGACCAGCCGGCCGCCATTCAGTCGTTGGTGCAGGGCGTTAATAACGGCGATTGGGCCCAGGTTTTACTGGGAGCTACCGGTACGGGTAAAACATATACGATGGCTAAGTTGATTGAAGGGGTACAGAAGCCGACATTGGTTATTGCCCACAATAAAACCTTGGCCGCGCAATTATGCAGTGAGTTTAAGAGCTTTTTTCCAAATAATGCGGTGGAATATTTTGTGTCTTACTATGATTTTTACCAACCGGAAGCCTATATTGCGTCGACGGATACATACATTGAGAAAGATGCATCCATTAATGATGAAATCGATAAATTGCGTCACTCTGCGACAATGAGTTTATTTGAGCGTCGTGATGTGATTATAGTGGCTTCCGTAAGCTGTATTTACGGTTTAGGTGACCCGGAAGACTACAGCGACTTGGTAGTATCCTTGCGTTTGGGGCAAGAACGAAGCCGTGATGATATTTTGAAAAAATTGGTGGATATTCAGTATACTCGCAATGATATTAACTTCACTCGCGGTACCTTCCGCGTGCATGGCGATACGATTGAAGTATTCCCGGCCGCCAACAGTGAACGGGTAGTTCGCATTGAATTGTTCGGTGATGAAATCGACCGTTTGGCCGAAGTGGATGTACTGACCGGTGAAGTGATTACGGAACGCAAGCATGTGGCCATTTACCCGGCCTCTCACTATGTAACGACCCGTGACAAACTGCAACTTGCGATTGAACGTATTGAAGCGGAATTGGCGGAACAATTGGATTTCTTAAAATCGAGAGATCGTTTGCTTGAAGCACAGCGTTTGGAACAGCGTACCCGTTATGATATCGAAATGATGCAGGAAATGGGATATTGCTCGGGCATTGAAAACTATTCCCGCTTGTTATCTAACCGCCAACCGGGTGAAGCGCCGTATACTTTAATCGATTATTTTCCGGATGATTTCCTGATTTTAATTGATGAATCGCATGTAACGATTCCGCAGTTGCGTGCTATGTACAACGGTGACCGGGCTCGTAAAGAAAACTTAATCGAGTATGGTTTCCGTTTGCCGTCGGCTTTGGATAACCGTCCGTTGAAATTTGAAGAATTCCAAGAACGAATTAATCAGATTGTTTACGTATCGGCTACGCCGGGACCGTATGAAATGGAAGTGCAAACCAATATTGCGGAACAGATTATTCGCCCTACCGGTCTTTTGGATCCGCTTATTGAAGTGCGCCCGATTAAAGGCCAAATGGATGATCTGTTGGGTGAAATCAAACAACGGGCCGCTAAGAATGAACGCGTGCTCGTAACAACTTTAACGAAGAAAATGGCGGAAGATTTAACGGAATTCCTCAAAGAAGTGGGTGTTCGCGTACGCTATTTGCATTCCGATATTGCTACCATTGAGCGTGCCGATATAATCCGTGACCTCAGAGCCGGTGTTTTTGACGTCCTCGTAGGGATTAACTTGCTTCGTGAAGGACTTGATATGCCGGAAGTATCCTTGGTTGCCATTCTGGATGCGGATAAAGAAGGTTTCTTGCGCAGTGATACGTCCTTGATTCAGACAATCGGTCGTGCTGCTCGTAATGAAAACGGTCGCGTTATTATGTATGCGGACCGCATTACGGGTTCTATGGACCGGGCCATCACTGAAACGGAACGCCGTCGTGAAGTGCAGAGTGCTTATAATAAGGAACACAATATTACGCCGAAATCCATTCGTAAAGAAGTTAAAGAATTAATTGAATTAACTAAATTGGAAGAAGAGACGGGCGGCAACAGCGATAGCAAAAGCGGTGCCAAACGTTCCGGTCGCGGTAAGGCTGTTGATGATGATGCGGCAGCAGCTGTAGCATCGGCCAAGAAACGCAGTGCCGCTAAAACGAGCGGTAAAGCGGGCACTAAGACCGGTGCTAAAGCAACCGGCAAGGCCAAAGGCGTTAAGGCTGTGGCAGACGGTACGGCTGCGTATGAAGCTACACCTGAATTAACCGTCGAAGATGTATTTAATAAAATTGAAGAAACCACGCGTCTCATGAAGGCGGCGGCTAAACAATTGGAATTTGAAAAAGCGGCCGAACTTCGTGATGAACTTGGTATTTTGAGACAACAATTGTCTGATTTACAGGATGTACGTCGCAAAAAATAGGAACTATGGGCAAGGCATTCTGTCTTGCCTATTTCTCCGTTAATTAACAATAGTTTGTCAGCTGACTAACTGATATTCGTTTGTTAATGATTGACTGTTTGGCTCCGGCCGAATAATAAAATACACGATATATTAATACTCTGTTGGATAATCGGGAGGTTATCGTGAAAGAAGAAATTATAGTAAAAGGGGCGCGCCAGCATAACCTTAAAAATATAGATGTGGCTTTGCCACGTGACAAATTTATTGTCATTACAGGGCTTAGCGGCTCCGGCAAATCGTCGCTCGCTTTCGATACGATTTATGCGGAAGGGCAGCGACGTTATGTAGAATCTTTGTCGGCCTATGCCCGCCAGTTTTTGGGGCAAATGGATAAACCAGATGTGGATTATATCGAAGGTTTATCGCCGGCTATCTCTATTGATCAGAAAACAACCAGTCGTAATCCTCGTTCTACGGTGGGTACGGTGACGGAAATATATGACTATTTGCGATTGTTGTTTGCTCGGGTAGGTCATGCGTATTGCCCACAGTGCGGTAAGCCGATTTCACAGCAGTCTATCGAGCAGATGACCGATGATGTGATGACCTTGCCGGAACGGACCAAATTGCTCATTATGGCTCCTTTATTGCGCGGTAAAAAAGGGGAACATAAGCAGTTATTGGAACGTCTTCGCAAAGAAGGGTTTGCCCGTGTACGCGTTGACGGTGAAATCCGTACCTTGGATGAGGATATTGAACTGGCTAAAACTAAAAAACATGATTTGGAAATTGTTATCGACCGTTTGGTTGTCAAAGAAGGCATTGAAAGTCGTCTGTCCGATTCCATGGAAACGGCGGCCAAATGGGGCGAAGGTATTGTAGTGGTACAGGAAATAGACGGACCGTCGCACATGTACAGTCAACATTTTGCCTGCCCTGATTGTCATATTTCCTTGCCGGCTATTGAACCGCGTATGTTCTCGTTTAACAGTCCGTTTGGTGCTTGTCCGGCTTGTTTGGGCATCGGCAGTACCATGGAAGTCGACGAAGAACGCGTGATTCCGGACGGCGATGTATCTTTTGCGGATGGTGCGGTTTTACCGTTAAGCTCTAATCCGAATGCCTGGTTTATGCGTCAGTTGGAAGGCTTGTTGAAGGCTCATGGGTATGACTTATCGGCCACTTATAATGAATTGCCGAAGAAATTACAACAAATGGTAATGAACGGGACTACCGATAAGGTAACCTTTGATTATGAAAATATGCGCGGCGAAATTAAGACATTCCACACGGAATATGAAGGCATTTTGCCGATGGTAAAACGTCGTCACAGCGAGGCAACGACTGATTCCATGCGTGAAGCTTTTGAAGAATTCATGTCCATTAAACCTTGTAAGACTTGTGGCGGTGCCCGTTTAAAACCGGAAGCCTTGGCTGTTCGCGTAGGTGATAAAAACATCAATGAAGTGACGCAGCTTACTATCAGTGATGCCGTCGATTTCTTTGATACAGTACCGTTGACGGAACGTGAACAATTTATCGGGAATCAGATTTTAAAAGAAATCAAAGCCCGTCTCATGTTCCTCAATAATGTAGGTCTTGATTATCTTACCATGAGCCGTAATGCCGGTACTTTGTCGGGCGGTGAAGCACAGCGTATTCGTTTGGCTACTCAAATCGGCTCCGGTTTGGTAGGCGTTTTATATATCCTTGACGAACCGTCCATCGGGTTACATCAACGTGATAATGATCGCTTGATTGAAACCTTGAAAGGTCTTCGTGATTTAGGCAATACTTTGCTCGTTGTTGAACATGACGAAGATACCATGTTGGCTGCTGATTATTTAGTGGATATCGGTCCGGGAGCCGGTGAACACGGCGGTGAAATCATCGCCCAAGGGACCGCACAGGAAGTAATGGCCAATGAAAACTCGATTACCGGTCAGTATTTGAGCGGCCGTAAATTTATTCCATTGCCGGCAACCAGGCGCAAGTCAAACGGTAATGTGTTGGAAATTCGCGACGCTTCGGAAAATAACTTAAAGAATATTAATGTTAAGTTCCCGTTAGGCGTATTCACGGTTGTCACCGGTGTAAGCGGCTCCGGTAAGTCTACTTTGATTAATGAAATCCTTTACAAAGGCATGGCTAACCATCTTTATCGCTCATACCATAAGGTTGGTGCGCATAAAGAAATACGCGGTACTGAATATATTGATAAAATCATTAATATTGATCAGAGCCCGATCGGACGTACACCGCGTTCCAATCCGGCTACCTATACCGGTGTGTTTGATTCTATTCGTGAATTGTACAGCCAGACGCCGGAAGCTAAAATGCGCGGTTATAAACAGGGCCGTTTCAGTTTTAACGTGCGCGGCGGTCGTTGTGAGGCCTGTCGCGGTGACGGTATCATTAAAATTGAAATGCACTTCTTGCCGGATGTATACGTGCCTTGTGAAGTCTGCAAGGGAGCTCGTTATAACCGGGAAACTTTGGAAGTTAAATATAAAGGCAAATCGATTGCCGATGTATTGGACATGGTAGTGGATGATGCGGTTGAGTTTTTCAAATCAATTCCGAAAATCCATCGAAAATTGGAAACTTTGCAACAGGTAGGTTTGGGCTACATCCGTTTGGGTCAGCCGGCTACTACTTTGTCGGGCGGTGAAGCTCAGCGCGTGAAGTTAGCAACCGAATTGGCTCGTCGCAGCACGGGTAAAACTCTGTATATTTTGGATGAACCGACTACGGGCTTACATGCGGAAGATATTCGCAAGCTTCTCGATGTATTGCAAAAGTTGGTTGATGCAGGCGATACGGTCGTTGTTATCGAGCATAATCTGGACGTTATTAAAACGGCGGACCATATCATCGATTTAGGCCCCGAAGGGGGCGTGAGCGGCGGTACCATCGTCGGTACCGGTACGCCGGAACAGATTGCCAAAATGCCGGCAAGTTACACCGGCAAATTCTTGGCACCTGTATTGGCGAAAACAAAGCGTTTTATGGATGCCGCTAAAAAGGCAGGTCAATAATGGTTACGCAAGAAGTATTGGAGAAAATTAGCCATCTGCCGACCACACCGGGTGTTTATTTGTGGCGCGATCAGTATAAGCGCATTATTTATGTGGGGAAAGCCGTTAATCTTCGCAATCGCGTCCGTTCTTATGTCCGCAATGACATTAACCGGGCGCCGAAGGTGACGGCCATGATGCGCCGAGCCGTTGATGTGGAGGTCATTCAGACCAAGACGGAAATGGAAGCCTTAATTTTGGAAAATACGCTCATTAAAGAGCATCATCCGAAGTATAATATTATGCTTCGCGATGATAAAACTTATCCGTATGTGAAGGTAACCGTGCAGGAAGAATATCCGCGGGTGCTCATGGTACGGCGTATGGTGCGTGACGGGGCCAAGTATTTCGGTCCGTTCACGGATGTGACGGCGGTACATCAAACGTTAAAATTGTTCCGTCGTCATTTTCCTCTTCGCACCTGCTCCAATATGAATGTGCCGCGACCTTGTTTGCAATATCATTTAGGGTATTGTGAGGCACCGTGTCAGGGCTTGGTATCACCGGAAAAATATCGAACTTATATCGATCAGATTGTTCAGGTGTTGGAAGGTAAGCCGATTCCGCTCTTAGGCGAGTTAAAAACTCAAATGGAAGCGGCCGCGGAAGAGTTGGATTTTGAAAAAGCAGCCCAACTTCGCGATCAATTGCAGGCTTTGGAAAAGCTCCGTGAAAAACAGCGCATGGTAACACAGCGCGGCGATATCGATGTGGTGGGCATTGCCATGGAAGGGCTCATGGCCTGTGTGCAGGTATTCTTTATTCGTTCGGGACGTATGTTGGGGCGTGAAAACTTTTTCATTAAAAATGAAGGTGATGATGCCTCAACGGTGATGACGGAGTTTATTAAACAATATTACGGCGGTACAACCTTTGTGCCGAAGGAAGTTTTGTTGCCTTATGAAACGGAGGAACGGGAGCTCTTTGCAAAATGGTTCACCGAAATGAAGGGGCAAAATGTAGAAGTATCCGTGCCGCAACGCGGTTATAAGCATGATTTGATTAAAATGGCAGCCGAAAATGCGCAGAACTTTTTGGCAGAACGGCGTCGCCAGTGGCAGTATGATCTGGATAAAAGCGGCGGAGCCGTCAAGAAATTGGCGGAAGTTCTCGATTTACCGCGGTTGCCGGAACGTATGGAATGTTTTGATATTTCCCATACGCAGGGCAGTGAAACGGTGGCCTCCATGGTTGTGTTTGAAGACGGTAAACCGGCTAAGAAGGAATATCGTCGTTTCAAATTAAAAACCGTGCAAGGCAAACCGGATGATTTTAAATCCATGGCGGAAATCATGGAGCGTCGTTACGGTAATGAAACCGATTGGCCTATGCCTGACTTGATTATCATCGATGGCGGTAAAGGTCAGCTTAATGCGGCGTTACCGTTGATTCGTGCTGTGGGCGTAACTGATGTGCCTGTTATTTCACTGGCTAAGCGAATTGAAGAAGTTTTTGTGGAAGGACAGTCGGAAAGTATTATTTTGTCACATCATTCGCCGGAATTACAGTTGTTGCAACAAATTCGTGATGAAGCGCATCGTTTTGCCATTACCTATCATCGCAAGTTGCGTGGTAAGCGTAATTTGGAATCTATTTTGGATTATATTGAAGGTATCGGGCTGAAACGACGCAAAGCCCTGTGGCAGGCTTTCGGGAATTTGGAAGGTATTAAAGCCGCAACGGAAGAGGAATTGGCGGCCGTGCCGGGCATGAATCAAAAGGCGGCGGCCGAAGTTTATCGCTTTTTCCGTTTGTCTAAAGATGAAAAGCGTGCTACCATTGAAGGTGGCCGTTAAGCAGTACCGGCGGTTGTATTAAATTTTTGTAGTGTAATGGTTAAAACCATTCGGTAGGAGGGTATTATTTTGCAGGGAAAATTATCATTAAGTTCTGCCATTGTTATCGGCTCAATGTTGTTCGGCATGTTTTTCGGTGCCGGTAATCTTATTTTTCCGGTTCATATGGGGCAGGAAGCAGGGGCTGATATGTGGCCGGCCACAATCGGTTTCTTGATTACGGCTATCGGTTTGCCGTTCTTGGGTGTAGTTGCTATCGGTATTTCGCAGAGCAACGGGTTATTTGATTTGGCATCGCGCGTTCATCCGACTTATGCCAAATTATTTACCATTCTTTTGTATTTAACAATCGGGCCGGCTTTTGCTTTACCGCGTACGGCTACCGTTTCATACCAAATCGGTTTGGCGCCGTATATCGGTGATGATATGCAGACCATGGCTTTAGCCGTATTTACATTCGTATTTTTCGCGTTGGGCCTGTTTTTCTCTATGAATCCGGGCAAACTCATGACGTATATCGGCAAAATATTAAATCCTCTGTTTTTAGTGTTTTTAGCCATTCTTTTGATAGTAGCCTTGGTTAATCCGATGGGGTCCGTAGCAACGGCACCGGTCAGCGGTGATTATTTGACAATGCCGTTCTTCAAGGGCTTCACGGAAGGGTATAATACGATGGATGCCTTGGCCGCCTTGGCTTTTGGTATTATCGTGGTTCGTGCTTTGCAGAGCGTAGGTGTTACAGAACCTAAAGATATTGCAGCCGGCATGGTTAAAGCCGGTATTGTAGCGGTAGTTTTGATGGTTATTATCTATGCTTTCCTGGCCTATGTAGGGGCTTCCAGTCTTGGTGTGTTTGCTCTGTCGGCTAATGGCGGTATTGCTTTAGCCCAGATTGCTAACTACTATTTCGGATCCGTAGGGGCCGTATTATTGGCCATTACCGTTACTTTGGCTTGTTTGAAAACGGCCGTAGGCCTTATTTGCTCGTGTTCGGAAACTTTTGTTGATTTGTTCCCGAATTCTGTGAGCTATAAAAAATATGCCTATACTTTTGCCATTGTTTCGTTCTTAATCGGCAATGTAGGGTTGACTCAAATTATTTCGTTGGCAATTCCTATTTTGATGTTATTGTATCCGTTGACGATTACTATTATTTTACTTACATTCTTGGCTCCTGTTTTTAAAGGACGTCAAGCTGTTTATTTGAGCACTACATTGTTTGCCTTGCTTGCAGCCATCGGTGATGCTCTTAACACATTGCCTGAATTTATGGGGAATGCGGTGTGGGTACAGCAAACCTTGGGATTATATAAAGCTTTGCCGTTTTTTGATTTGGGCATGGGCTGGGTAGTACCTTCGGCTATCGGTTTTGTATTGGGACTTATTTATATTTCGTTTGTCAAAGCGAAGTGAGGTAGTGTAATGAATATTTGCGTAACCGGCGGAGCCGGCTTTATCGGATCACATCTTGTAGATGCACTTATCGAGCAAGGTCATAAGGTATTGGTAATTGATAATTTGAGCACCGGCTGTCGCGATTTTGTGAATCCAAAAGCTCAATTTTTGGAAATGGATATTCGCGATAAAGTTTTCAGTAAGACATTGGTTGAATTCAAACCGGACTATGTATTCCATGAAGCGGCTCAAACTATGGTGCCGGCCTCTATGGAAGATCCGGCCTTTGATTGTGATGTTAATTTATTGGGACTCATTAATGTGTTGAATGCTTGCCGTGAAGCTTCCGTCAAAAAGATTATCATGCCTTCTTCGGCCGCCGTATATGGTGATTTGGCTACCTTACCGCTTACGGAAACGATGACCGGGCAGCCGTCGTCGTTTTACGGACTGACCAAATTGACCACGGAAAGTTATTTGCGTATTTATCACGAAGCCTTCGGTTTACCTTATATTTGCTTCCGCTATGCCAATGTATACGGCCCGCGCCAAGGCAATGGCGGTGAAGGCGGAGTAATCAGCATTTTCTGTGAACGTTTACAGGCTCATAAGGATATCAGCATTTTCGGTGATGGTGAACAGACCCGAGATTTTGTTTATGTAGACGACGTGGTGGCGGCTAATTTGAAAGCTCTCGATAAACCTGACCTTGTTGGTGTAATTAATGTAAGTACGGAAGTCGGAACTTCGCTGAACGAATTGGTTGCGCAGTTTAAGAAATTAGTAAACCATACCTTTGATGTACACTATGAAGAGGCACGTAAAGGGGATATAAAACACTCTTTATTAAGTACAAAAAAAATGATAAATGAGTTAGGTTTTTCAGCTAAAACCAAACTGGCTGACGGATTGACAGCAACTTACAAATACTTCCATAACAAAATGTAATTATTGATGATTGATTTGTTATAGTCGGATAATTAGAGATTGTGGTACAATGGGAAGAGAAGTATTTGTTTTTGTGAGGAGATTGAAATGGAGACCAAAAAACAAGAAGAAAAAAAGATTCAATACATAATTTGTCGTGTGTGCGGTTATATTGAAACGGCCGATAAAGCAGACCAACCATGTCCGGCTTGCGGTTTTCCAAAAACTGTTTGGGCAGAATATACGCCACGCAAATTGAATCCTACTCGTAAACGTTTATTAGATTTACATTTACATCCGATTGCGGTACATTTCCCAATCGCCGGTTCCGCTATGACGGTAGGCTTGCCTATTTTGGGTTTAATCGTACCTTACAGCTTGGCATTTCGTTTATTCGATTTCACTATGTTGGTATGCTTAGTAATGCCTTTATTGGTATTAATCGGCGGTATTTCCGGTTACATCGGCGGTAAACTTCGTTATAAAACAACGACAGCACCGGTAATGAAATTCAAAATTTATTTATCCATTGTGTATTTCGTCTTGACGCTGATACAGGCGTATGTGGCATATTCCTATAATGTGACGGCAAGTAATGCGTTGATTATAGCCTTCATCGGTGCGTTGGCATCGCTTTGTGCCGCTATTTTGGGCAAGAAAGGCTCTCATTTGTTTGCCGGCTTATTCGGACCATACGTACAGGGCTAATTGTTGCGTGTGAACTGAACCGTTTATAAAAGCGGTGCAGACATTCGGTGATCTATCGGTGATGCGGATAGAACCGGTTATAAATTAATCATATGCATTGTAAAATGTGTTAATATCGTTGGAGTGTCTTGTTTTCGTGTTGTTAATGCGAGGCAAGACACTTTTTTATCCATCTAAGGAGCAGCTATGCAAATCAATCGTGCAGTTTTACAGATTTTGGATTTTTCATCGTCATTGGCGGTATATTCGGAAAATGAATTAAATATGGGCGAGGAGGCTTTACAGGACTATGTGAGCGCTCATGTTATGAAGGGCATTAAAGATCCGGGACTCAGAACCGGTTATTTAAATGAAACAAGTCATTTAGGCCAATTATTGGTGCAATACCGTGACGGCCTTACGGATATTACGAAAGTCGGCAAAGAGCTAGGTGAAACTATCTTTAATTATATGAAACAGGCCACAGATCCTGTGATTATTGATACCATTATTTGTGAAGCTGCCGAAAATCATCGCTATTTGTGTATTTTGCTCTGTCAGGCTCATGATGCGTATACGCATCAACTGTTTAACGAGGAAGACGGCTCCTTAACCACCGAATTGATTCCGAATCGTGCTGTTTTGCCGAGTCCCACCCAAAAATTGCGGTCCTTTTGTGCCATTGATCTGGAAGATTTTTCAGTACGCCTGTTTGAACACAAAGGGGAATATGACGGTGAAGCTGTTTATATTTTAGGTGATAAAGTATTGCAAATAGGGACGAATCCTTCATCTCGCGATACGGTGGCGAAAGTTCGCCGAATTGTGGATAAAGTGGCAAAAGCACATGAAGGCGACGGCGTGGAAGAATTGGTGAAAGTTCGTTCCATGATTTCTAAAAATGCGGAAGTATCGGACACGTTAAATCCGGAAACCATTGTGGATACGGTGTTTGCCAATCAACCGCAACAAAAAGAAGCGGCTAAGAAGGCTTTGGCTGAGCAGGATATGTTGCGGCCTTTGCCGGTGAATCGTGAATTTGCCGCCAAAGTGGGGGAAAAACATAAGATTAAAACCGACACGGGCATTGAAATCAGCTTTCCTGTAGAATACATGAAAAATAGTGATTTTATTGAAATTGTAACGAATCCGGATGGGACTTTAAGGATTGAGCTCAAAAATATAAGTAAAATTTTGAATAAGTAATAATATATTAAAATATGAATAAATAATCGTTAATCATCATAAAAGTTGATTTATAATGCGAAAGATTTCATAAATATTCAGCTGTTTTTCAGCTGAATTGTAGTAAAATTTTAAATGAAACTGTAGTAAAATATAAAAGGAACGATGAACGTGAGTAAGAAAGAGCATAAAAAAACAAACGCTATGCGCATGTTGGACACGCATAAAATCGGGTATGAGGTATTGGCCTATGAATGGGAAGAAGGCCGCGGTGCTGGTGTCCATGTAGCGGAAGAATTGCACTTGCCGGAAGCACAAGTTTTTAAAACGTTGGTCGGTAAGGGTAATGTGACGGGCCCGGTGGTGTTTTGTATTCCGGTAGCAGCCGAATTGGATCTTAAGCAGGCCGCACGGGTGAGTGGCAATAAATCGGTGGAGTTAATCGCAGTCAAAGATTTATTGGGGCTTACCGGTTATTTGCGAGGCGGCTGTTCACCGGTGGGGATGAAAAAGCTATTTCCCACCTATTTTGATGCTACCATGGCAACGTTTGATCAAATTTATGTGAGTGCCGGTTTACGCGGTATGCAGATTAAAGTGAATCCGAAGGATTTGCAGTCCGTAGTAGATGCTCAGTTCGAACCGTTAACAATGAACTGATTACAGTTATTCTAGAATAAGGAGCTTATATGGGTAAAAAGTATTATGCCGTCAGAGCGGGGAGAGTGCGGGGAATTTATGATTCTTGGGCTGCTTGCGAGCGCCAGGTAAAAGGCTATGGTGGAGCTGTTTACAAATCGTTTATGTCAAAACAGGAGGCGGAAGCCTTCATGCAGGAAGACATTGCACCGATTAAAGGTATGTCTATGGAGGAGTATTTAGCTACGGCTAAGGCCAGCAAACGACGTACGCCGCGTCGTCGCAAAGTGACTTCAAGTGTTCAAAACGATATAACCGATGCTTCCGATGATATGGCGGCCATCTTGGCTGATTTGGGACCAAAAAGTGCGGTAGCCTTTATTGATGGGAGTTTTGACAAAACAAATAATGTGGTAGGTACCGGTGGCATATTGTTTTATGAGGGGCAAGAAGAAACGTTTTCATTCGGTACGGATAAGCCGATGTACACCGCTTATTGGAATGTAGCCGGTGAACTTTTGGGGGCCATGCATGTCATTGAGGCCGCGGTAGCCAAGCAGGCCAAAGAAATCCATATTTATTACGATTATATGGGTATTGAAATGTGGGCCACGGGGCGTTGGAAGGCCAATAATCCGCTTACCCAATATTATGCGGAGTTTATGTTGAACAGTCGCCGTCAGATTAAGACGGTCTTTCACAAGGTGGTAGCCCATACGGGCGTTGCCTACAATGAAAAAGCAGATGCCCTGGCTAAAGCAGGCACGACAAAGTTGATTGAGTTATGAATAAAATGTATGGCACTCTTCGGTTTTTCTATTGCGTCATGAATGTGAGCAAGGTACAATAAAAAGAGTGATTAAAAGGAGGAGTTTCAATGAAAAAAATCATTTTACCATCCGGTTTTACATTTGATTATACAAACTTGTTTACATCTTGGGGTGTAACTGAAGCTGATGTTCATACTTATTTTGATTCTATTGCCGGCGCTGTAAAAGCGGCCGTTCGTGTTCGTTCCACCGGTATTGTGGACGGTCATTTGTCTAAAGACGGTCAGCCTGAAGCCGTATTATTCCCACAACTTCCGTATATTGAAGATAAAAATCTCAATAATGAAACGGTGTTAAAGCGTTTGGAAGATTTAGGCCGACATGCTAAAGAAAAAGTGGATGCTGTTGTAAGTTTTGGTATCGGCGGCTCTTATTTGGGCGGTAAGGTACTGTTTGATGTTCACTGCGGTGAATTTTGGAATCAGAAGTCCGAAGCTGAACGTGACGGCTATCCGAAATTATATTCCAGCGGTAACAATGTGGATCCGCTTCGCACTAATGAATTAATTGCAACGTTAAAACGCAGTGCCGCTCATAAAGGTGCACCATATACGGTTATGCTCATTTTGATTTCCAAGTCCGGTTCAACCATTGAACCGATGTCCAACTTTATGGTTGTACAGAAAGCTTTGCAAGAGGCCGGTATTGGTGTGGAAGTGGTAGCCGTTACCGATCCTCGTACCGATGATAAGGAAACATTGCTTCATAAATTGGCTGTTCAACAGAATTGGCCTACCTTTGCCGTACCTGACGGTGTGGGCGGACGTTTTTCCGTATTTACGGAAGTAGGTCTTATTATTGGCGCCGTTGTAGGTTTTAATATTCGTGAATTTTTAAATGGTGCCAAAGCCATGGATGAAGCCTGCCAAGGCGGTGACCCACTTAAAAATCCGGCCTTGTTAAATGCGGTATTAAAATATATTGCCGCCGAAAAATACGGTCGAATCATTGAAATCATGATGCCTTACGGCGATTCTTTAAAATCCTTGTCTGAATGGTATGTACAGCTCTTGGCTGAATCATTGGGCAAACATCAGCCGAAAACCGACGGTCGTTACGGTCGTACGCCGGTGGTAGCCGTGGGGACGACGGATATGCATGCTCAAACGCAGGAACATCAAGAAGGCCGTTTGAACAAAATCGTATCGTTTGTGAAAGTAAAAGATTGGGGTACTGAGGCAGTTGTACCGCATACTTATGATGAATATAAACCTCTTAAAGCATTCAGCGGTTTGGATCTTGGGGTTATTTTAAATACCGCTTTAGAAGCCAATAGTGAAGCTTTAACAGGCGATAAACGCTTTAATGTGACCTATGAGTTACCGACTTTATCGGCCTTCCATTTAGGTGAATTTATGTTCATGCTTTGCTGGGCTATTTTCTATGAAGGTCAATTGGCCGGTGTAGATGCGTTCAATCAACCGGGTGTTGAAGTGTACAAAAAATTATTGGGACCTAAATTGGCGGCGCATCAAGCGGAAAAATAAGGTACAGCTTGAGAATCAAATGAAAATCTGCATTTGGGTTTAGGGAGGATTATTATGAAAATTTTAGTTACCGGTGGGGCCGGCTATATCGGCAGTCATACGGTTCGTGCTTTGCAAAAAGCAGGGCATACACCGATTGTTTTGGATAATTTATCGCGCGGTCATGTAGAATCATTGCCTGAAGGTGTTGAGTTTATTAACATGGACATCGCTGATGCGGGTTTAGCCGACATTTTAAAAGCTAAAGGCATTGAAGGCGTTATGCACTTTGCGGCACACTCTCAAGTGGGTGAATCTATGGTAAACCCGATGATTTATTATGAAAACAATGTGGTAGGATCCTTCCGACTCATTGAATCGGTGCGCAAAGCCGGCGTAAAATATTTTGTATTTTCCTCTACGGCTGCCGTTTACGGTGAACCTGAAGTGGTACCTATTAAAGAAGATGCCCGTTTGGCACCAACCAATGTTTACGGTCGTACAAAACTCATGATTGAACAGATGTTGCGTGATTACAGTGATATTTACGGTTTGCGTTATGTAGCTTTGCGTTACTTTAACGCAGCCGGTGCCGATCAAAGCGGTGAAATCGGTGAAGATCATACACCGGAAACTCATTTGATTCCGCTTATTTTGGAAGCCGCTTTGGGTAAACGTGCCAATATTACGATTTTCGGTACCGATTATGATACGGCTGACGGTACTTGTGTACGTGATTATATTCATGTAACCGATTTGGCATCGGCTCATATTTTAAGTATGGAATATTTGCGCGACGGCGGTGAATCTAATTACTTTAATTTGGGAACCGGCAACGGTTTCAGCGTTAAAGAAATTGTTGATACTACAAAGTCTGTCACAGGCGTGGATTTTCCTGTAGCTATCGGCGAACGTCGTGCCGGTGATCCGGGGACATTGATTGCGTCTTCGGAAAAGGCCCGGACTGTTTTGGGATGGAAGCCGACACACAGCGAAGTATCTCAGGTTATCGGGGATGCTTGGCAATGGCATAAAAATCATCCAAACGGTTATACAAAAGAATAAAGGACTGTGATATTATGAATAGACTGTCTCTGCAAGAAATGCGAAATTTGTTAATTAAGAAAGGTCGCCTCTTGTACGGGGCGGTCTTTTTATTTTGCCTCGTTTGTCTGTATGGTTTATATACCTCGCAATGGACCAAGGTCAGTGACTTGGCGGAATCTCGTGAAGTTGACAGAGGGCATTCCGGAGCTATGAACTCCGATGATAAAAATGGACGTGGCGGAGCGATTGCGGGCAATTCTTATCGCACTTTAGCGGATGGTAAGAAGACATTAACGGATGACGGGAGAAAGGGAAATACTAAGTCCGGCGATAATGAAGTGCTTGCGCCCCCGGTCATGAGTTTAACCGCTGCTTTAAGAGGGCACCCTTTAGATAATCCGTTTACTCATCCTTTACTGAATGCGGATATGACGGCAGCAGGGGAAAGTGCCACCAACCGAATAGTTGGCACAACGAATACCGCGGACAGACGTAATACATCCGGGGGAAGCGGGAATGCTCCATATGGCAGTACTAGTATTAGTAGCGGTTATTCGGATAATACCGGCCGCAGCTTCGGCCGGAGAAGCCACAATTCCATATACGTCGGCAGTGGCGGTGGGGATGCGGCTGTACCGAAATCCGGGGATGATATAAAGGTTACGGGCATTATTACCGGATCATCGCCGATGGTCATCTTAAGCAGTGCCGGCGGTGAGGGCTGTTACGGCATCGGGGAAGGACCGTCAGGGGTTACGGTACAACAGATAACGGCCGGGGCTGTATTAATAAGCGACTCTGGCGCTACTCGCTGGCTATATGTTGATTGAAGGCGAAGATTAGACTGATCGAAGAATAAGATCAGGTTGATTGAAAAATAAAATTAGATTGATTAAATAAGAGTGGGTTAATTGAAAAATAAGGGTAGGTTTATTGACCGAAGTAAGGGATTAGTAATGATGAGTGTTCAAAAAAATTCAATGGTTTTAAACATAGTAAGAGTTTTAACTATGGTGGCAATAATAAGTTCTTTTCAGCTTTGCGGTGAATCGGTGTCGGCTTTATCAATGACTGTCAATAACAGTAATTTAAGCAGTTTGGTTCAGTCGATAGCGCGCAGTGAAGGTATTCCCATTACCGGTACGGAAACGTTGGAAGGAACTGTGTCGATCCGTCTTAATGAAACAAATGGGATTGCCGCGTTGCAACGTTTGGCGGCGATTAAACATTTCAGTTTGCACGAAGATAAGGGGTTATGGATTGTAGACGGACGGGGCATGGGGGATAAGGATGCCCGGGTAGCCGAAGTAATAACGCCAAAACATATCTCTCCGGTGGCTTTGGGGGATGCTTTGACGGCTATCGTACCGGAAAAGAATATTAAGGTGGTAAAAGGGAGTAATCAAGTCATGGTGTACGGTACGGCCCTTCAATTGCGGCAGGTTCATGATATTTTGCCTTCGCTGGATATGAGCCCGAAACAAATTCGCTTAGAAGTGGCTGTTGTGGCGATTGAACATAATTTTGTAAAAGAAACAGGGATTCAGTGGTCGTGGCAAAGTTTGACGGGACGAAATAAAGATGATACCGATTCTTACGGGGGGATTCAGTTCGGTCGTGCACCGGAAGGGAGTCCGTATACCTTTTGGTTTAAGCCGGAATTAAGCGCACAGGAAACCAATAATAAGACTGTTTTAATTGCCAGACCGTCGATTATGGCCGTCAACGGCGAAGAAGCGAAAATCCTCATAGGGGACCGAATCCCTGTTTTAGAGGAAGTGAAAGACGGTACGGAGAGTCGGACAACTACTCGTTATGAAGAATCGGGGATACGTCTCACTTGTACGCCCTTTGTGACTGAAGATAACAGTATTGAAGCCGATATTCATGCGGAAGTAAGCAGTCCGGCCATGGTATCGGAATTGAAGGCATATCGCATAACGACCAGAGAAGCTCATACGCGTGTTCATTTACAGCCCGGCGAAATCCTTGTTATCGGCGGTCTCATGGATAATCGGGAAGGGAAACAGTTTTCAAAAATACCGCTCCTCGGCGATATTCCCTTATTGGGAAAATTATTTCAACACGCCCGTAAAACAAAAGACAGTGTGGAATTGTGTATTTTTGTAAAAGCTGACACTGTGGAGGCGCCAAGCACCGACTCTCTATGATATAATAAAAAGGTATATAGATGAACGGAGGCTTAGAGGATGGAACAAATCCGCGTAATAGGATTAAGTAAATCATTTGGCGTGCTTCAAGTGTTTAACAAAGTATCCTTTGAAATAAAACATGGTGAGCGAGTCGGCTTGGTAGGACCTAACGGAGCCGGCAAATCAACGCTCATGAAATGCCTGTTGGGCATTGAAGATTATGATGAAGGTCAAATTATAAAAGACAGTGCCACTACAATCGGCTATTTACAACAGGACATTAATTTAGGCGATGACAGTTTAGCGGTGGAAATTCAGAAGGCTTTTGCCGATGTGCAATATTGGGAACAACAGTTGCTCGATGTGTCGGCTAAGCTTGCGGATGATCCTCATGATGAAAGTCTGCTTAAGCAGTTGGCCAGAATTCAGGATCGCTTAGATTGGCTGGGCGGTTATGATTATGAAGCACAAAGTCGCCGAATTGCTTATGGTCTGGGCTTTTCGGATGAAGATTTGACAAAGTCGGTATCTGAATTTTCCGGCGGTCAAAAAACGCGTATTAATTTAGCCAAAGCTTTAGTGCGCCGACCGGATTTTTTATTTTTGGACGAACCGACTAACCATTTGGATATGGATATGTTGGAATGGTTGGAAAATTATTTGAGTGCCTATGGCGGCGGCATTTTAATCATCAGCCATGACCGTTACTTTTTAGACCGTGTTACCACGCGTATTGTTGAACTGGACCATCATAAGGCGACTAGTTATCGCGGTAATTACAGCCGATATGTGGAACAGCGTGAGGCTCAGCATAAAGCACAACAAAGTGCGTACGAAAAACAGCAGGAGTATATTCGTAAAACCGAAGAGTATATTGATAAATACCGAGCCGGCATTAAATCTAAAATGGCCAGGGGCCGTCAGTCTCAATTGAATCGATTGGAACGCTTGGATGCACCGGAACAATCGCAGACGTTGAAATTCAGATTTCCAAAAGCGGAGTTCAGTGCAGATAAAGTGTTAACTGTGGAAGAGTTGTTTTTATCTTACGGTGAACGAGACATCGTGGAGGATGTTTCCTTTATGATTCGCCGCGGCGAAGCGGTGGCTTTAATCGGTCCGAACGGAGCCGGCAAATCTACTTTGCTGAAAGCCATTACCGGTGAATTAACACCGGAAGCGGGTTTTATAGACATCGGCAGCCGTGTATCGGTGGGGTATTTTTCGCAGGAACACGAAGAATTGCATCCTGCTTGGACGCCGGTTGATGAAATCATGAGTCATTTTAATTACAGCGAAGAAAAAGCGCGTAATGTATTGGGCATGTTCATGTTCCAAGGTGATGATGTATTCAAAGAAATTCGTGATTTATCCGGTGGTGAACGGGCACGTTTAAGTCTTTTAATATTGTTTTTGCAAGGCAATAATTTCTTGATTTTGGATGAACCGACGAACCATTTGGATATTCCGACCCGCGAAGTGGTTGAAGATGCGTTAATGAATTTTACCGGTACATTATTGGTAGTATCGCATGACCGTTATTTCTTGGATAAAGTGTCAAAACGGACTTTGGTGCTTGAACCGGAGGGCGTTGAAGAATATTTGGGCAATTACAGTTACTATAAAGCTAAATTAAAAGAACAACAGGATTTGGCAGCTTTACAGGCGGCACAAAGCAATCAAAATGACAGCCGTGCCGGTGGTAAAAATCGTAATACCGGTAATAATTCAACGAACTCTGAAGCGGGCGATTTCGGGAATACCGATAATAGCAATAATAACGACAATCGTGACGCTGAGCGTAATAATGCTTCCGAAGGTATTAAAATAAATTCTTTTATGCAAGCTAAAAAGCTGGAAGAAACGGAAACGGAAATTGCCCGTTTGGAAGCAACTTTAAAAATGTACGAAGTGCAGATTCAGAACCCTGCTTTACAGGAAGATGCCGAGGCTTTGGCGGAAACAGCAGCCCATATGGAAGCAACCAATAAAAAATTGGCTGAACTGTATGAGCTTTGGGAGCAATTGGCGCAATGATTAATAAAATTAAAGGGCGATTTGCACCGAGCCCGACCGGGCATCTGCATTTAGGCAACTTATGGATTGCCATGCTCTCGTGGCTGCAAGTCAAACAACAGCAAGGCACCTTTGTGTTGCGCATGGAAGATATTGATATTCAACGAGCCAAACGGCAATTCGGTGAAGACTTGCTGGATGATTTGGAATGGTTCGGACTGACTTGGGATGAAGGACCGCGTGCAGGTGGTCCTGACGGCTCCTATTGGCAAAGTGAACGCTATCCGATTTATGAGGCGCAGATTACGAAGTGGCAGGATCAGGGACTGGTGTATCCCTGTTACTGTAATCGGGCTCGTTTACAAAGTATTGCGTCGGCACCGCACGGTCATGAAGGGATTGCTCATTACGACGGTCATTGTCGCAATTTGAGTGAATCGGAACGCCATGCCTATGAATCTCATAAAACACCATCATGGCGTATGAAAGTAGAGTCGCGCATATATGAATTTAACGATTTTTGGCAAGGACCGCAAAAAGCTGAGCTCATACCGGCACAGGATGATTTTATCGTTCGGCGCGCCGACGGCATGTTTGCTTACAATTTAGCGGTTGTTATGGATGATATTGCCATGGGCATTACCGACATAGTTCGGGGCTTTGATTTATTGCCGGCCGTAGGGGGACAGTTGTGGCTCTATGAATGCTTCGGAGCAGAGCCGCCAAGGTATGCACATGCACCGTTAGTCGTTGACAGTGAAGGCTATCGTTTATCAAAAAGACAGCAAAGCATAACGTTGCGGGAATTGAGAATGAGCGGCTGCAGCGCACCTATGATTTTAGGACGACTGGCAGTGGCGGCAGGGCTTGTTATGCCTTCACAATTGCAAAAATTCGGAAGCCTGTCATGGGAGAATTTGTTGAATTATTCTCTTGATAATAATTATCTAAAACAGGCACAAATTAGATTGACAAATTTCGATGTTTTGATATAATAAACATAGAGAGTTGAGGTGATTAAATGACACCAAAAGAAGCGCTGACCAAAAAAGTTTGGGCCGTATTGGGCGCTACCGGACGTAAGGAAAAATTCGGCTATAAAATATATGCTTGTTTGCGCGATCACGGATATACAGTATATCCCGTGAATCCGAATGTAAATGAGATCGACGGCGCTACTTGTTATGCGTCACTTCACGATTTACCGGAAGTTCCCGAAGTAGTGGATTTTGTAGTTCCGGAAGCTGTAGGTTTACAGGCTTTGGATGATTGCAAGGCATTGGGAATTTCGGTTGTTTGGTTGCAGCCGGGGGCCGATAAACCGGCCGTTGTGGCTAAAGGCAAAGAACTGGGACTGGAAGTAATTCAGGATTGTGTACTGGTTCAGATTTGACCGGCGACCAATTATGTAGTTTAATATAATTAGCGTATATATTGATATTTATTTTCAGCAAATTTGAAATTTGTTGATTTAGGAGGTTATTTAACTATGGCAAATGTAACAGAATTAACAGTAGCAAACTTTAAAGATACCGTGACTTCCAAAGAAGTGGCAATTGTAGATTTTTGGGCTCCATGGTGCGGTTATTGCGTACGTATGATGCCTATTTTCGAAGCTTTATCCGAAGAATTGGGCGATAAAGTTGTATTCGCTAAAGTTAACACTGATGAAGTAGTTGAATTAGCTAAAGAATTCAAAATCGAAGTTTTGCCTACATTCGCTATCATTAAAAACGGCGAAGTAGTAGATCGCAAAATCGGTTACATTCCTCAGAATGAATTGAAAGCAGCTATCGAAGCTCAGTTATAATTTAATAACAAAACTATGCCAAAGGCCTTCACGCAAAGCGTGAAGGCCTTTTTTCTCGCGGAGATATCTTTGCCAAAAACGCACTATCGCGATGACGGTATGATGCACTTTTCTAAAGTGAAAAGAAGTCCCCGTAAAGAACCGTTTTAAGTAATATGGCACTTTCTTTGTTGCTGTATGATAGTCTTGCGTATAAAAAATATATCGCCTCCATAGGGTCTTTTTGCGAAGCAAACCAAGCCTATGGAGGCGATATATTTTTATATGGCAGTGTAGAAACATGCCATGATGTTTATGCTGCTTGCGGGGACTTCTTTTTATTCCGAAAGCGACTTCTGCCGTTCGCGAAGCGCTTTTTGCAAAGAAATCTCCTTTTTTCTATCCAAATAACTTCTTGCAATAATATGTGCAATGGCTACGCCGATGGCGATACAGATGATGGTGAGTTCGCCGGTAATCCCACTGCGCAAGGCGAAGAGCAAATTATCCGGTGTGAGCTGATTAATAGTAAGCAGACCGAATAAGAAACGGTATAATAATACGCCCGGGATTAAAGGAATGACGGCCGGAATAGACAGAATCAACGGAGCCGTCCGCAAGAGTTTGTATGTTTTAAGCGCCAATAAACCGATGATGGCAGAAGCTACAAAGCTGGCACCTACAAGCGTAAAACCAAAATCAACGATGAGTATGTTGCGGGTAATAACACTGATGGTACCGCCTAATGCCGTGACCCATAGTAAACGATACGGTGTATTGAAAATCATAGCGAAGCATACAGCCCCGACGGCAGCGGCTATCGCTTGAATCGGCGTTACCACAACCGGGGTAATATTGAGGTGGGTAAAGGTGGAGACATGGTCGAAATAGAGCGACATGGCGATACCCACGGACATGCTGCTTACAATCAGTAAAGTGTGCATGGCACGCGTCATACCGGATACGATATGGTTATTAATCATATCATCCACCGCATTGATCAGCGGCACACCGGGGATTAAAAAGAGGGTACAACTGACCATGGCATATATAATAGTGCCGTATTCAAAGGTTGTATTAATCAGATTGGCTGTAAAAGTAGCGGCAAAAGAGGCGGCTACTACACCAAAATAAAAATTGATTTGATAGTGATGGCAAATGTAGCGGGCAATAAAGCCGATAATGGCACATATTACAGTAACTAAAGCGGCTAAAAATGTACCGCCGAATAAAATACTGAAAGCGCCGCAAGCGAAACCGGCCGCAAGGCCGTGAAAGGCTACCGGGTATTTAGGCGGTGCCTCAGCGATAGTTTTCAGATGAGCTTCAAATTCATCAAGGCTGTAATTTTCGTTGATGGCTTTCCAGGTTAATTTTGACAATGTAGATAATATTGTCATGTTTACGCCGTGCAACGGCGTTTTACGGAACACGGTGTAAGAGTGTTTTTCATCGTTAATGTTCAGCATTAATGTCATATAGGTAATATGAATATGAACATATTGAGGCGGAATCCCCATATAAGAGGCGGCGCGCATCATATCACGTTGAATGTGATTGGTGTTGGCGCCGTTTTGCATAAGTAATTGGCCAAAGCAAAGGAGCAGTTCCATTTTACGGTGGATGGCGACAAACGGTTCACACATAATTTGGTAGTTTGACGGACCGCGGGAACAGCATTTGTCGTGCTTGTTCTGATGTTGGTGGCTCCGCGAACGTGTGCCGCCGTGACCATGAGTACTATGGCTTGTATGTTGTGTTTTATCAATGCTCATAGAATGAGTCCTTTCTGTTAGTTTCAGTATTTACAGATAATTCTTAATTTGTGTCTATGTATAGTATAGCAGAAGTGTGTCTGTTTTATGACAGATATAGATAATTATCATAAATAGGGCAAAAAAATGAAAATCGTATATTGAATTTGCATACTGAAAATAATATTCTTTATTTTTTAATGGCGTTTTGTTCTTGATTGAGGAATCATTCATGACGAATGAGAAGGGGGCGGTGTTAAAAAGTGGGGGTGTTTTTTATATGTTCCGAAAGATTTAAAACAATCGGTGGTAAAAAGTGGTGTTTTTTCGATTTTTTATTCTGGCGGTGGTGCAAAGTGGAGCGATTCAAATATGACTGTTTTATTTTATCGTACATACAGACCAAAAACAGAAACAAAAAATCGGTTAAGTGAAGCCAATTTACGATTAAATGTTTGCTTTTAAAAATTTTTCTTTAAATTTTGCTAAATTTTGCAGATTTTATTGTTATTAAGTGGGGGAATGTGGTAGAATTTACCATATAGTGGTAGATAAGATAGGGAACGTGTAAAAGGAGGTGAGACAATGATGTTCATGGGTGAGTTTTCACATACCATTGATACGAAGGGACGTTTAATTATTCCGGCAAAATTGCGCGAACAATTAGGGGAGTCCTGTATCATGACCAAGAGCTTCGATAATTGTCTCGCAATTTATACGTCCGAAATGTTTGCCGCCAAAGCAGCAGCACTGATGAACCAGCCAAACGGTAAGGCCGGTGTTCGCGGTCTTAAACGTCAGATTTTTGCTAATGCCAATGAACTGGAATTCGACCGTCAAGGGCGTATTTTGGTACCGGCTACATTGCGCGAATATGCCAAACTGCAGAAAGAGGTTATGGTAATCGGCGTAGCCGATCATGTGGAAATCTGGAATCGTGAACATTGGATGGCTTACCAGGAAGATATGGATGACAATATGGAACAATTGTCTGAAAACATGGAAGATTTTTTGCTGTAAGCGTTTTATTTTAAATTGATTTTATAAAGCTAAGCTTGAAAGCTCTTTTAAAAAGATGTTTTAAGAGATTTATTGACGGCTTATTTTTAAGTAATGCAATACTATAGCGATATAGTGAATGTTTGATTAAGGGTTGAGCATAATTGTGAAAACGGAAAGGAGCGGCCCCATGGAATTTTATCATGTAAGCGTGTTGCTGAAAGAAACAGTAAACGCCGTTTTAACGAATCCCCATGGGATTTACGTAGATTGCACGCTGGGCGGTGCGGGGCATGCCCATGCGTTAGGTGAGCAATTGGCCGCTGACGGTTTACTCATCGGACTCGATCAAGATGAGGTGGCGTTGGCGACCGCGACTGAACGTTTAGCAGATTTAAACTGTCGCGTTATGACGATTCCCACCAATTTCAAAGATTTAAAAGCGGCTTTGACGAGTCGGGGCATTACTGAGGTAGACGGATTTATCTTTGATCTCGGCGTATCAAGTTATCAACTTGATACGGCTGAACGCGGTTTTTCATACATGCAGGACGGTCCGCTGGATATGCGTATGGATATGCAGGGCTCGTTAACGGCAGCCGATGTGGTGAACGGTTACAGCGAAGCCGACTTAGTCCGCATTATTCAGGATTATGGCGAAGAGCGTTGGGCAAAACGTATTGCTCAATTTATCGTCACGGCTCGTGAGGATAAACCGATAACGACTACAGGTGAATTAACCAAGATTATTAAACAAGCTATTCCGGCTGGGGCAAGACGTGAAGGTCCGCATCCGGCAAAACGAACATTCCAAGCTATACGCATTGAAGTAAATCAGGAATTGGCTATTTTAAAAGACAGTTTTAAAGATGCTGTGGATTTATTAAAACCGGGCGGTCGCATCGGGGTTATTACATTCCACTCATTGGAAGACAGGATTACTAAACAGACTTTCAAAGAGCTGAGTACCGGCTGCATTTGTCCGCCGGAACTGCCGGTTTGCGTATGCCACCATGTGGCGGTAGTTAAAGCGAGAAATAAAGCGATTGAGCCCGGCAACGAAGAAGTAACGGCAAATCCGCGAGCACGGAGTGCCAAGTTACGCGTGGCCGAGAAGGTATAGATAGATAGCGGGGGTTGATTATATGTTAGCGAGAAAGACAGTCGGCGTAAGGGTTGCACAACAGACGGCGAGACCATATATACCAACACAAACACGTCGAGCGAAACAAGTTGGTGTATTCAGTAACGCATCGCCGGAATTGAAACAAATTTTAATTGTATTAGTTATTGCAGGCATCATGGTAGCCGCTATTTTGGGAGGGCGCGTGGTCAAAGCCGGCGCCGGTTACGAATTGGTAAGCATGCAACGTGAAATGGTACAACTTACCAGAGATAATGAAGAATTGAGTTTGGAAGTGGCGGAATTAAAATCGCCGACACGAATTCAGCAGATTGCGCAAGACAAATTGGGAATGGTTTTGCCCGATGCTTTTGTGTACAACAGCAAAGGTACTACTGTAGAACGTGATGTGAATGTAACACCTCACATCAGGGACTAAACTACAGTATGAGGCAGCTCCGGAAGTGAGCTGCTTTCCTTGTTTGAGATGGAGGAAATATTGTGAAAACAGTACAAGAGTTAGTAAACGTTATATCCGATGTAACCGTGAAGGGCGCTGTTGATACGGCAGTTGGTCATATTACGGCGGATTCCCGAGAAGTTAAAGCAGGCAGTTTATTTATTTGTCTCACAGGCGCTCATGTAAACGGGCATGATTATGTCAACAAAGCTGTTGAAGCCGGTGCGGTGGCCATATTGGCATCGGAGCCGATTGAGGTGTCGGATACGGTTACGGTGTTGACGGTAAAAGATACACGTATCGCCATGCAGCAATGTGTACCGTTCTTTTATGATTATCCGGGATGCAAGATGCGCATGATTGGGGTTACCGGTACGAACGGTAAAACGACTACGACTCATATTATCGGTCATATCTTACGTGCCCAAGGGTACAAAGTGGGAATTATCGGTACTGTTCACGTTATGATTGGCGATAAAACCTATCCGATTCATAATACAACCCCGGATGTAGTTGATTTACAGCATATTTTATCACAGATGGTGGCAGAAGGGGTAACTCATTGCATCATGGAAGTATCTTCTCATGCATTGGCTCTTAATCGTGTAGCCGGTGTAGAATACGATACGGCTGTATTTACTAACTTGACGCAAGACCATCTCGATTTTCACAAAACGTTTGAAAACTATTTGGCGGCCAAATGTAAATTATTTGAACAGGTAAGTGCTCCTAATCAGCATAAAAAGAATAAGGGCGCTGTCATCAATATTGACGATCCGTACGGCGAAAGGGTTATGGCTAAAAACTCTGCACCGCTTATTACCTACGGTACGAAAGGTAAAGGTACCTTGGAAGGTGAAAATCTTACGATTACCGCTAAGACTTCCGCTTATGACATTGTGTATGAAGGTAAAGAATATCCGATTCATATGCGCATTACGGGACTCTTTAATGTATATAACACCTTGGCGGCTATCGGTGCTTGTCTCTTTGAAGGCGTAAGCATGGAAGATATTATTAAGGCACTCAGTGATTTTACGGCTGTACCGGGACGCTTTGAACTGGTGGAAGAAGGACAACCTTTTGCCGTAGTTGTTGACTATGCTCATACACCGGACGGTTTGGAAAATATTTTGCAAACGGCTCAGAAAATCGTAGAACGACATATTATTGTGGTGTTCGGTTGCGGCGGTGACCGTGATGCAACGAAACGTCCGATTATGGGACGTATTGCTGCACAATATGGTGATGGAATTTTTGTAACCTCTGATAATCCGCGTACGGAAGATCCGGAGAAAATCGTGGCTCAAGTGGCGGAAGGTGTAAAAGAAGGTCTTCGTGAAGGTTCGGTATATACGGTTATTACGGATCGACGCAGTGCCATTCATGCAGCCATTAAGGAGGCCAAGGCCGGTGATGTGGTGATTATAGCCGGTAAAGGCCATGAAGATTATCAGATTTTAAAAGATAAAACGATTCATTTCGACGATCGGGAAGTTGCCCGCGAAGCATTAAAGGAGAGATAACAATGGCAGAGTTTACGCTCCGGGAGGTGTTGACCGTAACAGGCGGTACCTATAACGGGGAAGCAAGTGAAACAACAGTATTTACTAATGTATCGACGGATACGCGCACCATTGAAGAAGGTTCGTTGTTTGTTGCCTTGACGGGCGATACCTTCGACGGTCATGATTTTCTGCCGCAAGCGCAAGCTAACGGAGCGTTGGGTGCTTTGGTTAAACCGGGGCATACAATTAAAAATCTCATCTGTGTAGAAGTAGAGTCTCCTTTATTGGCGTATCAGCAATTGGCAAATTATCATCGTCGACGTTTTGATATTCCCGTAGTGGCCGTTACCGGTTCATCGGGGAAAACCACAACTAAAGAAATGATTGCCGCTGTATTGGGTATTAAGTTTAATGTATTAAAAACCGAAAAGAACTTTAATAATGAAATCGGTTTGCCTAAAACTTTGTTACAGCTTACCGCCGACCATGAGGCCTGCGTCGTTGAAATGGGGATGCGCGGTCTCGGTCAGATTGATGAATTGGCTCGTATTGCCGAACCGATGGTGGGGGTAATCACCAATGTAGGTAACAGTCATATTGAATTGTTGGGGTCTCGTGAAAACATTGCGAAGGCTAAGAGTGAACTGATTCAGCACATTCCGGCAACGGGGACGGCTATTTTAAACGAAGATGATGAGTTTGTTCGTCAGATGGGGAATTTGACGGATGGCAAAATTATCTATTACGGCATAAAAGAGAAAGCCACTATTTCGGGTTTTAACTTACGTTATAAAAAAGACGGCATTAAATTTACCTGCCGCAGTTTTGATGAAGTATTTGATGTGTTTTTACCGATGATCGGGGAACACAATGTATATGATGCTTTAGCTGCGATTTCGGTAGGTCGTGCCTTGGGTGTATCTTCGCAAAAAATCGCTAAAGCATTAGGCTCTTTTAAAGGCATGTCGATGCGTCAGGAGATCGTTTCTTTCGGTGATTTTGTTGTATTAAATGATGCGTATAATGCCAATCCTATGTCCATGGCTGAATCTATTAAAGCATTGGGCCAACTTGACGGTAAACGAAAAATCGCCATGCTCGGTGATATGCTTGAATTAGGTGAGTTTTCCGAAGAACATCATCGTGAAATCGGCCGATTACTGGTAGCGGAAGGTTACGATCAAGTGTATACTTTTGGTGAGGCCGCAAAATTTATTGCCCGCGAAGCCAAGTCGGCCGGTATTCGAGTGGCCAAGATTTGCGACAGCCATTTGGATATGGTGAATGCTTATTGTGATATACGGGCTAAGGGCGATGTTATTTTGGTAAAAGGGTCGCGTGGTCTTCGCATGGAACGGGTAGTTACCGAATTTGAAGACAGAGAGGCACTTCAATAAGGACGTTTGTCCGGTTGTGGTAGTTTACAGCCGAACTTTTTTAAAAAGCGAGAATTATATTTGCATTACAGCCTTATATGTACTACCATATATAACGGCCTTTATTTTTTGAAAGGTCGCGGCAGGTTTTAATATTTGCCAAACTGTGTAAAAAATAATGAGTTAATCGGCTTGATGAAGGCCGTAATGTAAGGAGCGATAGTTCGAATGACCATGCAATTATTATTTGCGTTTATTACTGCGTTGGTAATAACGTTAATACTAGGAAAAATAGGAATACCTTTATTACGACAGTTACATGCGCAGCAAAGCATACGAGAAGACGGGCCGCAAGCCCATTTAGCCAAAGCGGGTACGCCGACTATGGGCGGTATTTTCATGCTGTTGGCTATGGTGGTGACCGTATTGGTGTTTGCACCGTTTCAAATGGCTACGTGGGTATTGCTGTTCTTAACATTAGGTCATGGTTTATTGGGCTTCTTGGATGATTTCATTAAGTCGGTTAAAAAACGTAATTTAGGCCTTACGGTTAAGCAGAAATTATTGGGACAAATTATTATGTCCGCCGTATTCTGCTATATTGCAACGGAAGTTATGGTTATTCCGACTACTGTTTGGATCCCGTTTGTAAATACCACTTTTGATTTAGGTATGATGTATTATGTGTTGGTATTTATCATTATTGTGGGTACCACCAATGCCGTTAACTTGACGGACGGGCTCGACGGTTTGGCTGCCGGTACTTCAGCAGCCGCAGCTATTGCCTATACGGTAATCGGCATGCTTGCATTGCAACCGAGTGTATCTTTCTTTGGCATTGCTCTTTGCGGGGCTGTGCTCGGGTTCTTATATTTTAACTCTAATCCGGCTAAAGTATTCATGGGCGATACTGGTTCTTTAGCATTAGGCGGTGCCTTTGCGGGAATGGCGATTTTGACCAAAACGGAATTATTGTTGATTATTATCGGCGGTATTTTCGTAATGGAAGCTTTATCTGTTATTATTCAGGTCGTATCATTTAAAACTCGCGGTGTCCGTGTTTTCAAAATGAGTCCGATTCATCATCATTTTGAATTGTCCGGCTGGAGCGAGCAAAAAGTGGTGAGTCGTTTTTGGCTCGGCAGTTGCATGTTTGCCGTATGTGGTTTGTTAATTTATGTAATGCGATAGGTAGGCGTAATCATGGAGTACAAGGGTAAACGAATTTTAGTGTTAGGTGCAGGTCGGAGCGGCATCGGTGTCGCTCACGTATTGGGAATGTTGGGGGCTGACGTTACTTTAAACGATTATAAAGATGTTGCGTTTACATCGGCTGAAGCGGCACTATTGCAGGGAGCTCATGTAACCGTTATTACCGGTCGCCAGGAGATTGATTTATTGGCGGCTGTTGATCGTATTGTGGTATCGCCGGGCATTGCACTTACTATTCCTATTCTGGTAGAAGCTGCCAAACGCGGTATGGATATTGTGGGGGAAGTGGAAGTGGCTTATGACATTTCCAAAGCACCTATCCTTGGCGTTACCGGTACCAATGGCAAAACTACAACAACCACTTTATTGGGTGAAGTCATGAAAACAACCGGCAAACCTGTAATGGTGGGCGGTAATATCGGTGACTCTTTGAGTGAAGCGGCGTATGAAATTCCTGCTGACGGTTATTTGGTAGCCGAAGTATCCAGTTATCAATTGGAAACGGTGAAAACCTTTAAACCGTTAGGCGCTATTATGTTGAATATCACGCCGGATCATTTACAGCGACATAAAACCATGGAAGCGTATCAGGCAGCCAAAGAGAATATATTTAAGCAACAGACGAAAGCGGAACGAACGGTACTCAATCTGGATGATCCGTTGGTAGCCGGCATGCAAGCACGGGTACCGGGTAAAATACTTTGCATCAGTCAGGAACATGGTGTGACGGATGGAGCGTATTTTGCGGGCAATCAGTGCTGGGCCGTGCGTAATAATGAGGTAGAGCCTGTTATCGGTACCGATGAGATTCACTTGCCGGGGCGTCATAATATTGAAAATGTTTTAGCTGTTATTGCTCTCGCTTATGATTTGGGCATTACGGCGGCGCAACTGCATGATGTGATTGCGAATTTTAAAGCGGTGGAACACCGGTTGGAACGTGTTACCGTGATTGACGGGGCCACTTATTATAATGATTCAAAAGCGACGAATACGGATTCGGCCGTTAAAGCGTTGGAATCGTTCAAAGAACCGGTTATTTTATTGGCCGGCGGTTATGATAAGATGACAGATCTGACCGATTTTATGGCCATGGTTAAAACGCATGCGAAAGCCTTGGTTCTCATGGGGGATGCGGCGGCTCGTTTCGAGGAGGCGGCTAAAGCAGCCGGTATAGATTCGATTTATCGTGTTCGCTCTATGGCTGAGGCTGTAGCGAAGGGGCATGAATTGTCAAAACCGGGCGATGTGGTATTATTGTCATCGGCTTGTTCCAGTTTTGACTGGTATCATTGTTTTGAAGAACGAGGCGATGATTTTAAAAACGAAGTACATGCATTGGCTGCGATGACAGCTGATAAGAAGGGGTCTTAGTCATGAAGCGTATTATTATTTCAGGAGGTGGCACGGGCGGTCACATTTATCCTGCCATTACCATTTACAAAGAAATAGCCGCTATGACGGAGGCTGAATTCTTATATATCGGAACCGACAAAGGGTTGGAAGCTACGTTGGTGCCTAAGGAAGGAATTCCGTTTAAAACATTGCCGGTAGAAGGTTTGAATCGTAATTTTTCATTACACGCATTGGTTACTTTTGGCAAAACCTTGGGCTCTTTATGGAAGGCCAATCGCATTATATCCGAATTTAAGCCGGATATTGTTATCGGCACCGGCGGTTATGTGTGCGGACCGATTTTGTTGGCCGCGGCATTGCGTCATGTACCGACGCTTATCCAGGAACAAAATACGATTGGCGGTATTACGAACAAAATCTTGAGTCGTTTTGTCGACATCGTAGCGGTTGGTTTTGAAGATGCCAAAAAGGCTTTCCCTCGAGCGAAGCGTCTGGTGTATACCGGTAATCCGGTACGCCCGGAAGTATTGGTAGATACTCGGGCAGCAGGTCGTGAGTTTTTTAATTTAAAAGATGATGAGTTTGCCGTTCTCATTGCCGGCGGGTCTCGCGGGGCGCGCAGTATTAATACGGCCATGATTGAAGTACATGAATATTTTAAAAACCGTAAAGGCATTAAGCTGATTCATGTAACCGGTACGGGTGAATATAATCGTGTGCTTGAGGCGTTACACATTAAAGACGGTGAATCGTTCAGTGATACTTCGGTGATTTTGCCGTATTTACATGAAATGCCTAAGGCATTGGCAGCCGCTGATTTGGCTGTATTCCGTGCCGGCGCTGTCGGTCTTGCGGAACTTACGGTGCGAGGTATTCCATCGATTTTGATTCCGTATCCGTATGCGGCGGAGGATCATCAAACATATAATGCAAGGGCTTTGGTAAGTACCGGAGCGGCTCGAATGATTGTGGATAAAATGTTGCAAGGTAAGGATTTGATTGGTGAAATTGAATTCTTTATAAACAATCCGCATGAATTGGGACGTATGTCGGTGGCAGCCAAATCGCTGGGAAAACCGGAGGCGGCTCACGATATAGCCCAATTGGCGTTGGATATTGCAAAATAAAGAATAAGGAGAGATTACACCATGTTGGATGGTATTCATAAAATACATCTTATCGGTATCGCCGGTTCAGGTATGCGGGCGATTGCCAATATTTTAATCAGTCAGGGCTTTGAGGTATCCGGTTCCGATATTCAGGAATCGGCCGTGACGGAACGTTTCCGTAAAATGGGAGCTACAATTCATATCGGCCATAATGCGGAGTATGTAAAAGGCGTTGATGCGGTTGTTCGCTCAACGGCTATTCATGCGGATAATCCGGAACTCATGGCGGCTCAAGAATTACAAATTCCGATTTTACATCGCTCCGATATTGTTAAAGCCGTATTGGATATTACAAAGGGGATTGCCGTAGCCGGTGCGCACGGTAAAACGACGACCACGTCCATGTTGGGACAGATTTTTGTGGAAGCCGGTTTGGATCCTACCGTTATCATCGGCGGCGAAGTTGATTATTTGGGCGGCAGCAGTCAATGGGGCCGCGGCGAATACAGCATTGCCGAAGCGGATGAAAGTGACGGTTCTTTCTTAAAATTAAATCCGAAGGCCATTGTCATTACCAATATTGAAAATGATCATATGGATCATTACGGTACGATGGAGCATTTATTGGATGCATTCTGCGAATTCGTCGGTAAATTACCGAAGGACGGTACGGCTGTTGTATGCGGCGATAATCCGTCGATTCAAAAAGTAATGCCGCGCGTGGATCGTCAATTTGTTACCTATGGTCTTGGCGAAGGTAATGATTATACGGCTCGCAACATTCATTATGAAAAGGGCATTTTGGTATATGAAGCCATGAAAGGGAACGAAGTAGTGGCAACGATTCGCCTTAAAGTTCCGGGTACTCATAATGCTTTGAATTCATTAGGTGCCTTCGTTATGGCTACTCGTTGCGGCGTTCCGGCTGATGTAGTGGTAGCTGCTTTAGCTAAATTTACCGGTGCTAAACGTCGTTTTGAAACCAAGGGCCATGTTAAAGGTGTATGGGTCGTTGATGATTATGCACATCATCCGACGGAAATTGCGGCCACTTTGAGTGCGGCCAAAGCTTTACAGTCGCACCGTGTTGTTTGTATATTCCAACCGCACCGTTTTACCCGCACTAATTTATTGTTGAAAGAATTCGGTAAAGCCTTTGAAAATGCGGATGTATTATTTATTACCGATATTTACAGTGCCGGCGAGGATTCGATTGCAGGCATTGACGGTCATTCGATTCCTGATATGGTTAAGGCCACGACGGGGCAGACCGTTCATTATATTGCTGATGTAAATGATGTACCGCAAATTGTTAAACAAATATTACAACCGGACGACTTGGTAATTACCATGGGTGCCGGCAGCATTAGTCAATACGGACCTAAATTATTGGCTGCATTGGAAGAGGAATAATCATGAAAAATAAAAAAATTATAGTACTAATGGGTGGCCCTTCTAAAGAAGCGGAAGTTTCCCGGAGAACCGGTAAAGCTATTGCCGAAGCCTTGTGCAGTTTAGGTTATAATGCTCAAACTTTGGAATTGGTGCCGGAACAATTGTTGGCGGATATTAAAGCTCAAGGCGGCGAAATCGTATTTAATGCTTTGCACGGTAAATTCGGTGAAGACGGTGCGCTTCAAGGTTTGCTTGAAATGGCAGGCATCCCTTATACCGGTTCCGGTGTTATGGCGCAAGCCGTAGGTATGAATAAGAAAATCAGTAAGGACGTATTTGTCGGTGCCGGCATTCCGACGGCAATGGCTAAATCATACAATGGCGAAACACAAAGTGAAGCGGATATTGTGGCTCATATTAAAGCCAACTTTACGATTCCGGTTGTTTTGAAACCGGCTACTCAAGGTTCCAGTATCGGCGTTACTATTGTACGTGAAGCCTCCGAACTTACGGCTGCTGTCAAAGAAGCACTTGTATATGACAATATTTTGGTGGTAGAGCAGTACTTGGACGGCCATGAATTTACCGTTCCCGTATTGGAAGGTAAGGCTTTGCCGGTTATTGAAATCAGACCGCATTCCGGCGAATATGATTACACTTCAAAATATACGACCGGTGCTACCGATTATTTGGTACCGGCTTCGATTGATGATGCGTTGACTGAAAAGATGCAGGCTATCGGTGAAAACGTATATCGTGAATTGCAATGTTCCGGCGTAATTCGTATCGATTTTATGACGAATAAAGCAGGGGAACCGTTTGTATTGGAATATAATACGATTCCGGGCATGACGGCCACTTCCTTGGTACCAAAATCTGCTAAAGCCATGGGGATGGATTTTCCGACCCTGTGTGAAAAAATTCTGCTCACCGCCGGTTTAGGTAAATTTTAAGTAAATTGGAGATACTGCGATGGATAGAGAGAATCGGCAACATTCATCCGGTTACAGAAGACCGGCAGCACCATATGAGCAACGTGAATCCGCGTGGGGGCAAAACCCGGCAAACGGTCAAGGCTCGACTTGGAGCCAGCAAACGTATGGGAATCAATCGGCCGGACAAGGTCCGGTAGAAGCAGTGAGACCAAATCCGACTGCAAAATTTCGGCCATATGGTGAGTCGACCCGCCAGGAAGGGCCGTCAACGAATCAGACCGGTGAACAAGCAAGACCGGGCTATGGCATGCCGAACAGAAATGACGAGCAATCGGAAACAACGAATTCACCAAGACATTATCGGGGAACGGACCGACCTTTATACGCTTTTGACTCGAACTACTCGGCTGCAGCCGACAGTGATGAACCCGGATACTATCAAAACGGCGGGGAACCGCCGGAGCCGCCTAAGCATCCTCATGCATGGCGTCGACGTATTGTCTTGATCGGTGCCGGTGTATTACTGCTTTGGTTGCTTTTATTTATCTTGCCTATCCCGTTCGGGTCAATTACGGTGACCGGTAGTCAGAATGTAACGGTATCGGATGTGATGGCTGCCGGCAATATACGCTATCCCGTTAATTTATTGCAGATTAATGCGAGTCAGTTGGAAGAACGCTTACAGCATGACTTGCGTGTAGATTCGGTAAAAGTAACCTATGTATTGCCCTTTACTTTACAGGTAAATGTAACCGAACGACGTGCGGCCGCCGTGGTGGCGACTCAGTTTGGTTTTGCTACTTTGGATGCTAAGGGACAAGTTATTAATGTTGAGGCGGCTATTGAAGATACGTCAGCCCCGATTATTTCCGGCATTAAATTGGGCAATGTTTTATTGGGCGACCAGATTGACGAACCGGTCATTAAAGGTGCGTTAACCTATTTGAATTCACTGAGTGATGAAGGTCGTAAGCAAATTGCCGAAATTAATGTAGGTGATGCCAATCAGTTAATCGCTTATACGGTGGACGGCTTACCGCTTCATTTGGGCGATACGACGGATATGGATAAAAAAGGGCCTTTATCTGAAAACATGTTGTGTGATGTGAAGGCTCGCGGTGTGGCAGCACAATATTTGGATGTCAATGTAAAGGCGCCGTTTATTAAGACGCCTTAATAGAAAAATGGAAGAGGAAGCATGTTAAAGCAAGGTCGTTGGGCGATAGCGGCTGTAAGTATGTTGCTGGGGATTATGCTGGTCGGTCAGTATAAAATGACACAAAGCATAGCAGACAGCAATATCCATTTACAGCGAACAGGAGATTTAGCACGTGAATTGACCGCGGCGGAAAAAGAGCGTGATGAACTGCGGCAACAATTAGAAAAAATACAAAAAGGAGATGCCTCGGCTAGTGTAGTTAAGGACATCAACTTGTTAAAACAGCGGGCCGGTCTTACCGATGTAAGCGGACCCGGTGTCATAATCACTATTAATGACAGTAAAATACCGGTGAAAGATAATGAAAACCCTAACCTTTATTTGATTCATGATGAGGACTTATTGCGTGTGCTCAATGAATTGCGCGCCGGCGGCGCCGAAGCCATTGCCGTTAACGATCAACGGTTGACCGGTACTTCGGAAGTACGCTGTGCGGGACCGACGGTTATGGTTAACGGTAAAGTATTCGGTCCTCCGTTTGTGATTAAAGCTATTGGGGATCCAAAGACTTTGTCGGCGGCGCTCACTATGCGCGGTGGCGTAGTAGAGTCTTTGAAGTACTGGGGCATTGAGCTGAAGATTCAAGAAGTGAATCAGATGGTGGTGCCGGCTTTCAACGGTACATTTAAAGAAGAACATTTACAGGCAGTTAAGCAAGGAGGCGATAAAAAATAATGATGTACTTATTTATCGTCGGAGGCTTGGTAGTGGGCATTATTATTGGTATAATGTCACCGCTTGAAATCCCGCCGGTGTATGCCAAATATACATCGGTAGCTTTGTTGGCCGCATTGGATAGTGTATTTGGCGGCACGCGTGCCGCGTTGGAACGAATATTCAATTTGTCGATATTTCTGACAGGATTCTTTTCAAACTCACTATTAGCTGCACTCTTAGTATTCTTGGGAAATTTTGTGGGCATTGATCTTTATTATGTAGCACTCATCAGCTTTGGTTTACGTTTATTTCAAAATACGGCAGCCATTAGACGTTTGCTTTTGTCAAGACGTACAAAATAAGGTATACTTTAATGTAAAAGAGTAGAAAAATTAAAAAAAATAGTGTAAAATGAAATGAACTAAGTTATAATAGTATTGAAATAATCATGTTGTTTGAAATAAAGGGCATATAAATTTTACGGGCAACAGGAGGAGGAACGTAAATGTCGGAATTCGCAAGTATTAAAGTAATCGGTGTTGGTGGCGGCGGAAGTAACGCCGTAAATCGTATGATTGACAGTGGTCTTCAAGGTGTAGATTTCCTTGTGGCTAATACAGAAACTCAAGCTTTGGATAATTCTAAAGCAGATATAAAAATTCAATTAGGTGAAAAATTGACTAAAGGTCTTGGTGCCGGTGCTAACCCACAGGTAGGGGAAGAAGCGGCTCAAGAAAGTCGTGAAGAAATTACAAAAGCCCTTCAAGGTTCCGACATGGTCTTTGTAACCGCAGGTATGGGTGGCGGTACCGGTACCGGTGCAGCTCCTATCGTTGCTGAATGTGCACGTGAAATGGGTGCTTTGACTGTTGGCGTAGTAACAAAACCATTCACTTTTGAAGGTAAACGTCGTAAGAACCAAGCTGATAAAGGTATTGAAATGTTAACCAGCAAAGTAGATACAATTATCGTAATTCCTAATGATAAATTATTACAAGTTGTTGATAAGAAAACTCCTTTGAATGAAGCATTCCGCACTGCTGATGATGTGCTTCGTCAAGGTATCAAGGGGATTTCCGATTTGATTACCGTACCTGGTCTTATTAACCTTGACTTTGCCGATGTTAAAACTATTATGACCAACCAAGGCGAAGCTCTTATGGGTATCGGTATCGGCGAAGGTGAAAACCGTGCTGTTGACGCTGCTAAAATGGCTATTAACAGCCCATTGTTGGAAACATCCATCGAAGGCGCCAAAGGTATTCTCTTGAACATTACCGGTAGCGGTGATTTGAGCTTATTCGAAATTAACGAAGCAGCTGAAATCATTTCCGAAGCAGCGGATCCTGAAGCTAATATTATCTTCGGTTCCGTTATAGATGAAAACCTTGGAGATCGCGTACAAATCACTGTTGTTGCTACGGGCTTCGGCGCACAACCTAAATCAGCTGCCGTGAAATCTCCATTTGGTACTGTAGGTCCTGAAATCCCTACGTTTATGAAGCGCTAGTTGGTTACTAAGCGTGTATGTGTTAAGAGGAGGTAATTCTATGAACAAAAAAGTGTTAGTAGCTACATTAGCTGCCACAATGTTAACAGGTGCTGCCTTCGCAGCTGCTGTACCTGTAACCGATATCAATCAAGGCGATAGCAAAATCGGTGTTGAGTACAGTTTTTCCCAAAACGTAACCGGTGAAAGCGGCCATGCTGACGGCTTCGGCGTTAATTTGCAGACCGGTTTGACTGACAAATGGGCATTGCAGTATTCCTTTAACAAAATCAATCTTGATGACCGCAGCGACATTAAAGATCATCAATTGAATGCTGTTTATGATATTCACCCTAACTTTAACGTATATGCAGGCGGTACTTATATTAAAGCTGCCGGCGATCATGAAACCGGTTTACAGGTTGGTGTAATCGGTCATATGCCTTTGGCAGATCGTCTTGAAGGCTTTGCTAAAGTAGGTTTCGGCACCGACATTAAAAATACTTACCAAGTAGGTGCTACTTACGCATTGAATAATGAATTCGATCTCAGCTTATATTATCAATATGACAAATATGATGTAGATAATGATAAAGTATCCGCTAAAGGCTTCCATGCCGGCGTAGGCTACAACTTCTAATTTGCCGTATTTGTTTAATCGATGAGGAGAAACGGTTTTTTCAAAAGTCATTTTAACTCGTGATTAGCGTACATAATTATAAGTAATATAGCCCCACAAATATCCTTTCTTGGGAACGATATTTGTGGGGCTTTTATATTTATATAAATCAATATAGTGCAGTTGGTATGCACTTTAGTACAGTCTATCTTGCATGATAAACATGAATTACGCATAGCCTATATTGTATACAATATTCTTTTCAAAAAAACATCATAATTTTGGCATTTTTCGAGCTCTTACTCTTGTAACGGGCTTTTTTTTCCGTTATTATTAAGTAAGGAATTGATTAATATCAGATGGGATGGTGTCGGTTATGACTATGAGTATGGCAGCAACACACGCAAGGGGTAAAAAAGCGAAAGATAATATTTTTGTCATGAATGCACGCGCACAGGAAGACGCGAAATTGAATGGCAAAGAAAATGTGCTTAACGGTACTTTGGGATCCATTATGGATGAACAAGGTAATATTGTCTTTCTGAAAGCTGTAGAAAAAGAATATTTAAACTTGCCACGCAATGAATATGTGGCGTATGCACCGATTGCGGGTTTACCTGAATTCTTGGAAGCCGCTAAAAGCGAATGCTTCGGCGAATCCAGACCGGACGCATTTTTATCGGCGGTAGCAACTGCCGGCGGTACCGGTGGGGTTCATCATTTGGTGCATAATTACACCAATCCGGAAGATATCGTATTGACGGCCGATTGGTACTGGGGCGCGTATGAACAAATTTGCGGTGATAATCATCGCCATTTGGAAACCTATCCGTTATTCGATGCAGAGTTAAAATTTAACTTTGAAGGCTTCAAAGCTAAAGTATTGGAAGTAGCGGCTAAACAGGAAAACGTAGTAACTATTTTCAACACACCGGGCAACAATCCTACCGGTTTCAGCTTGACTGATGAAGATTGGGATAAGGTAATTGCATTTACCAAAGAATTAGTTGCTAACGGTAAAAATAAATTTATCATCGCCTGTGACGTAGCCTACATTGATTACTCCGGTGAAAAACAGACTGTACGTCGTTTCTTCAAAAAATTCAGTCAATTGCCGAAAGAAATTTTTGTCGTAGTTTGCTACAGTTTGTCTAAAGGCTTTACTTTATACGGTCAGCGCGTAGGGGCTATGATCGGTATTACATCAGATGCCGATGTTGATGCGGAATTTAAAGAAATTAATGCTTTAACATCTCGTGCTACTTGGTCCAATATTTGTCGTCCGGCTATGCGCACGATGGCTAATATTGTATCTGATCCGGCAAAATTGGCTGCTCATGAAACAGAGCGTGCCGAATATTGTGAGCTTATCCAAGAACGTGCCCGCATCTTCACTGAAGAAGCTAAAGAATTGGGCTTACCATGTTTACCTTATTGCGGCGGTTTCTTCTTAACGATTCCGACAGAACATGCCAAAGAAATCGTAGAAGAACTTACCAAAGAACATGTGTATGTAATTCCTTTGAAACATGGTGTGCGTATTGCCGCCTGCAGTATTCCTAAAAAACAAATGCATGGTTTGGCTAAAACCGTGTACAATGTAATGCACCGCTTAGGTCATTTATAAAATGTAAAAAATCCGGTGAACACAAGGTGCTCACCGGATTTTATTTTTATGTGTTTAATGTATTGTTGCTTAGCTTAATTTATTGATCTTTGCTTTATTGGCAGCTGCAATATCTTTGGCACTGGTAATATTACCTTTTTCATCAACGAAGGACACTCGATCCATTTGTGATTGAACCTGGCCGCGAATGAAATCCAAGTAGATACGATATAATTCTTTTTTTTCAACCAATTCGGCTTCAGTTAATTCCTGACCTGATTTTTTCTTGTGGGCTAATTCGTTGATACGCTTTAAAACGTCATTTATTTCCATACATTCCTCCATATGAATTATTTATTTTTATAAAATTCTCAATTAAGATATTATTTATATTCATTATAGCATATTGGTCAAGCCGTTTGCTGTTACATAATGAGTAGTGATATAATTGAATGCATACGACAGAACTATTTTGAATGAGTATTCTAATATAGATTTAGAGAATATTCTGCTTTAGATTTATAGATAAAATGGAGCATAGAAGACATAATGCGTGTAACAAAAGCAATTAAGGCGGAACAGATTGCAATTCTGGAAACCGTATATAAAGATGCTAAACCGGCCCTGCATTATAACAGTCCGTTTGAACTGCTGGTAGCGGTTGTGTTATCGGCTCAATGTACGGATGAACGGGTTAATATCATTACGGCACGCCTGTTCCCGACATATAGCGATCCGGCGGATATGTTGGCGTTGGGTACGGCCAAACTGGAAGTGTTGATCCGCGACTGCGGCTTGTATCGGGCCAAGGCGGCTAATTTAATAAAGACATGTGATCTTCTTGTCAATACTTACGGCGGTGAAGTACCGTCCGAGTTTGATAAATTGGTACAATTGCCCGGTGTCGGCCGTAAGACCGCCAATGTACTGATATCTGTGTTGTTTGATACACCGGCTATTGCCGTAGATACGCATGTATTCCGCGTGTCGAATCGCTTAGGCTTGGCAAAAGGTAAGACACCGGAAGAGGTGGAAGAAAAACTAAAAAAAGCAATTCCCATGGAGAAATGGAGTGCGGCTCATCATTGGTTGATTTGGCACGGCCGTAAGATTTGTAAGGCCAGAAAGCCGCTATGCGGTGAATGTCCGTTAGCTCATATTTGTCCGTCAGCCGGTAAGGAGGCATAAGATGAACGAAGCAATGCAATCAATTATTAAAAAATTTAAAGCAATCGGTGTTACCGGCAGTGCGGTAGTGACAGAATTATTGCGTTTTCGCGTATTGGATCAAATGTTACAGGCCAGCTCCGAAGTACGCCAGTGGGGAATTACCGGCGATAAGTTATACGAATTGGCTGAGCAAAGTACGGTGGCAACATTCGGTGAACTGCCTTATGACCAAGCAGGTTTTGAAACTGTATACGGCCCTTCTTTTGCGGTAGAAGTAATGGATTTCATTACGGAAACAGGCTATGTGGAAGGTATTGCGGCCGGTGAACAATGGCGTTTGCCGTTCAAGGAAATTATTGAATTTCATAAAACGTCAGAAGGTATTATCCTTTTTGCCAATATTGAAGAGTATGCGGCTTTGGCCGAAGATATCTTGCAGGCGATTCCGGCTGAACGTTTATTGTTATATACGTCATCCGAAACTTGTTATAATCTCTTTAAACAATTATATCCATTGGCACCGGTTATCGATGAATGGCCGGAAGATGTTATTTTTGACCACATAGTAGCGGCGTCTACTGGTTTATTCCGTGCTCCGGTACATATTATGCAAGAATTGGCTAATCGGGTAGGAAATATTACAGAACTCGGTACGGCTCATTATTTTATTCCTATCAGCGCCATTCAGGATCAGGTGGGGATGAATCGTATGGCGGTTCAATACATGTTATTGCAACCTCGTTTGCAGGCTATTCGTGAATGGGCACCGCTCGGAACCTATGAATTTGTGTACACGAATTATTCGGTTAAAAAAGTAGCCTTGGAAATTCGCGAAGTGATGGGGGAAACATGGCGCTCAACACCGTTTATAGCGCTCCCACATGAAGTAATGGCTTCTATGGATACATTCTCCATGGTACAGTATGCTTTATCACTCTGCGGTGTGGAACCGGCTATGAAAGCGCAATTGCCTACATTAGGTGAAGACGGCTTTACTTCGAAAGATCCGAAAGTGCCTTTATATGTCCAAAAAGTATTTGATGCGTTTGAATCGACTCGTTTAGAATTGGAACGTCAGGGAACCGAAGTTCAATTAAAACTGGTTGAACATGATGGCCATAAAGCAGGCGAGACCTTGGACGAAGATGCGTATGCGGAACTTATGGAACAAAGTGAAGCGGCCAATGAAGAAAAGGCATATTGGATGTTTACCAATCCGCAAGCCGCGTATATTTGGTACACGTATTTCCGCAGTCAGCAAGGCGAAACTGTATTGACTAAATTGGCGCAGATGGCGTTGAGGCCGCAAGCGTTGTTGCAATTGATGGGCAGCGTTCGTCGCAATATCATTAAAGAAGAACCGTTGGCAGAATTAGCTGATCGCTTTGAAACGGCCCGTGCGGCTCGTAAAGCTGCTTTAGCCAAAGCTGATGCGGATTGGCAGGCTGAGATCGAAGCGATTGCCAAAGAAATTGTGCCAAATCCAAGTGAGAGTGATTGACAAGAAAGTCTAAGTGGGATAAAGTATAAAGTTAGATAAGGAGGTAAGACATGGCAGTTGTAAATTTTGAAATATATAAAGTATTGGGCACCTTATCTGAGAATAAAGATGGGTGGAAAAAACAGCTTACTTGCACCAGTTGGGGTCGTTATAATCCTAAATTCGACCTTCGTTCCTGGGATAGTGAATATAACGGTATGACTAAAGGGATTACCTTATCTCTTGAAGAAATCACGGCTCTTCGTGATTTATTGAATGAAGTGGATTTGGAAGCGGCTTACGAAGAATCCGTAGCTGAACGTCAGGCTGCGAAAGCGGCCGAAAAAGCAGCTGAAAAGGACAGTGCCGACGAGTAAGGAAAAATTTTACGATTTTATGTTAATAAGTTGCATTAAGTGATTGTCCATGATATAATCAATAAGCATAGTTTTGGACAGTGGAAAGAGGTGTATAGAATGAAAGAAGGAATTCATCCTAATTATGGTGAAGCTACCGTAACTTGCGGTTGTGGCAATACGTTTAAAACTGGTTCCGTTAAAAGCGACCTTCGTGTAGACGTATGTTCCAAATGCCATCCGTTCTTCACAGGCCAGCAACGTACTGCTCAGGCTCGCGGTCGTATCGAACAATTCAACAAGCGTTACGGTAAATAATTACTGTAGTCTAGCTATACAAATAATACGGCAGAGCCTCGGCTCTGCCTATATTTGTTTGAGAGAGGAGACGCATTGGAAACGAAGCGAGTTAAAAAGTTTGTAGGCGGCCAAGCAGTCATTGAAGGTGTGATGATGCGCGGCCCTAAATATACAGCCACGGCGGTTCGTGAACCGGGTGGCCAAATAGTAGTGGATACAAAGCCGACGACTTCGATCAGCGAAAAGTATCCTATTTTAAAGAAACCTTTGTTACGAGGTTGTGTGGCTCTTTATGAGTCTTTGGTTATCGGCATGAGTGCTCTTTCTTTTTCGGCCAAAGCGGCCGGTGAAGAAGAGGAAACTATGTCAAATAAAGAAATTGCTCTTACCATGGTATTCTCTACGGTTATGGCAATCGCTTTATTTTTGGCATTGCCCACCTATGCAGCTAAATGGATTCCCGGAATCGGCGATAACCATTTTGTATTAAATTTGGTAGAAGGGGCGATACGCCTTCTTTTATTTTTGCTTTACATTTGGGCTATCGGCCAAACCAAAGATATTCGCCGTGTATTCCAATATCACGGAGCGGAACATAAAACGATTCATACTTATGAAAGTGATGTGCCTTTGACGGTTGAAAATGTGCGTCAACATTCCCGTTTACATGCCCGTTGCGGTACTAACTTTTTATTGATTGTTATGGTAACGAGTATTTTTGTATTCGCTTTTTTAGGTTGGCCGAGCTTATGGGAACGCATTGTTTCGCGTGTCCTTTTGATGCCGGTAGTAGCCGGTATTGCCTATGAAATGATCCGCTTGGCCGGACGCAGTGAAAGTGTAATCGTTAAGGCATTAATTACGCCCGGTTTGTGGTTGCAGTACATGACAACGCGTGAACCGGATGACGACCAAATTGAAGTGGCCATTCGAGCTTTGGAAACGGTACGGCCTGCTGAAGAAGACGCTTATGAATCTTAGCTGTGCCGAACGAAATATTAAAGTCTGTTACAGCAGTTCTGTAGTGTCGTCGAATATTAGTTTGAAAGGGGTACCCGTTTCATGGTTTTAGTAGATAAATTACAAGTTATTGAAGATAAATTTATGGATTTGGAGCAACGCATCAGTGACCCTGAAGTGATTGCCCGTCAGCAGGAATGGCAGAAATTAACGCGTCAGCATGCTTCGCTTACGGAAACCGTTAATACATTCAGAGAATACAAACAAGTACTTGCCGGTCTTGACGAAGCGTTGGAAGTCGTGGAAGATAAAAGCCTTGACGAAGAATTCCGTGAAATGGCACAGGAAGAATTAAAAGAATTAAAAGAGCGTAAAGAAGTGTTGGAAGAACAGCTTCATATTTTGCTCTTGCCAAAAGATCCTAATGATGAAAAGAATGTTATCGTGGAAATTCGCGGCGGTGCCGGCGGTGATGAAGCAGCTTTGTTTGCCGGCGATTTATTCCGTATGTACACCAAATATGCGGAAGCACAGGGCTGGCGTTGTGAAATTATCGATGCCAACGCACCTGAATTAGGTGGTTTTAAAGAAGTGGTGTTCTCCGTTGACGGTAACAGCGCTTATTCCAAATTGAAGTTTGAAAGCGGTGTACACCGCGTACAACGCGTACCGGAAACTGAATCATCCGGTCGTATTCATACCTCTACCGTTACCGTGGCCGTATTGCCGGAAGCGGAAGATGTTGATATTGAAATTAATGATAAAGATCTTCAGATTGATACTTATTGTGCCAGCGGTGCCGGCGGTCAGCACGTTAACCGTACCGAATCGGCCGTGCGTATTACGCATAAACCGACGGGCATCGTAGTTGCTTGTCAGGATGAACGGTCTCAGTTAAAAAATAAAGATAAGGCAATGCGCGTTTTACGTGCTAAATTGCAAGATAAAGCCGAACAGGAAGCGGCTGCCAGCGTGGCAGCCGACCGTAAGAGTCAGGTTGGTACGGGCGATCGCAGTGAACGTATTCGTACTTATAACTATCCGCAAGGTCGTGTAACCGACCATCGCATTAATTTAACGCTCTACAAATTGGATGCCGTACTTAATGGCGATTTGGACGAATTGATTCAAGCTTTGATTGCAGCGGATCAGGCCGCCAAAATGCAGGAGGCCGATCAAAATGCCTAAGGAGCTGTGGACTATCGGTCGCTTGCTCCAATGGACAGAGCAGTATTTTCTCGACAAAGGCGCAAGTCGCCTTGATGGGGAAGTGCTGCTTTCTCATATATTGGGGAAAGATCGAATTTACTTATACACACACTATGATGAGCCTTTGAATAAACAGGAACTTGATGCGTACCGTCCTTTGGTGCTTGAACGCGCTAAGGGCTATAGTGTGGCTGCCATTATCGGCAAAAAAGAATTCATGGGGTTACCGTTTATTGTATCGAAAGATGTATTAATTCCGCGTCCCGATACGGAAACATTGGTGGAAGATATTTTAACTGTTTTTGACAAAGACAGCGCCCCTTATATTCTTGATGTATGCACCGGGCCGGGGACTATCTTGTACAGCTTGCTTCATTATTTGCCGCAAGCAATGGGGCTGGGTTTGGATATCAGCAAGGAAGCCTTAGCCGTGGCTGTTAAAAATCGGGAACAATTAGAGTTAACGGAGCGAGCTAAGCTGTGTTATTCCGATTTATTAAGTGCTTTGAGTGGTGATACGGTTTATGAAAATACCTTTGATTTAATCGTATCCAATCCGCCGTATATTCCGAGTGAAGAGATTTTAACATTAGAGCCGGAAGTGCAGCATGAACCGGTCATCGCTTTGGACGGCGGTGTCGACGGCTTGGATTTTTATCGCCGGTTATTGGCGGAAGCACCTAAATATTTGAAAACAGGCGGTTATTTGGCGGTTGAGATTGGGTATGATCAAGCCGAAGCAGTAACAGATATTGCCAAATCCGTGGGTGTCTATAGTGAAGTAATGGCACAAAAAGATTTAGGCGGGATCGTACGGGTCTTACGTTGGCAGAAAACAGGTGATGATAATGGCCATAGAAACTAAAGTATATAAACATTTGGAAGATTCAGCGATTGCTGAGTTGGGTGCACGCTTGCGTGACGGTCAATTGGTGGCAATCCCTACGGAAACCGTATATGGTTTGGGGGCTAACGGTTTTGATGAAGAGGCTATGAGTCGTATTTATGAAGCTAAAGGTCGCCCTTCGGATAATCCGTTAATTTTGCATGTGCCGGATCAGGAAGCGGTAAAACCGTTGGTAACAGCTATTCCGCTAACGGCACAAAAATTGATGGATGCCTTTTGGCCGGGACCGTTGACGATTATCATGCCAAAATCCGACAAGGTGCCTATGCGTGCAACGGGCGGACTGGACAGCGTAGCTATTCGCTGCCCTGCACATGACATTTGTCGCGCTATTTTAAAAGCGGCTGGAGTACCGGTAGCGGCACCGAGTGCCAATATTTCCGGTCGTCCCAGCCCGACAACGGCGGATGCCGTGTTACACGACATGAAAGGACGTATTGAAGCGATTGCCGATGCAGGTCCTTGTGATGTCGGTGTTGAATCTACCATTGTGGAATGCGGTGATGATTCGGTTACTATCTTGAGACCCGGTGGGATTACCGATGCTATGTTAAAACGTGTAGTCAGCACGGTTAATTATGATGAAGCTTTGAGTGCACCCGATGTGGCACCGAAGGCTCCGGGCATGAAATATAAGCACTATTCTCCGGATGGAGATATGACTACCTATGTGGGGGCACCGCGTTTGGTAAGTCAAGCTATGATTGATGCCATGGAAGCCATTAAAGCGGAACCTCATGATAAACCGCTTCGATTCGGATTTCTTATGAGCGATGAAGTGGCACAATTCCTTGATATATATCTTTCATCATCGGATGTGCCGTTTGAATATGTAATTTACGGTAATGCGGCTGATTATCGCGGTTTGGCCCATAATTTATATTCGTCTTTATTAGCGTTTAATAAAGCGGGGGTTACCCATATTTTTGCCACCGGTGTACCGATGCAGGGACTGGGGCGTGCCATTATGAATCGTATGGCAAAAGCGAGCGCTCAAAAAATCGTGAGAGTAACAGGTAAACCGTAAGCGTAACGGGTGAACCGTAACCTATAGAATAAAAAGAACTTAACCGGAAAGTATTCTGTCATCTTGGTATAGTTGATGAATTCTTTGCGGCTGAGAAAAAATAAAAGGCAGAAAAGAGGTAAGAGTATGAACATATTATTTGTATGTACCGGCAATACTTGTCGCAGCCCTATGACGGAAGGTATGTTGAAAGCTATGGCGGCTGAAGCCCATAAAGATGTAGTTACATTATCGGCCGGCTTATTTACGGCACCGGGCGGTCGCGTATCGCCACAGGCGATTGAAGCGGTTAAAGATGTAGCCGATATTTCGGCACATCAATCGCGTGCGCTGAATAAATCCCTTATGGAGGCAGCCGATTTGATTATCGGTTTAGCTACAGATCATAAAAAAGTATTACTTCGTCAATTCCCTGAAATGAGCGATAAGATTATGACGCTTGGTGAATGGGCCGGCACTAACGAAGACGTGGCGGATCCGTTTGGCGGCACTCAGGAAGAATATGATGCTTGTGCCGCACAGATTAAAGATCTTTTGGCTAAAGGTTTGGCTAAATTAGACTGAATCAGATGAATTCGGATTTAAAAAGAATAATTCAGACTCAATAGGATTAATTAGGATTCAGTAGGGTTAATTCAGATTAAATCAGAAATAAAAAATAAACGGAACAACAATAAATAATAATTAATTCTAAGACTCATGCTTGTGGTCATGCTATAGTGCGGATGAACGATTCTTGATTGGTTGTTAATTTTAATAATATCTCTATATTACGTACAATTGTCATTGCTTGATTTTATATGACATAGTAAAATAGGGTAGAGATGTTTATATTTAATGGATACCGATTAGGAGGGATAGGATGAAAGTAGCCATTGGCGCCGACCATGGCGGCGTTCATTTAAAAGCGACGATTAAAGCGCTGCTTGATGAATTGAATGTAGCCTATACTGATTTTGGTACCGATTCGGAGGATTCCGTAGATTATCCGGATATCGCCGAACCTGTGGCCAAAGCGGTAGCTGCAGGTGAATATGATCGCGGCATTTTGATTTGCGGAACCGGCATTGGTATTGGCATTGCTGCCAATAAAATCGCGGGTATTCGTGCTGCACTTTGCCATGATACATTTTCAGCACATGCTTCACGGGAACACAATAACGCCAATATCTTAACGATGGGCGAACGTGTTATCGGACCCGGGTTAGCTGGCGATATTGTTAAAATTTGGCTAGCTACCGAATTCGAAGGCGGCCGTCATGAACGACGTGTCACCAAAATAGCCGAACTGGAGGCTTAGTCCATATAATTTGGGGGACAGCTTGTATTTCATAGGCACTATGATTTGAGTGTGTAGGAGGTAATGCTATGAGCATTCTTAAGAGTCAAGATCCGGAATTAAAAAACATGATTGATTTAGAGTTAAACCGTCAACGCAATAAATTAGAAATGATTGCATCTGAAAACTTCGTATCCGAGGCGGTTATGGAAGCACAGGGCAGTGTATTGACTAATAAATATGCGGAAGGTTATTCCGGAAAGCGCTATTATGGTGGCTGTGAATATGTAGATATGGTGGAAACGTTAGCTATTGAACGTGCTAAGAAATTATTCGGTGCTGAACATGTTAATGTGCAGCCTCATTCCGGCTCGCAGGCTAACTTCGGTGTTTATTTTGCCCTTTTAAAACCGGGCGACACTATCATGGGCATGAATTTGTCGCATGGCGGTCATTTAACTCACGGATCTCCGGTTAACGTTTCGGGTACATATTTCAATGTTATTCCTTACGGTGTTAATGCGGAAACTCAAGAAATTGATTATGACGAAATGCACAAAATCGCTGTGGAAAATAAACCTAAGTTGATTATCGGCGGCGGTAGTGCATACTCTCGTATTATCGATTTCAAAAAAATGGCTGACATTGCTCATGAAGTAGGCGCTATTTTCATGGTAGATATGGCTCACTTCGCAGGTCTTGTAGCAGCCGGTTTACATCCAAACCCAGTGGAATATGCCGATGTTGTAACTACGACTACGCATAAAACTTTGCGCGGACCTCGCGGCGGTATGATTCTTTGCAAAGAACAATATGCCAAAGCCATTGATAAAGCAATTTTCCCTGGCATCCAAGGTGGTCCTTTGATGCATGTAATTGCTGCTAAAGCGGTTGCTTTCGGTGAAGCTTTAAAACCTGAATTTAAAGAATATGCCAAACAAGTTGTAACCAATGCTAAAGTGTTGGCAGCAGCTCTTCAAAAAGAAGGCTTTAAAATTGTGTCCGGCGGTACCGATACTCACGTAATGCTCGTTGACGTTCGCAGCTGCGGTTTGACCGGTAAAGTGGCTGAATTCTTACTTGATGAAGTAGGCATCACTTGCAATAAAAATACAATTCCGTTCGATCCTGAAAGCCCATTCGTAACCAGCGGTATCCGTCTCGGTACACCTGCGTTGACAACCCGCGGCTTAAAAGAAGCGGATATGGAAGAAATTGCATCCATTATTTCTTTAGTTCTTAAAAACTCCGAAGATAAAGCTAAACACGAAGAAGCGGCTAAACGTGTAGCAGCTCTTTGTGAAAAATATCCTATGTATCCTAATCTTTAATACATCCGTTTGAGAGAGTTTTCATAACATGCCTTATTGAGGCACAGAATTGTCAGACTTAAGGAGGCAAAGTATTTATGAATGTTAATGTAATGACTCATCCGTTGATTCAACATAAAGTAACCTTGATCCGTAACGTTGAAACAGGTTCTAAAGATTTTCGCGAATTATTGGAAGAAATTACACTTTTGATGGGGTATGAAATTACGCGTGATTTACCGTTGGAAGATGTGGAAGTGCAGACTCCGTTGGTAAAAGCTATCGGTAAACAAATTGCTGGTAAAAAATTGGGCATCATTCCGATTTTACGTGCCGGTCTCGGTATGGTTAGCGGTTTGTTAGAATTAATGCCAATGGCTAAAGTAGGTCATGTCGGTTTATACCGCGATCCTGAGACGTTAAAACCGGTTGAATACTACTGCAAATTACCATCCGATTTGTCCGATCGTCGTATTATCGTGACAGACCCTATGTTGGCTACCGGCGGTAGTGCATCTGCAGCGATTACCCTTTTAAAAGAAAAAGGTGCTCGTGATATTCAGCTTATGTGTTTGGTAGCAGCACCGCAAGGCGTTGAAGCTGTTAATAAGGAACATCCTGATGTGCGCATTTATGTAGCGGCGCTTGATGAAGACTTGAACGAACACGGCTATATCTTACCTGGTCTCGGTGATGCGGGCGACCGTATTTTCGGTACTAAATAGTCCTACACTACATAGTCCTATAAAGCAAATAAGACAAGGTAGTGTGTTACACTTTACACACTGATAAGCTGTTTACGGTAAATAATAAATGGCTTGGAGCAATATGCTTCAAGCCATTTTTTGTTAAAAGTTACTATAATTTGGAAATACTGTAATCTGAAGACTTCCGGCTGCGGCAATATTTTAGCTGATATTTCAGATAATGTGTTTAGCTTTTATATTTCATAGTTGATATATATACTCTGTTTTTAGCAATAGACAAAATAAACTATATCGAATATAATAAATATATAAGCTGTAAATTAATAGAAAATAAATAACAGCTTAAGAAAAAACAGAAAAAATATTTTATGTATAATGAAATGAGGTAGACTATGAAATTAAACAAATCTTTAAAAGTATTAGCCGTATCTTTAATTGCTGCGGGCAGCTTTGGCTTAGCACAGGCAAACTCCGAAATTTCTATGGAACAGGCAACTGCCATTGCTTTGGCAAAAGTACCGGGTGCTAACGCAACTCATGTATATAAAGTTCATCCTGACATTGAAAACGGCCGTAAAGTATATGAAGGCAAAATCTTCTACAATGGCGTTGAATACGAATTCGAAATCGATGCTGCTTCCGGTGCGACTATTGAATGGGATGTAGATCGCGACTAATTGGCCGCTAATCTAATTTATAGAAACTCATATTGAAAAGCGGATATCGTTAATTAAATAAAAATTAAGATAAGGGCGAGTACTATCTGACGGCAAGCACACCACTTCGTGCTAAGGCTTACCTTACAGATAGTACTTGCCCTTATTTCACTTTATGCTATCATCTCAAATTAACGATATCCGTTTTTCAATGGTCATATTTCAGCAAATTACAATAGCGGCCAATTGGTCGTGATCGTCATCGTGGAGGGAAGGGGAAATATAGCATAAAAATTAAATTGAGTATAACAATTGAATAAAGCATAAAAAATAAAGAATAAAGGATACAGAATGAGTTTAAACTGTCAGAGTTGTTATAGTACTGTGGCAGTTTTTTGTTTTTATGAAGTGAAAGGGGTGTGTTATAAGGCTTTATTTTATAGAAAAAGGTATTGACTTGAAGTCAACTCTAGGGTGTAAAGTAGTTATATAAGGTAAGTTTTATTATAATAGGTATTGAGGGAAAGAGGGGATGACATGAATTTTAAGAAAGTAAGTTTAATAACAGCAATTGCAGTGAGCACAATGTTTACAGCTATGGCAGCCGATACGGCACAGCCAAATCAATCTATGATAAATTCGTCACAAAGAAGTGGTCAAGTTATGAGTAATACAGAAGAAACAATGGTAACAACATCCGGTAAAGTAGTAGCTAAACAAACGGCAGGTCGTCGTGTGTTGGGGGAGTTTGCGCCAACTTTTGCGCATCTAAATGATGATGTATTGTTCGGTGAAGTTTGGAGTCGTGACTTGGAGTTACCGGCTAAACAGCGTTCCATTATTACGATTACAGCGTTAGTTTCTCAAGGATTAATCAGTGATGCCTTGAAAGCTCATTTTGAAATGGGTAAGAAAAACGGTATTACTAAAGATGAAATCGCTGAAATTTTAACACATATTGCTTTCTATGCCGGCTGGCCTAAAGTATGGGGCGCATTCCCAATCGCTAAGGAAGTGTGGGGAGAATAAGGACGGCGGAAGAGGCCAAAAAATTAGCGGCAAAATTATGATATATTGAAATCCATATACGTGGCGCAATCGCAACTTTTGATGATTTGATAGGCAAGAAGGACTACTCTCTACCGGCAAGCACACCTCTTCGAGCTAAGGCTTACCTTGCAGAGAGTAGTCCTTTTTGCCATTAAATAAGCTATCATATCAAAAAAGCGATTGCGCTCATCCTTAATAAAGATTTCAATACATTTGGGAATTTTGCCGAATAATTTTTCGTAACTTTTCGCGGTCTAGAGAGAAGGAAGAGAAGGACGCTTTCCGATAGAGGCAAGCAGTCCTAAAAAGTCGAGTTAATTCTAAAGATAATTTTAGTCGGCAAAGTAAATAAATTATTCGAGAATGTTCGCCGGTAGACAGTAGACTTCCTTATAGTTTTGCGCTTTCTTCAAGACAACGATACAATGTTTTTGCCTGAGAGGATTTCAATGCATGAGAATTCTTCATCAATAATTTGTAAAATGACTTGCGTAAGACTACCATATGCGGTAGAATATAGGCGAGGATATTTTTTTATCAACGGTGGGACGATTTTTGCTCCAGCGGGATGAAAGAGGTACAGCATGAAAGATTTATCGGAGGTGTATCAAAGAATAGCTCCGGAACTTATGCGAATTGTGGAAGAACGCTACATATTGCTGAATCATATTTCCTATGCACAACCTATCGGGCGACGTATGCTTGCCAATCTCAGTAAGTTATCGGAACGTGTGGTACGATCGCACGTTGAAATCATGAAAGACAACGGTCTTATCGGTTTCACCCAACAGGGGATGGTATTAACTGAGGAAGGTAAAGAACTGTTGCCGCAATTGAACTCATCAATGCACGAGCTCAATAAGATCAGCGAGCTTGAAGAGAAAATCAAAGAAGTTTTGCAAATTGATGATGTAATTATTACCAGCGGCGGCGGTGAAACCGACATGGAACGGAAAGAGTTAGGGTTCCAGGCGGCTAAAGTGTTGCAAGGGGTATTGCATTCGGGAAGTATCCTAGCTGTAAGTGGCGGCAGTACGATGGCTAACATGGCAGATGCTCTGCCGGCAAAAAAATGTCAAGCCACCATTATTCCGGCTCGCGGCGGAATCGGCGAACGGGTAGAATATCAAGCAAATGTGATTGCTTCGGTTATTGCCGAAAAAATCGGCAGTACCTACAAAATGTTACATCTACCTGATGGTTTGTCGCAGGATGCTCTGAGCATTTTGATGAATATGGAACCGCAAATCAAAGAAGTGATGGAATTGGCTCAACAAACCGATATTTTAATCTTTGGCATCGGTGAAGCTTTGCACATGGCGGCACAACGGCACATAACAGATGCACAACGATCTACTTTACGTTCTAAACGAGCGGTAGGGGAAGCGTTGGGCTACTATTGTGACATTAGTGGCAACATTGTATATACGACCAATAACGTAGGCATAGCCCTTACCGATATTGAGTCTATACCGCATGTAATCGCCGTAGCGGGAGGTGCCGGTAAAGCCAAAGCTATTATTGGGGTGATGCGAGCCTGTCGTAAAGGTACCCTTATTATTGATGAGAGTGCTGCTGAATCAATAGCGGCATTGTTAAGAATCAGCTAGTCAATAGTGTTTATGATTTATTTTTAGTCATACATTGTTTCATCAAAATCGTGAGCACTATCATTTTTTAAACTGTTTAGGTATTAATTTTTAAAACTCTAGGAGGAACCATCATGGCAGTTAAAATTGGTATTAATGGATTTGGTCGTATTGGTAAATGTGTATTCCGTGCAACTCTTAATAATCCCGACGTAGAAGTAGTTGCTATTAATGACTTAGGTGATATCGAAGGTTCTGCTTTATTATTAAAATACGATTCCGTACACGGTAACTTAAAAGAAGAAGTTAGTGTTGACGGTGAATATATTGTAGTAGACGGTAAAAAAGTTCGTGTATTCCACGATGGCAACCCTGCCAATATTGATTGGTCTTCTGAAAATGTTGAAATCGTAGTTGAAGCTACCGGTCGTTTCCGTAAACGTGATGACGCAGCTCAACATTTGGGCGGTACTGTTAAAAAAGTTATCATTTCCGCACCTGCTAAAGAAGAAGACATTACTATTGTAATGGGTGTTAACCAAGACAAATACGATCCTAAGAACCACCACATCATTTCCAATGCAAGTTGCACAACTAACTGCTTGGCTCCATTTGCTAAAGTATTGAATGAAAAATTCGGTATCAAACGCGGTTTGATGACAACAGTTCACTCTTACACTAATGACCAACGCATTTTGGATACGCCACACAGCGACCTTCGTCGTGCTCGTGCAGCCGCTTTATCCATTATTCCTACAACTACCGGTGCCGCTAAAGCTGTTGCTTTGGTATTGCCTGAATTAAAAGGTAAATTGAACGGTTTTGCTCTTCGTGTACCTACACCAAACGTTTCGATTACTGACTTGGTAGCCGAACTCAATGTAGAAACAACTAAAGAAGAAATCAATGCAGCACTTCGTGAAGCCGCACAAGGTGAATTAAAAGGTATCCTAGGTGTATCTGATTTACCACTCGTATCCCATGACTTCAATGGTGATTCCCGCAGCTCTATCGTAGATGCTGATTTGACAATGACAATGGAAGGCAATATGGTAAAAGTGGTTTCCTGGTACGATAACGAATGGGGTTACTCCAACCGTGTCGTTGATTTAGCTAAATACATTGCTGATCAAGGTTTATAATTTTTGCAGGGGACTATAAAGATAGTCCCCTCTTTTGCTTGCCATTTATAAGCTGTTATCGGTAACATATAGGAGGCCGTTATGAAAAAAACAATTGAGTCTGTTGACGTAGCCCATAAACGTGTATTTGTGCGCGTAGATTTTAATGTACCGTTAAAAGATGGTGTCATTACGGATGATACACGCATTCGTGCCACTTTGCCGACCATTAATTATTTAATCGGCAAGGGTGCCAAAGTTATTTTAGTGTCTCATTTGGGACGTCCGAAAGGAGAACGTAAACCGGAATTTACGTTACAGCCTTGTGCTGTTCGTCTCAGTGAATTATTGGGTAAACCGGTAGCATTTGCCGATGACTGTGTTGGTGAAGCAGCTCATAAAGCGGTAGAAGCTATGCAGGACGGCGATGTTCTTTTGTTGGAAAACTTACGTTATCATAAAGAAGAAGAAAAGAATGGCGAAGATTTTGCCAAAGCTTTGGCTTCATTAGCAGAAGTGGGCATTAATGATGCTTTCGGTGTATCACATCGTGCTCATGCTTCCGTAGAGGGTATCACCAAGTTTTTACCAATGGCAGCCGGATATTTATTGGAAAAAGAAATTAAATATGTAGGCGGTGCCGTGGAACATCCGGAACATCCGTTTGCAGCCATTATCGGCGGTGCTAAAGTAAGCGATAAAATTGAAGTTATTTCCAATTTATTGCCAAAAGTAGAAGTTCTTATCATCGGTGGCGGCATGGCTAATACGTTTATCGCCGCTAAAGGGTATCCTACCGGGTCTTCTTTAGTAGAAGCCGATAAAATTGAATTGGCTGCTCAGTTAATTAAACAAGCCGCTGAAACCAATACGAATTTGTTATTGCCTACAGACTTTGTTATTGCTGATGCATTCAGCAATGATGCCAATCACAAAGTAGTACGGGCTGATGGTATTGAAGAAGGCTGGATGGCTCTTGATATCGGACCGGCTACACAAAAAGCGTTTGCCGAAGCTTTGAAACCTATGAAAATGATTGTTTGGAACGGTCCTATGGGCGTGTTTGAAATGGACAATTTTGCAACCGGTACCAATGCGGTAGCTAAAGCCGTAGCAGAAGCGGATGCGACGACTATTGTAGGTGGCGGTGACTCCGTAGCGGCTATTGAAAAAAGCGGTTTAGCCGATAAAATCTCTCATATTTCGACCGGTGGCGGTGCATCCTTGGAATATTTGGAAGGGAAAGCTTTACCGGGTATAGTGGCCTTAGCCGATAAATAAGGAGGACCTATGCGTAAACAAATTATTGCCGGCAATTGGAAAATGCATACAGATTTAGCGGAAGCTACTATTTTGGTGGAAGGCATCAAAGCCGCCTTAACTGAAGGCGAAGTCAGTCGTGAAGTCGTTGTTTGTCCGCCATTTACCGGACTCAGCACTGTGGCTGATTTAATTGAAGATACTGAAGTTCGCTTAGGTGCACAGAATATGTATTTTGAGCCTAAAGGTGCATTTACGGGTGAAGTTTCACCGCTTATGCTTACTGATGTAGGCTGTCATTATGTAATTCTCGGCCACTCGGAACGACGTGAGTATTTCGGTGAAACCGATGCGTTGATTAATCAAAAAATTAAAGCCGCTTTTCAGTATGATCTGATTCCTATTTTATGTGTCGGTGAAAGTTTGGCACAGCGTGAAGCCAATGAAACTCAGACTTTTATTAACAGTCAGTTGACAGCCGGTTTGGCAGATTTAACGGCTGAGCAAGTAAGTCAGATGGTTATCGCCTATGAACCGATTTGGGCTATCGGCACGGGCAAGACTGCAACGGCAGAACAGGCCGGTGAAGTATGTACTGCTATTCGTGCCAAAGTGGCTGAGCTTTTTGACAAAGAAACGGCTGAAGTGTTGCGTATTCAGTACGGCGGCAGTGTTAAAGGCAGTAATGCTCAAGAGATTTTATCCCAGCTTGATATTGACGGTGCCTTAGTAGGCGGTGCTTCTTTAAAGGCAGATGACTTCATGGCAATTATTAAGGCATAAGTCGCAATAAAATCTGTGCGTTTACTAAGTTTTTACGCATATTAAATAAAGCTTATAAGGTTTTGATGTATAGTAAGAATAGATATATATTAAGACTAAATATAAATTAAAAAATTAATATTCTGTAATTTTTATAAAGAAAGGTTTGTGTATGGCAAAATTAAAAGCTCCTGTTATGCTGACCATCTTAGACGGTTTCGGCATAGGGGATGTGAACGACCCGACAAATGCGATCGTACAGGCTAAGCCTGAAAACTTTTTAAAATTGTGGGAAACATATCCGCATACACAATTGCAGGCATCCGGTCTGGCCGTAGGTTTACCGGAAGGACAAATGGGAAATTCCGAAGTCGGTCATTTAAACATCGGGGCCGGTCGCATTGTGTATCAGGAATTGACAAGAATTACCAAAGATACGGAAAACGGAGCTTTTTTTGAACGTCCTGTAATTAAAGAATTATATGCACAGGCTAAAGGGCATCGTTTACAAATTATCGGTTTGGTATCTGATGGCGGTGTTCACAGCTCTTTAGATCATATCAAAGCGATTATCAAAGGAGCTAAAGATGCCGGTGTTACCGAATTATATGTGCATGCATTGCTCGACGGTCGTGATGTACCGCCGCAAAGTGCGCTTACATATTTAGATGATTTAGAAGCCTATATGACTTACGTCGGTCTCGGTAAGATTGCTACAATCGGTGGTCGTTACTACGGTATGGACCGCGATAAACGTTGGGAACGCGTTGAACAGGCGTATAAAGCGATTGTTGACGGTGTTGGCGTAACGGCTGACTCCACCAAGGCGGCTATTGAAGCGTCTTATGCGAATGATGTAGTCGATGAATTCGTAGTGCCTGTAGTGTTAGCACCGGAAGGAGCTATCTCAGCGCATGATGCGGTGATTTTTGCCAACTTCAGACCGGACCGTGCCCGTCAATTGACACGTGTTTTGGTAGACCCTGAATTTACCGGCTTTAACCGTGTGAAAGGTTTATTGCCGATTTATATGGCTACCATGACGAAGTATGAAGACAGCTTGGATGCTCATATTATATATGAAAAAGAATTGCTCACCAATACGTTAGGCCAGGTATTGGCCGATGGCGGTTATACGCAGTTACGTATTGCGGAAACTGAAAAATACGCTCATGTAACATATTTCTTCAGCGGCGGTCAAGAAGACTTGTTTGAAGGTGAAGAACGAATCTTGGTACCATCGCCAAAAGTGGCAACCTATGATTTGCAGCCGGAAATGAGCGCTTATGAAGTAACCGACAAAGTGGTGGCAGCCATTGAAAGTGGTAAGTTCGACATGATTATTTTGAACTTTGCCAATCCTGACATGGTAGGCCATACAGGTGTGCTTGAAGCAGCGGAAAAAGCGGTACAAACCGTAGATACTTGCTTGGCACGCATTGTAGAGGCTATTAATAAAGTAAATGGTCATCTTTTGGTAACGGCCGACCACGGTAACTCTGAAATGATGGTTGACCATCGTACAGGGGCACCGCATACGGCGCATACGACCAATCCGGTACCGCTTATTTTGGTGAGTGAAACTCATAAGAATGACAGCTTGGATCAAGGTAAATTGTGTGATTTAGCACCGACAATGCTTGATTTGGGCGGTATTGCTCAACCGGCTGAAATGACCGGCCACAGCTTATTGCATAAAAAATAAACTCGGCGAGTCAATAGAGTTGACTACCGGAAGGTTTTTTATAACGATAAAGTATTTAAATTATATACTTATAAAAAGTGTTCTTTTCAAGGAGGTAACACATTATGGCAATGATTACAGATGTATACGCAAGAGAAATTTTGGATTCCCGCGGCAATCCTACCGTCGAAGTTGAAGTGTATTTGGAAGACGGTACCATCGGTGTTGCGTCCGTTCCTTCCGGTGCTTCTACCGGTATGTTTGAAGCCGTAGAACTTCGTGACGGTGATAAAGGCCGTTACCTCGGTAAAGGCGTTGAACAGGCTGTAGAAAACGTAAACGAAAAAATCGGGCCTGAAATTATCGGTTTTGATGCTTCCGAACAAGTAGCTATTGATAACTTGATGATTGAACTCGACGGCACTCCTAATAAAGGTAACTTTGGGGCCAATGCCATTCTTGGCGTATCCATGGCTGTAGCTAAAGCAGCAGCTGCATCCTTTGACTTGCCATTATTCCAATATCTTGGCGGCACTAATGCCAAAGAATTGCCGGTTCCTATGATGAACATTTTAAACGGCGGTGCTCATGCCGATAACAACGTAGATATTCAGGAATTCATGATTATGCCGGTTGGCGCTGAATCTTTCAAAGAAGCATTACGCGCTTGTGCCGAAGTATACCATACTTTGAAAAACGTTCTTAAAGCTAAAGGCCTCGCAACCGGTGTAGGTGATGAAGGCGGTTTTGCACCAAATCTCGGCTCCAATGAAGAAGCCTTGCAAGTTATTTGCGAAGCTATTAAAGATGCCGGTTATGAACCCGGCAGCTACTTCAAATTAGCTATTGATGCTGCTTCCTCTGAATTCTATAAAGACGGTAAATATGACTTGGCCGGTGAGGGCAAAGTTAAAACGGCTGCTGAAATGGTTGACTTCTATGCCGATTTAGTAGCTAAATATCCTATCATCTCTATCGAAGACGGTCTTGCCGAAGAAGATTGGGAAGGTTGGAAATTATTGACTGAACGTCTTGGCAAACAAGTTCAGCTCGTTGGCGATGATTTATTCGTAACAAATACAGAACGTTTAGCGAAAGGTATTAAATCCGATACAGCTAATGCTATTTTGATCAAAGTAAACCAGATCGGTACTTTGACTGAAACGTTTGATGCTATTGAAATGGCTAAACGTGCCGGCTATACTTGCGTTATTTCTCACCGCTCCGGTGAAACGGAAGACAATACGATCGCCGATATTGCCGTAGCTGTTAATGCCGGTCAGATTAAAACCGGTGCACCTGCTCGCAGCGAACGCGTAGCTAAATACAATCAAATGTTACGTATTGAAGATTTGTTGGCAGAAACAGCTCAATATCGCGGCGAAGACGTTTTTTACAACATTAAAAAATAATCGCAGTTAAGCGTATTTGTTTAGATACTAACTGCAAATGAATTGATAAATTCGGTAAAAAGATTCGGATATACCTGTTGGGAACCGGTTTGGTTCGGGTGTAACGAATCTTTTTACTGTTTTTTACTTATTTTTTAAGATTTTATTTGCGACAGGCGGCGGAATTCATTATAATGGAAAGTAGCGAACAAAAAGGGAGGAATAACCTTGGCAAATTTATATATAGGCTTGGTTCACTATCCTATCTATAATAAGCATGGCGAAGTCATTACGACGGCGATTACGAATTATGACATTCATGATATTGCCCGGGCGGCCATTACGTATGATGTGAGTCGTTATTTTGTGATTCATAATATACCGGCCCAACGTGATTTGGCCAAGCAGATTATGGAACATTGGCAGACCGGTTTCGGCAGTACCTATAATCCCGATCGCAAGGATGCATTCAGTGAAGTGGCACTGGTCAATTCCATCCGTGCCGCTGTTGAGGAAGTAACCCGGCTTGAGGGAGACCCGCCGATTATCGCCACAACCGATGCACGTACCTACGATAATACGGTAAGTTATGCATGGATGCGGCAAACGCTTGAAAAGGGGGCGCGCCCTGTGTTAGTATTATTTGGTACCGGTTATGGCATGACCAAAGAAACTATGGAAGAATTTGATTATATTTTAGAACCTGTTTATGGTCATGGTGATTACAATCATCTGTCGGTGCGCAGTGCTGTTTCCATTATTTTGGACCGTTTGCGCGGCGAAGCATGGTGGGAAAAAGCGTAATTACTGCAGGCATTATATGTAACAGGTTATTATAGGAGGAAGTACAATGTCCGGACATTCAAAATGGGCCAATATTAAACATAAAAAAGGTAAAACTGATGCGTTGAAAGCAAAAGTTACAACTAAAATCAGCCGTGAAATTACGGTTGCCGCACGTATGGGCGGTGGCGATCCGGTTGGTAATATGCGTTTGAAATTAGCTTTGCAAAAAGCTCGTGAAAACAATGTACCTAAAGATAATATTCAACGTGCTATCGCTAAAGGCGTAGGCGCTACCGATATGGATAATTACGAAGAAATTACCTATGAAGGTTATGGCCCGGGTGGTGTGGCGTTAACCGTTGAGTGTTTGACTGATAACCGTAACCGTACGGCAGCCGATGTGCGTCATGCATTCTCTAAAAACGGTGGTAACCTCGGTGAAACCGGTTGCGTAGCTTGGATGTTTAACCGCAAAGGTATCTTTGTAATTGACAGCGAAGGTCATGATGAAGAAGAATTGACCATGCTTGCTTTAGAAGCGGGTGCGGAAGATTTGAAAGTGGAAGATGACAGCTTCGTTATCTACACGGCTCCGGAAGATTATGATACGGTAGAAGCAGCCTTAGCCGATGCTAAGATTGAAACACTCGTAAGCAAAATCACCATGGTACCTGACAACACAATTGCCCTTGAAGGGGATAATGCTGTAAAAATGCAGAAAATGTTGGATGCCCTTGATGATTTAGATGATGTGCAAGATGTATACCATAATGCGGACCTTCCTGAAGAAGAGGAATAAGGTAAATAAAGTAGCACCATTACTGAATTTTGCGATTTAGTAATGGTGCTTTTTTTGTGTATTAATAGGGGTTTAGGCCTTTTTACTGTTCAAAAAACGTCTAACTATGCATAATTGCTATATGTATTTTGCGGAAAATTGATTCATTAAGCTGTTTTATCGATAGCTTTATTGTATAATAAAAAGTGTCAAAAAAGATTTCGCGGATTGGAAGTAACGTGAAATTTCAAATGAAAAAGTTTGACGTTTTGTTTGACGTTTGTATTTGACGCAAATAAATGTTACATAATGACAATACAGGCAGAGGGATTATTATGGCAGTGAAATTGGTAGTGCGTTTTTTGGGAACTCCTGAGATTTTCAAAGATGGGGAAGAGGTATTTTTCTCCTATAACAAGGTCAATGCATTAGTTTATTATATATTGGTGCGTGGGACTGTAATGCGTGATGAATTAAGCGGTATTTTATGGGCTGATAAACCGGATGCGGTAGCTCGTAAAAATCTTCGCAATGCAATTTATGAAGCTAAAAAAATATTGGGTGCCGATACGTTTATTTCACCGCGTAAAGCAATTATTAAAGTCAATCCGGCCGTTGAGGTTGAAATTGACAGCAAGATATTCGAAGCAGATCCGGTAGGGCAATTGGATTTGTATAAAGGGGAGTTTTTACAAGGATTTTTTATTAAAGACTCTGTAGAATATGAAGATTGGTATTTAGCCGAACGAAGTCGTTTAAAGAATTTATATATGGATGCCATTGCGGAAAAATTGAAAACTGCAGTGGATGAAAAAGATTACAACACGATTGAACGACACGGTCAGCTTTTAATCGCACAGAATCCGTATGATGAAAATGTATATTCCATTGTACTTCGGGCTTATTGTGAACAGGGCAAAATGCAACAAGCCATGGAGCTCTATGAAGAAATGAAAGAGCTCTTCCAAGGTGATATGCAATCTGATGCCCTTGCTGATATAGATGCTATCATTAAAGATGCATTACAGCAGGAAGAGAAAAAGTTCCAGAATCGCTCACATCGTATGGCTATTCCGATTGGCCGCGAACAAGAGTTGGAAGATATGACAGCTCACATTTGGTCCTTTATGCGCGGACGGGCCGGGGAAGCCTTAATTTTATTAGGTGATGCGGGTAGCGGTAAAACTACGCTTAAGGATATTGCACTCGACAGCTTGCAGGACGAAGTGGCTGTGATTCAGACTAATTGTTACCAATTGGAACGCAATTTCTTATTACATCCGTGGACCGAAATTGTAAACGGTCTTGTTAAATTACTGGATGAAAGCGGGACCATGATTCCGGATTTTGAACTTAATCGCCTATATACTTTATTTCCGCAAATGGATATGAGTATTGATCGCGATCTGGGGCTGATGGAAATTAAGGATATCTTGAAGTTCGATGCGATTTTCCATACGTTGTCCACTGTTCTTGATGTGGCATCGGCCGGTAAAAAATTAATTATTGTATTTGAAGACATTCAGTGGATGGATCCGCTCAGTCTCTCTTTATTGAGCAGTTTAATTTTACGCAAACAATCGGACCGAATTTTATTCCTTATGACCGGTCGCGATTCGCGTGAAAAAGACTTCCAGCATTTTATCACATCCATAGCGGTATATAAGCGTTTACATGTGACGCAGTTGAATCCGTTATCCAAAAAGGATATCCAGCATTATGTAGAAGCGGCGGGCCTCAATATTCCGATTGAACCAAGTTTAATTAATCAATTACAGGTTGAAACGGAAGGAAATTTATTCCTCCTTAATGAATGTTTAAATTCACTTAAAACTACGGGCAGCTTAGATAGATTGACTAATAATATGGCTACGGTATTTAAAGCCAATTATTTATCTCTCACGGAAGAACAGCAAAAAATTATAGATTTTATTTCCCTGTTCTATAACGGGGCCCCTATCTCTATGATTGGGGAATATATGAAGATGGATACATTGCGTCTTTTGGAATATTTGGAAGAACTGGAAGCCAAAAATATGGTAACACCGTTCTCACAGCAAGCCGATGTATTATATGAAATCAGTCAGCAGAAGCTGAAAGAATTTATTCAGCAACAGTTGTCGCCGGAAAAATGGAAAATTTTACATGGCTATTTGGGCTCTTTGTGGGAAAAACGCTTGACCCACTCCAAAAAGGACGTAGTGATTTACAAGCATTTGGAATATCACTATGAACAGGCCGGTGAACTTGTTAAAATGGGGCATTACAAGCTGAAAGGGCTTATGTATTACCTCAATTTCAGTCATGAGTTATTCCCGGTACTCAGCTTATCTGAACCGATGCAAACAGGCGGTGCCAGCTATTTTACGGAAGCGGATACCTTACAATATCTCAATGATGTAGATAAAATGATGGAACGCATTCGCGAAACTTGCGGTGCTACAGCTGAGGTTAAGAATTTGGAACTTATGTATTTGCATTTAATCGGACGGTATTTTATTCGTGAAGGCAAATATGAAAAAGGGGTTCGCTATATTCTTGATTTGATTGAACAAGCTTCGGAAATGCATAATCGCGATTATACCCTCATGGGTTATAAGCAGATGATTTACTATGATATTCAAACGGGCAATACGAATGAAATGAAAAATTATTTGGAAATTGCCTTAGATTTGGCCGTTGAATGTAATTATCATAAAGAAGTAGGCATTCTCTTGCGTCTTAAAGGTTTGAATATGATTATGCAGGGCGATTTTGAAGAGGCGGAACGCTTACTTAACGAATCGATTGCTACTTTCATGGTAACGCAGACGGTGGCACGGCGGTATGCTCTTAATATTGCGGCAGCCTATAATTATATCGGTGAAATCCGGCGTGGGCGCGGGCAATTTGAAGAAGCTATTGAGTATTATGATAAAGCGTTGGCTATCTGTAATGATCAGCAGGCTTACAGTTCTTGGGTGGTATTCTCCTGCAATGCCGGCATTGCAGCCTATAATTTAGGGCATTATGACAAAGCCCAAATTTATTTCGAACAGGCCTATGAATTCTTTAATCGCTATGACTTTTATTGGCGCCGTCCTATTGTTGAATCGTATTTGGCACTCTTGGCTATGCGAGACGGTGATCAGGAAGGAGCTTTAAAGTATATTGATGAGGCCATGGCGAAATTGACTATGATGAATAATCCTCAGGAAGTAGGGTATGTGAATATGGCAATTGCTTTGATTAAGCATGCCTATCCGCAATCTGAAGTTACCAAACGATATCGAGGCAGTATCGGTATGTACAGCGGTCGTGCTTTACGGTATTTGGATTTATATTGTGATACCTATGAAAGAGCAAAATTAGAGGCTCTCAACGAAGCATCATAAATAAAAAAATGCAGTGAAAGTTCACGTTAATAATGACGAGAATTTCACTGCTTTTTTTATGGTCGTATTAAGTTATCGTACAGACAAAGCGGCATTTTACCTGAGTGACAGAGTTAACTTTCTTCTTTTGTTTTGCGATTTAGCACGCTAACATAATAAAAATAGTCGAAAGAATGTCTAATTTGTAATTGACGGTCTCTTCATTTAATGGACTTTTTTCGGATTATTCCATTTGATACTCGATGACAATTTTAGAATTTTGAAAAACTTTGACCATTTTGGGACAAATTTAAAGTATACTAATAAAAAGTAAATATTTACTCAGGCCGGACAAATTTACTTACAATTTAATGAAGGTTAGCAAAGGAGTTGAAACTGTATGGATATTTTAATGAACCCGATAGTGGTGTCAGTTATTGTTATGTCAGTCATTTGTTTGCTAAAAATGAATGTTCTCTTAGCAGTTATTGTCGCTGCCTTGGTAGGCGGAACGATTGGCGGTATGTCGATTGAAGATACGGTAGGCTCGCTTATCAACGGTATGGGTGGTAACGCTGAAACTGCATTGAGCTATATTTTATTAGGTGCTTTGGCCGTAGCCATCGGTCGTTCCGGGCTCGCCGGTGTAGCATCTCGTAAAATTACTCAAGTAGTAGGGAATAAGAAAATTGCCTTTGTATTCTTGATTGCCTTTGTATCTTGTTTCTCTCAAAACTTGATTCCTGTACACATTGCATTCATCCCTATTTTGATTCCGCCACTTTTGGTTTTAATGAATCATATGAATTTGGATCGTCGTGCTGTAGCTTGTGCTTTGACATTCGGTCTTAAAGCACCGTATGTAAGCTTACCGGTTGGTTTCGGTCTTTTATTTATGACAATTATTAAAGACCAAATGGTAGCAAACGGTGTAGATGTTGCGATTCAGGATATTGCTTCGGTTATGTGGATCGGTGGGGCTTCCATGTTGGTAGGTCTCGTATTGGCCGTATTCTTCTATGCTCGCGACAGACATTATGAAGATTTACCTGTTATCGGTGCCGATGAAAATCCGGATGATGTAACCATGACTAAAGAATGTTGGTTGGCTTTATTGGGTGCCGCTGTTGCGTTTGCCGCTCAGCTTTACTTCCAATCCTTGCCAATCGGTGCTTTATGCGGCCTCTTTGTTATGTTAATTACCGGCTGTATTAAATGGAAAGACATGGATACAATGATGGACGGCGGTGTTCGCATGATGGGCTTCATTGCCTTCGTAATGCTCGTAGCTGCCGGCTATGCCAATGTTCTTCGTGAAACTCAGTCGGTTCAATCATTGGTTGAAGCAACCACTTCCGTAATCGATACTAAATTCGCCGGTGCCGTTCTTATGTTAGCGGTTGGTTTATTGATTACCATGGGTATCGGTACTTCTTTCGGTACTATTCCGGTTATTGCCTCCATTTACATTCCAATGGGCTTTGAATTAGGTTTTGGCGTACCGGCCATTATCCTCTTAATCGGTATTGCCGCTGCTTTAGGTGACGCCGGTTCACCTGCCTCCGACTCCACGTTGGGGCCTACATCCGGTTTGAATGCCGATGGTCAGCATAACCACATTTGGGATACTTGCGTACCAACCTTTATCTTCTACGATATCACCCTTATGGTTGGTGGCGTAATCGGTGCCTTAATGTTAGGTTAATAAATACTAATTTGTAAATGTTATATGATATTTAACAGATATCATATTGATGTCGGGTCAATGTAAATAAAGACGTAGTAAAATAGATACTAATAGGAGATGTAGAGTATGATTAAAGCCGTAAAATCCATTAAAGAAGTTGTATTGACAGGTCATGATCTAACCTTAGCCGAATTGGTAGCCGTTTCTCGTTATGATGCCAAAATTAAATTGGCGGAATCAGCTATTGAAAGTATCAAAAAATCTCGAGCCATCGTAGATAATATTGTAAACAGCAACTCCGTTGTATACGGTATTACGACCGGTTTCGGTTCACTCTGCCGCGTTCATATTTCCAAAGAAGATTGTTCACAATTACAGGAAAACTTAATTCGCACACATTCTTGCGGCTTCGGTAAACCATTCAGCCGGGAAGCAACTCGTGCCATGATGCTTATTCGTGCCAATGCACTCGTAAAAGGATATTCGGGTATTCGCTTGGAAACCTTGGAAACTTTAATTAACATGATCAATAAAGGTGTTCATCCGTATATTCCTGAAAAAGGGTCTCTCGGTGCATCCGGTGATTTGGCACCGTTATCTCATATGGTATTGCCAATGCTTGGTTTAGGTGATGCGGAATATGAAGGACAGCTCTTGACCGGTAAAGAAGCTATGGATAAGGCAGGCATCCCTATTATTGCTTTGGAAGCTAAAGAAGGTTTGGCTCTTATCAACGGTACACCGGTATTGACTGCCGTAGGTGCTTTGGCTCTTTGGGAAGGCTTATGCTTATTGAAATTAAGTGACGTAGCCGCTGCTTTATCGGCAGAAGCTATGCGCGGTATTATCAATGCGTATGATGAACGTATCCACACTATTCGTCCTCATAAAGGTCAATTGGATACGGCTCACAATATGCGCGAATTGTTAAAGGGCAGTACTTATATTACGCAGCAAGGTGAATTACGTGTGCAGGATCCGTATTCCTTACGCTGTGTACCGCAAATTCACGGCGCTTCCAAAGATGCGTTGGCTTTTGTAAAAGAAAAAGTAGATATTGAAATTAACTCCGTAACGGATAATCCGATTATTTTACCGGACGGCGATGTAATCTCCGGCGGTAACTTCCACGGTGAACCAATGGCTTTACCGTTTGACTTCTTAGGCATCGGCCTTGCTGAAATCGCCAATGTTTCGGAACGTCGTTTGGAACGCTTGCTCAATAACTCGTTGAGCGGGTTCCCATCATTCCTCGTTAAACATTCCGGTTTGAATTCCGGTTTCATGATTACTCAATATGCGGCCGCCGCTTTAGTAAGTGAAAATAAAGTACTTGCTCATCCGGCTTCCGTAGATTCCATTCCTTCTTGTGAAAACCAGGAAGATTTGGTAAGTATGGGGGCTCATGCCGGTCGTAAGGCAGGGGAAATTGCCGAAAATGTACGTCGCGTTGTGGCTACCGAAATTTTGGCAGCTTGCCAGGCAATTGACCTTCGTGAAGAATGCGGTCAATTGGGTGTCGGCACAGCAGCAGCTTATAAAGCTGTCCGCGAAGCCAATAAATTTATCGACTATGATAAAGACATTGAAATGTTCAAAGAACTGGAAAAAGTTACGGCAATTGTAGCTGACGGTACATTATTGGAAGCCGTAGAAGCTGTTGTTGACTTAGATATCTGATTCAAAAGTCGGATAGATAAACAAATATTTTGATCTTACAGAATTTTGTTTATTATTCGAAATCGGACTTTAGTGGTTTAAGTCTCGCAAAAGGCTGTTAAAATTTGAATTCTAACTTGATATAGACCTCTATAAAAGCTCTCTGTTTATTGGTGTTGCTACTCCCTTGGAAACACTGATACAGAGAGTTTTTATATGGGCAATGTTATTAAGATTATTACAAAATTACTTGAAAATATTAATGTATACATCTCTTTATTTATATCTATCGATATGATATAATAGGTTCAAAGATAATTGATTATAATTATTGATTGTAAATCATTAAAAATACTTAACATTGGAGGTCATAACATGAAGACTTATGATATTATTGTCATCGGTACCGGCGGCGCTACTTTGGTAGCTGATGCGGCCATTGCTAAAGGTAAGAAAGTCGCTATTATTGAAAAAGGAAAATTCGGCGGTACTTGCTTAACACGCGGTTGCATTCCTACGAAGGTAATGGTTACCGTAGCAGATGCGGTTCGTGAAATTGAAGAATTGCCTAAAATCGGTGTTAAAGTGCAACCGGCTACTATTGATTGGGACTTAATGTCTAAACGTGTTTGGCAAAAAATCGATGAAAGCAAAGGCGTAGAAGCTTACTATGACAGATTTGAAAATGTTGACTTGTATCGTGGTGCGGCCAGCTTTGTACGCGATAAAGTATTGACAGTAAAAATGAACAGCGGTGAAGTAACTGAAGAAATTACCGCACCGATTATTGTATTGGGTGTCGGTGGTCATACTAAAGTTAACCCGCTTAAAGGCTTGGAAGAAGCCGGTTATATGAGCAGTGAAACTTTATTTGGTGATAAATATCCTAAGAAACCGCTTAAATCTTTGGTTGTAATGGGTGGTGGTCCTATCGGCACCGAATTCGCTCATGTATTTGCGGCAGCAGGTACTAAAGTAACCTTGATCCAGCATAATGTGCGCTTATTGCCTAAAGAAGATGAAGAAATTTCCGAACAAATTTATAAAGATCTGTCTCGTTTGGGTATTGAGATTATTTTAAATCAGGAGCCGGAAGAAGTTCGCGTAGAAAACGGTGAAAAAGTTGTAGTGATTCGCGACCGTAAATCCGGTGAAGTTCGTGAAGTACGCGGCGAAGAAATTCTCATGGCATCCGGCATTCAACCGGCTACGGAAGAGTTGAAAATGGAAAATACCTCCATTAAGACAAAACGTGGCGGTTGGATTGTAACAAATGAATTTTTAGAAACTTCGGTTGATGGCGTGTATGCTATGGGCGATGTGAACGGGGAAGCGCCATTCCGTCATAAGGCAAATTATGAAGGGGACATCATTGCTCATAACTTATATCATGCAGAATCACCACAGGATTTCCGTTGGGCTCGTTATGATTTGGTACCGGCTGTTACCTTTACTTATCCACAAGTAGGTCATGTAGGCCTTACCGAAAAAGAAGCCATTGAACAGGGCTATACTGTAAAAACCGGTAAAAACTTCTATTCTTCTTCGGCTAAGGGCTTTGCTTTAGGTTTTGATCCGGGTGATGAAAATGACGGTTTTGCAAAAATTGTAGTGGATACCAAGACTAACAACATTTTAGGTATTCATATTATCGGACCACAAGCATCCATCTTGTTCCAGCCATATGTTAACTTATTAAACAGTGGCGATACACCGTTGACACCAATTAATGAAGAAATCGGCTCTGAGTTGACTAAACAGTTACGTAGTGAAGGTTTGGTTCGCAAAATGGATCCTCATTCCGTAATTACGGTTGGGGAAACTATGACACCACATCCCGGACTTTCGGAAGTTGCTATGTGGACTCAGGTTTATTACGAAAAACGTTGGTAAGCTGAAAAATTACTGAATTAAAAGCTGTTAGATTTATTGTTTAGAAATTTTAAAATTTACTGGGCACAAATCTAAAATTTCACTGTTATAAACATATAATATAATTTGAAACCCTCCTTGATGAGGCGTATTATATAGTAGAGCTCTTAGTTTACAAGTTCTTTATGATACGTTTCTTGAGGAGGGTATTTTTTACAAAAATATGTATTGATAATCGATGAGAAACAGTGTATACTATCTTAAGTAAATAATGATTATTCATTGAGAGATGAATAAGAATCTTAAATGGGCCTCTTCATAAGCCTGTTTAGAAATATATATGCGTATGTGTTTGAGTTTTAAAAGTTTTAAAATTTGGTGGGGACAATAATGCAAGAACAAATAATACGATGGTTTATAAAAGATTATGACTGTGTGAAAGCACCGGCCGTACGAACAAAATATGGAAATTTAACCAGCATTGTAGGGATTATTACGAATTTAACTATCTGTATCGGTGAAATTATTGTCGGTTTATTGGTAGGATCCATTGCTATGATTAGTGACGGTATTCACAACGTAGCCGATGCGGGCGGTTCGGCCATATCCTTATTGAGTTTTCGGTTTTCCGCCAAAAGGGCCGACCAAGAGCATCCATATGGACATGGACGTATTGAATATCTGTTGTCCATAGGATTTTCTGTTTTATTATTTGTGTTAGCCACACAGTTATTTTTGGAAGCCATTGATCGTATCATGAATCCGCAGATGGTAGAATTCTCTTTATGGGCATTCATTGTTATGTTGTGTGCAATGGGTCTCAAAATATGGCTTTATACATTTTTTAAGAACATCGGTATTCGTATTAATTCACCGATTTTACAGGCAAATGGTTTGGAATGCTTGTCTGATGTATGGGCTACTTTAGGTATTACCGTAGGTTTGGTAGTAGGCGGTTTGCTTGATTTCCCGATTGACGGTTACTTAGGGGCTATTGTTTCGCTCATGATCGGTCGTGCCGGCTATCATGTATTGTCCGATGCCATCAATCGCTTGTTGGGGAATGAACCGAATCCTGAAATGGTTAATGATATTGCCAATTTTGTTAAATCCTATCCGGGTGTGCTCGGCATTCATGATTTAATGATTCACGATTACGGTCCCGGCCATGTATTTGCCAGCATTCACGTGGAAGTAGATGCGAAAGAAGACGTGATTAAGAGTCACAATCTGATTGATCGTATTGAACGGGATGCGCAAAAGCAATTATATATACAGCTTACTATTCACATGGATCCGTTATTGATTACCAAAGAATCGATGGAACTTTATGATAAAATTCATGCCGTTGTTAAAGCTTATGATAATCGACTGAGTCTTCATGATTTACGGGCCGTTCAAAGTGATGATAAAACGCATATCATCTTTGATTTGGTGGTACCGAATGATGATTGCAAACGAATGGATGAGATTGCCAAGGCCATTACCAATATTTTGCAGGCTATGGATTCTTCCTATGTAGTGACGATTACACCGGAACACAGCTATACGGGTACTGAAAATATTCACGACTAATAAAATGAGTCGGTAATAATTAAAAAATATGAAATTGTAAAATAAAAGGATGGCCGTTCCTCACCGGGGTGAGTGAACGGCCATCCTTTTTTGTGTAGGTGTTTTTATAAATGAGCATTCAGCTGTTTGGCTTCATACTTTTTAGTTAAAAACGGATACATTGTTTTTGTGCTTACGCTTCAATTGTTTTATTTAAAACAACTTTGGACTGATCTTCGTTGAGGTTTTCAGGATAACCATGTTCAGCGAAGTCGGCAGCAGCTACAAAAAGAATATCGGTGGAGGAGTTAAGAGCAGTTTCCGTGGAGTCTTGAAGAATGCCGATGATGAAACCAACACCAACAACCTGCATGGCGATATCGTTGGAAATACCAAATAAGCTACAAGCAAGCGGAATCAATAAGAGGGAACCGCCGGCTACACCGGAAGCACCGCAGGAACCGATTGTTGCGATAATACTTAATAAGATAGCAGTACCGAAATCCACCGGAATATGAAGAGTATTAACGGCTGCTAAGGTCATAATAGTAATAGTAATAGCGGCACCGGCCATATTGATTGTAGCTCCCAAAGGAATAGCGATGGAGTAAGTATCAGGGGATAAGCCGAGGCGTTTGGCCATATTCATATTAACCGGAATATTGGCAGCGGAACTGCGCGTAAAGAATGCGGTAATACCGGATTCACGTAAACATTTAAAGGTAAGTGGGAATGGATTACGGCGCATAACCAAGTAAACAATAATAGGATTTACAACAAGGGCTACGAAGAACATGCTGCCTAATAATGTCCCTAATAATACAGCATATTCAACTAACGCTTCAATACCGCTGGTGGAAATGGATTCGGCAACGAGGCCCATAATACCGAACGGAGCCAAGCGAATAACCCATTGTACAACCATGGTAATCGCATCGGAAATACCTACAAACAGATTTTTTACTTCTTCGGTTGCATGACGAAGGGCAAAGCCGATAACAACGGCCCAACCTAAAATACCGATGTAGTTACCGGTCATGATGGCATGAAGCGGATTATCTACGATATTACGTAATAAGGTAATCAATACTTCCGCGATGCCTTGCGGAGCTTTGGCATCTTCAGCTGCAGTCACTAAATGAAGAGTGGCCGGGAAGAGGTAGCTGGCAAAAACGGCGATTAAGGCCGATAGGAACATACCAATCATATACATAAGGATGATTTTTTTTATGCCTGTTTTTTGATTGGCCCGATGACGGCAAACGGCAGCGATAACAAGGAAGAATACCAATAAAGGTGCAATCCCTTTTAAGGCGCCTACAAAGATGATCCCCAGCAGTGACAAGTCTTTACCAACTGACGGATTAATCAGGGCCACAGAAATACCGATGGCCAGCCCTATCATGATTTGATAAATCAGTTTGACTCGGTTAAACACTTGTAAAATTGCTTTCATAATAATCTCTCCTTCGACACTCAAAAAATAATGCGTTTGTAATGGACATATATCGTTATAATACGGACAACAAATGTTATCAAGAGGCAATTTGATTAAAGTAAAAATATTTTGAAGATAAATTTTAGTACAGGCTATTTCAGCTGATTATTAATTTTTTGAGAGACCATTTACTTTACAAATTATAGAACTATTGGTTATACTATAGAAACGCAATAATGAAAAGAATCATCAAAATATAAATGAGATATGGTACAATAAGATGTACGGAGATTAATCAGATGATTAATTATGGTTTGGAATGGCAGTTCCTTATGATTAGTAAGATGATTGATATAGTATTATGGTAGGTATGTAGGTTTTAAAAAGATTGTGAGTGAAGAATATATGCAAGGGAATACAAGAGAGCAGTCACTGACCTTTTCCAACCATGCGGAAAAGGAAGTTTTTGTACAAGGCGTTTTTTCACATATAGCTAAACATTATGACCTGATGAATTCTTTGTTGAGTTTTCACCAAGATTCTTATTGGCGTCGTTTTGCCGTAGAAAAAATGGCTTTAAATGAAAATATGAATATTTTGGACGTTGCTTGCGGTACCGGTATGTTAACTAAGGAAGCACTGCGTCAAATGCCAAGCCTTCATATTGAGGCCTTGGATTTCAGTCCGGAAATGCTCGCCCAAGGAGAGGTGCGTTTGGCTGAAGCCGGTTTGCTTGATAAGGTTAATTTAGTGGAAGGGGATGCCATGAATTTACCGTATGAAGCGAATACCTTCGATTGTGCCATGAGTGCGTTTGCTTTGCGTAATGTGCCGGATATTATTAAAACACTCAGCGAAATGAAACGTGTGGTCAAACCGGGTGGTCGCGTTGTCACGTTAGAATTGGCAAAACCGACAGTTATCGGTTTTAAGCAGTTGTATTACTTATATTTTGAAAAGATTTTGCCGGTATTGGGCAAGCTCAGTAAGGATCAGTCGTCCTATGCATGGCTCCCCGAATCCTTGCGTCGTTATCCACATCAATCTAAGGTGCTTGAATACTTTAAGCAAGTGGGGTATAAAGACGCTGCCTATTATGAATTAACCGGTGGTATCGTAGCGGTTCATGTGGGCATTGTACCGGAAGATTAATTTAGATTATTTAGCTTGTACGTTCTACCCTTATAATAAAGTAAATATAAGCGTAAGTCATAAAATCTATGCGGATATGAAAAAAGCCGAGTTCATTTGAACTCGGCTTTAGTATTTATGTGATTAATTAAACGAATCTGTTGTGAATAGCAAATTAACGAACATAGAATGTTAAATCTACATTCTTGCTTACGGTGATTTCACCCTGTTCTACCGGGGTGGAAGAACCAAGCATGTCTGATGCTTTATAAAGACGCATGGAGTTTTCCATAGTGTAAGTGTTAGTGCCACCTACGGAAGCATCTTTAATACCGGCCAACTGTTGACCCAAAGCACCAGCAATGACTTCAGCTTGATGACGACCGTTTTTAACAGCTTCAGCAGTCAATTGGTCATTTAAAGCTTGATCTACATCGGCTTCGAAGCTGAGGGATTGAATGTTATTGGCACCGGCAGCTCCGGCATTATCGATAACTTGGCTGATTTTGTTCAAGTCGTTGATGCGAACGGCTACGGAATTGGAAACGGTATAACCTACAACAGAGTCTCCGGAACGATCACGAGTAGTGCTGTAATCGTTTTTAGGGGAAACGGAGAAGTAGGATGTTTGAATGTTGTTTTTAGTAATACCTACATTAGCAAGGCGAGCAATCAAATCACTCATAACACGATCGTTAGTTGTTTTAGCAGCACCTACCGTAGAAGCTTCGCTGGTAATGCCTAAACGAAGGATAGCATAGTTTGGTGCTACGGAACGGGTTGCCGTACCGCTTACATGGATTTGGGCATCTGTATCAGTTGGTGCAGCTGCTAATGCAGAACCGGTGAAGCCTACTGCTAAGGCTGCAATTAAAAGACCGCGAGTTAAATGTTTAGTTAATTGAAGTTTCATGTGAATGGACTCCTTTTTATTTTTTAAAAATGGAAATTGAAAACTGAAATATAAATTTCGTTACCATATAAGTAGTATAACAAATTATGGACATTTAGGCAATTTTTGTTTCAGATTGGTCATTCATTGAATAAAAAAATTAAAGAAAATCGATGATTTAGCGTATAAGAGTAAATAAGTATAAGTATTTGGTGATGATTTATGCATGACTATATATTGCTTGACATATAAAGATGCATTAGTTATATTTTAAGTATAGTATTCATGATCGTGAAAGTTAATATCTGTTTTAAGAATAATGGCAGGCGGCTTTTGGCGCAGAAGCGGGGAATTGTCTAAATAATTGATTGTTTTATCAATTATTTGAGGACTAGACAAGCCTACTAAATAGTGTTACTGTAAAAAGAGAAAATTCGATATTAAATACTAGGTGTTTTATAGTATTAATTAGAATGACATTTACAGTATAATTATGATTTTTGTCATACTGTGTAATAATTTTGATATGCAATATGACGGAAATCTGTGGTAAAATACAGTTCTCCGACTTTGTCGGGCGATGTATTTTAGTAAAGGAGACGATCCTATGAATCCTATTGACGTTTTATTAAATCATCGTACTATTCGTGAGTTTAAATCCAGTCCTATGCCGCCGCAACAACTGAGTATATTACTGGATATTGCAAAACGGACGGCTACGAGCATGGGGATGCAAAGTTTCAGTATTATCCGCATCGTAAATCCGGAATTGAAAGCGGCTATTGCGGAAGTTTGCAACCAGGAGTATGTAGCACGGGTACCGGAACTATTTATCTTTATAGTCGATGCGTACCGTAACTCACGCATAGCTCGTGAACAAGGTGTAACGAGCGACAGTGAACGTGATAGTGATCGTTTCTTCCAAGGCTGGACGGATGCAGCTATTGCAGCGCAGAATATGGTAGCGGCTGCAGAGCTTGGCGGCTTCGGTACTGTTTATTTCGGCAGTATCCTAAATAATGTACCTAAGATGATCGAGCTTTTAAAATTGCCGGAATTAACATTCCCGGTAGTAGGACTCGGTATTGGCGTACCAAACCAGAAGCCGCAATTAAAACCGCGGATGCCTCGTGAAGCTAATGTATTTGATGATTCATATACTGTATTTGACTCGTATCTGGAATTGTTGGAAGATTACGATGAAGAAATGGAACAGTATTATGACATGCGCGATATGAATCGCCGTGTAGATTCGTTTACTAAACAGATTGCCGGTAAAAAGGCAGTTCCGTTAAGACAAAAATTAATACAACAAGCAGAAGCACAAGGCTTTAAATTTACGATATAAAGGACTAAATACTTTTACGCCCCGAGCGGTCACCGTCAAGGTATTTTTTATGGGCTGACTACTTGTTACAGCAAGTGGTCAGCCATTTTTTACTAATTCTAATGCAAGGGGACAGATATGGCAGTTTTTGATGTGGCTATTGTAGGCGGCGGTCCCGCCGGTTTATCAGCCGCTTTAACCGCACGTGTTCACAATAAATCGGTGGTATTATTTGAAGCTGCCGGCTTTGGTGATAAATTACGACGTGCCTCTAAAATTAATAATATTCCTGGGATTATGACCATTAGTGGTATAGATTTTATGGAAAATTTATTGGAACAGACATTGTCTTATGAGCCTGTTATTGTAAAAGAAAGGGTTCAGTCCGTTTTTATCGGCGAACCGTTTACATTGATGACAGCCGATAATGTGTTTCAAGCAAAAAGTGTAATTTTGGCTACCGGTGTAGCCATGAGTAAAACCGTTCCCGGTGAACGTGCTTTGCTCGGGCGTGGTGTAAGTTACTGCGCCAGCTGTGACGGTCACTTTTTTGAAGACAAGGATATAGCCGTATATATTAATACATTGGCTTATCAGCAGGATGTGGAATTGTTAGCGTCTTTAGCTAAAAATATGAATCTTTATATCGGTGGTGCATTACAACTGCCGAGAGAATGGCTCGATACATTACCTGCTTCCGTAGTAGTACATAAAAAAGCGATTGTACAAAGTGTAGAAGGTGAAAAGACCGTTACGGCGATTCATACTAATGAAGGTATAAAGACAGTAGATGGTGTATTCTTCTTGCGCGATACGTATCCGCCTGAAAACTTGGTGGAAGGCGTGATTCTTGACGGTAATTCGGTTGCCGTTAATCGTCATATGGAAACTAATTTTAAAGGTTTATTTGCTGCCGGTGATGTAGTGGGTACACCGTTACAGGTAGCTAAGGCAGTCGGCGAAGGTCAAATGGCCGCGTTTAGTGCAGTAGCGTATGCTGCCGGTTATTAATTCCGGGGCAGGTAAGACTTTAATTTAAAAGAATACATTATTGATTAACGTGTAGCGACACCCATGCTGTTGAAAACAGGTTCTGCGGCATGGGTTTAAATTTTCTGAAAAAAATTAAAATTAGGGGTTGACGAACCGTTCGGAAATCGGTATACTAATCAAGTCGCTAAAACAGGGCATGACAATTACAAGCGAGTTTAATTTGAAAAGTTATTAACATAACAAATTTCAAAAAACTTCTAAAAAAGTAGTTGACATGAACTTTATGACGTGGTAATCTATATAAGACGTCGCATTAAAGCGATGAAACAGATCTTTGAAAACTGAACAATGTAAGGTAATCATTTTTAACGAAATGAACATAGCCAGAGTGCGGGTTTCAACAATGTTGAAACCAACCAAATAAATTCTAGTCACTAACTTCGGTTAGAGGCAAACAACGAAAACGAGCTAGCAAATAGCTCCAAGATATCTTGGAGAGTTTGATCCTGGCTCAGGACGAACGCTGGCGGCGTGCTTAACACATGCAAGTCGAACGGAAATTATAGGAAGCTTGCTTCTTGTAATTTTAGTGGCGAACGGGTGAGTAACGCGTAACCAACCTGCCCTTCAGAGGGGGATAACAACGGGAAACCGTTGCTAATACCGCGTACGAATGAACTTCGGCATCGGAGCTCATTGAAAGGTGGCCTCTATTTATAAGCTATCGCTGAAGGAGGGGGTTGCGTCT